>Ga0209572_1000034_pt1 | contig 365756 bp, 371 predicted proteins | sample EBPBio232012_DNA_FD_185867 | JGI IMG/M metagenome (GOLD analysis project Ga0209572, IMG submission 185867) | Wastewater treatment Type I Accumulibacter community from EBPR Bioreactor in Madison, WI, USA - Reactor 1_1/23/2012_ DNA (SPAdes)... | ecosystem: Engineered > Bioreactor > EBPR >... | reverse complement strand
ACCAGCCTCACCGCCTCAAGCTTGAACTCCCGGCTGAACTGCCGTCTCGTTGCCATGAACCACCTCCGGTTTCGTCTTGCACCTTAACAAGGTGTCTTCGAAACCGGCAGCAGGCCACTGCTGCCTGGATCGAGACGGTGACGCCTTGACCTCGACGGCAGCTACGACGTCCGCCGCATCCACACAGGCCACAACATCGCCAGGCCCCCCTGAGTAGCAGGTCAGCGTAACTGGGCGGCGGCTGCGCTGAAGGAGTACCAGATCGGTCGAACTCCCAGTCTTGGTCGGCGCCCGGCCGCGTTGGATCTTGAGTTCGAGTTGCACGCGCAGCGTCTCTATCGAGGGCGGCCAAGTGAATCGGCTGCGTGCACCTGCGTGCTCCATTCGAATGGCGGAGCACATCCGTCCAATCGCTTCGAGCTTCTGAAGCAACAAGGTGCGCAGTTCGGCAGTCGCTCCTGCCTCTCGCAGGATGTGGAAAGGCGATGCCGCGTGGGCAATCAGCAGCTTCTGGATTGCCTGACGAATGGCTTGACTGTCAGGGTTTCGTCGAGTGCGCGTCCACGCTTGCATTGCACCGAGCCTCCGCAGCCCCAAGGGTTACTCTAGTATCGACAGCTGAGTTATCGACTTGAGCGACAGATTCCAAGGTATCGCTGTGCGCGGGTCCGTCAGGCTCGCAGCGCGGACCACCCCCCGGCAACGTCAGCCGACGTTCGCCGCGATGCAGCCCAGCTTCATTGTGCTGATGCCGTTGCTGGTGGCGAGGTCCAATCCGACTTTGAACCGGGCGTCACCTTCGGCCGACCTCGACGCCGTGCCGAAGAAGCTCAGCGTGGACGTCTTGCCGCCGTCGGCTGCCCCCACGATCCGGCCGTCGGCCTTGGCGGCGCCACGCGGTTGAAGAGCGTAGCCTGAGTCGGTGTGCGTCCAGCCCCACACCTGCACGCCGCCGGTGCCGCGCTGCACCAAGTGCATGCTGCCGTCCGTCCGGAAGGCCATCACGAGTTGGGCATCGTCCCAACGTGGAGGCAGGGCGTCTCGAGAGCAGGCCAGCGACATCGGCACGGGCGGCAGCGCAAAACGGGAGTCTTCGCGGGTGGTGGTTCCGGCCGTTCCGCCGGTTGCTCCATTAGAGGCCGCCTTGAGGAGCAGGTAGACCGCCAACCAAGCAAAGGCCATGACTCGCGCCAGCCTGCCGTAGCCCTGGCGCAAGGTGAACCACGAGAAGACGATAGGCAGGAGCAGGATGCCCGCGCAAAGCCACAGGGAAACCCGTCGCGCCGACGTGCCCACTGCGTCGGTGCTGTCATGAACAACTCCATTCGGTGTCGTGTGGCCCTTTCGGATCATTGGATGGAGAGTGATCCCTTCGCTGTTTCTCGCTCTCTCCATTGAAGGCTGTGAGCGCCGATGAAAGCCCAGATAGCAGCTAGCTCATGAGTCTTCGGCAGTTGAACGGTCTCACTTGAGACCAGCTTCTTGAAGGTGTGAGCCGCGTTGATGTTGAGCTCACCTCCATCGCAGCTCTGGGCGGACCTCCTGCGGGCTCGGTTGTGCTCGCGCCACATGGGCGAGCGACTGCTTCGCGGCGGTCAGTCTGGGCAGTCAGGCGCCCGGTACGGGTCGAGTCGAGCCTGTCGACCTGGCAGGGACCGGTCGTTCACGGCGGGCAGGCATGCACCGTCCCAGACATGAGCGGCGCGCGTCGCGTACGCTGCACGCCCAACTGGCTGCGCAAGGTTACGGCAGCGGCTATGCCCGCGTGACCGACTTCATCCGCCAGTAGCGCGAACAGCAAGGCAAGCTCAGCGTGCTCATCCGGCCACTTCTAGACCTTGACGAGATGGTCGATCGAATGCCAGCGCGGGTCGAGCATTTCTGATAGTTCCTTGAGCGAAACGCCGCCTATCCAGTCGTGCGAGTCAATCCACGCACACCACTGCCGCCTGGCGACTACACGCCTCCACATGAAGCTCGTCCGGAGGGCGATGCCGAAATAGATGCAGTCCGAGTTATCGCGCCACGTGGGGTCAATCACTCTTCCGCCAGGATCGACGACCCATCCGTGTCGAATCGGAACACCCATGGACGGGTCGAATCCGAATCCCTCGCAATAAGCCAGATTTGCATCCGCCAGCGCTAGCTTGCTCGCGTTCCCATAGCACTGGCCCAGTCTTCCCTTCAGATTGTCCGGGCAGGGGGTCACGCTGTCGAAGCGCCGCGCGTGCTCGCACAGGACGGTCGATACCGGATCGCCGCAGTCACGGAGGAACTGGAGCATTTGCGCCATAGGCCCTGGCACGACTGTGAGGTCCGCTGATTTCATATGGCCGTGTAGGGAGCCTGTTTATCGCCAATGTCGGTCAGTCCGCCTTCAGTCTCGAGAACGCAGATGCCTCGCCACGGCGTCGTCAAAGCGCCTGCGTTCGAAATAGGTGGCACGAAACCCGGGAATCCGTCGAGGCTTAGGCAGGACCTCGGCGACGACCATTCGGTAGATCGTGCGACGACAGACATTGAGCGCGAGGCAGGCTTCTGCCATGGTCATCCAGCGCGGGCTTTCGGACATGTGAACTCCAGTTGTTGAGACAGCTGGAATAGCGGAACTGTTTATGCAGTCCCGAGCCCTGTTCAGAAACGTTGACGTGTCATCGTCCTGGATGACGGCCAGCCCTGCATCTTCTACCCGTGCGGACCGTGCCGTTTGGCGCCCATTTGAAAAATGAGCGTCCTGAAAGTCCTCCAAAGTCCCCGACTGTCACAGTAGACTACTCGGGTATTCGGGGCTTCGCCGATACCGGAACGGCGAACCCAAAGTGCGGCAAGTGGTTGTCGCACTTCAGATTTTCCGGGTGGCACAGTGAAGTGACGAGGGTTCGTCACCGCGTCGGGGTTGGTGCCGGCTGTCAGAGTCGAACTGACGACCTTCCGCTTACAAGGCGGGTGCTCTACCAGCTGAGCTAAGCCGGCGCCGGGAACTGGTCGAATTCTAGAAGGCTGCTGCTACTTGACACGCTTCAGCGCCGGGCGCGGTGTCGTGGGTTCGGGCGGCTCATCGGAGCCGCCTGTCGCTGCCCCTGGGGCGCCCGCCTCGACCTCGGGCCGGGCCAGCCGCAAGCCGCGCGATGGCGCGGCATTGGGCACCGCCTCGGCGCCGCCTTCCGCCGTCGCGCCCGGCGTGCTGGGCACCGGAAAGGCCATGCCCTGCCCATTTTCGCGGGCGTAGATCGCCACCACATGGTCCACCGGCACGATGATCTCGCGGGCCACACCGCCGAAGCGGGCCTTGAACTCGATCAGCTCATTGCCGAGCTTCAGGCCGGTGGTGGCCTCGAAACCGACGTTGAGCACGATCTCGTTGTTCTTCACGTACTCCATCGGCACCTGCACCGAGCCGTCGACAAACACCGCGACATAGGGCGTGAAGCCGTTGTCGGTGCACCAGTCGTGCAGCGCCCGGATCAGGTACGGCCGGGTGGAGGTGCCCTGCGCGTCGGGGGTGGACGGCTTGTTCATGCGGAGACGTCGTCGCCCGAATCGGGCTACTTGCGCATCACCTTCTCGGACGGCGTCAGCGCTTCGATGTACGCCGGACGCGAGAAGATGCGCTCGGCGTACTTCAGCAGCGGCAGCGCGTTCTTCGACAGATCGATGCCGTAGTAGTCCAGGCGCCACAGCAGCGGTGCGATGGCCACGTCGAGCATCGAGAAGTCGTCGCCCAGCATGAACTTGTTCTTCAGGAAGATCGGCGCCAGCTGCGTCAGCCGGTCTCGGATCTGGCTGCGCGCTTTTTCCAGTTGCTTGTCGGTGGCCTTGACGCCACGCGACTCGAGCAGGTTGACGTGCGCGAACAACTCCTTTTCGAAGTTGAACAGGAACAGCCGCACCCGTGCACGCGCCACCGGGTCCCCAGGCATCAACTGCGGGTGCGGGAAGCGTTCGTCGATGTACTCGTTGATGATGTGCGATTCGTACAGGATCAGGTCCCGCTCGACGAGGATCGGCACCTCGTTGTACGGGTTCATCAGCGCGATGTCCTCGGGCTTGGCGAACAGGTCGACGTCACGGATCTCGAAATCCATGCCCTTCTCGAACAGCACGAAGCGGCAACGATGCGAGTAGGGGCAGGTGGTCCCGGAGTACAGCACCATCATGGGGGTGGGCTCCCTTCAGAAAGACAGAAGACGCAGCAGGCGACGGGGCACCCGCTGCGTCGGGAGGTCGGCGCGTCTTACTTGACGTCCTTCCAGTAGGCGGCATTCAGCCGCCAGGCGATCAGGGTGAACACGGCCAGGAACAGCAGCACGAACACGCCCAGCCGCACACGCTGGCTCTGGTGGGGCTCGGCCATCCACTGCATGAAGGCCACCAGGTCGGCCACCGCCTCGTTGTACTCGGTGGCGGACATCGTGCCCGGCGTGATCTGCTCGAAGCCCTTGAAGACGGCGTGCGACTTGCTCGGGTCGTGCGCATCCTTCTGCTGCTCGAAGACCGCCCGCTGCTGGCCCTGCAGTTCCCAGAACACATGCGGCATGGCGGCGTTCGGAAAGACCAGGTTGTTCCAGCCGGTGATGGTGCTGTCGTCCCGGTAGAAGGTGCGCATGTAGGTGTACAGGTAGTCCGCCCCGCTGCCCGCGCCGCTGGAGCGCGAGCGTGCGACCACCGTCAGGTCAGGCGGCGCGGCACCGAAGAAATCCTTGGCCTGAACCGGATCGAGCGTGATGTGCATCGTCTCGCCCACCTTGCTGGCGGCGAACATCAGGTTGTTCTTGATCTGCTCGTCCGTCAGCCCGATGTCGCGCATGCGGTTGTAGCGCATGTAATTGGCCGAGTGGCAGTTCAGGCAGTAGTTGACGAACAGCTTGGCACCGTTCTGCAGCGCCGGCAGGTTGGTGGCGCGGTCGGCCGGGAAGCGGTCGAGCGCTGCCCCGCCGCCGGCGGCCAGCGCCCCGCCCATCAAGCCGAGCGAAAGCAGAAGGCCCAGGATCAGTTTCTTGGTCATGTCGTTTGTGCTCCGGCGGGCGCTCAATGGGCGTGGAAGGTCACACGCTCGGGCACCGGCTTGAAGGTGCCGATACGGCTCCACCAGGGCATCAGCAGGAAGAACCCGAAATAGAACAGCGTGCCGATCTGCGACACCAGCGTGCCGATGTCCGAGGGCGGCTTGATGCCGAGATAGCCCAGCACCAGAAAGTTGACGACGAAGATGCCGTACAGCCACTTGTTCCAGCCCGGGCGATAGCGGATCGACTTGACCGGGCTCTTGTCCAGCCAGGGCAGCGGGAACAGGATCATCACCGCCAGGCCCATCACCACCACGCCCCAGAACTTGGCGTCGAAGGCCATCAGCAACGCGATGACCACGATCGCGGCGACCAGCACCCCGACCTTCATCACGCCCGACAGCCGGCCGCGCAGCACGGCCAGCACCGCGCCGATGGCGACGATGCCGACGAAGACGTAGACCATCTGGTCGGTCACCGCACGCAGCATCGAGTAGTAGGGCGTGAAGTACCAGACCGGGGCGATGTGCGCCGGCGTCTTCAGCGCGTCGGCCGGGATGAAGTTGTTGTACTCGAGGAAGTAGCCACCCATCTCCGGCGCGAAGAAGACGATCGCGCTGAACAGGAACAGGAACACGCCCACGCCGATCAGGTCGTGCACCGTGTAGTACGGATGGAACGGGATGCCGTCCAGCGGGATGCCGGTCTTGGGATCCTTCTTCTCCTTGATTTCGATGCCGTCCGGGTTGTTCGAGCCCACCTCGTGCAGCGCGATGATGTGCGCCACCACCAGGCCGATCAGCACCAGCGGCACGGCAATCACGTGGAAGGCGAAGAAGCGGTTCAGCGTGGCGTCGCCGACGACGTAGTCACCGCGGATCAGCAGCGCCAGGTCCGGCCCGATGAAGGGGATGGCGGCGAACAGGTTGATGATCACCTGTGCTCCCCAGAAGGACATCTGGCCCCAGGGCAGCAGGTAGCCCATGAAGGCCTCGGCCATCAGGCACAGGAAGATCGCCACGCCGAAGATCCAGATCAGCTCGCGCGGCTTCTGGTAGCTGCCGTAGATCAGCCCGCGCCACATGTGCAGGTAGACCACGATGAAGAACGCACTGGCCCCGGTGGAGTGCATGTAGCGGATCAGCCAACCCCAGGGCACGTCGCGCATGATGTACTCGACCGAGGCGAAGGCCAGCGCCGCGTCGGGCTTGTAGTGCATCACCAGGAAGATGCCGGTGACGATCTGGATCACCAGCACCAGCAGCGCCAGCGAGCCGAAGAAGTACCAGAAGTTCTGCGCCTTGGGGGCGTAGTACTCCGACATGTGCTCCTTGTAGAGCTTGGTGGCCGGGAACCGGTTGTCCACCCAGGTCATGGCCTGCTCGGCCACCGACGCGCCTGCAGGAGCTTGCTTGAATTCAGCCATGGCTATCCCTATGAATGCGGCGGGCGGCTCAGCCCTTGCTGTCCTCGCCGATCAGCAGGACCGTGTCGGAAACGTACATGTGGGGCGGGACTTCGAGGTTGTCCGGCGCGGGCTTGTTCTTGAATACCCGTCCGGCCATGTCGAAGGTCGACCCGTGGCAAGGGCACAGAAAGCCACCCTGCCAGTCGTCTGGCAGCGAGGGCTGCGCGCCCGGGGTGAACTTGTCTACCGGTGAGCAGCCCAGGTGCGAACAGATGCCCACGCAGACGAAAACCTCGGGCTTGATCGATCGGGGCACGTTGCGCGCGTATTCAGGCGTCAATTCGGCCGGATTGCGCTTGGAAAAGGGGTCCGCCACGAACGGTTCGGTCTTGCCCAGGGAAGCGAGTTGCTCCTCGGTGCGGCGCACCACCCAGACCGGCTTGCCGCGCCATTCGACGGTCATCTTCTCGCCGGGACGCAGGCTGCTGATGTCCACCTGCACCGGAGCGCCGGCCGCCTTGGCCCGCTCAGACGGCGCGAAGCTGGAAATGAAGGGCACTGCCACGGCGGCACCGCCGACGGCACCGGCCCCGCAGGTGATGGCGATCCAGGTGCGCCGGCCTGAATCGACTTTGGCCTCACTCATGCTTTCCTCTGCTTGAACTCAATGTCCGGGTCAACCCGGGATTCTAGCCGAGCGTCGTCACCCCGCCTCGCGCCTGGGCTGCGGTTACCCTGCGCCCGCGTCGTGGCAGGCCGTCAGCGGTCGACAACTGGCGCCGGGGGCCTGCGGGCCACCGCCATCAGCGAACAGCAACGGGGGATGTACAGCATGAGTTTCGCCAGCGAGTTCAAGGAGTTTGCGCTCAAGGGCAATGTCGTGGACCTGGCCGTGGGCGTGATCATCGGAGGCGCTTTCGGCAAGATCGTCGATTCGGTGGTCAGCGACCTGATCATGCCGCTGGTCGGCCGGGTGCTCGGCGGCCTGGATTTCAACAACTACTACATCCCGCTGGCCGGGCAGACGGCCACCAACCTGGCGGACGCCAAGAAGGCCGGCGCCGTGTTCGCCTACGGCAGCTTCATCACCGTGGCGCTGAACTTCGCGATCCTGGCCTTCATCATCTTCATCATGGTTCGGCAGATCAACAAGTTGCGCGCCTCGGCACCGCCGCCGCCGCCCGCGCCGGAACCGCCCACCCCCGAAGACGTGCTGCTGCTGCGCGAGATTCGTGACGCATTGAGGAAATAGCACGCCCGGCCCGACCCGCGGGCCTCCAGCGGACGGACGGCAGGCCGATGCTTGCCAGATACTGATCCGTCCCATGAACCCGACCATCGCTTCCGGCCTGCCTGCAGCCATCGAAGCTGCCCTCCGGCGCCTGAAGCAGGCCGCCCGACAGGCCGCGGAGCGAACCGTGGACAGCCTGGGCGTGGCTGCGCTGGCCTCGGCCAACGTGTTCCAGCGCGACGCCATGCTGGGCGCGCAGTTCGAGCTGAACCGCAAGCTGGGCGTCTTCTGCAACGGCTTCGACGAGCAGCTCGACCAGCGCATCGAGCGGGACCTGGGCCGCCGCGGCGGCCAGGGCAGCGCGGCGCTGCCCACCAGCTGGGATGCGCTCAGCCTGGTCGACAACCAGGAAGTCGAGTTGCAGGTCAGTGCCGAACGCTTCGGCATGCAGATTGCCGAGGGCTGCGAGGCCGAGCTGCGCGAGCTCGACAGCTTCGTCGGTTCACTGTTGCATGGCCATGACGACACGCCGCGCAACCCGCTGCGCCCGGAGGTCATCGGCAACGCCATCCTGCGCAGCGTGGATGCCGTGACCGACCGCCCGGATCTGCGCAAGGTGCTGGTGGCCGAACTGGCCCGGTGCATGGCGGCTTCCATGGCCGACACCTACAAGGCGATCGTCGCCGACATGCGCGCCGCCGGGCTGAAACCGGTGTCGCCAAGCTTCCGCAGCTCGGAACGTGGCGCCGGCTTCGGGCGCACCAGCTCGGGCTACGACACCACCAGCCGTCCGGTCGGTCTGGACGAGGCCGGGCCGGGCGCCGGCGATTCGCGACACAGCGGCTGGCTGGGCAGCAGCCGAGGCTCTGAGCGCGGCCCGCTGGGCGGGCCTGCCAGCGGCGCGGGCGGCCTGGGCGGCAGTGGCCGCGGCCACCACGCCGCAGGCGGCCGGCAAGGCACACCGATCGGCCATGTCGATGCCGGGCTGATGGCGCTGATCCGGCGCCTGGCCTTCACGGATGGCGGCAGCGCCGGCGACGATGGCGGCTGGGCCGCCGACACCGGCGCCTCCGTTCCTGGCGCCTTCGGCGCCGAGGCCGACCCGCGCCATGCCCCGGTCGCGCCCAACCTGATTCGCGCGCACCGCGACGCACTTCGCGAGGCATCCACCGGCTCGCTCGATCACATGGTGATCGACGTCATCGGCAGCCTGTTCGACCAGATCCTGTCCGACCCGAAGGTGCCGCCGCAAATGGCGCGGCAGATCGCCCGCCTGCAGCTGCCGGTGCTGCGCGCCGCGCTGGGCGACCCGAGCTTCTTCTCGTCGCGCAAGCACCCGGTGCGGCGCTTCGTCAACCGCATCGCCTCGCTGGGCAGCGCCTTCGAGGATTTCGACTCCGAATCCGGCCAGCGCTTCCTGACCCTGGTGCGCGAGCTGGTGCAGGAGATCGTCGAGGGTGACTTCGACCAGATCGAGGTCTACGAGCAGAAGCTCGCGGTGCTGGAGAACTTCATCGTCGAGCAGTCGCGCCGCGAGGTGCAGGACCGCTCGGGCGCCGCCGCGCTGCTGGCGGAGAAAGAGACCGACCTGCGGCTGCAGCAGCGCTACACGCAGCAGCTGCAGGCGCTGCTGAAGCCGCTGCCGGTGGCCGAGTTCGTGCGTGACTTCATCAGCCAGGTATGGAGCCAGGCGCTGATGCGTGCCGCCCGGCTGGACGGCGACGACAGCGCCCGCGTCAAGCGCCTGCGCCATGCCGGGCGCGAGCTGATCATGAGCGTGCAGCCCAAGGGCTCGCCCGAGCAGCGCAAGGCCTTCCTGATGCAGCTGCCCACGCTGATGAAGGAGCTGAACGAGGGCATGGACCTGATCGGCTGGCCCGAGTCGGCGAAGAAGACCTTCTTCGGCCTGCTGCTGCCAGCGCATGCCGAATCGCTGAAGGGCCAGGCGCTGCGCACGCTGGACTACAACCTGCTGGCCCGCCAGGTGGACACCGCGCTGGGCGAGGCCATGCCCGATGCCACCGAACTGCCGCCGCCGCCGCCGAACATTCCGGTGCTGCGCGACGACGCCATCCTGCCGGCCTTCTCGGCCGAGGAAGCGCGGCGCATTGGCCTGGTCGACGAAAGTGCAGTCGACTGGAACGGCAAGGTCGACATCGACCTGAGCGCCGACCCGGCACCGAGCGAAGGCGAGCTCGACCTGGCCGGCCTGCCGAAGGCCGTTACGGACGATGCCACCGAGCCGGCAGAGCCGTCCAGCGGCAAGTCGCTGGCCGACCATGTGCAGATCGGCTTCGCCTACCAGATGCACCTGGAAGACAAATGGCAGAAGGTGCGGCTGAACCATGTCAGCCCGGGACGCAGCTTTTTCGTCTTCACCCACGGCGGCAAGCACAAGCAGACCATCTCGATGACCTACCGGATGCTGCTGCGGCTGTGCGAGACCGGCCGCCTGCGCGCCTTCGAGAACGCCTACCTGATCGAGCGCGCCACGGCGCGCGCGCGGCGGCAGCTGGCCGCGCTGGGCACCAGCGCCACGGCCTGAGGCTGCGGCGCGCATCGCGCGCATCACCACGCTAGCGCGACCTGAGCCGCCGCGCCATGCGGATGGCCGCCATCAGGCTGGCCGGATCGGCGCGGCCGCTGCCGGCGATGTCGAAGGCCGTGCCGTGGTCCGGGCTGGTGCGCACGAAGGGCAGCCCGAGAGTCACGTTGACGCCCTGCTCGACACCCAGGTACTTCACCGGGATCAGGCCGTGGTCGTGCGTCATCGCCACCACCAGGTCGAACTCGCCCGGGTGGCCCGGTGCCTGGCGTGCGCGCATGAACACCGTGTCCGGCGCATAGGGGCCGCTGGCATCGATGCCTTCTTCCTGCGCGGCATGCACCGCCGGGGCGATGTGGCGGATCTCCTCGTCGCCGAACAGGCCGCCTTCGCCGGCATGCGGGTTCAGCCCGGCCACCGCGATGCGCGGCCGCGCCAGGCCCCAGGCGGCCGCCGCCCGATGGGCGATGCGGATGGTCTCGAGAACCGCATCGAAGCGCACCATTTCCACCGCCTGGCGCAGCGCCACGTGGATGCTGACCAGCACCACACGCAGTTCCTCGTTGGCCAGCATCATGCGCACGGGCGGTGGTGCCGCGCGAGGCGGCGTTGCCAGCGCCTGCAGCATCTCGGTGTGGCCCGGATAGGGCACGCCGGCCGCGGCCAGCGCCTCCTTGTGCAGCGGCGCGGTGACCACCGCCGCAGCCTCGCCCTGCTGCAGCCACTGCACCGCCGCTTCGATGCAGCGCGCGGCGGCTGCGCCGCTGCCTGCCTCCACCTGGCCCCAGGGTAGCTGCGCCAGGCCCTCCGGCAGGCCGGGCGGGCGCAACAGCGCCAGCGTGTCGGGCGGCACTTCGGGCCATTCGCCCGGCGACTGCAGCACCGCGATGGGCAGCAGCCGCCCGACGGCGCGCGCCGCACGGCTGAGCACTGCCGGGTCGCCAACGACCACGCCGCCTTCCAGCGCGCCCGCGGCATGGGCCTTGACCAGTGTCTCGGGGCCGATGCCACAGGCATCGCCCATCGTCAGCAGCAGCGGCAGCGCACTCATCGGGCGATTGTCGCGGAGCAGGCCAGCCCCCGGGCGCCGATAATGATCCGCACCTCGCCCCCGGCCCTCCCGCACTCGTACCCCCATGCTGCGCAAGCTCTGGCTCCTGTTCGCCCAGACGGTGACGGTCGCGCTGGGCCTGTGGTTCGTGGTGGCCACGATGCGGCCGGACTGGCTTCCCGGCACGCCCGAGCCGGCGCCGGCCGCCACCACGGCGCTGCCGGCACCGGCGCCGCCCGCGCCGGTGGCCTTGCCGGCCTCGGCCGCGGCGGGCCCCACCGGCTACAGCAATGCGGCCAAGCGGGCCGCGCCGGCGGTGGTCAGCATCGTCGCCAACCGCAGCGCGCGGCCGCGTGCCGGCAGCGAAGATCCGTGGTTCCGCCATTTCTTCGGCAACGGCCGCGGCCCGCAGACGCCGCAGGCCGGCCTGGGCTCGGGTGTCATCGTGTCGGCCGACGGCTACCTGCTGACCAACAACCACGTGGTCGAAGGCGCCAGCGACATCGAAGTGCAGCTGGTCGACGGCCGGCAGACCCAGGCGCGGCTGGTCGGCACCGACCCCGAAACCGACCTGGCGCTGCTGCAGATCAGGCTGGACTCGCTGCCGGTCATCGAGATCGGCGATGCCCGCAGCCTGCAGGTGGGCGACGTGGTGCTGGCCATCGGCAACCCCTTCAATGTCGGGCAGACCGTCACCTCGGGCATCGTCAGCGCCCTGGGGCGCAACCGGCTGGGCTTGTCCACGTTCGAGAACTTCATCCAGACCGATGCGGCCATCAACCCCGGCAATTCCGGCGGCGCGCTGGTCGACACGCAGGGCCGGCTGGTCGGGATCAACACCGCCATCTACAGCCGCAGCGGCGGCAGCCTGGGCATCGGTTTCGCCATCCCCACCGACACGGCCCGCACGGTGATGGAGGCGCTGCTGCGCGACGGCCAGGTGACACGCGGCTGGATTGGCGTCGAGCCGCGCGACCTGACGCCCGAACTGGCCGCCAGCCTGAGGCTGCCGGTGAGCGAGGGCGTGCTGATCACCGGCGTGCTGCAGGACGGGCCGGCCAGCCGCGGCGGCATGCGGCCGGGCGACGTGGTGATGGCCATTGCCGGTACGGCCGTCGGCAACACCGCCGAACTGCTGGCCGCGGTGGCCGCGCTGAAGCCGCAGACGACCACCCAGGTGGCCGTGCAACGCGGCGCCCAGCCCTTGATCCTGAACCTGCAAGTGGCGCAGCGGCCGCGGCAACAGCGCCGCGCTGCCGAGTAGCGCGCCTAGGCGGCGCTGTCGGCCTTGGCTTCGGCGTCGGCGTCGGGCGCCTTGGTGTGCTTGATGAACAGCTTGGCACACCAGATGCCGAGCTCGTAGAGCAGGCACATCGGGATGGCCAGCGCCAGCTGCGACACCACATCGGGCGGCGTGATGATCGCCGCCACCACGAAGGCTCCCACGATGAAGTAGCCGCGCCACTTCTTCAGCTGCTCGATGGTCACCACCCCCAGCCGGGCCAGCACCACCACCGCCACCGGCACCTCGAAGGCCGCGCCAAAGGCGATGAACATGGTCATCACGAAGCTCAGGTAAGCCTCGATGTCCGGCGCCGCGGTGATGCTCTTCGGCGCGAAGCTCTGGATGAACTTGAAGACCTGGCCGAAGACGAAGAAGTAGCAGAAAGCCACGCCCAGGAAGAACAGCACCGTGCTGGACACGACCAGCGGCAGCACCATCTTCTTCTCGTGGCTGTACAGCCCCGGCGCGACGAAGGCCCACACTTGGTACAGCACCACCGGCAAGGCAATCAGGAACGCGGCCAGCAGGGTGATCTTCAGCGGCACCAGGAACGGCGAGATCACGTTGGTGGCGATCAGCGTGGCCCCTTCGGGCAGGTTCGCCACCAGTGGCGCGGCCAGCAGGTCGTACAGCGGACCGGGGCCCGGCCACACCATCAGGACGCCGAAGACCACGCCCACGGCGATCAGCGCGCGGATCAGCCGGTCGCGCAACTCGACCAGGTGCGAGACGAAAGGCGCCTCGGTGCCTTCGAGCTCGTCGCGTTCCTTGCCGGGCTCGCTCATCGCGGCGGCCTGAAGCGCGCCACGCGCGCCGCGCCGGACTGGGCGCGGGTGCGGATGCCGTTGCGCTGCTTGTACCAAAGGGGCGTGGCGCCACGCTTGAGCCGCCAGCGCTTCTTCGGGTGCTTGTACTGCGGCGGCGTGCCCGGCGGCTCCTGCAGCGACCCGCCGATGGAAGCGCCCAGGTCCGACCAGCTGGATTCCAGCGCCGAGCTGGCCTGCTGCACCTCGGTGCGCACGCTGCTCTCGACATCCCGCGCCGCATCCTCGAACTGCGTCTTCATCTTCTTCAGTTCGTCCAGCTCGATCGAGCGGTTGACCTCGGCCTTGACGTCAGCCACGTAGCGCTGCGCCTTGCCCAGCATGTGGCCGACCGTGCGCGCCACGCGCGGCAGCTTCTCCGGGCCGATGACGATGAGCGCCACCGCGCCGATCAGCGCGAGCTTGTCGAAACCGAAGTCGATCATGCAGGCTCAGCCGGGCGCGGCCACCGTGCCGGTGCGGGCAACGGCGACATGGGTGCTCAGGACTTGGTGCGCGCTTCGACGTCGACGGTGTTGGCCGCAGCGCTTTTCTGCGCGCCGACCTGCGGCGGGCTTGCCTGGGCGTCGGCCTCGGCCGTGCCCTCGCTGCCGCTCTTCATGCCGTCCTTGAAACCCTTGACGGCGCCGCCCAGGTCGCTGCCCATGTTCTTGAGCTTCTTGGTGCCGAAGATCAGCACCACCACCAGCAACACGATCAGCCAATGCCAGATGCTGAATGAACCCATCTCAAATCTCCTGCAAAGCCATCCACGATTCTAGGTGAGCGCGGACTGACGGCGCCGCGTCAGCCTTTGGCCCAGGGCCGAGGGCCGCCCATCACGTGCATGTGCAGGTGGGGCACTTCCTGCCGGCCGTCCGGCCCGGTGTTGATCAGCGTGCGAAAACCGTTGACGACACCCAACTCGCGCATCAGCCGAGGCGCCAGCCCCAGCATGCGGCCCAGCAGCGCGTCGTGCTCGGGGCGCACGTCATAGTGCGAGGCAATGTGCTCCTTCGGGATGATCAGCACATGCACCGGCGCCCACGGGTTGATATCGTGGAAAGCCAGAAGTTCCTCGTCCTCGTAGACCTTGCGAGACGGGATCTGGCCGGCAACGATCTTGCAGAAGATGCAGTTCGGGTCGGTGTGCATGACGGTGCGGTCCTCGGAGGCTCAATCGGGCATCGGCTGGTTGGCATTCAGGCTCGACCAGCCGCGCACGATGCGGTAGAGGAACCAGATCGAGATCAGGCCCCAGGCGATCCAGCCCGGCAACAGGAACAGCAGCCACAGCGGCGCAGTCACCAGGTACAGGCCGGCAGCCCACAGCACGCTGCGGATGCGCCAGGAGAAATGCGAGGCCTGCCAGGTGCCGGCGGCCTCGTCGCGCTTGACTAGGTCGATGACGAAAGCCACGACCAGCAGCGCCACGCTGGCCTGCATGCCCGGCAATACCGCGCCCAGCGCAACGATCAGGTGCAGCAGGTAGCTGACGTGGCCGATGCTCTTCAGCGTGCCGTCGCGTTCGTTGACGTCCAGGGTCTGGTTCATGTGCCTTCACTCTCCCGCTTCTGCAGCTTGCGCGCGGCGAACTCCTCCAGCCCCGACATGCCCTCGCGGCGCTCCAGCTCGGCCAGCACGTCGGCCGGCTTCAGCCCGAATTGCGCCAGCAGCAGCATCGAATGGAACCACAGGTCCGCCACCTCGTAGACGATCTTCTGGCGGTCGCCCTCCTTGCCGGCCATGACCGTCTCGGTGGCTTCCTCGCCGACCTTCTTCAAGATGGCGTCGCCCCCCTTGGAAAACAAGCGGGCCACGTAACTCTTGTTCGGATCGCCGCCGCGGCGCGATTCGATCACCTGCGCCAGCCGGGCCAGCGTGTCGTTGCTGCTCATGCTCAACGGTAGATGTGTTCGGGGTCGACCAGCACCGGCTCCACCGTCTGCCAGGCGCCGTCCTCGTAGCGCTGGAAGAAGCAGCTGTGCCGGCCGGTGTGGCAGGCGATGCCCGGCTCGTGGCCGAGCTGCGTCACCTTCAGCAGCAGCACGTCGTTGTCGCAGTCCAGCCGCATCTCCTGCACCTGCTGGAAATGGCCGGATTCCTCGCCCTTGTGCCACAGCTTCTGCCGCGAGCGGCTCCAGTACACCGCCTGGCCGGTGGCCGCGGTGCGCGCCAGCGCCTCGCGGTTCATGAACGCGAACATCAGCACGTCGCCGCTGCCGGCCTCCTGCGCGATCACCGGCAGCAGGCCCTGCGCATCCCACTTGATAGCGTCCAGCCAGTCCATCGGGGCAGTGTAGCAATCAGGTGTCGTGCGTCGCGCCGGCAAAGCCCCGCTCGGCCGCGAACCATTGCAGCACCGGCACCGTGCCGGGCAGCACCGGACCCACCTGCACCGGCAGGCTCTGCCAGGCCATGGCCTGGCCTTCGCGCATCTCGAAGTCGCCCTGCCAGGCAAAGACCTTGCAGAAGTGCAGCCGCACCCGGGCGTGCTCGTAGTCCACCACTTCGATCTTCCAGGGCTGAGCCGGGCCGATGGTGATGCCCAGCTCCTCCTGCAGTTCGCGGCGCAGCGCCTGCTCGACCGTCTCGCTGGCCTCCAGCTTGCCGCCCGGAAACTCCCAGTAGCCGGCGTAGACCTTGCCTTGCGGCCGGCTCGTCAGCAGGAAGCGGCCGCTGCCGTCGATCAGCACACCCACCGCCACCTCGACCGGCACCCGCTCGGTGCGCGACGCGGCGTTCAAGCGTGGTGCCTTCCGGAGTAGTCCTTGGCGAACTGGTAGGCCACGCGGCCCGAGCGCGAGCCGCGCTCCAGCGCCCAGACCAGGCTTTCCTGCCGGGCGGCGGCAATGGCGTCTTCGGGCACGCCGAAGCCACGCAGCCACTGCGCCACGATCGCCAGGTACTCGGCCTGGGTAAAGGGATAGAAGCTGACCCACAGGCCGAAGCGCTCGGACAGCGAGATCTTCTCCTCCACCACCTCGCCGGGATGCACCTCGCCATCCTCGGTGTGCTTGTAGCTGAGGTTCTCGCTCATGTACTCGGGCAGCAGGTGGCGGCGGTTGCTGGTGGCATAGATCAGCACGTTGTCCGAGGCCTGCGACACCGAGCCGTCCAGGATCGACTTCAGCGCCTTGTAGCCGGGCTCGCCCTCGTCGAAGCTCAGGTCGTCGCAGTAGACGATGAAGCGCTCGGGCCGCTCGGCCACCAGTTCGACGATGTCCGGCAGGTCCACCAGGTCGGCCTTGTCCACCTCGATCAGGCGCAGGCCGCGCGGCGCGAACTCGTTCAGGCAGGCCTTGATCAATGAGCTTTTTCCGGTGCCGCGCGCGCCAGTCAGCAGCACGTTGTTGGCACCATGGCCGGCGACGAACTGCTCGGTGTTGCGCAGCAGCCGCTCCTTCTGCGGCGCCACCTCCACCAGGTCGGCCAGGCGGATCGTGGCCACATGGCGCACCGGCTCCAGCCGGCCGCCGCCACCGCGCTTGCGGTAGCGGAAGGCCACGGACGCGGCCCAGTCAGGGGCGCTCAGGCTTTGCGGCAGCACCGATTCCAGCCGGCCGAGCAGCGCTTCGGCCCGGGCCACCAGGGATTCGAGGGACGAGGGATTCATGCGGCCAGTGTAGGGTCAGCCGTCGCCGGCAAGGCATGCACCGCGCCGTCGGCCACCACGTAGACCCGCTCGCCGGGCTTCGGCCGCAGCACGTGCAGGCCGGTGAAGGCGCCGAAGGCCGGCAGCAGACCGACCCGCGGACCGAAATGGAAGCAGGGCAGCCGCAGCCGCTGGTGCGCGCGGCCACCGAGCACCACGCCGGGGTGCACATGGCCGGCCAGCACGTAGGCATCGGCCGGTGTCTCCGGGTGATGGCACAGCGCCAGCCCGGCCATCGCCAGCGGCTCATCCACCGCCTGCACGCCCAGCGCGGCGGGCGGGTCGCCGGCGCGGCCGTCGTGGTTGCCGCGCACCAGCAGCAGTTCCAGGCCGGCATGCGCCTCGCGCCACTGAGCCAATGCCTGCAGCGTGGCCGGTGCGCGGCCCTGCGCCGAATGCAGCAGGTCGCCCAGGAAGACGATGCGCCGCGCGCCGCTGAGCGCCACCGCCTCGCTCAGCCGCTGCAGCGTCTGTGCGGTGGTGCCACGCGGCACCGGCACGCCCAGCGCGCGGAAGCTGGCGGCCTTGCCCACATGGGCGTCGGCCACCAGCAGGCAGCCTTCGTCGGGCAGGTAGGCGGCGCACTGCGGCAGCAAGGCCAGCCGCGCGCCCGCGATCTGCAGCTCCAGCACGGCCGGGACCGGACGGATCAGGCGCAGAGGCGGCGCAGCGCCAGGTCCAGGTGCTCGGTCGGCAAGCGCTTGAAGCCCGAGCGCGCGTAGCGCTGCAGCCGGCCGACGGTGAGCGCCGTCAGCGCCGAGGCCAGCGCCTGCGCATCCACCGTCGGGGTGGCCGAGCCGGCGGCCTCGGCTGCTTGGCGCGAGGTCTGGCGCAGCTGCGATTCCACCCGGTCGAAGAACAGGTTCATGCGCGCGGTCAGCCGCTCGTGCTCGAAGACCAGCGCATCGCCCACCATCACCCGCGTCATGCCCGGGTTCTTCTCGCCGAACTGCAGCAGCACGGTGACGATGCGCTGCGTCTGCTCGGTGGGCGCGCCCTCGCGCTCGAGGATCTGGTTGACCAGCGTGAAGACGCTGGTCTCGATGAACTCGATCAGCCCCTCGAACATCTGCGCCTTGCTGGCGAAGTGCCGGTACAGCGCGGCCTCGCTGACCGACAGGCGCGCCGCCAGCGCGGCGGTGGTGATGCGCTCGGCGCCGGGCTGCTCCAGCATCGTGGCCAGCGTCTGCAGGATCTGCACGCGGCGCTCGCCCGGGCGCGGCCGTTTGCGTACGCGCGCCGCCGGGGCCGCGGTGTCGAGCGTCTCAGCGCTGTCGGTGGCGTCCAGGCTGCCGTCGTCGGCCGCGGGCAGGCCGGGCGCCGCCTGGGGCTCATCCGCGCCGGCTACGGCATCGCCTGGGCGCTGCGTGGGGTCGGACATGGCGGCGGCGGACTGCTCGGGTGGCATGTGCCGGCGCATTCTGGCATAGGGCCCCGACGGCGCCGGGTGCAGGTAAACACTGACTTTCGCCGCGGCGCGACCCTCAACCCTGCGGATGGGTGGGGTCGATCCAGCGCACGCTTTCAGGCGGCTCGGCCGGTTCGATGTCGAGGTTGACCGCCACCGCCTCGCCATCGCTGCGCACCAGCACGCATTCCAGCGTCTGGTCAGGGCTGGCGTTGATCTCCTGGTGCGGCACGAAGGGCGGCACGTAGATGAAGTCGCCCGGCTCGGCCTCGGCCACGAACTGCAGTTGCTCGCCCCAGCGCATGCGGGCCCGGCCGCGCACCACGTAGATCACGCTTTCCAGCGGGCCGTGGTGGTGCGCGCCGGTCTTGGCGTTGGGATGGATGTGCACCGTGCCGGCCCACAGCTTCTGCGCGCCGACGCGGGCGAAATTGATGGCCGCCTTGCGGTCCATGCCCGGGGTCTGCGCGGTGTTCGGATCGAGCCGATCGCCCGGGATGACACGCACGCCGTCGTGCTTCCAGGCGGGAGGGGTGGGGTCAGGGTCCATGGTGCGGCTCCGCGGTGGGATGCCCGCATTCTGCCGATCGCTCAGCCCAGGCGCTGCGCCAGCACCGCCAGCCGGCGCGCGCGCACATCCACGTAAGGCGGCTGCTTGCTGAAGCGGTAGCCCGCCGCGCCCTTGGCGCCGCGCGACCAGCGCTGCATCCACACCGTCTTCATGCCGACGCGCCGTGCCGCCTTCTGATGCTGCAGCGTGTCTTCGACCAGCACGCAGCGCCCGGCCGGCACGCGCAGGCGCACCAGCAGCCGGCGCAGCATGCGGGCATCGGGCTTGGGCCGCAGTTCGCCGAACATGCGCATGTCCTCGATGCTGAACACCGCCTCGAAGTGGTGCGCGATCCCGAGTGCGCCCAGCACGCGCAGGGCATAGGCGCGCGGCGCGTTGGTCAGGATGAACTTGCGGCCGCGCAGCCGCCGCAGCGCGGCGAAGTCGTGGGCATGGCCGCGTACCGTGGCTTCCAGCCCGGGCAGCAGATGGGTGTGGTGCAGGAAATGCGCGGCATCGACGCCGTGGTGCTTGACCAGGCCCAGCAGCGTAGCGCCATAGCGCAGCCAGTAGCGGCGGCGCAGCGCGTCCGATTCCTCTTTTGTCAGCTGCAGGTGCTGCTGGATGTACTCGCCAAAGGAAATGTGCAGCCGCGGCATCGCGGCGGTGGAGGCATCGTGCAGCGTGTCGTCCAGGTCGAAGAGCCAGACGCGCGGGGCGGCGCGGCGTGGGGTCATCCGGCGCGCCCTGCCCTGCGTTCGATAATCGCGCCCGCTTCTGCTTGCCTGATCGAAAACGCTTGATGGCCCTTGCGCAGACCCCTCGGCACGCCCCCCTGCGGCGGGGTCGCGCCGCGGCATGGCTGGCTGCGGCGCTGCTGGCGGGCTGCGCCTGGCCAGTCCCCGGCAGCAAGGCGCCCCCCTCGGTCTACCAGCAGGAACGCTTCCAGGCCGACCAGACCTTCTCGCGGCTGTTCGACGCCAATGTGGACGACACCTGCGAGGCGGCGCGCCGCGCGCTGCTGAGCCAGGGCTACATCATCGGCGCGGCGCGGCGCGACGCCATCAACGCCACCAAGCGCTTCCAGCCCGAAGGCGAGGTGCACATCGAGTTGAGCTTCCACGTGGTGTGCGTGCCCGACGGACCCGACGGCGTGCTGGCCACGGCCTTCGTCTCGGCGCAGCAGGACCGCTACGTGCTGAAGAAACTGCCCAACAACACCAGCCTGGGCGTGGGCCCCTTCGGCTCGATCTCGGTACCGCTGTCGTCCAGCGAGGACTCGCTGGTCAAGGTGGGCAGCGAGACCATTCCTGCCGGACCCTTCTACGACCGCTACTTCGCTCTGATGCACCGATTGCTGGCCGACATGCGCTAAAGCCATCAGTGCGAGCGGATCATGGTGCCGTAGGCCTGGTCGGTCAGCACCTCCAGCAGCATCGCATGCGGCACTCGGCCATCGATGATGTGCACGGTATTGACGCCGTTCTTCGCCGCATCCAGCGCGCTGCCAATCTTCGGCAGCATGCCGCCGCTGATGGTGCCGTCGGCGAACAGCGCGTCGATCTCGCGCGCCGACAAATTTGTCAGCAGCTGGCCGTTCTTGTCCAGCACGCCGGGCGTGTTGGTCAGCATCATCAGCTTCTCGGCCTTCAGCACCTCGGCCAGCTTGCCGGCCACCACGTCGGCGTTGATGTTGTAGCTCTCGTTGTCCTTGCCGAAGCCCAGCGGGCTGATGACCGGGATGAACTGGTCGTCCTGCAGCGCGCGCACCACCGCCGGGTCGATGGACTCGATCTCGCCCACCTGGCCGACGTCGTGCTCGATGCTCGGGTCCTTCTGGTCGAGCATCTTCAGCTTGCGCGCGCGGATCAGGCCGCCGTCGCGGCCGGTCAGCCCCACCGCCTTGCCACCGGCAGCGTTGATCAGGCCGACGATGTCCTGCTGCACCTGCCCGGCCAGCACCCATTCGACGACCTCCATGGTCTCGTCGTCGGTGACACGCATGCCCTGGATGAAGGTGCCCTTCTTCCCCACGCGCGCCAGCGCCTCGTCGATCTGCGGGCCGCCGCCGTGCACCACCACCGGGTTCAGGCCCACCAGCTTCAGCAGCACCACGTCCTCGGCGAAGTCCTGCTGCAGGCCGGGGTCGGTCATGGCGTTGCCGCCGTACTTGATGACGATGGTCTTGCCGTGAAAGCGCCGGATGTAGGGCAGCGCCTGCGACAGGATCTCGGCCTTGTCTCGTGGCGACACGTGGTCGAGCCGGGGTTCGGAGGCGGTGGCAGGCTGGTTCATCGCGGGGGCCGTTCGGTGGCAGTAGGCATCGATACCCAAGATTGTAGGAAACCCGCCCGCGCCCGCCGGGTCTATACCATCCGCAAACTGGCACTGGCGACAGGAGACGAGCAACATGACCCCACTGAAGCGCGCGGTGGCACTGGCCCTGCTGGCAGCGGCGGCGGCAGTGCAGGCGCAGAGCTACGACGGCGAAGTGCGCAAGATCGACAAGGCGCAAGGCCGCATCACGCTGCAGCACGGTGAGCTGAAGGCGCTGGACATGCCACCGATGACGATGGTCTTCCGCGTCAAGGATCCGGCGCTGCTGGACAGCGTGGCCGTAGGCGACCGCGTCAAGTTCGACGCCGCGCGGCTGGACGGCAACTACACCGTCACCGCGATCCGCAAGGCCCCCTGACACCGCCACTCGAAAGCCCGCCGCCATGACCGCCCTCGCCTCGCTCGTCAACCACCAGCTGAGGCTGGCCTCCCGCCCGGTGGGGCCGATCAGCGCCGACAACTGGCAGTTCATCGAAGCGCCGGTGGCCGAGCCGGCCGAAGGCCAGGTGCTGGTGCAGACGCTGCTGCTGTCGCTGGACCCGGCGATGCGCGGCTGGCTGAACGACGCGCGCAGCTACATCCCGCCGGTAGGCATCGGCGAGGTGATGCGCGCCGGCGGCATCGGCCGGGTGCTGGTGTCGCGCGACCCGGCTTTCGCGCCGGGCGACCTGGTCAGCGGCCTGCTCGGCGCGCAGGAATACTGCGCCGCCGCCCAGGCCATCCCGGGCAGCCGTGCACTGCAGAAGATCGACACCCGGCTGGGCAGCCCCAGCCAGTGGCTCAATGTCTTCGGCATCCCCGGCATGACCGCCTACTTCGGCCTGCTGGACGTGGGCCAGCCGCAGCCGGGCGACACGGTGGTGGTGTCCGGCGCCGCTGGCGCGGTGGGCCAGACGGTGGGGCAGCTGGCACGCATCAAGGGCTGCCGGGTGGTGGGCATCGCGGGCGGACCGGCCAAGTGCCAGTGGGTAGTGCGCGAGCTCGGCTTCGATGCCTGCATCGACTACAAGAGCGGCTCGGTGCGCGATGGCCTGAAGCAGCACTGCCCGAAGGGCGTGGACATCTACTTCGACAACGTCGGCGGCGAGATCCTCGACCATGTGCTGGCGCGGCTGCGGCCCAAGGCGCGCATCGTGCTGTGCGGCGCCATCAGCCAGTACAACGCCACTGGCGCGATGGTCGGCCCCAAGAACTACATGGCGCTGCTGGTGCAGCGTGCGCGCATGGAAGGCATGGTGGTCTTCGACTATGCGCCGCGCTTCCCGGCGGCCATCGCCGAACTGGCCGGCTACCTGAAGGACGGCCGCATGAAGAGCCGCGAGGACATCGTCGACGGCGGCATCGCCGCCTTCCCGCGCGCGCTGGACATGCTGTTCAGCGGGCAGAACTTCGGCAAGCTGGTGCTGAAGGTGGCCGACTGACGGTTCACCGGTTCTGCAGCCGGTTGTAGTCGAACAGCGCCGCCTCGCGCGGCGACCAGTCGCGATAGGCGGCATGCAGCGCATCGCTGGCCGCCCAGAACTGCGGGTTCGTGCGCCGCACCGCAAAGCGGTCGGCCAGGCGGCGGTAATCGGCTTCCGAGGCAAGCCCGGCGATGGCCTCGCGCAGCGCCGGCAGTTCGTCGGCGCGCACCCGCAGCAGCGCGTTCGGATAGGCGCCGATGAAACCCGGCACCACCGTCAGCGTGTTCTCCTGCGGCAACAGCTCCGACTTCTCGCGGGCCAGGTGCGCGACATTGGCATGGCCGGTGTTGCGCAGCAGCGTGTAGTAGGCCGCCGCGCCTGACGGCGTATCGACGCGCAGCACGCTCATCTCCGGCAGCCAGCTCAGGCTGGCACCGCGCACCTCGGCAAGTGCCCGCAGCGCCTGGCGCTGCGACGCGTCGGGCACGGTGGCCAGGTCGAAGCGTGCATCGAGCACCGGTGCCAGCCGCTGGCGCAGCAGCGCGTACAGCTCGCGCTGCGCATCGTCGCTGCGATAGGGCACCGCGCTCTCCACGTCGAGCCGGGCCTCGCGACCGTACACGTATTCGCGGGCCTCGCCGGTGGCACCGCGGTACCAGTAGGCCGCGGTCGATGCGCGTTGCTTCTGAGGCAGGAAGATGATGAAGTTGAACTCGCCCTCCATACGCAGGTAGTCCATGTACAGCCGGCTGCCCAGCTGGTGTCCGACGTTGCCGTAGACGTCGTAGCCGGTCACTAGCAGATAGAAGATGCGCTCGAACAGGGGGTAGTCGATGACCCAGGCCGTCTTCGGCGGTGCGCCCACCAGCCCTTGCACCACCGACGCACTGTCGAAGTGACGGAAGATTGTCAGGGCCGCATTGCGGTTGTGGCCGTCGCCGTCCCAGATGAGCTGCAGGTCCAGCTTGGCGGGCCCCTGCTGCAGGCTCTGCTGCAGCACGCGGCGCTTCTCGACCAGGAAGCGCCGCTCCTGCTCGGCCAGCCGCAACCAGGGCAGCAACAGGCCGGCGTCGCTGCCCAGTTCGCCGGGCAGCGTGAGCTGCTGTGCCTGGCGCAGCAGCAGGTCGCGAGCCACCGCTTCGGCATGGGCCTCCGGCGCGACGAAGCTCACCCAGAAGTGGTCCTCGATCACGTCCACGGCCATCTGCCCGCGGCAGACCGGGCCCTTGATGAAGTTCATGATGAAGAACTGTGCTTCATCGAGCAGGAAGCGATAGCGTCCGTCGGCCGGCAGGTCGCGGAAGGCGACGAAGGGGTTGCTGGCCACCTCGGGCGCATAGGACGGCAGCGCCACGGGCTGCGGCCCGGCCGCCAGGAACCACTGCCGGTACTTCTGCATGCGCTGCGCGCTCAAGGCGTAGGGCATGTAGGTCTTGGCCAGACGCGCCTCGGGCTCCGGCTGCAGCCGGTACCAGACCCGTGCCACGCCCGGGTCGTCGTAGGGCCGCCGGGTGGCAATCACGCGCACCGGCTCGCCCGGTGGCGTGGCCGAGCGCAGCAGCCGGAAGCTGCGCTGCGACGCATCGCCACCGAACTGCAGCTGGCCCAGGAACAGGTGCTCGTACAGGTAGCGGCTCATCAGCCGCTCCTTCGGCGAATCGCCGTTCAGGAACGCTTCCCAGCGCTGCAGCTCGCGCTGCTGCAGCGCGCTCAGCGGCGGCTCGCCCTCGTAGGGTGCGCCGGCCTCCAGCCAGCGCCGCAGCGTGCCGAGTTCGGCCGCGTCCAGCCCCGGCAGGCCATAGGGCATGCCGGCCAGCGGCTGGCGTTGCGCAAAGCTGGCGTACTGCTCGACCCGCGGGCACGATGCCGTGCGGTCGATCGCGAAATCGAACTCGGGCCCCAGCACCGGGCCGGCAGGCAGCGGATGCTGCTGCTTCAGCACCAGCGTCTGGTACAGCAGGCTGCCCGCCAGGTTGGCCTCGGCCGTGGGGGCGCGCTCGTTCAGCACCGGGAAGAAGCCGCGCGCGCGCCACTGCGAGGCCGTCTGCGCATCGATGAACAGGCGCGAAGGGTCGGCCTCGCGAAGGCGCGTCGCGTCGTACACCGCTTCGCTGCTGCCACCGCGGGCCACACCCTGCCAGGCGCCGAGCTTGATCTGGCAGGGTGCGTCGTAGCAGCCATGACAGACCACACAGCGCTTCTGCAGGATCGGCTGCACATCGGCGTGCCAGCCGGCACCCCCAGGGGCAGGCGCCAGCGGCCGGTCGTAGCGGCTGGGATCGGCACGGCCGAAGCGCTGGTCGAAGTCGTCGCTGCGCAGGCTGCTGCAGCCCGCCAACGCCAGCAACAGCAGGATGAGGACGCGCAAGGGCGAGGGCATGGGCTGCAAGGTAGGCCAGAGCAGCACCGATTCTGGTGGCCGCCAGAGCAGGCGCCGCTGCTGGCTTTCCCTGGGTGGGGTAGAGCCACTGCCCTAGAGAAATCGCGGCCCCAGGACGGTGCTTCGCACTACATTGGAGCTTGGCGCGGCGCGTATGCCGCGACCCCGTTCCACCCACCCGCAGGAGGCAACATGGTGAAGAAGGCACAAAAGTCCACAGGCCGCCGGCCGGAGATGCCGGCCGGGCTGATGGACAGCCAGCTGGCCCAATCGGTCAAGGAATCGGCGCAACAGATCTGGCTGGCCGGCATGGGCGCCTTCGCCAAGGCCCAGGAAGGCCGCTTCAAGGTCTTCGAGTCGCTGATCAAGGAAGGCACGAACCTGCAGCGCAAGACACAGAACGCCGCCGAAGAAAAGATCGGCGAGGTCACCGACCGCATGAGCGCGATGGCCGGCGATGTCAGCGCCCGCGCCGGGCAGCACTGGGACAAACTGGAATCGATCTTCGAGCAGCGCACCGCCAAGGCGCTGCACAAGCTGGGCGTGCCCACCGCGCGCGACGTCGATGCGCTGATCAAGCGCGTGGATGAACTGGCCGCTGCCGTGGCCCGCCTGTCGAAGACGACACCGGCCAAGCCGACGGCCAAGGCCGCTGCGAAGCCCGCGGCCAAGGCTGCCAGAGCCCCCAAGGCAGCCACCCAGCCCGCACCGCGCGCGGCGAAGAAAACCACCCGCAGCGCCACACCGCGCAAGACCCGCAGCTGACCATGTCCCGCTCGACTGCCCCTCGGGGCGCCACGGCGGCGCCGGGGGTGCCGCGCTCCGCTTCGTCACCACCGCGCATCGGCCTGGCCCTGGCCGGTGGCGGGCCGCTGGGCGCCATCTACGAGATCGGCGCGCTGTGCGCGCTGCAGGAATCGCTGGACGGCGTCGACTTCAACGATGTCGAGGCCTATGTCGGCGTGTCGGCCGGCGGCTTCATCGCCGCGGGGCTGGCCAACGGCATGACGCCGCGCCAGCTGTGCAGCGCCTTCATCGAAAACGACAGCCCCGACGAAGATCTGATCCGCCCGTCGCTGTTCATCCGCCCGGCCTGGGGTGAGTACCTGCGGCGCATCGCGCTGCTGCCGGGGCTGGTGGCCCAGGCCGGCCTGCGCGTGCTGTTCAAGCGCCGCGCCCTGCTGTCGGCCTTCGAGGTGCTGGGCCGGGCGCTGCCCACCGGCGTGTTCAGCCATGCGCCGCTGGAAGCCCAGGTGCGCCGCGTGCTCAGCGCCCCCGGCCGCAGCAACGATTTCCGCCAGCTGGGCCGCAAGCTGGTGCTGGTGGCCACCGACCTGGACAGCGGCGAGGCCGCACCCTTCGGCCAGCCGGGCTGGGACCATGTGCCGATCTCGCAGGCCGCGGCGGCCAGCGCGGCACTGCCGGGACTGTTCCCGCCGGTGGCCATCGACGGCCGCTGGTACGTGGACGGCGCGCTGAAGAAGACGCTGCATGCCACCGTGCTGCTGGACATGGGGCTGGACCTGCTGTTCTGCCTGAACCCGCTGGTGCCCTTCGATGCCAGCCATTCGCAGCAGCACCGCGTGCTGGGCGATCCGGTCATCCCCCGGCTGGTGTCCGGCGGGCTGCCGGTGGTGCTGAGCCAGACCTTCCGCAGCTTGATCCATTCGCGGCTGGAGCTGGGCATGAAAGGCTACGAGCGCAGCCATCCGCACACCGACATCGTGCTGTTCGAGCCAGACCACCGTGATCCGGAGATGTTCCTGGCCAACACCTTCGGTTATGCGCAGCGCCGCGCGCTGGCCGAACACGCGTATCAGCACACCCGGGCCGACCTGCGCTCGCGGCGCAGTGCGCTGTCGGTGGCCCTGGCGCGGCACGGCATCCGCCTGAACGAGGCGACGCTCGACGACCCGCATCGCACCCTGGTCAGCCGCAAGCCGCGGCTGCGCACCCGCGCCGCGCGCACGTTGCAGCGGCTGGACGAGGTGCTGAACGACCTGGACGCGGCATTGGCGCAGCGCGGCGCCTGAGCTTAAGATTCCGCGCAAACGGGATGCAACTGAGGAGCAGGACGATGAACAAGGCATGGGGCGCCGCGGCGATGGCCGTCACGGTGGTGCTGGCGGGCTGTGCGTCGGGGCCACCCTTCATCGACCAGGCGCAGCCCGAGGCGCTGGCCATCGCCCAGCGGCGCGCCGCCTTCGAGTTCAACTGCCCGAACGTCAGCACCCAGGTGCTGTCCCGCGAGACGCTGCAGCCGATCTCCTTCCGCTTCGGTATCGAGCGCGCCGAATACACCATCGGCGCCACCGGCTGCGGCAAGCGCGCCACCTATGTGGTGATCTGCCCGGACCAGCCCGGCTCCACCTGCTTCGCTGCCGCCGGCCGCGACGGCATGCCCTGAGCCGGCGCGGCCGCTCAGCCCAGGTAGCGCGCCTCCAGGTGCGCCTTGAAGTGCGAAGGGTTCAGCGTTTCGCCGCTGGCCCGCAGTGCCAGTTCGTCGGTGGTCCAGCGGCTGGCCTGCGACCAGATGCGCGTGCGCAGCCAGTCGAACACCGGCGTCAGCTCGCCGGCGGCGATGCGCGCATCCAGGTCGGGCAGGTCGCGGCGCATCGCCGCGAACCACTGCGCGGCGTACATCGCGCCCAGTGAATAGCAAGGGAAGTAGCCGAAGCCGCCGTCGGTCCAGTGCACGTCCTGCAGCGGGCCGTTGCGGTAGTCGCCGCGGGTGTCCAGGCCCAGCAGTTCCATCATCTTGGCGTCCCACAGCGCCGGGATGTCCTTGGCCTCGATCTCGCCTTCGATCAGCGGGCGCTCGATCTCGTAGCGCAGGATCACGTGCGCCGGGTAGGTGACCTCGTCGGCATCGACGCGGATCAGCCCGGGCTCCACGCGCGTCATCAGCCGGTGCAGGTTGTCGGGCGCGAAGGCCGGCTGCGCGCCGAAGGCCTCGGCCACCATCGGCGCGAGCAGCGCGACGAAGCCGCGGTGCCGGCCGAGCTGCATCTCGAAGCTGAGCGACTGGCTCTCGTGCACCGCCATCGAGCGTGCTTCGGCCAGCGGCTGGCCGAGCCAGTCGCGCGGCAGGTTCTGCTCGTAGCGGCCATGGCCGGTCTCGTGCACGGTGCCCAGCAGGCTGCCCAGGAAATCGTGCTCGTCGAAGCGCGTGGTCAGGCGCACGTCCTCCGGCACGCCACCGCAGAAGGGGTGGGTGCTGACGTCCAGCCGGCCGGCCTCGAAATCGAAGCCCAGCAGGTGGATCACGCGTTCACACAGCCGCCGCTGGGCCTCCACCGGGAACGGGCCCACCGGCGCCAGCACGGTCTCGCGGGCCTGGCGTTCGCGCACCTGCGCGATCAGCCCGGGCAGCCAGCGGCGCAGCTCGCCGAACACGCGGTCTAGCGTGGCACTGCTCATGCCCGGCTCGTAGCGGTCGAGCAGCGCGTCGTAGCGCGACAGCCCGCTGCGCTCGGACAGCAGCCGCGCTTCCTCTCGGGCCAGGGCCAGCACCTCGCGGAAGTTGCCGAGAAAGCCCTGCCAGTCGTTGGCCGGGCGCTGCTTGCGCCAGGCGTGCTCGCAGCGCGTGCCGGCCAGCTGGCGGCGGTGCACCAGCGATTCGGGCAGCGCATTGGCGCGCAGCCAGTCGCGGCGGATCTCGCGCAGGTTGGCACGCTGCATCTCCGACAGCGCCTCCTGCTCGGCGCGCGCGATGGTGTCGGCCAGCGCCGGGTCGGTGCGCATGCGGTGCATCAGCGCGGCCATCTCGCCCAGCGCCGCGGCGCGCGCCGCATTGCCCTTGGGCGGCATCTTCGCGGCCTGGTCCCAGCCGGCCAGCGACTGCAGGTGGCTCAGGCGGTGCAGGCGGTTGTAGGTGTGCGTCAGTGCGTCGTAGGCAGGCGTGGCTTGCATCGGGCAGAGATCGGTGGCTTCAGGGCAGGGTCGCAGTCGCAGCGTGCAGACCGCAGGCGCATTCTCGCCGCGACCGCGGCCGACCGTGCGGACGATCGCGCCGTGCCGGCCCATCGATGCCGGGCGCCGTGCCGCTTGTCACGCCGGGCCGGCCCGTCAGAACTCGAAGCGGCCCGGGAACACCCAGAGCAGCGCGGCGGTCATCGTGATGTAGCGCAACAGCTTGCCGATGGCCATGTAGAACACGCAGGGCCAGAACGGCAGGCGCAGCCAGCCGGCCACCGCGCACAGCGGGTCGCCCACCGCCGGCAACCAGCTCAACAGGCAGGCCTTGGCGCCGAAGCGGCGCAGCCAGCCCAGCGCACGCAGTTCGGCCGGCGGGCGGTGCTTGACGTGTTCGTAGGTGCGCTCGGCCGCATAGCCCATCCACCAGCTGATGGCGCCGCCGATGGTGTTGCCGGCCGTGGCCACCAGCACCGCAGGCCAGAACAGCTCGGGGTTCAGCTTGACGAGGCCGAACACCGCCGGCTCCGAGCCCATCGGCAGCAGCGTGGCCGACAGCAGGGCCACGACGAACACCGTGCTCAGCCCGAATTGCGGCAACGACAGCGCGTTCAGCAGGGTGTGCAGCCAGGCTTCCATCGCGGCGCATTATGGGTAGCTGCGACAGGGCACGCCGCTATACTCGCGCCTCCCGTCTTGCCCCACCCCCCGCCTGCCATGCACATCGGCGCCCATGCGCTCGCGAACAACCTGTTCGTCGCCCCGATGGCGGGCGTGACCGACCGGCCCTTCCGCCAGCTGTGCCGCCGCCTGGGCGCCGGGCATGCGGTCAGCGAGATGATCACCTCGCGGCCCGAGCTGCGCGATTCGCTGAAGACCTCGCGCCGCGCCAACCACGACGGCGAGAGCGCGCCCATCACCGTGCAGATCGCCGGCACCGACGCGGCAATGATGGCCGAGGCCGCGCGCTACAACATCGACCGCGGCGCGCAGATCATCGACATCAACATGGGCTGCCCGGCCAAGAAGGTGTGCAACAAGTGGGCCGGCTCGGCACTGATGCGCGACGAGCCGCTGGCGCTGGACATCGTCGAGGCGGTGGTCGCGGCCTGCGCGCCGCAGCGCGTGCCGGTGACGCTGAAGATGCGCACCGGCTGGTGCGACACCGAGCGCAACGCGCTGCGCATCGCCTGCGCGGCCGAGGCCGCCGGCGTGGCCATGGTCGTGGTGCACGGCCGCACCCGCGAGCAGGGCTACAAGGGCCTGGCCGAATACGACACGGTGGCCGCGGTGAAGGCCGCGCTGCGCATTCCGGTGGTGGCCAACGGCGACATCGACTCGCCGCAGAAGGCGCTGCAGGTGCTGCGCCACACCGGCTGCGACGCGCTGATGATCGGCCGCGCCGCGCAGGGCCGGCCCTGGATCTTCCGCGAGATCGGCCATTTCCTGGCGCACGGCGTGCCGATGGCGCCGCCGGCCACGCGCGAAGTGCGCGGCTGGCTGCTGGAGCACTTGCAGGACCACTATGCGCTGTACGGCGAGGCGGTGGGCGTGCGCACCGCGCGCAAGCACATCGGCTGGGCGGTGCGCGCGCTGCCCGGCGGCGAGGCCTTCCGCGCGGTGATGAACACGCTGGACGACACCGCCGCGCAGCTGCGTGCGGTGGCTACCTTCTTCGACGAACTGGCCGAAACCCACCCCTGCCTGCCGCAACCGGCGGCCAACGACGCCTCCGCGCGGCTTTCGGCATGAGCAAGAAGCACATCGAGGAGTGCGTGCGCGCCAGCCTGGAGCAGTACTTCAAGGACCTGCGCGGCACCGAGCCGCACTCGGTGCACGACATGGTGATCCACGCCGTCGAGAAGCCGATGCTCGACGTGGTGATGCGGCAGGCCGAAGGCAACCAGAGCAAGGCCGCACAGTGGCTGGGCATCAACCGCAATACCTTGCGCCGCAAGCTGCTGGATCACAAGCTGATCAAGTGAACCCCCATGGCTGAACTGACCGCCCTGCTGTCCGTGTCCGACAAGACCGGCATCGTCGATTTCGCCCGCGCGCTGTCCGTGTTGGGCGTGCGCCTGCTGTCCACCGGCGGCACGGCCCGGCTGCTGGCCGAGGCCGGCCTGGCCGTCACCGAGGTGGCCGAGGTGACCGGCTTCCCCGAGATGCTCGATGGCCGCGTCAAGACGCTGCACCCGCGCATCCATGCCGGCCTGCTGGCGCGGCGCGACCTGCCCGAGCACTTGGCCGCGCTGCGCGAGCACGGCATCGGCACCATCGACCTGCTGGTTGTGAACCTGTATCCCTTCGCCCAGGCCACCGCGCGTGCCGACTGCACGCTGGAAGAGGCCATCGAGAACATCGACATCGGCGGCCCGGCGATGCTGCGCGCCGCGGCCAAGAACTGGGGCGACGTGGCGGTGCTGATCGACCCGACCGACTACCCACGCGTGCTGGCCGAACTGAAGGACGGTGGCGTCCGCCGCGACACCCGCTTCCACCTGGCGAAGAAGGTGTACGCGCACACCGCCGCCTACGACGGCATGATCTCCAACTACCTGAGCGCGGTGGCCGAAGGCGCCGAGGCGCAGGTCGATGCGGTACCGGCGCGCGCGCCCTTCCCCGCGGTCTACAACCTGCAGCTGGCGAAGACGCAGGACATGCGCTACGGCGAGAACCCGCACCAGGCCGCGGCCTTCTACCGCGAAGGCGCGCCGGCCGAAGGCCTGCTGGCGCGCTGGACGCAGCTGCAGGGCAAGGAGCTCAGCTACAACAACATCGCCGATGCCGACGCGGCCTGGGAGTGCGTCAAGACCTTCGACGCGCCGGGTTGTGTCATCGTCAAGCACGCCAACCCCTGCGGCGTGGCCGTCGGCGCCACGCTGGTCGAGGCCTACGACAAGGCCTGGAGCACCGACCCGACCTCGGCCTTCGGCGGCATCCTGGCCTTCAACCGGCCGGTGGACGAAGCCACCGCGCGGCGCATCAACGAGCACAAGCAGTTCGTCGAGGTGCTGATCGCACCGGGCTTCGATGCCGGCGCGCGCGCGCTGTTCGCGGCCAAGCAGAACCTGCGCGTGCTGGAGGTGCCGCTGGGCGCGGCGGCCAATGCGCTGGATTTCAAGCGCGTGGGTGGCGGCATGCTGCTGCAAACGCCCGACCTGAAGAACGTGGCACGCAGCGAGCTGCGCGTGGTCACGAAGCTGGCACCGACGGCGGCCCAGATGGACGACCTGCTGTTCGCCTGGAAGGTGGCCAAGTTCGTCAAGAGCAACGCCATCGTCTTCTGCGCCAAGGGCATGACGCTGGGCGTCGGTGCCGGCCAGATGAGCCGCGTCGATTCGGCGCGCATCGCGCGCATCAAGGCCGGCAATGCCGGGCTGTCGCTGGCTGCTTCAGCGGTGGCCAGCGATGCCTTCTTCCCTTTCCGCGACGGCCTCGACGTGGTCATCGACGAAGGCGCGGCCTGCGTCATCCAGCCCGGCGGCTCGGTGCGCGATGAAGAGGTGATCGCTGCGGCCGACGAGCGCGGCATCGCGATGGTCTTCACCGGCACGCGGCATTTCCGGCATTGATGGAGAAGCCGCGCCTGCGCGTGGGCCGCGCCATCACGCCCGACGAGTTCGAGCTGCTCGACGACGACGAACTGGCCCGGCTGGTGCCGCGCGCCTGGCGCGAATACTTCCCCGGCAAGGACTTCTGCGCCGACGGCCGCTTCTATTTGCACGACGGCCGCGCCTGGAGCTTCTACAAGGCCGGCTTCGTCGACGACTGACGCGGCCGACGCCCCTGCACCCCTATTACGGAGACACACGATGAAAGTCACGCTGGTCGGATCCCGCTTCTTTGCCACCAGCGTGCTGCAGGCGCTGCAGGAAGCGCCCGAGGTGCAGATCGTCGGCATCGTCGCGCCGGCGGCCGACGACCGGCTGGCGCTGGCCGCGCAGAAGCAGGGCCTGCCCCTGCACGTGCTGGCCAACCCGAAGATCGTGCCGGCCGAGGCGGTGCCCGAGGGCACCGATCTGGTCGTCGCCGCCCACACCCATGCCCGTGTCAGCAACGAGGCGCTGGCCCGCAGCAAGCTGGGCGGCATCGGCTACCACCCGTCGCTGCTGCCGCGGCACCGCGGCATCGCCGCAGTGGAGTGGACCGTGCTGGAAGGCGACGCGATTGCCGGCGGCTCGGTCTACCACCTGGCCGACGGCTGGGATGCCGGCGCGGTGGCGGCGCAGGACTGGTGCTTCGTGCTGAAGGGCGAGAACGCGCGCGAGCTGTGGGAGCGCGCGCTGGCGCCGATGGGGCTGAAGCTGCTGACGCAGGTGGTGCGCGAGGCCGCCCGCACCGGCGCGCTGCCGGCCTTCGATCAGGACCCGCGCTTCGCCACCAAGGCACCGATGGTGCGCAAGCCGGTGGTCAGCGTCGATCCGCAGCAGCCCACGCATGCCTCACTGGTGGTCACCGTGATCGGCGCCGATCGGCCGGGCATCGTGCGCCTGCTGTCCGACCGTGCGCAGCGCTTCGGCGCCAACTGGACCGACAGCCGCATGGCGCGGCTGGCCGGCGAGTTCGCCGGCATGGTGCATTTCGAGGTGCCGCGCGAGAACGCCGACGCGCTGGCCACCGCGCTGGGCGGGCTGGAAGGCTCCGGCCTGCGCGTGCACATTGCCAAGAGCGAGCCCGTGGCAGGGCCCGGCATGCCGCGCGGCGTGACGCTGGAGCTGATCGGCGACGACCGCCCTGGCATCGTGGCCAGCCTGACGCGCATCCTGTCCGAGCGCGGCATCAGTATCGACCACCTGCACACCGAACTGGCCGCCACCGGCGGCGCGGTGCGGCGCTTCAAGGTGACCGCGCACCTGCGCGTGCCGCCGGGCGTCAGCGGCGCCACGCTGCGCCACGAGCTGGACGCGCTGGCCGCCGAGATGCGGCTGGACGTGGCCCTGGGCGACGAGGCCTGATTCCGCTGCGGCCGGCCCGCCGGGCCGGGCCGCTACCATCGCGCCATGACGATCGCGGTCAAGGCCATGGGGCTGGCGGTGTCCTTCGTGGCCCGGTTGGTGACGGGCGCGCAGGGCCACTGGAAGGGCTGCCCGCCCGAGGCGCTGCAGCGCATCTACTTCGCCAACCACCAGAGCCACCTGGACTGGGTGCTGATCTGGGCGGCGCTGCCCAACGACCTGCGCGTGCGCACCCGGCCGATCGCGGCGCGCGACTACTGGACGGCCAGCCCCTTCAAGCACTGGCTGACGCGCGAGGTGTTCCACGCGGTCTACGTGAGCCGCCAGCGCACCGACGACCAGGACCCATTGGAGCCGCTGGCCGAAGCGCTGCAGCAGGGCGATTCGCTGGTCATCTTCCCCGAGGGCACGCGCAGCAACAAGGGCGAGCCGCTGCCCTTCAAGAGCGGGCTGTACCACCTGGCCGAGCAGTTCCCGGGGGTGCAGCTGATCCCGGTGTGGATCGACAACGTGCAGCGCGTGATGCCCAAGGGCGAGGTGGTGCCGGTGCCGATCCTGTGCACCGCCACCTTCGGCGCGCCGATGCAACTGGAGCCCGGCGAGGACAAGCGCGCGTTCCTGGAGCGCGCGCGCGCGGCGGTGGTCGCGCTGCGCCCGCTGGTCACCTGAAGGCGGTGCGATGATGAACTCACTGCGCGCGCTCGGTGTCGACCAGCAGGTCGCGCTGCTGTTCCTGATCCTGTTCGGGCTGCTGACGCTGGCCAGCATTGCGGTGTTCGCGCGCACGCTGCGCGCCCAGCACAGCGAGCAGAACGAGCGCGAGCAGCGGCTGTGGCGCGACCTGCGCGCGCTGTGGATCGGCACCTTGGTGTTCTGGCTGTCCTGGCTGTCCGGGCCCCTGGGCTCGACGCTGCTGTTCGGCGTGTTCTCGTTCCTGGCCCTGCGCGAGTTCATCACGCTGGCGCACACGCGGCGCAGCGACCACCGCAGCCTGATCCTGGCCTTCTTCGTGGTGCTGCCGCTGCAGTACGTGCTGGTGGGGCTGCGCAGCTTCGACCTGTTCAGCGTCTTCATCCCGGTCTACGTGTTCCTGGCGATCCCGGTGCTCAGCGCGCTGGCCGGCGACCCCGAGCGCTTCCTCGAGCGCAACGCCAAGATCCAGTGGGGCATCACGGTGTGCGTGTTCGGCCTGAGCCACGCGCCGGCGCTGCTGCTGCTGGAGTTCCCCGACTACGTGGGACGCGGCGCCTTCCTGTTGTTCTTCCTGGTCATCGTCGCAGCCAGCGCGCAGATCGTGCAGGAGCTGGCCAGCCGCTGGCTGCGCCGCCGCCCGGTGGCGCGGCACATCGACCGCTCGTTCTCGTACCGCGCCTGGCTGGCCGGCGCGCTGGCCGCCGCACTGGTGGGTGCGCTGCTGGCCTGGATCACGCCCTTCCGCATCTGGCAGGCGGCGCTGATCGGCCTGGCCGCAGGCGGCTGCGGCACGCTGGGCGAGTTCGTGATGAAGGCGCTGAAGAAGGACGCCGGCGTGCGCTACTGGGGCAACCAGAGCTCGGTCACCGGCGCCGTCGGCCTGCTCGACCGGGTGGCGCCGCTGTGCTTTGCCGCGCCGGTGTTCTTCCACTCGGTGCGCTGGTACGCAAGCCTGCCGCCATGAAGGGCCGCATCCTCGGCATCGACCCGGGCCTGCAGACCACCGGCTTCGGCGTGGTCGACGTCGACGGCCGGCACATGGACTACGTGGCCAGCGGCACGGTGCGCACGCAGGAGGCCGCGCTGTCCGATCTGCCGGGCCGGCTGAAGATCATCTTCGAAGGCGTGCGCGAGGTGGTCAGCACCTATGCGCCCACCTGTGCATCGGTGGAGATCGTGTTCGTCAACGTCAATCCGCAGAGCACGCTGCTGCTGGGCCAGGCGCGCGGTGCGGCGCTGGCGGCGCTGGTGGCCAGCGACTTGCAGGTGGCCGAGTACACCGCGCTGCAGCTGAAGAAGGCCATCGTCGGCCACGGCCATGCCAAGAAGCACCAGGTGCAGGAGATGGTGGCGCGGCTGCTGCAGCTGCCCGGCCTGCCGGGCAAGGACGCTGCGGACGCGCTGGGCCTGGCCATCACCCATGCCCATGCCGGCAGCGCACTGGCCGCCATCGCCAAGGCCACGACGCTCGCGCCGCGAGCCCATGCGCAGTACCGGCGCGGGCGCACCTACTGACTCACGCGGCGAATAGGTGGCTGCTATTCTTTACGCGCAGCAATGCAACACCAGGAGGAGATCCCATGAGCTTCACCATCCAGCGGCTGTCGGCCTGCCTGTTCGCCGCCTTGCTGTGGCTGGGCGCGGGCACCGCATTCGCCCAGAGCGCGGCCGGCGTCGTGTCCTTCACCGGGGTCAAGTCGAGCAGCGTGCCGCAGCAGGACTACGACAACGGCATCATCGAGTTCGACCAGAACGCGCTCGTGCTCGATGGCGGCATCGCCTCCAGCAGCATCACCAGCAGCAGCGCGCGGGCGCAAACGCGGCTAGGCGTCAACCGCATCGAGGTGAGCAACAACGCACCGGTGGACAACGAGGCGCTGCGTGCATCGTCGATCGGCGGCCCGTTCAGCGCCGCAGTCTCGGGCTGGTACGACACCTTCACCATCACAGGCGGCACGGGCGCCGGCACGGCGCGCATCAGCAGCAGCGTGACCGGCCAATTCGGCAACGGCTTCGGCGCCACCGGCATGTACATGCTGTTCAAGGTGACGCCCACGAACCTGGCGGGGCTGCTGGAAGACCCCTTGAGCCCGCTGCTCGACGATGCGCTGCCGCAGGCGCTGCTGGCCTTGGAACAGAACGTGATCGACACCAGCCGCTTCACCGAATCCGGCGAGCTGCTAGCACCCGGCAGCGACTTCGGCGGCAGGCTGGTCGGCGAGCTGGATTTCGTCTACGGCCAGCCCTTCGTGCTGCTGAGCGTGATGGCCGGCTTCGCCAACGACTTCGGATCGCTGAGCTCCTTCAACTCCGCCCTGTTCGGCATCACGGCGCCGGAGGGCAAGGCGCTGCTCACAGGCTCCGGCTACCAGTACGCCGCGGCCGTGCCCGAACCGGCCACGCTGCTGCTGATGGCGCTGGCCCTGCCGCTGCTGGCCTGGCGCGTGCGCCGCCACCGCGGCTGAAGCGCTCATGAGCGCCAGCCCGCTTTCGGCGGTCACCACCACCTGGACCCAGATCGACGGCAGCGCCGGCCGTATCGATGCTTTCCTGGCCCTGCCGCCGGCCGGCACCGGCCCGGGCCTGCTACTGCTGCAGGAGATCTTCGGCGTCAACGAGCACATCCGCACGGTGGCCGAGCAGTACGCGCTGGACGGCTTCGTGGTGCTGGCACCCGACGTGTTCTGGCAGCAGCAGCGCCGGCTGGACATCGGCTACACGCCCCAGGACATCCAGCGCGGCCGTGCGCTGGCCATGGCCGCCGACCGTGCCGCGCTGCAGCGCGATCTGGCCGAGGCCGTGCGCCACCTGCGCGCGCTGCCGCAGGTGCGCGGCCGCGGCATCGGCGCCTTCGGCTACTGCATGGGCGGGCGGCTGGCCTACGTGGCGGCGGCCACGGCCGGCGTCGATGCGGCGGTGGCCTACTACGGCGGCGGCATCCAGGACATGCTGGACCTGGCCCCGCAGATCCGCTGCCCGATGCAGTTCCACTACGGCGCGCTGGATGCCAACATCCCGCTCAGCGCGGTGGACCGTGTCCGCACGGCGATGGCCGGCCAGCCGGCCGAGGTCTTCGTCTACGACGAAGCCGACCACGGCTTCAACTGCTGGGCGCGCAAGTCCTACCACGCCCCCAGCGCGGCGCGGGCGCATGCGCGTTGCCTGCAGCTGCTGTCGGAGCTGTTCTGATGGACGCGCGCATCACCTCCCCCTTCGGCGCCTTCAGCACCGCACGCGAGGTGGCCGCCGGCCACGACCTGCGCGGCAACGTGGCCATCGTCACCGGCGGGGCCACCGGCATCGGCATCGAAACCGCCCGCGCATTGGCCGAGGCCGGCGCCGATGTGGTCATCGCCGCGCGCAAGCCGGACCTGGCCCAGGCCGCCATCGCCGACATCGGCCGCCCGGCCCAGGGTCCCGGCGCGCGCTTCCAGATGCTGGACCTGTCGTCGCTGGCCTCGGTGCGCGACTTCGCCGCGCGCTGGGGCGCGCAGCCGCTGCATCTGCTGATCCACAACGCCGGCGTGATGGCCTGTCCGCTGCAGCGCACCACCGACGGGCTGGAGATGCAGATCGGCACCAACCACTTCGGCCACTTCCTGCTGGGGCTGCTGCTGGCGCAGGCGCTGCAGGCGGGTGCGCAAGGACGCGGCCGGCCGTCGCGGCTGGTCAGCCTGTCGTCGATCGGCCACCGCCGCTCGGGCATCCACTGGGACGACCCCAACTACCTGCAGCGGCCCTACGACAAGTGGGAGGCCTACGGCCAGGCCAAGACCGCAAACGCGCTGTTCGCGGTGGGCTACGACCGGCACTACGGCGCGCAGGGCATCCGCGCCAACGCGGTGATGCCCGGCGGCATCATGACGCCGCTGCAACGCCACCTGACGCACGACGAGATGGTGGCCATGGGCTGGATCGACGCGGCCACGGGCAAGCTGCGCGACGGCTTCAAGACGCCCGCGCAGGGCGCCTCCACCAGCGTCTGGGCGTCCCTGGGTACCGAGCTGGAAGGCGTGGGCGGCCTGTACCTGGAAGACTGCCAGCAGGCCCTGCCGTGGACCAAGGCCTCGCCCTGGCAGGGCGTGCTGCCGCATGCGCTGGACCCGGACGCCGCGGAGCGGCTGTGGGCGCTGTCGCTGCAGACGGTGGGCGCCTAAGCGGCCCAGCCCGTCTCGTCCGCCGGCCCGAACTGCAGGCGCCGACGCTGCCGCCGCAAGGCCTGCCAGGGGCGCTGCCAGGGCCAGGCCCGGCGGCGGCCTGCGGCCTGCAGCTGCAGGCGTGCCGGGCCCAGCCCCTCGATCAGCAGCCGGCCTTCGTGAAGTGCACGTTCTTCGCCAGCCTGCACGATGGCATCGCCCGGTTCGCCCTCGGCCGTCAGCCAGGCGCGGCCGCTGAGCACGCGCATTTGCATGCCCGGCGGCAGGTCGACGGCCAGCAGCTGCCGTGCCGCCAGGTCGATGGTGCGGAAGGATGAGGTAGCGTGGGTCATGGCCTGCTCCATTCGTGCGGCGCATCCATCGGCGCCGCGAGGCCTGATTGAATCCCCTGTACCTGCCTGCGACAAACGAAAAGAATGCAGTCCATGCATGCACATGACGCATGTATGCTGCGGCCATGAGCAAGCCCCCGTCGACACGTCGCCGCCGCCCCGTCGGGCTGGCGCCGCTGCGCGGTTTCGAGGCCGCCGCGCGGCGCCTGTCCTTCACGCTGGCCGCGCAGGAGCTGAACCTGACGCAGTCGTCGATCAGCCGGCAGATCGCCGAGCTGGAGCGCCAGGTGGGCAAGGCGCTGTTCGTGCGCCGCACGCGGGCGCTGGAGCTCACCGCCGCCGGCCAGCTGCTGCAGCAGGCGGTGCGCCAGGCGCTGAACACGCTGGACCAGTGCGTGGACGAGCTGCGCGGCAGCACCCAGGCGCGCCGCGTGACGCTGAGCACCTATGCGTCCTTCGCATCGCTGTGGCTGGTGCCGCGGCTGGCGCAGTTCCAGCGCCAGCATCCGGAGATCGAGATCCGGCTCGATGCGTCCGACCGGCCGGTGGACCTGCAGGCCGAGGACGTGGACCTGGCCGTGCGCTGGATGCCCGCCGGCCCGCTGCCGCCCGGCGCCACGCTGCTGGTCGAGGACGTGGTGGCGCCGGCGCTGAGCCCGCGGCTGCTGGCCGGCGCCACGCTGCGCAGCCCGGCCGACCTGGCGCAGTGGCCGCTGCTCGACCTGGACGACAGCGTGCGCGGCGCCGACCGGCTGCACTGGTCGGCCTGGTTCGACTACGTCGGCGCCGGCGCGGTGGCGCCGCGGGCCGGCAGCCTGGTGTTCTCCTTCGTGGACCAGGCGGTGCAGGCGGCCATCCGCGGCCAGGGCGTGGCGCTGGTGCGCTCGCCCTTCCTGCAGGACTGCGTGGCCAGCGGCGACCTGGTCATGCCCTTTCCCGCGCTGCGCATGCCGATCGGCTTCCGGCACGTGCTGCTGCGCCATCCGCAGGCCGGGCGCCGGCCGCAGGTGGTGGCCTTCCTGGACTGGCTGCTGGAGCAGTTCCGCCAGGCGCCGCAGCTGGCGGGCTGATACGCCGGCGCTAGCATGCGCCACCCCAAGAACAGGAGACCGCCCATGCACCCCACTCCCCCTTCCCGCCGCCGGCTGCTGCAGCTGGGCGCCGGCAGCGCGGCCGCGCTGGCCACGCCCTGGCTGCGGGCGCAGGCCTGGCCCACCAAGTCGATCCGGCTGGTGGTGCCCTTCGCGCCCGGCGGCAGCTCGGAGATCATCGCCCGCGCCACCGCGGTGGAGATGAGCAAGCTGCTGGGCCAATCGGTCTACGTGGACAACAAGCCCGGCGGCGCCGGCAACATCGCGATGACCGAGGTGGCCGGGGCCAACGACCAGCACACGCTGATCCTGGGCCACATCGGCACGCTGGCGGTGAACCCGTTCATCTTCGAGAAGCTGTCCTTCGACGTGAACAAGGACTTCAAGCCGGTGTCGCTGCTGGCCAAGGTGCCCAGCCTGTACCTGGTGCACCCCGACCTGCCGGCGAAGAACCTGGTGGAGTTCATCGCGCTGGCCAAGAGCAAGCCGGGCCAGCTGAACTACGGCTCGGCCGGCAACGGCAGCGCCGGCCACCTGGCGATGGAATACCTGAAGATGGTCAGCGGCACCTTCATCACCCACGTGCCCTACCGCGGCACCGGGCCGATGCTGACCGACCTGATCGCCGGCCGGCTGGACGCGGCGTCCATCGGCGCGGCCGCGGTGATCCAGTTCGTTCGCACCGGCAAGCTGCGCTGCATCGCCACCGGCACCACGCAGCGCATCCCGCAGCTGCCCGACGTGCCCACCGTGGCCGAGCAGGGCTTCCCCGGCTTCGAGATGACCCAGTGGTACGGGCTGAACGCACCGGCCTCGATGTCGCCGGCGGCCATCGACAAGCTGGCCGCGGCGGCGGCCAAGGCGGTGAAGGAACCGGCCACGCAGGAGCGCCTGGCGCACGACGCGGCCATCGCGGTGGGCAGCACGCCGGCCGAGTACGCGCGCTTCATCGGCGCCGAGCAGCAGCGCTGGAAGCCGGTGATCGCCCGGGCCCGGATCAAGCCAGATTGAACGACGGCGGCCGCCGGCCGCGCAGGCGTCAGAGCAGCGGCGTCAACCGCTCCAGCGCAATGACGGCAAAGAAGCCCAGGCCGGCCAGCACGGTCCACTTCAGCACGATCAGGCCACGCTGCTTCCACACGGCCTGTTGCGTGCCGATGTACATCGCAAAGCACAGCAGCGCCGCCAGCAGCAGCAGCCCGAACACCAGCCTGAAGATCACCATGCCGGGGCCAGCTCGGCAAAGCCCATCGGCGCCTGCAGTTCGTCCTCGAACACCACCGTCTCGTAGGCCTGCGGATCGGCCAGCAGCGCACGCAGCAGCTTGTTGTTCAGCGCATGGCCGCTGCGATAGGCGCTGTAGGCCGCCAGCAGCGGCTGGCCCAGCACGTGCAGGTCGCCGATGGCGTCCAGGATCTTGTGCTTGGCAAATTCATCACCGTAACGCAGCCCTTCGGCGTTGAGCACGCGGCTGTCATCCAGCACGATCACGTTGTCCAGGCTGCCGCCCAGGCCCAGGCCGCGCGAACGCATCATCTCCACGTCCTTGGTGAAGCCGAAGGTGCGGGCGCGGGCGATGTCGCGCTTGTACTGGCCCTGGCTGAAATCGAAGACCACCTGCTGGCCGGTGCCGTCCACCGCAGGGTGGTTGAACTCGATCTCGAAGCTGAGCCGGTAACCGTGATAAGGCTCGAGCCGCGCCCACTTCAGCGTCGGGCCTTCGCCTTCGCGCACCTCCACGGGCTTCTTCACCCGCAGGAAGCGCTTGGGTGCGTCCTGGGTGACGATGCCGGCGCTTTGCAGCAGGTAGACGAAGCTGGCGGCCGAGCCGTCGAGCACCGGCACTTCTTCGCCGCTGATGTCGATGACCAGGTTGTCCAGCCCCAGGCCGGCGCAGGCCGACAGCAGGTGCTCGATGGTCTGCACCGTGGGCTGGCCAGGCTGGCCGCCGGGCGCGATGGTGGTGGCCATGCGGGTGTCGCTGACGGCCGTCACCGACACGGGGATGTCCACCGGCACCGGCAGGTCCACCCGGCGGAAGACGATGCCGGTCTCCGGCGGCGCCGGATGCAGCGTCAATTCCACCTTCTGGCCGCTGTGCACCCCCAGCCCGACGGCGCGGGTGATGGACTTCAGCGTGCGTTGCGCGAGCATGCCTCGATTGTCTGCCAAACGGCCAGGCCGCGCCGCTGTGGCCTAATCGCGGCTTTGCCAACATCGTTCGGAGCCATTCATGGGCAACAAGATCATCACCGAAGCCGACCGCCGCGCCTCGCCGCGCCCCGTCGCCCCCAAGGGCGTGACCGTGACCACGCAACGCGGCCAGCGCGTCAGCCTGGAGCGCGGCTCGCACACCCGCAGCAAGAAGAACCCGGGCAAGCGCGCCAAGAAGGGCGGCTGATCCGCCGCGCGCTGCGGCGCGCCACCGCACACCGATGCTGCGCATCACCGAACTGCGCCTGCCGCTCGATCATGACGAGGGCGCGCTGCGCGCCGCCGTGCGCGCGCGCCTGGGCCTGGACGATGCGCAGCTGGGCACGCTGACGGTCTTCCGCCGCGCCTGGGACGCACGGCGCAAGGCCGCGATCGTGCTGATCTACACCGTCGACCTGACGCTGGCCGACGGCGTGGACGAGGCCGCCGTGCTGCAGCGCCTGGCCGAAGACCGGCACGTGCGGCCGGCGCCGGACACGCGCTACCGCTTCGTCGGCCATGCGCCGGCGGACTTTGCCTCCACGGGTCGGCCGCGGCCGGTGGTGGTGGGCTTCGGGCCCTGCGGCATCTTCGCCGCGCTGATCCTGGCGCAGATGGGGCTGGCGCCCATCGTGCTTGAGCGCGGCAAGCCAGTGCGCGAGCGCACGCAGGACACCTGGGGCCTGTGGCGGCGCGGCGTGCTGAACCCGCAGTCGAACGTGCAGTTCGGCGAAGGCGGCGCCGGCACCTTCAGCGACGGCAAGCTGTGGAGCCAGATCAGCGACCCGCGTCACCTGACGCGCAAGGTGCTGGAGGAGTTCGTCAAGGCCGGCGCGCCCGAGGAGATCCTCTACGTCGCCAAGCCGCACATCGGCACCTTCCGCCTGGTGAGCATGGTCGAGAAGATGCGTGCCGAGATCGAGGCGCTGGGCGGCGAGATCCGCTTCGGCCAGCAGTTGAGCGATCTGCTGATCGAGCCGCAGCCCGAGCGCGACGGCCGCACGCTGGCGCTGCGCGGGCTGCGCCTGGCCAGCGGCGAGGAACTGCGCACCGACCACCTGGTGCTGGCGCTGGGCCACAGCGCGCGCGACACCTTCGCCATGCTGCAGCAGCGCGGCGTGGCGCTGCAGGCCAAGCCCTTCTCGGTGGGCTTCCGCATCGAGCATCCGCAGAGCCTGATCGACCGCGCGCGCTTCGGGCCCAATGCCGGCCACCCGATCCTGGGCGCGGCCGACTACAAGCTGGTGCATCACGCGAAGAACGGCCGGGGCGTCTACAGCTTCTGCATGTGCCCGGGCGGCACCGTGGTGGCGGCCACGTCGGAAGAACAGCGCGTCGTCACCAATGGCATGAGCCAGTACTCGCGCAACGAGCGCAATGCCAATGCCGGCATCGTCGTCGGCATCGACCCGCAGGATTACCGGCAGGACGGCAAGCGTGATGGCAGCAGGGTGAACCCGCTGGACGGCGTGGCCTTCCAGCGCTTCTGGGAATCGCGCGCCTACGAGCTGGGCGGCGGTGGCTACCTCGCGCCGGGGCAGCGGATCGGCGATTTCCTGGCGGGCTGCGCTTCCACCGCCTTCGACACGGTGCAGCCGTCCTACAAGCCCGGCGTGCGGCCGACGAACCTGGCCGAGCCCGGCCGCGAGAGCCTGCCGCCCTACGCGCTGGAAGCCATCCGCGAGGCGCTGCCCGCCTTCGAGAAACAGATCCCCGGCTTTGCGATGGCCGACGCACTGCTCACGGGCGTGGAAACGCGCACCTCGTCGCCGCTGCGCATCCCGCGCGGGCGCGACTACCAGAGCCTGAACGTGGCCGGGCTGTACCCGGCCGGTGAAGGCGCAGGCTATGCCGGCGGCATCATGTCCGCGGGCGTGGACGGCATCGAGGTGGCCGAGGCCTTGGGCGCCCGGCTGCTGGCCGTGGCGGCAGCGCCTTGATCCGCCATTGCAATGGCCCGCAGCGACGGGCCGGCTGAACCGTTCAGGAGAGCGACATGGAACCCACCCCCTCCACCCCGCCCGGCAATCCGCCGCTGGTGCTGGTGCACGGCGCCTGGGGCGGCGCCTGGGTGTGGCGCCGCGTGCTGGCGCCGCTGCGCGCGGCCGGCCACGAGGTGCATGCGGTCACGCTCACCGGCGACGGCGAGCGCGCCCACCTGCGCACGCCGCAGATCGGCCTGCAGACGCACATCGACGACGTGGTCGGCCTGGTGCAGGCCGAAGAGCTGCAGGGCGCCGTGCTGGTGGGCCACAGCTACGGCGGCATGGTCATCACTGGCGCGGCGGCCGCGCTGCGCGCCCGCGAGCCGCGGCGGGTACGCGGCCTGGTCTACGTGGATGCGATGGTGCCGATGCCTGGCGAGGGCTGGGGCGACGCGCATCCGCCCGAGGTGGTGGCTGCGCGCCGCGCTGCCGCCGCGTTGCACGACAACGCGCTGCCGCCGCCCGACCCGCGCGACTTCGGCCTGGACGGCGCCGACGCCGACTGGCTGCGCCGCCGCCACGTGCCGCACCCCTTCGGCATGTACGGCGTGCCGCTGCAGTTCGACGGCGCGCTGGTGGACACGCTGCCGCGGCTGTTCATCGACTGCACGCAGCCCGCCTACCCGACCATCGACGCGATGCGCAAGCGTGTGCGCGAGCAGCCCGGCTGGCAGGTGGTGGAGATGGCCTGCGGCCATTTCCCGCAGCTGCAGCAGCCCGACGCGCTGGTGCGCCACCTGCTGGACTTCGCGGCGCGCTGAGCCTGCGCTTCCATCTGCTTGCGTTGGGTTATCGGCCGATGAACATCCGTCGCGCCCAGGTGCATTGCCGGGCCATCGGTTGCGCCACACAATGCCGTGCAACTTGATTGCACGCTTCGTGGAGCCATCGATGATGAATCGCAAGACCTTCCTGCTGGGCCTGGGCAGCCTGCTGGCGCTGCGCGCTCAGGCGCAGTTCACCGGGCCCGGCGCCGCCGCACCGACATCGACCGTCGCACAGGTGCGCCAGGCGCGGCTGGGCAGGTACGTGACCTTGGAAGGCCGCATCGTCGCGCACCAGCGGCAGAACTACTTCAGCTTCCGCGATGCCAGCGGCGAGATGCGCGTCGAGATCGAACCCGCCGTGTGGCAGAACCGCAAGATCGGGCCCGACGACAAGGTGCGGCTGGTCGGCGAGGTGGACCAGGGCCCGGCCGGCCGCTACCTGTGGGTCAAGTCGCTGGACCTGGTCAGCTGAACCGCCGCCTTCAGCCGATGGCCATCAGGCTGGCGTTGCCGCCGGCCGCCGCGGTGTTGATCGACACCGAACGCTCGACCATCAGCCGCTCCAGCGGCAGGTCCGCCTCACCGGGGTCGAAGGCATGCAGCGGCACGATCGGCCCCGGCCGCTGCGCCAGCAATCCGGCCACCTGCAGCCGCTGCGCGGCATCGCCGTGCAGCAGCGCCGCATCGAAGTGCGCCCCGGCGCGCGTCCAGTCCTGCACGCGCAGCGCGCGCGGCTGCAGCGCGGCCGGCAGCGCCGACAGCAGCGCGGCGTCAGCGGCCGGCCAGAGTGCGCGGCTGCCCACCGCCAGCACCGCGGCCAGCTGCAGCAGCCGGTCCTCATCGCTCACGGCCAGACACAGCACCGCCTCGCGCGGCTGCAGCGCGTAGAGGTTGCTCTCGCCGGTGGGGCCGGGCAGCAGCCGCGTGCCGGCCAGCGGCATGCGCTCGGCGAAGGCCGCGCAGGCCAGCGCCAGCGCGTCGCGGCCCTGCTGCCGCGCCCAGGCCTGCAGCAGCGCCAGACCGTCGTCGGGCACGGTGCCCAGGCTCAGCCCGCGCAGCGGTGGCTCGGCCGGCGTGCTGCCGGCGGCCTGCAGCGCGCGGCGCGCCGCATCGGCCGGCGAGCAGCGCAGCAGCCGCAGCAGGTACAGCGGGCCACCGGCCTTCGGCCCGGTGCCGGACAGGCCTTCACCGCCGAAGGGCTGCACGCCGACCACCGCGCCGACGATGTTGCGGTTGACGTACAGGTTGCCGGCCCGCGCCGCGCCGACCACGCGCGCCACGGTCTCGTCGATGCGCGTGTGCACGCCCATCGTCAGCGCGTAGCCGGTGGCGTTGATCTGCGCCAGCAGCGCGTCCAGGCCCTCGCGCTCGTAGCGCAGCACGTGCAGCACCGGGCCGAAGACCTCGCGCTGCAGCGCGTCGATGGCATCGATCTCGACGATCGTCGGCGTGACAAAGCTGCCATGCGCGGTGTCGCCGGGCGGCGCCGGGCAGCGGATGCGGTGGCCGCGCGCGGCCATCTGCTGCAGGTGGCGCTCGATGCCGGCGCGGGCCTCGTCGTCGATCACCGGGCCGACGTCGGTGGCCAGGCGCCGCGGGTCGCCGACGCGCAGCTCGCCCACCGCGCCTTCCAGCATCTGCAGCACGCGGTCGGCCACGTCGCGCTGCACGCACAGCACGCGCAGCGCCGAGCAGCGCTGGCCGGCCGAATCGAAGGCCGAGCTCACCGCATCGGCCACCACCTGCTCGGCCAGCGCCGACGAATCCACCACCATCGCGTTCTGCCCGCCGGTCTCGGCGATCAGCGGTACCGGCTTGCCGTCGGCGCCCAGGCGTTGCGCCAGCTGGCGCTGCAGCAGCCGCGCGACTTCGGTGGAGCCGGTGAAGACCACGCCCTGCACCCGCGCATCGGCCACCAGCGGCGCGCCCACCGTCTCGCCGCGGCCGGGCAGCAGCTGCAGCGCGCCGCGCGGCACGCCGGCCTGGTGCAGCAGCTGCACCGCCAGCGCGGCCACCAGCGGCGTCTGCTCGGCCGGCTTGGCCAGCACCGGGTTGCCGGCTGCCAGCGCCGCCGCCACCTGGCCGGTGAAGATGGCCAGCGGGAAATTCCACGGGCTGATGCAGACCACCGGCCCGAGCGGAACGTGCGTGGCGTCGTCCCAACCCTGGCGCAGCTGCAGCGCGTCGTAGCGCAGGAAGTCGATGGCCTCGCGCACTTCGGCCACCGCGTTGGCCACGGTCTTGCCGGCTTCGCGGACCAGCAGCGCGATCAACTCGAGCTGCCGACCCTGCAGCAGGTCGCCAGCGCGTTCGAGCATGGCCGCGCGCGCGGTGGCGGGCGTGGCCGCCCAGGGCGTGGCGGCTGCATCGGCCGCGGCCAGCGCGGCCTGCACGTCGGCAGCCGAGGCCTCGTGCACCGCGCCGACCTCGTCGCGCCGGTCGGCCGGGTTGCGCACCGGCTGCGGTGGCAGCGGCTGCGCCGCGCCATCCATCAACGGTGCGGCGACGAAGCGCTGTGCCGCGCTGTCGGCGATGGCTGCGGCCAGGGCCGCCAGCGTGGCCTCATCGGCCAGGTCCAGCCCGGCCGAGTTGTCGCGCGCTGTGCCGTACAGCGCAGAAGGCAGCGGGATGGCCGGATGCGGCAGGCCGAGGATGCCTTCCTGCACGCCCATCTGCTCCACCGTGCGCACCGGGTCTTCCACCAGCACCTCCAGCGGCAGCGTGGCATCGGCGATGCGGTGCACGAAGGAGGTGTTCGCGCCGTTCTCCAGCAGCCGGCGCACCAGGTAGGCCAGCAGCGTCTCGTGCGTGCCCACCGGCGCGTAGATGCGGCAGGCTCTGCCCAGGCCCCCCGCGGCCACCGGCGCCACCACCTGCTCGTACAGCGCCTCGCCCATGCCGTGCAGGCACTGGAATTCGAAGCGCTCCGGCCCCGCCGCGTCGCCGCCGGCCAGTTGCCAGACCGCCGCCAGCGTGTGCGCGTTGTGCGTGGCGAACTGCGGGAACACGGCGTCCGGCGCGGCCAGCAGCTTGCGCGCGCAGGCCAGGTAGGCCACGTCGGTGTAGGCCTTGCGCGTGTACACCGGGTAGCCGGCCTGCCCATCGGCCTGCGCGCGCTTGATCTCGCTGTCCCAGTAGGCGCCCTTCACCAGCCTCACCATCAGCCGGTGGCCGCTGCGCCGCCCCAGGTCGACCAGCCAGTCGATCAGCGCCGGGCAGCGCTTGCCGTAGGCCTGGATGACGAAGCCGATGCCGTGCCAGCCGGCCAGTGCCGGCTCGTGGCACAGCCGCTCCAGCAGGTCCAGCGAGATCTCCAGCCGCTCGGATTCCTCGGCGTCGATGTTCAGCCCGATGTCGTGCGCCCGCGCGCGCAGCGCCAGGCTGCGCAGCCGCGGATACAGCTCGTCGTGCACGCGCTGCGCCTGCGCGCGCGCATAACGCGGGTGCAGCGCCGACAGCTTGATCGAGATGCCCGGCCCGTCGTGGATGCCGCGCCCTACGGCCGCCGCGCCGATGGCGTCGATGGCCTGTTCGTAGGCCGCCAGGTAGCGTGCGGCATCGGCCTCGGTCAGCGCGGCCTCGCCCAGCATGTCGTAGCTGTGGCGGAAGCCCTGCGCCTCGCGCTCGCGGGCATGGCCCAGCGCCTGCGCGATGGTCTCGCCGATGACGAACTGCTCGCCCATCAGCCGCATCGTCAGGTCCACGCCCTTGCGCACCAGCGGCTCGCCGCCGCGGCCGACCACGCGGCGCAGCGCCGCGCCCAGGCCCTCGTCGCTGTGCGTGGCCACCAGCCTGCCGGTGAGCAGCAGCCCCCAGGCGGCGGCGTTGACGAACATCGACGGGCTGGCGCCCAGGTGGGCGCGCCAGTCGCCGCGCGCCACCTTGTCGCGGATCAGCGCGTCGCGCGTGGCGGCGTCGGGGATGCGCAGCAGCGCCTCGGCCAGGCACATCAGCGCCACGCCTTCCTGCGAGCTGAGCGCGAACTCCTGCAGCAGCCCCTGCACCAGCCCGGCGCGGCTGAAGGCCAGTTTGCGCTCGCGCAGCGTGCCGGCCAGCTTCAGCGCCAGGGCGTGGGCAGCACCGGCCTGCTCGGGCGCCAGCCGGGCGGCCTGCAGCAGGCCGGGCAGCAGGTCGGGTTCGGGGCGGCGGGTCAGCGCCCGCAGCGACTCGCGCAGCGGGCCGCTGGACAGCGGCGGGGTGAAGGTGTCGACGGTGGGCAAGGCAGGGTCCTCATGGCGAGGCCCGATCTTGCCGCGAAGTGCTCAGCGCTGCGCGCTCAGGGCCTGCACCACTGCTTTTCGCAGGGCACGCCGTCGCGGTTGCCGTCCATCTCCACGCCGGGGCAGTGCTTCAGGAACCAGGTGGCCTCGGCACAGGAGGTCATCTGCGAGCAGCGCGTGCGGCCGTCGCAGCGCGGGCTGGCGGCCACCGTGGTGGCCTTCGGCGGGCTGGCCGGCGGCGTCTTGCTGCCCAGCACGTTGGCCGGCAGCTCGCCCGCCTGGCAGGGGCCGTGCTGCTGGCGAAAGTCGCGCGGCAGGATCGCGCCGCCGTCGCGGTTGAGGCCGCGGCTCAGTGCCTTGGCCATGCGCTCGTCGGCCACGTAGGGGCCGCGGTCGTACTTGTAGCGCATGCTCCAGGCATGCCCTTCCTGCACCAGCGTCTTGTTGACGTTCTGCGTGCCCAGGAACACGGTGCCCAGCGTGCGGCCATGGGTGTCGCGGCCCGAGGTCTTGACGCTGACCTGCTGGCCCAGCACCAGCTCGGCCAGCGCCTGCCTGGCCTCGGGGCCCCATGCCTGGCAGATCTCGGGCGCGTCGATGCCCTCCAGCCGCAGCTCCACCGGTGCGGCCGGCGCGGGCGGCTCGATCCACAGGCTGTCGCCGTCGGTGACGCGGCTGACCTTGCCCTCCAGCCGCGGCGCGGCGGCCTGGGCCAGCGCCGCGCCCAGCAGCGCGGCGATCACGATCCAGAACTTCATCCCCGGGATTCTGCGTCGCCACCCGGCGCCGCGGCCGTGACCGATGCCGCACGGCGGCGCGGCCTGCGCGGCGGCGGCGCGTCCAGCGCCGCCTCGGCATCGGCCAGCACGCGCGCCAGCCGGTCGGCCAGCTTCTCGGTCGTCAGCTGCTCGCGGAAGCGTTCCACCATCAGCGGCAGGCTGAAGGGGCTGGGCGCGCGCAGCACCACCCATTCCAGCCGCAGCCGGCGCATGCGCTTCAGCGCGGTGCGCAGCCGCTGGATCTCCAGCTCCTGCGACAGCACCTCGCGCTCGGCCTGGCCGAGCAGGCGGTTGTCCGGGTCGTACTTGCGGAAGACCTCGAAGAACAGGCTGCTAGAGGCCTGCAACTGCCGCGTGCTCTTCGGCGCGCCGGGGTAGCCGCTGAACACCAGGCCCGACACCCGCGCAATCTCGCGGAAGCGGCGCTGCGCCAGTTCGCTGCGGTTCAGGCTGGCCAGCACGTCCTCCAACAGCCCGGCCTCGTCGAACACCGCCTGCGTGCGCAGCGGGCCGTCGTCCACCGGCTCGGCGCTCAGCAGCTCGAAGCCGTAGTCATTGACGCTCAAGGAGAAGGTATTGGGCCGCTCGCGCGCCAGCCGCCAGGCCAGCAGCGAGGCCAGCCCCAGGTGCACCAGCCGGCCGGCGAAGGGATACAGGAACAGGTGATGCCCTTCGCGCGAGCGCCACTGCTCGACCAGCAGCGTCTTCGGCGTGGGCAGCTGCGACAGCCTCCCTTGAGCCTGCAGCATCGGCTGGGCGCTCTGCAGCTCCGGATCCAGCCAGTCGCCCTGGCGGCAGCCGTCCAGCACCGCGAGCGTGGCATCGGCCAGCTCGCTGGACAGCGGCATGCGCCCTCCCCCCCAGGCCGGCACGATGCCGCGCGACTTGGTGGCCTTGCGCACGTAGGCCGCCATGTCCTGGGTGCGCACGTACTCCAGCACGCGGCCGCCGAAGACGAAGCAGTCCCCCGGCTTCAGCCGGGCGATGAAGCTCTCCTCCACGCTGCCCAGCGTGCCGCCGGACAGCCACTTCACCTGCATAGCCGCGTCGGCGACGATGGTGCCCACCTGCAGGCGGTGGCGCAGCGCGATGCCGCGGCTCGTCACGCGGTAGCGCCCCTCGTGCAGCACCACGCGGTGGTACTCGGGATAGGCCTGCAGGCTGCTGCCGCCGTGCACGACGAAATCCAGCGCCCAGTCGAAGGCGGCGCGCGACAGCTTGCGGTAGCTGTAGGCGCTGCACACCTCGCGGTACAGCGCGTCGGCCTCGAAGCCGCCGCCCAGGGCCATGCTGACCAGGTGCTGCACCAGCACGTCCAGCGGCGCGTCGGGCGGCTCGCGCGCCTCCACGCGGCCGGCCAGCGCGGCGCGGCGCGCGGCCACCGCCTCCACCAGCTCCAGCGTGTTCGTGGGCACCAGCGTCACGCGGCTGGCGCGGCCCGGCTGGTGGCCGCTGCGGCCGGCACGCTGCAGCAGCCGCGCCACGCCCTTGGCGCTGCCGATCTGCAGCACGCGCTCCACCGGCACGAAGTCCACGCCCAGGTCCAGCGACGAGGTGGCCACCACCGCGCGCAGGCTGCCGGCCTTCAGGCCGGCCTCGACCCATTCGCGCACGCCCTTGTCCAGCGAGCCGTGGTGCAGCGCGATCGTGCCGGCCCAGTCTGGCCGCTCGTTCAGCAGCAGCTGGTACCAGGCCTCGGCCTGCGAGCGCACGTTGGTGAAGACCAGCGTGGTGCCTGAAGACTCGATCTCGGCCACCACCGGCTTCAGCATCTGCGCGCCCAGGTGCCCGCCCCACGAGAAGCGGCCGGGCTCGTGCGGCAGCAGCGTGTCCACCTGCAGCGTCTTGTCGATGCGGCCGCGCACCAGCACGCCGGGCTCGCGTGCCGGCGCGGGCAGCAGCGCGGCCAGCGCCTCGTCCAGGTTGCCCAGCGTGGCCGACAGGCCCCACACCACCAGCCCCGGGTTCCACTGGCGCAACCGCGCCAGCGCCAGCTGCAGTTGCACGCCGCGCTTGTTGCCGAGCATCTCGTGCCATTCGTCGACCACCACGGTGTGCAGCGCGGCGAAGTCGTCGCGGGCGCGCTCGCGGGTCAGCAGCAGCGTCAGCGATTCGGGCGTGGTGACCAGCGCCGTCGGCAGCTTGCGGTCCTGCCGCGCGCGCTCGGCCGAAGGCGTGTCACCGCTGCGCACGCCCACGGTCCAGCGCGGCGCCAGATCGGGCAGCGGCTGCTGCAAGGCACGCGCGGTATCCGACGCCAGCGCGCGCATCGGCGTCAGCCAAAGCACTTGCAGGCCGGCCGCGGCCTGCGCGCGGGCCAGCGCACCCATCCACACCGCATAGGTCTTGCCGCTGCCGGTGGTCGCATGCAGCAGGCCGCTGCGGCCGTCGGCCATTGCCGCCCAGACCTCGCGCTGGAAGGCGAAGGCCGACCAGCCGCGTGCGCGGAACCAGTCGTCGAAGCGGCCCAGCGGATCATGCACCGACAATCCATCCTTCCAGCGGGTCGATGGTCTCCGGCAGGCCCCAGCCCGGCTGCGGACTGGCCCACGCCGCCTGCATCAGGCACAGCACCGCATCCAGGCTGTCGCCGCTGGCGTCTTCGACCAGGCGCTCGTGCTGCGCCGGCGTCAGCTTCAGCCGCAGGCCCAGCCGCGTGCGGCCCTGCTCCAGTGCGCCGACGATGTCCTTGCGGGCAATCAGCCGCGCGGCGTCCTGCTTGGCCGCGTCGTCGCTCTTGTACGAGCGCCGGCCGATCAGTTCGCGGGCCAGCAGGCCGGGGTAGCCCTCCAGCGCCACGCGCGTGCGGTCACCATCGTGCAGGCCGGGCAGGTGCACGCCGGCGTCGATGAGCAGCGGCACGCCGGCATGCAGCATCCAGGCCACCGGCGGGTTGACCCATTTCATCGACGGGCTGGAGCCGGCCGGACTATCGCAGGCGCGGTGCGCGAACTTCGCACCTGCCGGCCGGGCATCGCAGAAGGCCTTGAACATCGTGCGGATCTGCGCCCGGTCCAGGCTGGCGTAGTGGCGCATCAGCGCCAGCCAGTCGGTGGGCCAGCCCAGCGCCAGCACCAGCTCGCGCGGCAGGCCGAAGGGGAAATCGAAGGCACCCACCCACGGCCCCGGCTCGCGCAGCGCGGCGGCCAGGCCGTCCAGCGTGGGCAGCGCGCGCAGCCCGCCCAGCCGCAGCACCGCGCCACGGCATTCGCCTTCGGCCAGCAGCACCGGCTTGCGCCGGCTGGGCCGGCTGCTGAAATCGACGCCCAGGCAGCGGGCGGGGGCAGAGGCTTGCATCGCGACGATTGTGGCCGGCACGCGCGCTACAGTCGGCGCCACCCTGGCCAATCACCCGATGCCCATGAACCCGATCCTGGTGGAGGCGCTGCGCGGCGGCGCCGTCGAATCCGCGCACCGCGGCGCGCTGGCCGTGTTCGACGGCGACGGCCGCTGCGTGCTGGCCCTGGGCGACATCGAGCGGCCGGTGTTCCCGCGCTCGGCCGTCAAGCTGCTGCAGGCGCTGCCGCTGGTGGCCAGCGGCGCGGCCGATGCGCTGGGGCTGGACGACGAGGCGCTGGCGCTGGCCTGCGCGTCGCACAACGGCGAGCCGGCGCACGTCGCCACCGCCACGGCGATGCTGGCCAAGGCCGGCACCGACCATCAGGCACTGGAATGCGGCGCGCACTGGCCCTACCGCGAGGCCTTCCAGCGCGAGATGGCGCTGCGCGGCGAGACGCCGACCGCGCTGCACAACAACTGCTCGGGCAAGCATGCCGGCTTCGTCTGCCTGGCCTGCCACCGCGCCGGCGGTACACCGCTGCGCGAGTTCGTGCGCGGCTACGTGCAGTCCGAACATCCGGTGATGCGCGAGGTGGGCGCGGCGCTGCAGACGGCCACTGGCTGGGACCTGGCGCGCGGCCCGCGCGGCGTGGACGGCTGCTCGATCCCGACCTATGCGATCCCGCTGCGCCACCTGGCGCTGGGCTTTGCCCGCGTGGCCACCGGCCGGGGCCTGGGCGCCGCCGAGGCGCGCGCCGCGTTGCGGCTGCGTCAGGCCGTGGCCCGGGCACCGTTCATGGTGGGCGGCACCGACCGCTTCGACACCCGCGTGATGCAGCGGCTGGGCGAGCGGGTGTGCTGCAAGGTCGGCGCCGAAGGCGTGTACTGCGCCGCGCTGCCCGGCCAGGGCCTGGGCGTGGCGCTGAAGATCGACGACGGCAACAACGCCCGCGCCGCCGAGGTGGTGATGGCCGCGCTGATCGAGGCGCATGTGCCGCTGGACGACGGCGAGGCGGTGTTCCTGCGTTCGCTGAGCGAGCTGACACTGCGCAACTGGAACGGCATCGAGGTGGGCGCGCTGCGCGCCAGCGCGGCGCTGCGCGCGGCGGCGCCGCGTCGCGCAGGATAGGCTGAGCCGATCAGCCTGCGTCGAGTCGGATCCGCCGGCGCGCCATCACGCCCAACCCCACCAGACCGCCAGCGAGCATCAACCACGTACCGGGCTCGGGCACCACCTGAACCACCTTGCCGAGTTCCCCGCGGGCGCCGTAGTCGACGATGAACAGCTGGCCACTGGCCCCCTCGCCGAAAGACGCAACGCGTGCGAGCGCACCGCCCTGGCCAGCATCCAGCACATCGCTGAGATCGATGGCTGCAGACATCACCGCCTGGCCTTCCGGCATCGCCCAGACTTTGCCGCGCACCCAGTCGCCGAAGACATAGTGGCCATCCAGGCTGCCGACCTGGCCGTCGCGCATGACATAGCCACCGATGACCGAGCCGCCGAGGTCACGGCCATAGTCGAACAACGGGTCGGTGAAGCCAGTGCCCGGCGGATCGTCGCCAGCAGGGCCGACCACGGTGCCCTCGCGATGCGCCCAGCCAAAGTTCTGCCCGCCGGCGCTGGCCGCCTGTAGAAGGTTGACTTCTTCACGCGTGCTTTGGCCGACATCGGCGATCCAGAGGTCGCCGCTCAGCCTGTCGAAGCTGTTGCGCCAGGGATTGCGAAGGCCCAGCGCGAAAATCTCACCTCGCGCGCCGGCCGTTCCGACGAATGGGTTGTCTGTGGGGATGCCGTACTGCAGGTCCGGGTTGGCCGCGAAATCGTCGCGATTCACGTCGATGCGCAGGATCTTGCCGAGCAGGCTCTCGGTGGACTGGGCCGCGGCGCGGTTGGTGCCATCGCCAACGCCAAGGTAAAGGTGATTCGAGTCACCCGGCTTGAAGCCCAGCCAACCGCCCTTGTGATACGCACCTGCTGCCGATTCGTCGATGCGCAACACCTCCTGCCGGCTGCCTGCCAAGGCCACCGACGGGTTGTCGCTGCTGCGGTAGCTGGCAACCACGGTGTGGAGCGTGTTCGGTTCGGTGTAGTACACAAAGAACCGCCGGTAGCCGGCAGAGCCGGCATTGCCGTAACCAGGGTCGAACGCCAGACCCAGCAACCCGCGCTCGCTGGCACCATCCACCGCCACGTCCAGCGTCAGGAAGTCGCTGAGCACGCCGCCCTGTGCCACCCGGATGCGGCCCGCGCGCTCGACGATGAAGGTGCGCCCATCGTCGAGCGGTGCTGTTGCGAACACCGGTCGATCCAGCCCGCTGGCGACCAGGCGGGTATCCAGCGCAGCCTGCGCGGTGGCCATTCCGACCCAGAGTGCCGCTGCTGCGGCCGTATGTTGCGTCTTCATATCACCCCCCCCGAATAGGGGGGTGACCTTAGGCCGATGGTCGCGCGATGTCCACCCTAATCCTGGCCGACATGTTGGTCATCTTGTATCGCGTCGTAACGGCTCCCGCCGGCCCTCAGATCCGCCCGGCGAAGCGCTCCAGCACGCCGGGCAGCGCGTGGCGCATGTGCAGCGCGGTGCCCAGCGCCGCCAGGTGGTTGGCGTTGCGCCCCAGGATCTGCTGCGACAGCGGCAGGAACACGCTTTCCTCGTAGGCCGCGTGCGCGCGGTAGGTGTCGACCAGCTCCCGCAGGTCTTCGCCGCGCATCGTGGTGTTGTGGCCCTTGGCCACCGCCTTCAGCTGTGGCTCCAGCCGCGTCCAGGCTGCTTCCACCTTGCGGTGCTCGGCCGTCAGCGCATTGACGATGGCCTGCACGCGCTGGCGCTCCTCGCCGGCCGTGGCACTGGACAGCACTGCGGGAAAGAGCTCCCGCTCTTCTTCCGAATGATGCTCGAACACCGCCTCGCGGAAGAAGGCCAGCGTGTCCGCGGCGATGCGCCGCGCCTGCGCCGCAGGCTCCAGCAGCGCCGGCAACTGGCCCAACTGCTGAAGGTGCGACAGGATGCCCGCATGGCATTGCGAGAAGTCTTCGATCGGCGAATGCGCGCCGCCCGCTGCGTCGGTCTGGCCCATGCCTGATCCTCCAATGGCCTGGCGGCCATCGTAGGAGCGGGCACGCCGGGGCCGTTTGCGCCAGGTCAACCCGGCGCCGCGCCGCAGCGCTTCAGGCCGCTTCCATCGCCGCCTGCGCCGCCCGCACCTCCACCCGCACCTGCTCGGTCAGCTCGGCCTTCAGTTCGGTGAACTGCGGCGTGGTCTTCACCGAGTAGTGCCGCGGGTGCGGCAGCGGCACCTCGCGGTCGAGCTTGATGCGACCCGGCCGCGCGCTCATCACGATGACGCGGCTGCCCATGAACACCGCCTCGTCGATGTCGTGGGTGACGAACAGCACTGTCTTGCGCTGCTCTTCCCAGATGCCCAGCAGCAGCTCCTGCATCAGCTCGCGGGTCTGGTGGTCCAGCGCGCCGAAGGGCTCGTCCATCAGCAGCATGCGCGGGCTGTTGGCCAGTGCGCGGGCAATGGCGGTGCGCTGCTGCATGCCGCCCGACAGCTGCTTCGGGTAGTGCTTCTCGAAACCCTTCAGCCCCACCTTGGCGATGAAGCCGTGCGCAATCTCCAGCTGCTGGGCGCGCGGCAGGCCGCGCTCCACCAGGCCGAAGCAGACGTTCTCCAGCACCGTCAGCCACGGGAACAGCGTGTAGCTCTGGAACACCATGCCGCGGTCGGCCCCCGGGCCGTCGATGCGCTGGCCGTCCAGCAGCACCTCGCCGCCGGTCTGCTGGTCCAGGCCCGCCACGATGCGCAGCAGCGTGCTCTTGCCGCAGCCGCTGGGGCCGAGGATGGTGATGAAGTCGTTCTCCGCGACTTCCAGGTTCGTCGCCTGCAGCGCCAGCGTGGTGTCGAAACGGCGCTCGACGCCGCGGATCGAGAGGATGTTCGCCATGTTCAACGCCCGAGCTGGGCCCACGGGAACAGCCGGCGATTGACCCACTTGAACAGCAGGTCGCTGGCCAGCCCGATCAGGCCGATGACGATGATGCCGAAGATGATCTGGTCGGTGGCCAGCAGCGCCTGGCTGTCGGTGATCATGTGGCCGATGCCGCTGGACGCGCCGATCAGCTCGGCGACGATCACGTAGGTCCAGGCCCAGCCCAGCACCATGCGCAGCTGCTCGGCGATTTCCGGCGCGGCGCCGGGGATCAGCACGCGGCGGATCAGCGACGCGTCACCCACGCCCAGCGTGTACGCCGCCTCCACCAGGTCGCGCCGGGTGTTGCCCACGGTGACGCTGATCATCAGGACGAGCGAGAAGAAGCTGCCGATGAAGATCACCGCCAGCTTCTGCGCCTCGCCAATGCCGGCCCACAGGATCAGCAGCGGGATGAAGGCGCTGGCCGGCAGGTAGCGCGCAAAGCTGACGAAAGGCTCGAAGAAGGCCTCGATCGGCTTGTAGGCGCCCATCGCCACGCCCAGCGGCACGGCGATGACCGCGGCGATCAGGAAGCCGCCGACCACGCGGAACACCGTCATGCCGATGTCCTTGGCGAAGCCGTGTTCGGTCAGCAGCACCCAGCCGCTCTGCAGCATCGACACCGGGTCGGCCAGGAAGGTCTTCTGCACGAAGCCGCCGAAGGTGGCGATGGCCCACACCGCGACGAAGACGACGAAGAAGCTGATGCCCAGCGCGATGCGCGCGCCGGGGCTCACCGGAGTCAACGGCTTCATGCGCGACCTTTTCCTGGGGGTGGCGGGGGCCGGCACCGCCGCGGCGGTGCCCAGCGTGGCGGTGGCCCGGTTCATTGGATGAAGCGCGTGTCGGCCAGCTTCGACAGGTCCGGAATCTGGCGGATGATGCCGGCTTCCAGCAGCAGGTCGGCCGCTTCCTTGCTGAAGGCCGCGTGCTCGCCGGCGAAGAACTTCTGGTTCGCGGCCTTGTCCTGCCAGCGCAGGTACTTCTGGCTGTTCTCGAACTGTTCGGCCGACTGCTTGACGTCCGCCCCCATGATCGTGAAGGCCTTCTGCGGATCGGCCTTGATCATCTCCAGCGCCTGGAAGTAGCTGTTGGCCAGCGCCTGCGCGGCCTTGGGGTTCTCGGCCAGGAACTTGGGCGTGCAGCCGAAGGTGTCCATCACCATCGGGTAGTCCAGCGTGGTGGCGATGATCTTGCCGGCCTCGGGCTTGGCGCGCACCGCGCTCAGAAAGGGCTCGTAGGTCATGCCCGCATCGATGCCGCCGGTGCCGGCGATCATCGCGTTGGCCGCCGCCTGCGGCGCCAGGTTGACGACGTTCACGTCCTTGATGCTCAGGCCGTTCTTCTTCAGCATCCAGGCCAGCGTGAAGTAGGTGGCGGTGCCCGGCGCGTCGGCGGCCACGGTCTTGCCCTTCAGGTCGCTGATCTTGGTGATGTTGGGCTTGACCACCATGCCGTCGGCGCCATAGCTCTTGTCCAGCTGGAAGATCTGCGTGGTGGCCACGCCGTTGGCATTCCAGACGATCCAGGTCTCCACCGTGGTGGCGGCGCACTGGATGTCGCCGCTGGCAATCGCCAGGTGGCGGTCCTTCTGCGGAATCTTCTTGATCGTCACGTCCAGGCCGTTCTTCTCGAAGATGCCGGCTTCCTTGGCCAGCGTCAGCGGCGCAAAGCCGGTCCAGCCGGAGATGCCAATGCCCACCTTGGTGTTCTGGGCCCAGGCGCCGGCGGCGGCCAGCGCCACGGCGGTGGCGACGAAGGAAGTGCGAAGGGTGCGGAGCTTCATGCGGTGACCTCGAAGGGGTGGGTGGACAAGGGAAGGGTTCAGGGCAGCACCGGCTGTTGCCACGGCTCGGTGCTGGTCAGGCTCATCAGGAAGGACACGATGCGGTCCATCTCGGCCTCGCTCAGGCCGGTGGGCTGCAGCAGCGCCGACTTGTTCGGGTCGGGCTTGCCGCCGCTAGCCATGTAGCGCACGGCGTCCTTCAACGTGGCGGCGCTGCCGTCATGGAAGTACGGCGCCGACAGCTCCACCGAGCGCAGCGTGGGCGTCTTGAAGGCGCCGCGGTCGGCCTCGTTCTTGGTGACATTGAAGCGGCCGGGGTCGGGCTTGTCCTTGCCGTGCTCCAGCCCGATGTTGAAGAAGGTGCTGTTGCCGTAGTACGGCGGCGCATGGCAGGTGCTGCAGCGGCCCTTGCCGACGAACAGCGCCTGGCCTTCGATGGCGGCCTGCGACACCGCCGTGCGGTCGCCGGCCTCGTAGCGGTCCCAGGCCGAATCGGTGCTGACCAGGCTGCGGAAGAAGGCCGCCAGCGACTTGACCACCGTATCCGGCGTGGCCTCGGCCCCCCACACGGCGATGAACTGCTGGCGGTAGCCGGGCACCGCGTTGATCACCGCCGTGGCCTTGGCCGGGTCGGCGCCGATCTGCGCGCGCCAGGCGGCCAGCACCTGGCCTTCCAGCGTGGTGGCGCGGCCGTCCCAGTACCAGGCGGTCTGGTACCCGACGTTGTAGAGCGTGGGCGTGTGCCGCGTGTTCATCACGCCATCGTCCTTGCGCGACAGCACCTTCGCGTCGGTCCAGCCCAGGTTGCGGTAGTGGCAGCTCTGGCACGCCATCTTGCCGCTGCCCGACAGCCGCGGGTCGGCGAACAACTGCTTGCCCAGCGCCACCTTCTGCGGCGTGGCCGGGTTGTCCGCGGGCTGCGGCACCGGCGGCAGCCTGGACACCGGCTCCACCGGCGGGCGGCCGGCATCGCCCACCGCGCAGGCCGCGAGCAGCAGGCTCAGGCCCAGGGTGCAGACAGCGGCAAGGTGGCGCATGGCGGGGTCCTCCAGAGGCTGCCGTCGTCAGGCCGGCAACAACGCCGGCAGCGCGGGCAGGGTTCGCAAGATGCGGGCCAGACTGCCGTCGCGCACCAGGGACGTGGCGGCGGCGATGTCGGGTGCAATGTAGCGGTCCTGCGCCATCGCGGGAACCCGCTCGCGCAGCAGCGCATGCGCGCCCTCCAGCGGCGCCGAGCTCTTCAGCGGCCGCAGGAACTCGATGCCCTGCGCGGCGGCCAGCAGCTCGATGCCCAGGATGTGCGCGGTGTTGTGCACCATCGGCAACAGCCGGCGCGCCGCGAAGGTGGCCATCGACACATGGTCTTCCTGGTTGGCGCTGGTGGGCAGGCTGTCGACGCTGGCCGGGTGGGCCATCGACTTGTTCTCGCTGGCCAGCGCCGCGGCGGTGACGTGAGCGATCATGAAGCCGCTGTTCAGCCCGGCGTCGGCCGTCAGGAAGGGCGGCAGCCGCGACACGCCCGTGTCGATCAGCATCGCGATGCGCCGCTCGGCGATCGCGCCCACCTCGGCGATGGCCAGCGCCAGGCCGTCGGCGGCCAGCGCTACCGGCTCGGCGTGGAAGTTGCCGCCGGAGATCATCATCGCCGGCAAGTCGCCTTCGGCCGCGAAGACCAGCGGGTTGTCGGTGACGGCATTGGCCTCGCGCAGCAGCACCTGCGCCGCATGGCGCAGCTGGTCGACGCAGGCGCCCACCACCTGCGGCTGGCAGCGCAGCGAATACGGGTCCTGCACGCGGTCGTCGCCTTCGGTATGCGACGCGCGGATGGCGCTGCCGGCCAGCAGCGCACGGTAGGCCTGGGCCACGTCGATCTGCCCGGGCTGGCCGCGCAGCGCGTGGATGCGCGGGTCGAAGGGGCCGTCGCTGCCGCGCGCGGCATCCACCGTCAGCGCGCCTACGACGAGGGCCGCCTGCAGCACCGGCACGAAGCTGAACAGCCCATGCAGCGCCAGCGCAGTGGAGGTCTGCGTGCCGTTGATCAGCGCCAGCCCTTCCTTGGCCTGCAGCGCCAGCGGCGCGATGCCGGCGGCCTGCAGTGCGGCCGCGGCCGGCCGGCGCTGGCCGTCGACGAGCATTTCGCCTTCGCCCATCAGCGCCAGCGTCATGTGGGCCAGCGGCGCCAGGTCGCCCGAGGCGCCGACGCTGCCCTGCGAGGGCACCAGCGGCACCAGGCCGGCGTTGTGCACGGCGACCAGCGCATCGACCACCTCTTCGCGCACGCCGGAATGGCCGCGCGCCAGGCTGCCGGCCTTCAGCGCCAGCATCAGGCGCACGGTGGCGGCGTCCAGCGGCTCGCCCACGCCCACCGCGTGCGAACGGATCAGGTTCAGCTGCAGCGTGGCCAGGTCGGCCGCGCTGATGCGCGTGGACGCCAGCTTGCCGAAGCCGGTGTTGACGCCGTACACCGGCGCGTCGCCGGCCGCCGCGCGCTGCACCACCGCCGCGCTGGCGCGGATGGCCTTGCGCGCCGCCGGCTCCAGGCTCAGCGGCTGCAGCCCGGCGTGGATGGCCTGCAGCTGATCGAGCGTGAAGTGTCCGGGTCGGATCAGCAAGATCAGCCCCCGATCATCGGCAACTTCAGGCCCTGCTCCTTGGCGCAGGCCACCGCGATGTCGTAGCCGGCATCGGCATGGCGCATCACCCCCGTGCCGGGGTCGTTCCACAGCACGCGTTCGATGCGCTTGGCCGCGGCATCGGTGCCGTCGCAGACGATGACCACGCCGCTGTGCTGGCTGTAGCCCATGCCGACGCCACCGCCGTGGTGCAGGCTGACCCAGGTGGCACCGCCTGCGGTGTTGAGCAGCGCGTTCAGCAGCGGCCAGTCGCTGACGGCGTCGCTGCCGTCCTTCATGCTTTCGGTCTCGCGGTTGGGCGAGGCCACCGAGCCGCTGTCCAGGTGGTCGCGGCCGATGACGATCGGGCCCTTGAGTTCGCCGCTCTTCACCATCTCGTTGAATGCCAGCCCGGCGCGGTGCCGCTCGCCCAGGCCGATCCAGCAGATGCGCGCCGGCAGGCCCTGGAAGGCGATGCGTTCGCCGGCCATGTCCAGCCAGCGGTGCAGGTGCGCGTCCTCGGGGAACAGCTCCTTCATCTTGGCGTCGGTCTTGCGGATGTCCTCCGGGTCGCCACTCAGCGCCACCCAGCGGAACGGGCCCTTGCCGCGGCAGAACAGCGGCCGCACGTAGGCCGGCACGAAGCCGGGGAAGTCGAAAGCGTTCTTCACGCCGGCATCGAAGGCCACCTGGCGGATGTTGTTACCGTAGTCCACGGTGGGGATGCCCATCGCCTGGAAGTCGAGCATCGCCTGCACGTGCACCGCGCAGCTCCTGGCCGCCGCATTGCGTAGCGCGGCATGCTGGCCGGCGTCCAGCTGCGCGGCTTTCCAGCTGTCCACGCTCCAGCCCGCCGGCAGGTAGCCGTTGACCAGGTCGTGCGCGCTGGTCTGGTCGGTCACCAGGTCGGGGCGCACGCCGCGCCGGACGAGTTCCGGCAGCACCTCGGCCGCGTTGCCCAGCAGGCCGATCGAGATGGCCTTGCCTTCGGCGGTGTACTTCTGGATGCGGGCCAGCGCGTCGTCCAGGTCGCGGGCCTGCTCGTCCAGGTACTTCGAGCGCAGCCGGAAATCGATGCGCGACTGCTGGCATTCGATGTTCAGGCTGCAGGCGCCGGCGAAGGTGGCGGCCAGCGGCTGCGCGCCACCCATGCCGCCCAGGCCGGCGGTGAGGATCCATTTGCCCTTCAGGCTGCCACCATAGTGCTGGCGGCCGGCCTCGACGAAGGTCTCGTAGGTGCCCTGCACGATGCCCTGGCTGCCGATGTAGATCCAGCTGCCCGCGGTCATCTGGCCGTACATCATCAGGCCCTTGCGGTCCAGCTCGTGGAAGTGCTCCCACGTCGCCCACTTCGGCACGAGATTGCTGTTCGCAATCAAGACCCGCGGCGCATCCGCATGCGTGCGGAACACGCCCACCGGCTTGCCGCTCTGCACCAGCAGCGTCTCGTCCTCGTTCAGTTCGCGCAGGGACTTCAGCATGGCGTCGAAGCAGTCCCAGTTGCGCGCGGCCTTGCCGATGCCGCCGTAGACCACCAGCGCGTCGGGGTTCTCGGCCACCTCGGGGTCGACGTTGTTCTGCAGCATGCGGTAGGCGGCTTCGATCAGCCAGTTCTTGCACGACAGCTGGCTGCCGCGCGGCGAGCGCACCACGCGCGCTTGCGACAGTTGCTGGACGGTGGACAGGTCGGACATGGTGGGCACCTCTTCGGTCGTGGCAGCGTTCTGGAATGGGCGAGACTGTACTTGCCTAGACAAGTCTATGCAAGTAGACTTTGAAGCCATGAATGCTCGGGTTTACCCCAACCCCTCCACCGCCCAGGCACTGGCGCCCTATGCGCGCATCAAGCAGTGGTTGAAGGACGAGCTGTCGCGCGGCCGCTGGCCGCCCGGCGCGCCGATGCCGTCGGACGCCGAGCTGGTGGCGCAGTTCGGCGTCAGCCGCATGACAGTGACGCGCGCACTGAACGAGCTGCGCGCCGAAGGGCTGGTGGAGCGCGTGCAGGGCGTCGGCACCTTCGCCGCGCACCTGTTCCGCGTGGCCAGCACGCTGCGCATCCGCGACCTGCACGAAGAGATCACCCAGCGCGGCCACCAGCACCATGCCGAGGTGCACCTGGTGCGCCAGGAGCCGGCCGCCGAGGGCCTGGCGCAGAAGCTGGGGCTGGCGGTGGGCGCGCCGGTGTTCCACACCCTCATCGTGCACTTCGAGGACGGCCTGGCGCTGCAGTGCGAAGACCGCTACGTCAACCCGGCCGCGGCGCCCGGCTACCTGGGCAACGACTTCACGCAGATCACGCCCACCCAATACCTGCTGCAGGTGGCGCCGCTGTGGGAGGCGCAGTATGCGATCGAGGCCGCGCTGCCCACCGCGCAAGAGGCCAAGCTGCTGGGCATCCGCCGCGACGAACCCTGCCTGGTGGTCGTGCGCCGCACCGTCAGCCAGGACATGCCGATCACGATGGCCCGGCTGGTGCACCCGGGCTCGCGCTACCTGCTGCAAGGAGAGTTCAAGCCATGAGTGCCGAAGACCGGGCGCGACAGGCCGTCACGCCGGAGCTGATCGACGCCTTTGCGCGCGACGGCGCGGTGTGCCTGCGCCAGCTGCTGACGCCAGCCGAGGTGCAGCGCCTGCGCGAGGGCATCGACGCCAACCTGGCCCGACCCAGCCCGCGCGCCAAGGTGGCCAGCCGGCCGGACGACCCGGGCTTCTTCATCGAGGACTTCTGCTGCTGGCCCGAGAACCCGGCCTATCGCGACGTGATCTTCGGCTCCGCACTGGCCGCCGCGGCCGGCCGGCTGACCGGCAGTAGCCGCATCCGGCTGTACCACGACCACATGCTGATCAAGGAGCCGGGCACGCGCGCGCCCACGCCGTGGCACCAGGACCAGCCCTACTACAACGTCGAGGGCACGCAGAACGTCAGCTTCTGGATCCCGGTGGACCCGGTGCGCCGGCATTCGACGCTGGAGTTCGTGGCCGGCTCGCACCGCGGGCCGTGGTTGATGCCGCGCAGCTTCATGGACCACCAGGCGAAGTGGTTCCCCGAAGGCAGCCTGCAGGAGATGCCCGACATCGAGGCCACGCGCGACCAGCGCACGATCCTGGGCTGGGCGCTGGAGCCGGGCGACGTGGTCGCCTTCCACATGCTGGCGCTACACGCCTCCGGCGGCGTCGACAGCGACCGGCGGCGGCGCGTGTTCTCGCTGCGCGTGCTGGGCGACGACATGGAGCATGCGCCGCGCGCGTGGGTGACCTCCCCGCCCTTCCCCGGCCTGGCCGATCGGCTGCCCGCCGGCGCGCCGATGGACGACCCGCTGTTCCCGGTGCTGTGGGAGCGAGCCGGATGACGCTCCACGTCGTGCGTTGCGATGCGGTCGAGCCGCAGCCGTGGAAGAACGGCGGCGGGCTGACGCGCGAGCTGCTGGCGTGGCCGGCGCGTGACGCGTGGGCGCTGCGCCTCAGCGTGGCCGACATCCGCGCGGACGGGCCCTTCTCGGCCTTCCCCGGCGTGGACCGCTGGTTCGCGGTGCTGGATGGGGCCGGCGTGTTGCTGAGCCTGCCGGACGGCAAGCACACGGTCGGGATCGAGGACGCGCCGCTGCACTTCCGCGGTGAGGCCGCGCCGCCCTGCGAGTTGCTGGATGGCCCGACGCGCGACCTGAATCTCATGGTCCGTCGCGACGCCGGTCGCGGCGGCATGCAGCGTGCACGGCCCGGCGAAGACTTCGGTTCGCGCGATTCCTTCCGCGCCCTCTTCACCGCCGATGCGCTGACGCTGCAGATCGACGGCGCCGACGCGGCTCGCGTGCCGGCGATGGCGCTGCTGTGGGCCGACGGCGGCGCGCACGGTACCTGGCGCATAGCGGCGGACACGCCGCCACGCGCCTGGTGGATCCACTTTCAGCCGAGGTCCGCATGATCATGACCCTCTGGCGCAATGCCCGCCTGGCGACGATGGCCGGCCCGGAGCCCTGGGGCTGGATCGAGCATGGCGCGCTGCTGACCGAAGGCGACACGATCCGCTGGGTAGGCGACGACGCCGCATTGCCGGCCGGCCTGCAGCCCGAGCGCGAAGTCGACCTCGGCGGTGCGCTGCTGACACCGGGCCTGATCGACTGCCACACCCACCTGGTCTATGGCGGCCAGCGCGCCCGCGAGTTCGAACTGCGGCTGCAGGGCGCAAGCTACGAGCAAATCGCGCGCGCGGGCGGCGGCATCCGCTCCACCGTCGCCGCCACCCGCGCGGCCAGCGACGACGAGCTCTTCGCCTCGGCCCGCGAACGCGCGCGCACGCTGATGCGTGAAGGCGTGACCACGCTGGAGATCAAGTCCGGCTACGGCCTGAGCGCCGAGCACGAGGCGCGCTGCCTGCGCATCGCGCGCCGGCTGGGCCGCGAGCTGCCACTGAGCGTGCGCAGCACCTGCCTCTCGGCGCATGCGCTGCCGCCGGAATTCGACGGCCGTGCCGACGACTACATCGCCGCCGTCTGCGCCTGGCTGCCGCAGCTGCAGGCCGAAGGGCTGGTCGATGCGGTGGACGTGTTCTGCGAGAACATCGCCTTCAGCCCGGCGCAGACGCGGCGCGTGTTCGACGCCGCCAAGGCATTGGGCCTGCCGGTCAAGCTGCATGCCGAGCAGCTAAGCGACCAGGGCGGCGCTGCGCTGGCGGCGAGCTATGGCGCGCTGTCCTGCGACCATCTGGAATGGCTGTCGGACGAGGGCGTGCGCGCGATGGCCACGGCCGGCACGGTAGCGGTGCTGCTGCCGGGCGCCTTCTACTTCCTGCGCGAGACCCGGCTGCCGCCGATCGCCGCGCTGCGCGAGGCCGGCGTGCCGATCGCGCTGGCCAGCGACCACAACCCGGGCTCCTCGCCGGGGCTGTCGCTGCTGCTGATGCTGAACATGGGCTGCACCTTCTTCCGCCTGACGCCCGAAGAAGCGCTGCGCGGCGTGACGGTGCACGCGGCGCGCGCGCTGGGACTGCATGACCGCGGCACGCTCGCGGCCGGGCAGCGCGCCGACTTCGTCGCATGGGACCTGCAGCATCCGAACGAGCTGGCCTACTGGTTCGGCCGAAACCCTTGCCGACGGCGCATCGTGGCCGGCGTGGAGGCCACTACATGAACGAGATCTACACGCTGCAACGCGGCCGCACGCCGCTGCTGCTGAGCCTGCCGCATGCCGGCACCGTGATCCCGCCATCCATCGCGCAGAAGCTGCAGCCGCGCGCGCTGCAGACCGAGGACACCGACTGGCACTTGGACAAGCTCTACGGCTTCGCCGCCGAGCTGGGCGCCAGCGTCATCGTGCCGCGGCACAGCCGCTACGTGGTGGACCTAAACCGGCCCAGCGACAACCAGCCGATGTACGCCGGCGCCAACAACACCGAGCTGTGCCCGACGCGCTTCTTCAGCGGCGATGCGCTGTACCGTGACGGCCAGGCGCCCGACGAGGCCGAGGTACGGCAACGCGTGGCCACCTACTGGCAGCCGTACCACGACGCGCTGCGCGCCGAGCTGGACCGTCTGCGCGACGCGCACGGCCATGCGCTCCTGTGGGACGGCCACAGCATCCAATCCGAACTGCCGTGGCTGTTCGAAGGCAAGCTGCCCGACCTGAACCTGGGCACGGCCAGCGGCAATGCCTGTGCGCCCACACTGCGCGCGGCGCTGGCCGAGGTGCTGCAATCGCAGACCGACTTCACCGTGGCCATCGACGGCCGCTTCAAGGGCGGACACATCACGCGGCACTACGGACGGCCGGCCGAGCGCATCCATGCGGTGCAGCTGGAGCAATGCTGGAGCAGCTACATGCGCGAGGCGCCGCCCTACGCCTGGGACGCCACCCTGGCCGCGCGCGTGCAGCCGCTGCTGCGCCGGCTGCTGCAGACGATGCTGGCATGGCGGCCATGAAGACCTTCTGGGCGCCGCAGGCGTGGATCGGCGGCCGCTGGGCCGAGCGCGTGCTGCTGCAAGCCGGCGCCGACGGCTGCTGGGCCGTGATCACGCCCGACGTGCCCGCGCCGCCGCATGCCGAGGTGCTGGCCGGCCCGGCGCTGCCTGGCCTGGTGGATGCGCACAGCCACGCCCTGCAGCGCGCCTTCGCCGGCCTGGCCGAGCGCCGCGAAGCGGCGGCCGACGACTTCTGGTCGTGGCGCGACCGCATGTACCGCGTGGCGCTGCGCATCACGCCCGAGCAGTTGCGCGCGGTGGCGGCCATGCTCTACGCCGAACTGCTGCGCGGCGGCTACACGCAGGTCTGCGAGTTCCACTACCTGCAGCACGCGCCCGACGGCCGGCCCTATGCCGACCCGCTGACGCTGTCGTGGGCGCTGGCCGATGCCGCGGCCGACGTGGGGCTGGGCCTGACCCTGCTGCCGGTGCTGTACCAGCGCGCCGGCTTCGGCCAGCCTGCGCTGCGCGACGACCAGCGCCGCTTTGCCACCGATGCCGCCGCGGTGCGCGCGCTGCAGCGCGGCGTGGCAGCCAGCGGCCGGCCGCTGCTGAATGCCGGCGTGGCAATTCACTCGCTGCGCGCGGCGGAGCCGGCGGCCATCGCGCAACTCATCGACGAGCTCGGCGACCTGCCGATCCACGTGCACGTGGCCGAGCAGACGGCCGAGGTCGACGACTGCCTGCGCGCCACCGGCCTGCGGCCGATCGAATGGCTGGCGACGCACACGCCGCTGGACGCACGCTGGCAGCTGGTGCATGCCACGCATGCGCTGCAGTCCGAGATCGACGCGGTGGCGAAGGCCGGCGCCGGCGTGGTGATCTGCCCGTCCACCGAAGGCAACCTGGGCGACGGCTTCACCGACGTGCCCGGCTGGCTGGACGCCGGCGTGCCGATGGCCATCGGCTCCGACAGCCACGTGATCCGCACCTGGCCCGAGGAACTGCGCTGGCTGGAATACGGCCAGCGCCTGCTGCGCCGCCAGCGCAACGTCTGCGCCGCGCCTGCACAGGGCGAACCGGCCACCGCGGCGCGGCTGTTCGAGCGCGCGCTGCAGGCCGGCGGCGCGGCGGCTGGCTTCCAGCGCTGGGGTCTGCAAACCGGCGCGCGGGCCGACCTGCTGGTGCTGGACCGGCACGAGCCCGGGCTGCGCGGCATCCCGGCCGATCGGCTGCTGGACGCACTGGTGTTCTCCGGCACGGCGGCGCCCTTCCGCGACGTGCTGGTCGCAGGCCGGTGGGCGCTGCGCGAGCACCGGCTCGCGGGCGCGGATCCGGGCCCGGCCTTCGATGCGGCGATGCAAGCGCTGTGGGCGCAGGACGTGTGACGCCGCAAGCCGAGCCGGAGGCTCACTCCACATGCAGCGCCAGCACCTCGTTGTTGGTCACGCGGCGCACGTAGAGCTGTTCGCCCTTCAGCCGTGCCTCGCCGCAGCCCGAGCCGGCCGGGTTGCGCTGCCAGGTGGCGCAGACGCTGCTGCCTTCCACGCGCCAGGTGCCGGTGTCGCGGAAGCCGCTGGCGGTCTCGACGAAGATCCAGCCGTTGGCCTTGTATTCCACCCGCATCGACGGGCCTTGGGCGGGCTTGGCCGCAAAGCTCTTGCCGGCGATGGCAGCCTTCAGCGCATCGGGTGCCAGCGGCTGCGCATCGGCCGGAAAGTCGGTGGGCACGGCCTGGGCAATAGCCAGCACAGGCACGAAGCAGATCAGGGCCAGCATGGTCTTCATGGTTCCTCCTCGGCAATGGCCGGCACTGTGCCGACGAAGCGCGTCCGGCGCATCGACAAGAATGACGAGCCGCACCGCATGCACGCGAGGGAGACCGCACGATGAGCACGCCCGCACTGGCCATCCGCCCGATGCGCCCCGCTGAACTGGCCCTGGGCATCGACTGGGCCGCTGCCGAGGGCTGGAACCCCGGCCTGCACGATGGCGACAGCTTCTTCCCCACCGATCCCGAGGGCTTCCTGATCGCGCACCTTGGCGACGAGCCGGTGGGCATGGTCTCGGCCGTGCGCTATGGCCGCAGCTTCGGCTTCCTGGGCTTCTACCTGGTGCGGCCCGAGCACCGCGGCCTGGGCCATGGCCTCGCGCTGTGGCAGGCGGCGGTGGCGCACCTGGCCGGGCGCGTCATCGGCCTGGACGGCGTGGTGGCGCAGCAGGACAACTACCGCAAGAGCGGCTTCGTGCTGGCCTGGAACAACGTGCGCTGGCAGGGCCCGGCCGTGGACCACGGCCCGGCCGAGGCCGGCATCGGCGCGGCCACGCCGGCCGACACCGCGGCGCTGCTGGATTACGACGCGCCGCTGTTCCCGGACGACCGGCGCGGCTTCATGCAGCGCTGGCTGGCGCAGGCCGGCAGCCAGGTGTGCGTGGCGCGACGCGGTGGCGCGGTGGCGGGCTTCGGCGTCATCCGCCCCTGTCGCCAGGGCTGGAAGATCGGCCCGCTGGTGGCCGATGCGCCAGCGCTGGCCGACGCGCTGTACCGCGCGCTGGTGTCGGCCGTGCCGGCCGGCGCCCAGGTGCAGCTGGACGTGTCGGCGCCGCAGGCCGAAGCGGTGGCGCTGGCCCGCCGCCACGGGCTGCAGCCGGCCTTCGAGACGGCTCGCATGTATGCCGGCCCGGCGCCAGTGCTGCCGATGCAACGGCTGTTCGGCATCACCACCTTCGAACTGGGCTAACGGAAGTTCTCGGCCGCCAGGTCGATGAAGGCCCGCACCTTGGGCGTCAGGTAGCGCGCGCTGGCGAAGACGGCGTGCACCGGCACCTCGGGTGGCGCCCAGTCGGGCAGCACGCGCTGCAAGCGCCCGGCCGTGCCGTCGGCTTCGGCCACGCGGCGCGGCAGCAGGCCGATGCCCAGCCCGCGCGCGATGGCCTCGCTCGCGGCCAGGCTGGTGTTGACGCGCAGCCGCGGCTGCAGCGCGATGCGTTGTTGCTCGTCGCCGCGCTGCAGCTGCCAGCGGCCCTGCGACGCCGCGCCGGCATAGACCACCAGCGGATGCGCGTTCAGGTCCTGCGGCCCGGCAGGCCGGCCATGGCGGCGCAGGTAGTCGGCCGAGGCATACAGCGCGTAGTCCAGCATGCCCAGCCGGCGCGCCGCCAACGACGAATCGGACAGCTCGCCGACCCGCACCGCCAGGTCGTAGCCCTCGTGCACGATGTCGACCACGCGGTTGCTGTAGTCGGCCTCCACTTGCACCTGCGGGAAGGCCGCCAGGTAGTCGGCGATCCAGGCGCTGACGGCGACCAGGCCGAACTCCACGCCGCAGGTCAGGCGCAAGGTGCCCTGCGGCTCGCCGCGGATGCGCTGCATGGCCTGCCGCGCATCGTCCACCTGGGCCAGGATGGCATGCGCGCGCTCGAAGAACTCGCGGCCGGCCTCGGTCAACGACAGCGAGCGCGTGCTGCGCTCCAGCAGGCGCACCGACAGCTCGCGCTCCAGCTGGCTGACCACCCGCGACAGCCGCGCCTTCTGCGTGTGCAGCGCGTCGGCGGCGCGGGTGAAGCTGCCGGTCTGCACCACCTTGACGAAGGCCTGCAGCGCCGCCAGGTCCATTGTTGTCTCCTGAAGCAACAGTGTGTCGCATTCTGATGGATTGAAGCTTCCTCCACCAATGGCGAGACTGCCGGCCATCGCAACCCGATTGAGCCTGACCGATGAGCCTGCAAGACCCCAATGTGCTGAACCCGCAGCGCCGCAAGCGCGTTGCCATCGTCATCGCCAACCCGGCGGTGTCCACCACCACCGGCTGGCCGGTGGGCTTCTGGTGGAGCGAGCTGACCCATCCGTACCACGCCTTCGTCGAGGCTGGCTACGAGGTGGCCGTGTTCAGCCCCGCCGGCGGCCCCTGCGCGGCCGATGGCATGAGCGACCCCAACGACGCCAGCGGCTACAGCAAGACCGACCTGATCAGCCAGGGCTTCATCCACACGCCCGAGCTGAAGGCGCTGGTGGACAACACGCAGAAGGTGGCCGACCTGGACGTGGCAGCCTTCGATGCCATCGTCGTGGCCGGCGGCCAGGCGCCGATGTTCAGCTTCGAGGGCGCGACCGACCTGCATGCCAAGTTCGCTGCCTTCTTCGAGGCCGGCAAGGTGGCCGCGGCGCTGTGCCACGGCAGTGCGATCCTGGCCTATGCCAAGGACAGCCAGGGCCAGTACATCGCCAAGGGCCGCACCGTCACCGGCTTTGCCAACGTGGAGGAAGACTTCGCCGACAACGCGGTGTGGAGCTACGGCATGCTGCCGCGCGACCAGCACGTGATGCCCTGGCGCATCGAGGACAAGCTCAAGGCCCTCGGTGCCAACTACGTGCAGGGCGGGCTGTGGCGCAGCTTCGCGGTGCGCGACGGCAACCTGGTCACCGGCCAGCAGAACTTCTCCGGCGGCGAGACGGCGCGCCTGGTGATCGAGGCGCTGGGGCGCTGAAGGAGGCGGGCGATGAAGATCAGCATCCTGGGTGCCGGCAACGTCGGCATGGCGCTGGCCCGCGCGCTGCTGCGCGCCGGCCAGCCGGTGACGATCGGCGTGCCCGACCCGGCGCGTTATGCCGACGCGGTGACCGCGCTGGGCCCGCAGGCCACGCTGACCGGCAGCGACGAGGCGGTGGAACGCGGCGAGTTGGTGATCCTGGCGGTGCCCTACCCGGCGGCGCTGGCCATCGCGCAGGGCCGTGCCGACTGGCAGGGCCGCGTGCTGGTGGATGCCACCAACCCGCTGGCGCCGGGCCTGGCGGGCCTGAGCCTGGGCACCACCACCAGCGGCGCCGAGCAGGTGGCCGAGCGCGCACGCGGCGCGCGCGTGGTCAAGGCCTTCAACACCACCGGCGCCGAGAACATGGCCGACAGCCGCTATGCGCAGGGCCAGCCGATGATGCCGGTGGCCGGCGACGACGCCGCCGCGCGCCAGCAGGTGCTGGCGCTGGCCACGCTGATCGGCTTCGACGCCATCGACATGGGCCCGTTGAGCGCGGCGCGCTACATCGAGCCGCTGGCCATGGTGTGGATCCACCTGGCCTTCAAGCAGGGCCAGGGCCGGCGCTTCGCCTTTGCCCGCATGACGCGCCCATGAACGCAGCGCACGCCTCGCCCGACCTGCCACCGCACGCCCATGGCCGCAAGGCCACCTGGTTCGAGCTGTTCTTCGACCTGGTGTTCGTGGTCGCGGTGGCGCAGCTGTCCGGCGCCTATGCGCACCACTTCGACTGGGCCGGCGCGGCCGGCAGCGTGCTGCTGCTGCTGGCCATGTGGTGGTGCTGGCTGGGCCACACCTTCCATGCCACGCGCTTCGACCAGCAGCGGCCCGACCAGCGCTGGCTGGGGCTGGCGCAGATCGTGGCGGTGTGCGTCATCGCCTATGGCGTGTCCGATGCCTTCGGCGCGCGCGGCCCGGCCTTCGCGCTCGGGCTGGCGGCCTTCAAGGCGCTGCTGGCGGTGGCCTATCTGCGCGAGCGGCGCTGGCGCGGCGCGCACGGGCTGATCCGCGCCTATGCCGGGCTGTACCTGCTGCAGGCCGCGCTGTGGGCCGTCTCCGCCGTGCTGCCACCTATGCCGCGGGTGGCGCTGTGGTTGCTGGCGCTGGCGCTGGACCTGGCCTCGCCCTGGTGGGTGGCGCGCTACACCACCACCGTGCGGCCGCACCCCGAGCACCTGCCCGAGCGCTTCGGCCTGTTCACCATCATCCTGCTGGGCGAGGGCGTGGCCTCGGTGGTGCACGCGCTGGACCACGGCACCGAGCTGCACGGCCATGCGGTGGCCGCAGCGCTGGCCGGCGTGGTGCTGAGCTTTGCCACCTGGCTGGGCTATTTCGAGGTGACGCGCGCGCACGACGAACGCGAAGTCGAAGGCGCCGCCGGCGGCCGCAACCTGCGGCTGTGGGCCTACGGCCATGTGCCGATCTACGTCGGCGTGTTCAGCCTTGCCGCGGGCACCGTGGCGATGGCCGGCGACGCCGCCTGGACCGCGCCGCAGATCCTGCTCTACGTGGCCGGCATCGCGCTGATCCCGCTGGGGCTGGGGTTGCTGCGCGCGGCCGCGCCGCCGTCGCGCTGAGGCTCCCGGCAGGGCTACTCGAACTGCAGTCCGGCCTGCTGGATCGGCGGCACCCACTGCGCACTGAAGGCCGACAGCATGCGCCGGGTCTGCTCGTCGGTGGACGAGACCGGCTCGATCTTCGCCTGCAGGAACTTCTCGCGCACTGCCGGCGTGGCCATCACGGCGGCGATTTCGCGCGACAGGCGTTCGGCCTGCGCCGCCGGCATCGAGGCCTTGGCGAAGGCCACGTTCCAGCCGGTGGCGGTGAGCTTGGTGCCGGCTTCCTGGAAGGTGGGCACCGAGGGCAGCGCGCGCTTCGCCCCCGAGGTGGCCAGGATGCGCAGCTTGCCCGATTCGTGCAGCGTCACCAGCGCGTCCAGCGTGTCCACCGCCGCCGGCACATGGCCGCCGATGACATCGGTGGCCAGCGGCGCCGAGCCCTTGTAGCCAATCACCTCCACCTGGGTGCCGGCCGCCTTGGCCCACATCAGCGCAAAGAAGTGCGGCAGGCTGCCGGTGGCCGGCACGCCGATGGTGGCCTTGTCCGGGTTGGCCTTCATCCAGGCCATCAGGTGGCTCAGCTCGCGCACCGGCACGGCGGCACCCACCGCCACCGCGAATTCGTAGATCGACACCTGCGACAAGGGCTGGAAATCGCGCTCGGGGTTGTAGCCGTTGTTCTTGTAGACCAGCGGCGCCACCACCATCAGCGCCGGGTTGGCCAGCACGATGACGTTGGGGTCGGCCTGCGTGGCAATCTGCCGCATCGCCAGGCGGCCGCCGGCACCGGTGATGTTCTCGACGATCACGGTGCTGCCCAGCCGCGGCTGCAGGCCTTCGGCCAGGAAGCGCGCCGCGCGGTCGGATGCCCCGCCGGCCGCATAGGGCACCACGATGCGCAGCGGCGGCGTGGCCTGGGCGCGCGCCATGCCGGCCACGGCCGCCAGGGCACCGGCGGCGGGCACGGCGATCATCGTCCTGCGTCTGAAGCTCATCGTCTTGCTCCTGCGGCCTGCGGCCGCGTCAGTTGGCACTCAGGCCCACGTGCTTGATCACCGGCGCCCAGCGGTTGCGCTCCTCGACCATCCACTTGCCCATCTCCTCGGGCGTGGAGGCCACGCTTTCCATGTAGGCGGTGGCCAGCTTCTGCTGCGTGTCGGGCTCGTTCAGGATGGCGGCGATCTCCTTGTTCATGCGGCTGATGATCTCCGGCGGCGTCTTCGCCGGCGCCATCAGGCCCATCCAGGCCAGCGCCTGGATGTCGGGGAAGCCGCTCTCGGCCATGGTGGGCAACTCGGGCGCCAGCTTGCTGCGCTTGGCGCTGGTCACGGCGATGGCCTTCACCTTGCCGGCCTTGGCCTGCGGCATCACCGCCACCGGCGGCACGCAGGCGAACTGCACGTCACCTTGCAGGATGGCCATCACCGCCAGCGGCGACGAGGCATAGGGCAGGTGCACTGCGTAGGAGTTGCTTTTCAGCTTGACGATCTCCACCGACAGGTGCGACATCGAGCCCACGCCGGTGGACGAGTAGTTGTACTTGCCCGGGTCCTTCTTCATCGCTTCGACCCAGCCCTTGACGCTGTCGACCTTCAGGTCGTTGGACACCGCGCAGACGTTGGGCTGCACCGCGGCCAGCATCACCGGCGCCAGGTCCTTGAAGGGGTCGTAGGGCAGCTTGGGGTTGAACACCGTGCTGTAGACCAGCGGACCGTTGGTGCTGACCAGGAAGGTGTAGCCGTCGGGCGCGGCCTTGGCCACGAAATCGGTGCCGGTGTTGCCACCGGCGCCGGGCTTGTTCTCCACCACCACCGGCTGGCCCAGCGCCTTGCCCAGCTTGTCGCTGAACAGCCGCACCAGCACATCGGGCGACGAGCCCGGCCCGTAGGGCACGACAAAGCGGATCGGCCGCGTCGGCCAGTTCGATTGGGCCAGTGCAGGCACGGTGGCAGCGCACAGTGCGGCGGCCAGTAGCAGTTGGCGGCGGATGTTCATCGGCTTGTCTCCAGGGTCGAAGGTCGGGTGTTCGATTCTAGGCAGCGGTCTCGCACAGCCAGTGCAATGCAGCCACCAGCGCACGTTGGCCGGCCGCCTGCTGCAGCGAGCGCAGCGCATCGGGCCTGAAGGCCAGCGCCAGCACCCGCCGCCCGGCATGGCAGGCGGCCACCACGCGGCCATCGGCACCGCGGGCCAGCAGTGTCCAGCCGGCGGGCAACGCATCGGCCGCCACGGTGTGCGTGGCATGCACGCCGGCATGGAAGGCGCCCAGGGCCTGCAGCGCGCCGCCGGGCACGGCCTGGCAGGCCAGCGCGCGGCCGAACTGCGGCAGCGCCAGCGGCTGCAGTGCGGCACCGTCCTGCGCCAGCAGCTGCAGCGCGGCATTGTTCAGCGCCAGCGTCGTGCCGGCGGTGCTCAGCCGCGCCTCGCGCAGCCGCGCCAGCGGCGCATCGCCCAGCACGGTGATCGGCGCGTCGTCCTGCAGCCGGCCGCCGGCCTGCACCAGCGCCTCGCGGGCCAGGTCCGCCAAGGCGTCGCCCAGATCGACGAAGCGCAAGGCGCGCGGCACTGGCGCGGGGGCCGCCACCACCGGCGGTCGTGGCGATTGCCCGGCCAGCACGCGGAACACCGATTCGGCCTTCAGCCGCGTTTCGGCCTCCTCGCGCTCGGGCTCGGAATCGGCCAGCAGGCTGCCGCCGGTGCGCACCTCGGCCCAGCCGCCGGCCACCCGGGCGAAGCGCAGCATCGTCAGCGCCTCGCAGCTGTCGTCGCTGGCCAGACGCACCGCCGCACCGGCATACCAGCCGCGCGGCGAGGCTTCGAGTTCGTCGATGGCGCGGCGCGCATCGGCCTTGGGCATGCCGGTCACGGTGGCCGGCGTGCAGTGCGTCAGCACGATGTCGAAGCCGTCGACGCCGGCGCGGCGCCGGCCGCGGGTGTGATCGATGGTGTGCAGGATAGTGCTGAAGAAGTGCACATGGCGGCGCGACAGCAATTCCACGCTGCCGGGCTCGCAGACCCGCGCCTTGTCGTTGCGGTCGGAATCGGCGCACAGCGCCAGCGAAGCCTCGTCGACTTCGGAGGCCATCAGCGCCTTGGCCTGCTCGTGGTCGTGCACCGGGTCGGCGCCGCGGCGGAAGGTGCCGCACACCGGCGCGGTCTCGACCCACTGCGCATCGGCGCGCACCTGCACGTCGGGCGACGCGCCGAAGACGCGCTCGCCGCCCGGCAGGTGGGCGAAGAACATCGCCGGATAGGGGTTGTCGCGGCGCAGCCGCTCGAAGGCCGCCGCCGCATCGACCTGCGGCACGGCGCGCCTGAAGGTCTGCGACAGCACCAGCGAGCACAGCTCGCCGCGGCGCATGCGTTCCACGCCGCGGGCCACCGCCTGCGCATGGCCGCCGGGTGGCAGATCGTCGTCGAAGCGCTGCAGCTGCACCGGCGGCAGCGCGGCCTGCGGCCCGGCCTGCGGTGCCAGGCCGGGGAAGCGGAACTCGACCCAGCGGTGGCCGCCCTCGCCCGTGCGCAGCACGCGCTGCGGCAGCATCAGCGCCACGCGCCGCCGGCCGTCGTCGGGCACCTGATCGGCCTGCGCCAGGCGGTGGTAGTCGAAGGCCAGCAGGCCATAGAGGCCGAAGTCCGCCGAGCGGATGTCGAAGGCCGCCAGCAGCTGCCGCAGCAGCGTCAGCGCCGGATGCGCATCGGTGCCGCTGCCGCGCAGGTGGCGCTGCAGCACGCCGTCGACCGCCTCGAAACCCGCCAGCGGCAGCGCCGCGGCCAGCGCCCGGCCGGTGTCGCCTTGCGGCACGATGCGCAGCCATTCGCCGTCGAGCACGATGCACAGCAGCGGGTCCAGCGCGGCGCGCGCCTCGCGCCGGTACAGGCCTGGCACCGCCACGTCGCAGCCCAGCCACAGGCCGCCGCCTTCGTCGATGCGGCGCAGCGCGGCCTGTTCGTCGGCCTCGCCGGCCGGCGATTCGACGGCCTCGACGCGGATCAACGCTGGCTCCAGTGGCGCTGCTCGGCGTCGGTGAAGGCTTCGATCAGCGCGCGGTAGATGCGCTCCACCACGTCGGGCATCGCGCCGTGCGCCGCCGCCAGCGCGCGCACGCGGGCGATCACCTGCTCCACCCGCTGCGGCGCGCGCACCTCGGCCGGGTTGGCCTTGAAGCGCGCGGCGGCCAGCACGTAGCCGCCGCGCTCGGCCAGCAGCTGCACGATCTGCGCGTCGATGCGGTCGATCTGCTCGCGCACCTGCGCCAGCGATTCACAGTGTTCGGGTGTCTTCATGCCTCATGCCCCAGCCAGGCTCCTTGCGATTGCAGGCCGCGCTGCAGCGCGGCCACGTCGATGTCGGCCGGCGTGCTGCCGGAGCGCAGCGCCAGCGCCGCGCCCAGGCCGGCGGCCTGGCCCATCACGAAGCAGGCGCCGCTGACGCGCGCCGCCGACTGCGCCGCCGCGTTCATCGACGCACAGCGGCCCGCCACCAGCAGGTTGGGCACGCGCTGCGGCAGCAGCATGCGCCAGGGCAGCTGGTTGTAGCCGCGCGAGCCCTCGGCCGGCCAGCTCCACTTCACGTCGCCGGCCACATGCTGCTCCAGCGGCCAGGCGTTGACGCCGATGGCATCGTCGAAGTCGGCGCAGCCCAGCACATCGTCTTCGGTCAGCACGACGCGGCCGCGCAGGCGGCGCGTCTCGCGGATACCGACCTGCGGCGCGATCTCCAGCAGGTAGGCATGCTCGAAGCCCGGCATCTCGCTGCGCAGGAAATCGAAGAAGGCGCGCACCTGGCGGCGGCCTTCCACCTCGCCTTCGGACAGCTGCAGCGCGTCGGTGCCGTCCATCGCCTGGCCCTGCGCATTGCGGATCTGCGTGACGTTGACGCGCCATTCGCCGGCATGCTTCATCGGCCGCAGGATCGCGCCCTGCCGCGGGAAGTGGTGGCGGCCGGCGCGCTGTGCCTCGGCCATGCGCGGGCCCACCTCGCGCCAGGCCTCGCCGGCGCGCGCATCGTCGACGCCGGCCACGCGGAACATCAGCGTCGGGTACAGCAGATCGCCCTGCGCGTCGCCCTGCTCCCACGGCGCGCCGGCCCAGTGCATCAGGTCGCCGTCGCCGGAGCAGTCGATGAACTGCTGCGCACGCAGCGCGCGCCGGCCGGAACGCGTCTCGACGAACAGCGCGTCGATGGCGCCGTCGTCGCGCAGCGCCGCGCCGGCCGCCTGCGCGTGGAACAGCAGTTGCACGCCGCGCGACAGCAGCAGCTCGTCGGCCGCGCACTTGTAGGCCGCACCGTCGTAGGCCTGGGCGAGCGTGCGACCGAAGATCGAGTGCGGTTCGTTCAGCCCGCCGAGCGCGGCGATGCGCTCCAGCAGCTCGCTGGCCACGCCGTGCACCACGCGCTGCATCGTGCCGCGCACGTTGGCATGCAGGCCGCAGAAGTTGGTCACGCCCGCCGCCGTGCCCATGCCGCCGAGGAAGCCATAGCGCTCGACCAGCAGCACGCGGCAACCGGCCGCGGCGGCGCTGGCCGCGGCGGCGATGCCGGCCGGCCCACCGCCCAGCACCAGCACTTCGGCTTCGGCCAGCAGCGGCGTGCGGCGCGCGGCTTCGGTCACCCAGGTTTCACTCATGGGCGGATTATCACGACGCGCTTGATAGCATCCCCTCGCCCTGCGGCACCACAAGACGAGGAGACGCCATGACCACCCACCCCATCCGCCTGTTCCTGTTGATCGGCCTGCCACTCGTGCTGGCGGCTTGCCAGACCCCACCGCCGATCTCCGCCGAAGCGGTGGGTGAAATCCGCAAGGGCTCCGGCTATCTGAACGGCTATCTGGACCGCAAGCAGTTGCCCGACAGCCTGGCGCTGCTGCCCCCGCCGCCGGCAGCCAACTCGGCCCAGGCCGCCGCCGACATGGACACCTTCAAGAGCACGCGCGCGCTGCGCAACACGCCGCGCTGGGCGCTGGCGGCGCAGGATGCGAATCTCAAGTTCCCGGCCGCGGCCTCGACCTTTGCCTGTGCGCTGAACATTCCGATTTCGGCGGAAGGCACGCCCAACCTGAACATGCTGCTGCGGCGCACGCTGGCCGATGCCGGGCTGGCCACCTATGCCGCGAAGGACAAGTACAACCGCCAGCGCCCCTTCGTGGTGACCGGCGAGGAAACCTGCACGCCGGCCGAGCAGCCCGCGCTGTCCAAGGACGGCGCCTACCCTTCGGGCCATTCATCGATCGGCTGGGCCTGGGCGCTGGTGCTGGTGCAGGCGGCGCCGCAACAGATGAATGCACTGCTGCAGCGTGGTTACGCCTATGGGCAAAGCCGCGTGATCTGCGGCGTGCACTGGCAAAGCGATGTGGACGCAGGCCGTGTGGTCGGCGCCGCCGCGGTGGCCCGCCTGCAGGGCGACGAGACTTTCCGCGCCCAGCTGGCCCTGGCCCGCGACGAGATCGCGCAGGCTCAAGCCAAGGGGCTGAAGCCGAATGCGGATTGCGCCGCGGAGGCGGCGGCGCTGAAGCTGTAGCGCAGGGTGGCGCCTTCCGTGCCCGGGCACGGAAGGCGCATTCGGTTCAATCCGCCTGCTTGCGCAGGAAGGCCGGGATCTCGATCTCGTCCATGCCGTTGCTGGACAGCGCCTCCACCTTGGCGGCCGCCGTCTGCGAGCGCGCGGTGCGCCAGACGCTGGGCGTGTTCATGTTGCTGTAGTCCTGCGGCGCAGCGCCGACATGGCTCGGCTGCACCGGCTGGTTCAGGATCGGCAGGTTGTCGGTGCCGGTGCGCGTCAGCGGTTGCTGCACCACCGTCAGCGGCGGCTGCGCGCGGCGCGCCACCGAGCTCAGCCCGGTGGCGATGACGGTCACGCGCAGCTGGTCGCCCAGGCCCTCGTCGTAGGCGGTGCCGAAGATCACGTGCGCATCGTCCGCGGCATAGCGGCGGATGGTGTTCATCGCGTTCTTGCTTTCCGACAGCTTGAAGGTCTGCTTGCTGGCGGCGATCAGCACCAGCACGCCGCGCGCGCCGCTCAGATCGATGCCTTCCAGCAGCGGGCAGGCCACGGCCGATTCGGCGGCCTTGGTGGCGCGGTCCGGGCCGCCGGCCTGCGCCGTGCCCATCATCGCCTTGCCGGGCTCGCTCATCACCGTCTTCACGTCCTCGAAGTCGACGTTCACCAGCCCCGGCACGTGGATGATGTCGCTGATGCCGCCCACCGCGTTCTTCAGCACGTCGTTGGCATGCGCGAAGGCCTGGTCCTGGGTGACGTCGTCGCCCATCACCTCGAGCAGCTTCTCGTTCAGCACGACGATCAGGCTGTCGACATTGGCTTCCAGCTCGGCCACGCCGTTGTCGGCCTGGGCACCGCGGCGCTTGCCCTCGAACTCGAAGGGCTTAGTCACCACGCCCACCGTCAGGATGCCCATCTCCTTGGCCACGCGGGCGATCACCGGCGCGGCGCCGGTGCCGGTGCCGCCGCCCATGCCGGCGGTGATGAACAGCATGTGCGCGCCGCTGATGGCTTCCTTGATGCGCTCCACCGCTTCCTCGGCGGCGTTGCGGCCGACATCGGGCTTGCTGCCGGCGCCCAGGCCGCTGGCGCCCAGCTGCACCAGCTCGGCGGCGCGGCTGCGGTTCAGCGCCTGGGCATCGGTGTTGGCGCAGATGAACTGCACGCCCTGCACCCCTTGGGCGATCATGTGCTCGACGGCGTTGCCCCCACCGCCGCCCACGCCGATCACCTTGATCTGCGTGCCCTGGTCAAACTCCTCGATCATTTCGATAGCCATGTGCGCCTCCTAGTCAGCTGCAGTTGCCAATGAACAAATGAACCACCCACTACCCACGAACCTGGAACCTCTGCGGCATTGCCCGGGCTCCTTTTAGAAATTCCCCAAGAACCAATCCTTCGCGCGCCCGACGATGGTCTTCATCGAGCCGGCCTGCTGCGCGGCCTTGAGACCGCGCGCACGCGCCGAGCGCGCCTCCTCCAGCAAACCCATCACGGTGGCCGAACGCGGGTTGGCCACCATGTCCGACAGCGGGCCGCCGTACAGCGGCAGGCCCTTGCGCACCGGCTTCAGGAAGATGTCCTCGCCCAGCTCGACCATGCCGGGCATCACCGCGCTGCCGCCGGTGAGCACGATGCCGCTGGACAGCAGCTCCTCGTAGCCGCTCTGGCGGATGACCTGGTGCACCAGCGAGAAGATCTCCTCCACCCGCGGCTCGATCACGCCGGCCAGCGCCTGGCGGCTCAGGCGTCGCGGCGCGCGGTCGCCCAGGCCCGGCACCTCGATCTCCTGGTTCGGATCGGCCAGCAGTTGCTTGGCCACGCCGTATTCGACCTTGATCTCTTCCGCGTCCTTGGTGGGCGTGCGCAGCGCCATCGCGATGTCGCTGGTGATCAGGTCGCCGGCGATCGGAATCACCGCAGTGTGGCGGATCGCGCCGTCGGTGAAGATCGCCACGTCGGTGGTGCCGGCGCCGATGTCCACCAGCGCCACGCCCAGGTCGCGCTCGTCGGCGCTCAGCACACCGGCGCTGGACGCGCTGGGGTTCAGCACCAGCCGCTCCACTTCCAGCCCGCAGCGGCGCACGCACTTCAGGATGTTCTCGGCCGCGCTCTGCGCACCGGTGACGATGTGCACCTTCACCTCGAGCCGGCTGCCGCTCATGCCCACCGGCTCTTTCACCTCGTGGCCGTCGATGACGAATTCCTGCGGCTCCACCAGCAGCAACCGCTGGTCATTGGGGATGTTGATGGCCTTGGCGGTCTCGACCACGCGCGCCACGTCCACCGGCGTGACCTCGCGGTTGTCGCGCACGATCACCATGCCGGTGGAGTTCTGGCCGCGGATGTGGCTGCCGGTGATGCCGGTGTAGACGCTGGCGATCTTGCAGGCGGCCATCATCTCGGCCTCCTTCAGCGCCTCCTGGATGCTCTGCACGGTGGCGTCGATGTTGACCACCACGCCGCGCTTCAGGCCATGCGCCGGCGCCACGCCGAGGCCGGCCACGCGCAGCTCGCCGCCGGGCAGCACCTCGGCCACCACCACCATCACCTTGGCAGTGCCGATGTCCAGGCCGACGACCAGGTCCTTGTTCTCTTTGGCCATGGGCGTTCCCCTACCTTGTCTTTTTCGCCACCGGCACGGCCGGCGCGATCGTGGTCGTGATGCCGCGCAGCCGCACTGCATAGCCGTCGCCATGGCGCAGGTCGGCGTATTCCAGGTCGCGCTGGAAGCGGCCGGTGATCTGGCTCACCGTGCGCAGGAAGCGCTCGGTGCGGGCCACCACCTCGTCCTCGCTGCCGCGGCCCAGCTGCAGCTCGGCGCCGCTGTCCAGCGCCACCCGCCAGGAACCGCGCCCCGACAGGTAAAGCGTCTCGATCTCCAGCTTCTGCGCGGCCAATACCGGCTGCAGCCGGCGGTACAGCGACAGCATCGGCGCCGAGCTGCCGGCCGGCCCGCTGAACTCGGGCAGGCCCTCGTCCTCGACATCGCCGACGTTGGCCTCGAAAACCTCGCCCTGCGCGTTGACCAGCCGCTCGTTGCCGTCCTCGCCCTGCCACAGCGCCACCGCATGGTGCTCGTCCAGGTGCACCGCCAGACGGTCGGGCCAGACGCGGCGCAGCGTGGCCTGGCGCACCCACGGCACCGCTTCGAAGGCGGCGCGCGCCTTGTCCAGGTCGATCGAGAGCAGGTTGCCCGAAAGCCGCGGCGCAGCGTTGGCCCGGATGGTGGCCACGCTGTTGCGCTGCAGGTCGCCTTCCAGCTGGATGACGCGGATCGACAGCCAGGGCGCGCGCGACAGCCACAGCAGCGCCGCCGCCACCAGCCCGGCGGCCGCCAGCGCAAACAGCGCGCTGGCCACGCCGTTCATCAGGCGGATGTCGAAGGGCAGGGGGCTGTCGGTGGCCATCGCTTCAGGCTCCAGCGCGCGGCGCCGCGTCCAGCGCGGCATCGGCCAGCAGTTGCAGGCACAGCTGTTCGTAGCTGATGCCGGCGGCGCGCGCCGACATCGGTACCAGCGAATGCCCGGTCATGCCGGGCGAGGTGTTCATCTCCAGCAGGAAGAACTTGCCGTCGCGGGCACGGCGCATCAGGTCGGCGCGGCCCCAGCCGCGGCAGCCCAGCGCACGGTAGGCGGCCACCACGATGCGCTGCACCTCGGCTTCTTCCTCGGCCGGCAGACCGCTCGGGCAGTGGTAGCCGGTGTCGTCGGAGAAGTACTTGTGCTGGTAGTCGTAGTTGCCGTCCGGCGCGGCGATCCGGATCACCGGCAGCGCGCGCGCCTGGGCGCCGCTGCCCAGCACCGGGCAGGTGAGCTCGGTGCCCTCGATGAACTCCTCGCACAGCACGTCGGGGTCGTACTGGGTGGCCAGCGTCACCGCGTCCTGCATCTGTGAATAACCCAGCACCTTGGTGATGCCGATCGACGAGCCCTCGCGCGGCGGCTTCACCACCAGTGGCAGGCCCAGCTGATCGGGCACCTCGCGGATGCGCTCGCGCTGCAGTTCATCACCGGACAGCCGGACCCAGCGCGGCGTGGGCAGCCCCTCGGCCAGCCAGACTCGCTTGGTCATCACCTTGTCCATGCAGATGGCCGAGGCCATCACGCCCGAGCCGGTGTAGGGGATGCCCAGCAGCTCCAGCGCGCCCTGCACGGTGCCGTCCTCGCCGTGGCGGCCGTGCAGCGCGATGAACACGCGCTGGAACCGCTCGGCCTTCAGGTCGGACAGGTCCTCGTGCGCCGGGTCGAAGGCGCTGGCGTCCACCCCCTGCGACAGCAGCGCCTTCAGCACGCCGTTGCCGGACATCAGCGACACCTCGCGCTCGGCCGAGCTGCCGCCCATCAGCACGGCCACCTTGCCCATGGACTTGGCGACAGCGTTCATCGTGCGCCCTCCAGCCGATCCTTCAATTTCTGCGCCACCGTGCCGATGGAGCCGGCACCCATGGCGATGACCACATCGCCGTCGCGCACCTGCTCGGTGAGAACGGGCACCAGCTCGGCCACGTTGTCGACGAAGATCGGGTCCACCTTGCCGGCCACCCGCAAGGCCCGGGCCAGCGCGCGGCCGTCGGCAGCGACGATCGGCGCCTCGCCGGCGGCATAGACCTCGGTCAGCAGCACCACGTCGGCGCTGCCCATCACCTTGACGAAATCCTCGAAGCAGTCGCGCGTGCGGGTGTAGCGGTGCGGCTGGAAGGCCAGCACCAGGCGCCGCCCCGGGAAGGCACCGCGCGTCGCGGCGATCACCGCCGCCATCTCCACCGGGTGGTGGCCGTAGTCGTCGATCAGCGTGAAGCGGCCGCCTCCCGAGGATCCCGGCGCAGCAATCTCTCCATAGCGCTGGAAGCGCCGGCCCACGCCGCTGAACTTGGCCAGCGCGCGCACCATCGGCTCGTCCGGCAGCTCCAGCTCGGTGGCCACCGCCAGCGCGGCCAGCGCGTTGCGCACGTTGTGCTCGCCCGGCAGGTTCAGCGTGATCTGCAGGTCGGGCATCGGCGTGCCGTTGCGGCGCTGCGCGGTGAAGCGCATCTGCCCGCCGGGCAGCGCCTGCACGTCCACCGCACGCACCATCACGCCTTCGTCCAGGCCGTAGCTGACCACCGGGCGCGAGATCATCGGAATGATCGAGCGCACGCCCGGATCGTCGGCGCACAGGATCGCCGCGCCATAGAAGGGCATGCGGTGCACGAAGTCCACGAAGGCCGTCTTCAGCCGCGCGAAGTCGTGGCCGTAGGTCTCCATGTGGTCGGCGTCGATGTTGGTCACCACCGACAGCACCGGGTTCAGGTTCAGGAAGCTGGCGTCGCTTTCGTCGGCCTCGACCACGATGTAGTCGCCGGAGCCCAGCCGCGAGTTGGCGCCGGCGCTGTGCAGCAGCCCGCCGATCACGAAGGTCGGGTCCAGCCCGGCCTCGGCCAGCACGCTGGTCACCAGCGAGGTGGTGGTGGTCTTGCCATGCGTGCCGGCGATGGCGATGCCGCGGCGCAGCCGCATCAGCTCGGCCAGCATCACCGCGCGCGGCACCACCGGCACGCGCTTCGCCCGCGCGGCGATGACCTCGGGGTTGTCGCCCTTCACCGCGGTGGAGGTGACCACGGCTTCGGCGCCGGCGATGTGCGCCGCGTCGTGGCCGATGTGCACGCGGATGCCCAGCGTGGCCAGCCGGCGCGCGGTGGCGCTGTCGCTCTGGTCCGAGCCCGACACGGTGTAGCCCAGGTTGTGCAGGATCTCGGCGATGCCGCTCATGCCCGCGCCGCCGACGCCGACGAAGTGGATGTGCTTGACCGCGTGCTTCACTTGCGCACCAGCCTTTCGATCTCGTCGGCCACGCGCGCCGCGGCGTCGGCGCGCGCCAGCGAGCGCGCCTTCTCGGCCATCGCCAGCAGTGCCGGCCGGTCCAGCGACTGCAGCACCTCGGCCAGCCGCGCGGCCGACAGCTCGGTCTGCGGCAGGTGCATCGCCGCGCCATGCGCCGCCATCCACGCAGCGTTGTCGCGCTGGTGCGAGGTGGTGCTGACGATCAGCGGCACCAGCACGCTGGCCACGCCGGCGGCGCACAGCTCGCTGACCGTCACCGCACCGGCGCGGCAGACGATCACGTCGCAGTCGGCCAGGCGCGCCGCCATGTCGTCAATGAAGGGCAGCACCTCGGCCGTTACGCCGGCCTGCACGTAGGCCGCCTGCACCACGTCGAAATGCGCGGCGCCGGTCTGATGGGTGACCACCGGTCGTTGTTCCACCGGCAGACGCTGCAGCGCCTGCGGCAGCGTGTCGTTCAGCACCTTGGCGCCCAGGCTGCCGCCCACCACCAGCAGCTTCAGCGGTCCGCTGCGGCCGGCAAAGCGCTGCGCCGGTGCCGGCAGCAGCGCGATCGCCTCGCGCACCGGGTTGCCGGTGACCAGCGCGCGCTTGGTGCGCCGCGCATCGTCGCCGTCGAAGCCGAAGGCAATGGCATCGGCCACCGGCAGCAGCGACTTGTTGCTGAGCAGCAGCGACGCATCGGCATTGACCAGCACCAGTGGCTTGCTCAGCAGCGAGGCCATCAGCCCGCCGGGGAAGCAGACATAGCCGCCCATGCCCAGCACCGCATCGGCGCCCCGCCGGCGCAGGATGCCCAGGCATTCCCAGAAGGCCTTCAGCAGGCGCAGGCCGCCCGTCAGCGTGTGCAGCCAGCCGTTGCCGCGCAGGCCGTTGAAGCCGATGGCGTCCAGCGGAATCCGCGTGGGCGGCACCAGCTTGTTCTCCATGCCGCTGCGCGTGCCCAGCCAGCTGACGCTCCAGCCGCGCGATTGCATCTCGCGCGCCACCGCCAGCCCCGGCACGATGTGCCCGCCGGTGCCGGCCGCCATGACCACGAGGTGGCTCATCCTTTACCCCCGCGCATCATGGCCCGGCTTTCGATGTCCACCCGCAGCACGATGGCCATGGCCACCATGTTCATCAGGATGGCCGAGCCGCCGTAGCTCAGCAGCGGCAGCGTCAGCCCCTTGGTGGGCAACACGCCCAGGTTGACGCCCATGTTGATGAAGGCCTGGCCGCCCATCCAGATGCCGATGCCCTGCACCATCAGCCCGGCGAACACACGATCCAGCGCCACCGCTTGCCGGCCGATGACGAAGATGCGCCGCGTCAGCCAGAAGAAGGCAATGATCACCGCGCAGACGCCGACGAAGCCGAGCTCCTCGCCGATCACCGCGAGCAGGAAATCGGTGTGTGCCTCGGGCAGGTAGTGCAGCTTCTCGACGCTGCTGCCCAGCCCCTGGCCGAAGATCTCGCCGCGGCCGAAGGCGATCAGCGAATGCGTCAGCTGGTAGGCCTTGCCCTGCGCATAGGCCGGGTTCCAAGGGTCCAGATAGGCAAAGATGCGCTGCGCGCGCCAGGGGCTCAGCGCGATCATCAGCACGAAGGCGCCGACCAGCACGCCGACGCCCAGCGCGAACATGCGGCCGTTGACGCCGCCCAGGAACAGGATGCCCAGCGCGATCATCGCGATGACCATGAACGCGCCCATGTCCGGCTCGGCCAGCAGCAGCAGGCCCACCACGGCCAGCGCCACCGCCATCGGCCAGACGGCCTGCATGAAGTTTTCCTTCACGTCCATCTTGCGCACCATGTAGCTTGCGGCGTACATGGCGATGGCCAGCTTGGCCAGCTCGCTGGGCTGGAAGCTCATCACGCCCAGCGGGATCCAGCGCCGCGCGCCGTTGACGCCCTTGCCGATGAAGGGCACCAGCACGATCACCAGCGTGGCCAGCGAGAACACGAACAGCCACGGCGCCCAGCGCTCCCAGGCCGACACCGGCACCTGCAGCGTGATCAGGCCGACGACGAAGCCGATGCCGATGAACAGGCTTTGCCGCACCAGGAAGTAGGTGGGCGCGTAGTTCGCGAACTTCGGGTTGTCGGGCAGCGCGATCGAGGCCGAATAGACCATCACCAGGCCCAGCGCCAGCAGGCCGATGGTCACCGCCAGCAACGGCCGGTCGAAGAAGGCCAGGCTGGTGTTGCGCTGCGGCGTGATCTGCACCTGGTCGCGCACCGGCAGCGCCGCGGCATCCTTGCGGCCCGGCCAGGCCTGGGCGAGCCTGGCGATCCAGCCGGGGCGGGCGTCGGCCGTCATGCCACCACCTCGCCGCTTTCGGCGGCCAGCGCCTGCACCGCGGCCACGAAGACTTCGGCGCGGTGGGCGTAGTTGCGGAACATGTCCAGGCTGGCGCAGGCCGGCGACAGCAGCACCGCATCACCGGGCCGCGCCTGGCCGAAGCACCAGGCGGTGGCGGCCTGCAGCGCCTCGTGGCGCTGCAGCGGCACACCGCTGGCGGCCAGCACGACTTCGATGGCCGGCGCGTCGCGGCCGATCAGCGCCACCGCGCGGGCGAAGCGCGCCACCGGCGCGGCCAGCGGCGCGAAGTCCTGGCCCTTGCCGTCGCCGCCCAGGATCAGCACCAGCTTGCCCGGCGCCTTCTCGGCGCCCAGGCCTTCCAGCGCGGCCACCGTGGCGCCAACGTTGGTGCCCTTGCTGTCGTCGAAGGCTTCGACGCCGCCGATCACCGCCACCGGCTCCACCCGGTGCGGCTCGCCGCGGTAGTCGCGCAGCGCATGCAGCATCGGCGCCAGCGGCGCGCCCACCGCGCTGGCCAGCGCCAGCGCGGCCAGCGCGTTGGCGGCGTTGTGGCGGCCGCGGATGCGCAGCGCATCGGCCGGCATCAGCTGCTGCAGATGGATCTCCAATGCCTCGCCCTTGCGTGGCTTCATGCCTTCGTCCAGCGGCTGCGCGCGCACCAGCCAGGCCATGCCGGCCTGCTCCACCAGGCCGAAATCCCCCGGCTGCGTTGGCGCCTCCAGGCCGAAGCTGCAGACGCGGCGCGGCTGGAACTTCGGCGCCTTGGCCTTGCGCGCCGCTTCGGGTGCCGGCGGCTGCGGCACCATCGCCCGCACGCGCGGGTCGTCGCGGTTGATGACCATCAGCGCATCGCGGCCGAAGATGCGCGCCTTGGCCTCGGTATAGGCCTCCAGGCTGCCGTGCCAGTCCAGGTGGTCTTCGCTCAGGTTCAGCACCGTGGCGGCATCGGGCTCGAAGCCCTCGATGCCGTCGAGCTGGAAGCTGGACAGCTCCATCACCCAGACCTCGGGCAGGCCTCCTTCGGCCTGCAGCGCGGCGGTCAGCGTGTCCAGCAGCGTCGGCCCGATGTTGCCGGCGGCCACGACGCGGCGGCCGGCGCGTTCCAGCAGCTTGGCGGTCAGCGCGGTGGTGGTGGTCTTGCCGTTGGTGCCGGTGAGGGCCAGCAGCTTCGGTGCGTAGCCGCGCTCCGTGTGCAGGTCCGCCAGCGCCTCGACGAACAGTCCCAGTTCGCCCTGCACCACGATGCCTGCCGCGCGCGCGGCCGCCAGCAGCGGCGCGATGCGTTCGTCGGCCGGCGCCAGGCCCGGGCTCTTCAGCACGCGCTGCACGCCGGCCAGCGCGGCGGCATCTAGCGCGTCGCCGCGCAACGCCGCCTGCGGCACCGCTTCGCGCAGCGCCGCGGCCTGCGGCGGCGTCTCGCGGCTGTCCCACACCTGCACCAACGCGCCGTTGGCGGCGCACCAGCGCGCCATCGCCAGCCCGGATTCGCCCAGGCCGAGCACCAGCACCTGTTGATCGCGCAGCCTGTTCATCGCAGCTTCAGGCTGGCCAGCCCGACCAGGCACAGCAACATGGTGATGATCCAGAAGCGCACCACCACCTGCGTCTCGGTCCAGCCGGACTTCTCGAAGTGGTGGTGCAGCGGCGCCATCTTCAGGATGCGCCGGCCTTCGCCGAACTTCTTCTTCGTGTACTTGAAGTACGACACCTGCGCCATCACCGACAGCGCCTCGACGACGAAGATGCCGCCCATGATGCCCAGCACGATCTCCTGCCGGGTGATGACGGCGATGGTGCCGAGCGCGCCGCCCAGCGCCAGCGCGCCGACGTCGCCCATGAACACCTGAGCCGGGTGGGTGTTGAACCACAGGAAGGCCAGGCCCGCGCCGCCCATCGCCGCGCAGAAGATCAGCAGCTCGCCGGCACCGGGGATGTAGGGGAACAGCAGGTAGCGCGAATAGACCGAGCTGCCGACCACGTAGGCGAAGATGCCCAGCGCCGAGCCCACCATCACCACCGGCATGATCGCCAGGCCGTCCAGCCCGTCGGTCAGGTTGACCGCATTGCTGGCACCGACGATGACGAAGTAGGTCAGCGCGATGAAGCCGAAGACGCCGAGCGGGTAGCTCACCGTCTTGAAGAAGGGCACCATCAGGTCGGCCTTGGGCGGCAGGTCGGTGGAGAAGCCGCTGCCCACCCAGCGGATGAACAGTTCCAGCACGCGCAGGTTGCTGGTCTCCGACACGCTGAAGGCCAGGTACAGCGCCGCGACCAGGCCGATCAGCGACTGCCACAGGTACTTCTCGCCCGAGGGCATGCCTTCGGGGTTCTTCTGCACCACCTTGCGCCAGTCGTCGGCCCAGCCGATGGCGCCGAAGCCGAAGGTGACCAGCAGCACGATCCAGACGAAGCGGTTGCTCCAGTCGAACCACAGCAGCGTGGACACGCCGATGCCGATCAGGATCAGCACGCCGCCCATCGTCGGCGTGCCGCTCTTGCTCAGGTGCGACTGCATGCCGTAGCCGCGGATCGGCTGGCCGATCTTCAGCGCCGTCAGCCGGCGGATCACCCACGGGCCGAAGGCCAGGCCGATCAGCAGCGCGGTCATCGCCGCCATCACCGCACGGAAGGTGATGTACTGGAACACGCGCAGGAAGCTGAACTCGTCGGGGTACAGCGCGAGCAGCCACTGGCTCAGGCTAAGCAGCATGGCCAGCCTCCTGCAGCAGCGCCTGCACCACGCGCGGCATGCGCATGAACTTGCTGCCCTTGACCAGCGCCGCGGCCACCGGCTCGGCGCCGGCCAGTGCGGCGATCATCGCGTCCACGCTGTCGAAGTGCCGCGCCGCCGGGCCGTAGGCCTGGGCGGCATGCACGCACAGTTCGCCCACCGTCCACAGCCGCTCGATGCCGCGCTCGCGGGCATAGGCGCCGACCTCGACATGGAAGGCCGGGCCCTGCGCGCCGACCTCGCCCATGTCGCCCAGCAGCAGCCAGCGCGGGCCGTCCAGCGCCGCCAGCACGTCGATGGCGGCGCGCACCGAATCCGGGTTGGCGTTGTAGGCATCGTCCACCAGCGTCAGCGCGCGGCCGGGCCAGGCCAGCCGGTGCAGCCGCGAGCGCCCGACCACCGGCTCGAAGGCTTGCAGGCCCTGCGCGATCGCGGTCAGCGGTACGTCGACGGCCAGCGCCGCCGTGGCCGCGGCCAGCGCGTTCTTGACGTTGTGCTCGCCAGCGACGCGAAGCGCGAAATCAGCGTCGCCGGCCGGCGTGTGCATCTGCACGGCCCAGTGGTCGGCCTGCCAGCGGTAGGTGGCGTGCACGTCGGCCGGCGCACGCAGCGCGAAGCGCAGCACGCGCCGCGCGCCGGCCAGCTGCTGCCACAGCGGCGTGTAGGCATCGTCGGCCGGAAACACCGCGGTGCCCGCTGCGCCCAGGTGTTCGATGACCACGCCGTTCTCGCGCGCCGCGGCTTCCACCGTGGCCATGAATTCCTGATGCTCGCGCTGCGCGTTGTTGACCAGCGCGACGGTCGGCGCGGCAATGTCGCTCAACAGAGCGATCTCGCCCGGGTGGTTCATGCCCAGCTCGACCACGCCGCGGCGGTGCGATGCGCGCAGCCGCAGCAGCGTCAGCGGCAGGCCGATGTGGTTGTTGAAGTTGCCCTGCGTGGCAAAGGCCGCCTCGCCGTCAGCGGCGCGCAGGATCGACGCGATCATCTGCGTCACCGTGGTCTTGCCGTTGCTGCCGGTGACGGCGATCAGCGGCAGCGTGAAGCGCCGGCGCCAGGCTTTCGCCAGCTGCTGTAGCGCGGTCAGCGCGTCGGGCACTTGCAAGCCGGGCAGGCCGGCCTCGGCAAGCCCGCGCTCGGCCAACGCGGCAGCGGCGCCCTTGTCGCGCGCCTGGGCCAGGAAGTCGTGCGCGTCGAACTGATCGCCCTTCAGCGCGACGAACAGGTCGCCTGGCTGCAGGGTGCGCGTGTCGCTGTGCACGCGGGCGAAGCCCAGCGCGCCGTCGCCGACGACGGTGGCGCCGGGCAGCAGCGCCTGGGCCTGGGCCAGCGTCAGCATCGTCATGCCGCCACCCCCGCGCGCCGCTGCAGTGCCGCGCGCGCCTCGTCGGCATCGGAGAAGGGGCGCTTGACACCGGCGATCTCCTGCGTGGCCTCGTGGCCCTTGCCGGCCAGCAGCACCACGTCGGCCGGCGCCGCCCCTGCCACCGCATGGGCGATCGCGGCGTGGCGGTCCTCGATCACGTCGACCTCGTCATGGCCGGTGATGCCGGCCAGCACCTGCGACAGGATGTAGGCGGGCGCCTCGTCGCGCGGGTTGTCGCTGGTCAGCACCACATGGTCGGCCAGCCGGGCGGCGATGGCGCCCATCATCGGCCGCTTGGCAGCGTCGCGGTTGCCACCGCAGCCGAACACGCACCACAGCCGGCCGCCGCGCGCCTGGGCCACCGGGCGCAGCGTCTGCAGCACCTTGTCCAGCGCATCGGGGCTGTGCGCGTAATCCACCACCACCTCGGGCAGGCCCGGCGCATCCAGGCGCACGCGCTGCATGCGGCCGGGCACCGGGCCCACCGCCTCGACCGCGCGCACGGCCTCGTCCAGCGGCAGGCCCAGCGCGCGCAGCGCGCCGATCACCAGCAGCAGGTTGCTGGCATTGAAGTCGCCGATCACGCCGGTGCGCACCGGCAGGGCGCGGCCGGCTTCGTGCACCTGGAAGCACAGGCCGCCCTCGGCATGCTGCAGGCCGATGGCCTGCAGCCGGGCCGGCCGCTCGACCGAGCAGGTCCAAAGGTCCAGCGGCGCATGCTGCAGCGACTGCGCCAGCTCGGCACCGTGCACGTCGTCGATGTTCAGCACCGCGGCCTTCAGCCCCGGCCAGGCGAACAGCGCACGCTTGGCCCGCCAGTACTCGGCCATGCTGCCGTGGTAGTCCAGGTGATCCAGCGTCAGGTTGGTGAACAGTGCCACCTCGATGTGCGTGCCGTCGAGCCGGTGTTCCTTGAGGCCGATGGACGAGGCCTCCAGCGCGCAGGCCTCGAAGCCCTGGGCGACGAAGTCGTGCAGCGCCTGTTGCAGCCGCACCGGGTCGGGCGTGGTCAGCCCGGTGCCGTCCAGCGCGCCTTCGGCCGCGGCGCCGGCACCCAGCGTGCCGACGACGGCGCAGCGCCGGCCCAGGTGGCCCAGGCCCTGCGCGGTCCACCAGGTGGTGGAGGTCTTGCCGTTGGTGCCGGTGGTGGCCACCACGCGCAGCCGTTCGCTGGGCCGGCCGAGCACGCGGTGGGCGATCGGGCCGGCCAGGTCCTTCAGCCGGGTGATGGCGGCGATGCGCGCGTCGTCGAAGCCGAAGCTGGCCAGGTGGTGGTCGTCTACCAGGCAGGCCGCGGCGCCGGCCTGCAGTGCCGCCGGCACGAAGCGCCGCGCGTCGTGCGCATGGCCGGGCCAGGCCAGGAACGCATCGCCGGGCTGCACCTGGCGGTGGTCGGTGCGCAGCCGGCCGGGCGTGCGCGCCGCCAGCCACTGCGCGGCGGCTTCGGCATGGGCCAGGTGCTGCAGCGCCATGCTCAGAAGCTCTCCCGTTCGGCCGGCGCGTTCTTCGCGGCCATGATTTGCGGCGTGACTTCCAGGTCGGTCGGCACGTTCATCAGGCGCAGCGTCTGCTGCACCACCTGGCTGAACACCGGCGCGGCCACCGCGCCGCCGTAGTACACGCCCTTGCTGGGCTCGTCGACCATCACCGCGACGACGATGCGCGGGTTGCTGATCGGCGCCATGCCGACGAACCACGAGCGGTACTTGTTGGTGGCGTAGCCCTTGCCTTCCTGCTTGTGCGCAGTGCCGCTCTTGCCGCCCACCGAATAGCCCTGGGTCTGCGCCTTCGGCGCGGTGCCGCCCGGCCCGGCGGCCAGCTGCAGCATGCGGCGGATCTCGGCCGCCGTCTCGGGCGAGTAGACCTTGATCCCGCTGACCGGCTGGTCGTTCTTCAGCAGCGTCACCGGGATCACGTCGCCGTCGGTGCGGGCCAGGCATGTGTAGGCCCGCGCCATCTGCAGCAGCGAGGCCGACAGCCCGTAGCCGTAGGACATGGTGGCCTGTTCCACCGGCCGCCAGTTCTTGTAGGGCTTGAGCCGGCCGGTGACCGCGCCGGGGAAATCGATCTGCGGCTTCTGGCCGTAGCCGATGGTGGAGAACAGCTCCCACAGCTCGCGCGCCGGCATCTGCATGGCCAGCCGTGCCGCGCCGACGTTGCTGGACTTCTGGATCACCTGCTCGACGGTCAGCGACGGGTAGGGGTGGGCGTCCTTGACCACCAGCGGGCCGACCACCAGGCTGCCCGGCGCGGTGTTGATGATCGTGTCCGAGCGCACGCGCTTGGTCTCCAGCGCCCAGCCGGCCACCAGCGGCTTCATCGTCGAGCCGGGCTCGAAGGTGTCGGTCAGTGCGCGGTTGCGCAGCTGCTCGCCGGACAGCTTGCGCCGGTCGCCGGGGTCGTAGCTGGGGTAGTTGGCCAGCGCCAGCACCTCGCCGGTGACGACGTCCAGCACCACCACGCTGCCGCCCTTGGCGCCGTGCTCGGCCACTGCGTCGCGCACCCGCTGGTAGGCGAAGAACTGCACCTTCGAATCGATGGCCAGCTGGATGTCGCGGCCGTTGACCGGGTCGATCTGCTCGCCGCGGTCCTCGACCACGCGGCCCAGGCGGTCCTTGACCACGGCGCGCGAGCCGTCGCGGCCCTGCAGCTGCGCATCGAAGGCCAGTTCGATGCCTTCCTGGCCCTTTTCCTCGATGTTGGTGAAGCCGACGATGTGTGCCGCCGATTCGCCCTCGGGGTACTTGCGGCGGTACTCGCCCAGGCTGTGCACGCCCTTGATGCCCAGCGCCTTGACCTCGGCCCACAGCGGCTCGTCGACCTGGCGCTTCAGCCAGGCGAAGTTGCGGCTGCCTTCCAGCCGCTGGTCCAGCTCGCCCGCCTTCAGCGCCAGCAGCTTGGACAGCGCCTTGCGCTGCTGCACGTCGGCGTTGAAGTCCTTCGGAATCGCCCAGATCGACGGCACCGGCACGCTGGTGGCCAGCACCTGGCCGTTGCGGTCGAGGATGCGGCCGCGGCTGGCCGGCACCTCGATGACATGGCCGTAGCGCTTCTCGCCCTGCTCCTGGTAGAAGTCGGTGCCGATGATCTGGATGTAGACCGCGCGGCCGATCAGCACCGCGAAGGCCAGCCCGACCAGCGCGACCACGAAGCGCGAGCGCCACGGCGGCGTCTTCGACGCCAGCAGCGGGCTGGTGGCGTAGTTCAGGTTGCGCACGCTGGTGGCGGCGGCGGTGCGCTTCGGCGGCTTGCGGGCGCTCATGGCGTGCTCCCGCTGGCGGCGGCGCTGGCCGCGGGCAGCGGCCCGTCCACCACGTACTGCGTCACCGCCGGCGTGGCGGTGCGCATGCGCAGCTTCTCGCGGGCCACCTTCTCCACCCGCAGGTGCGTGGCCTGGGCCTGGCGCTCGGCGTCCAGGCGCTTGTATTCGATGTCCAGCCGGGTCTGCTCCAGGCGCGCACGGTCCAGCGCGTGGAACAGCCGACGCGACTCATACGAGGTGCGTACCAGGTACAGGGCACTGGCCAGCAGGGCGGCAAGCAGGAGCAGGTTCACGCGCGTCAACTCGTCAGGCCCCCGCGTGGGCGGCCGCAGGCAGGGCATCGGTGCGCTCGGCCACGCGCAGCACCGCCGAGCGCGCCCGCGGGTTGGCCGCCACCTCGGCCGCGCCGGGCCGGATGCGCGCCAGCGCCCGCAGCCGCGTCGGCCGCGGCGGCGCGAAGGGCGCGCGGCGGTCGGGCTCGTCGCGGCTTTCGCGCGCGATGAAGCGCTTGACGATGCGGTCCTCGAGCGAATGGAAGCTGATCACGGCCAGGCGTCCGGCAGGGGCGAGCAGTGCGAGCGCGGCGTTCAGCCCCTGCTCGAGCTCTTCAAGCTCGGCGTTGACGTGAATCCGAAGAGCCTGAAATGTGCGCGTTGCAGGGTTCTGGCCCGGCTCGCGGGTTTTGACCGCACCAGCCACGACTTGGGCCAGTTCGCCCGTGGTTCGAATTGCAGCCCCGCCTTGTCGGCGAGCCACAAGCGCCTTTGCAACCTGAACAGCAAACCGTTCTTCCCCATAGTCGCGGATCACCTGCGTCAGTTGGCGCTCATCGGCGCGGGCCAGAAAGTCCGCAGCGGTCTCGCCGCGGGTCGTGTCCATGCGCATGTCCAGCGGCGCATCGAATCGAAAACTGAAACCGCGCGCCGGATCGTCCAGCTGCGGCGAGCTGACGCCCAGGTCGAGCAGCACGCCGTCCACCTGCGCGATGCCCAGCGCCAGGAGCTCGGACTGCATCTGCGCGAAGCTGGCATGCACCAGCCGTAGCCGCGCGTCGCGCAGCAGCGAGCCGGCCTCGATGGCCTGCGGGTCCTTGTCGAAGGCCACCAGCCCCCCCTGCGGCGACAGCCGCGCCAGGATGGCGCGCGCATGGCCGCCGCGGCCGAAGGTGCCGTCCACGTACAGCCCGCCGTCCGCCTGCACCAGCGCCTGCACGGCTTCTTCCAGCAGTACGGTGGTGTGCGTCCATGCCTGTGCGGCGTCGCTCACAGGTTCAGGCCCAGCACTTCGTCGGTCATGCCGGCGGCGACGACGCGCGCTTCCACCGCGTCGTGGCGCTGCTTGTCCCACAGCTCCAGCCGGCGGCCGGTGCCGATCAGCAGCACCTCCTTCTCCAGGCCGGCGGCCACGCGCAGCTCGGGCGGGATCAGCACGCGCGCGGCGCTGTCGATCTCCACGTCGACCGCGCTGCCCAGGAAGATGCGGCGCCATCCATCGGACGCGGCCTTCAGCGCCATCAGCTCGGTTTCAACCTGCTCCCAGGTCGGGCGGGGGTAGATCAGCAGGTAGCCGTCAGGATGCCGGGTCAGCGTCAGCTGGCCGCTGCAGGCCGCCAGCAGCAGATCGCGATGGCGCACGGGCACGTTGATCCGCCCTTTGGCGTCCAGCACCAATGCCGATGTCCCGCGAAACACCCATCCCGACACTTTTTTCCACCCGCAGCCACTAAATGACACTGTATCGCACTAAAACCACAGGGTCAACGTGACGCAGCGAAAAAATCAATGAAATCAGATACTTAGCGGCTGTTGTTGAGGAGATTCCCGGAAAAATACTCGCAAAAATAAGGACTTGCGGAATCCATTGAAAGTTAAGCCTTAGCTGCAGGCCGACCTGCCGCCGGCAGACGGTCGTGACTTATTGCCGTTCGATCGGTCGCGAGCCCGCGGGTTGCCTCGTCGGCAACAGCCGCTGCACCAGCGGGTGCTGCACCCGCTTCTCGGTACCGATGGCGTAGAAGTGTTCCTCGACGCCGTCGCAGGGGCCGATGCGCTTGACCTGGTAGCGGCGCACCAGCTTGTCCTCGATGAGTTCGGGCGCCGGGAATACGCCCAGGCCGGCGGCACCGAAGGTGACCAGCAGCGCGCTGTCCTCGAACTCCCCGACGATGCGCGGCGCGATGCCCAGGCGATCGAACCACTGGTCGAGCCGCGGCCGCACTGCCGCATGACTGGTGGGCAGCAGCACCGGCAGCCCGGCCAGCGATTGCGGGAAGCCAGCGCGCGCCTGGGCCAGCAGCGCGGGCGGCGCATACCAGGCCATCGGCGAGCCGCCCAGCGCGTGGCTGTAGACCTTGAGGTTCGGGTTCGCCGGTGCGGCCCGGTCCGACAGCACCACGTCCAGCCGGTGCAGCGCCAGATCGGCCAGCAGGCCGTCGAAATCGTCCTCATGGCACAGCAGCCGCAGCGCAGCCTCGCCCAGCACCGGCTGCAGCAGCCGGCGCACCATCAGCTTGGGCACACCGTCCGAGATGCCCACCGCCAGGCGTAAACCGGGCGTGCCGACGGCCTCGCGCAGGCGTTCGGGCAGCGCCTCGCCCAGCTGGAAGATCTGGTCGGCCTGGCGCAGCGCGGCGCGGCCGGCGTCGGTGAGCACCAGGCCTCGGCCCGAGGGCTTGAGCAGCGAATGGCCCAGCGCACGCTCCAGTTCGCGCACCTGCGTGCTGACGGTCTGCACCGCCATGCCCAGCCGCTCGGCCGCACGGCTGATGCCGCCCTCCTGCGCCACGACCCAGAAGTAGTACAGATGCCGGTAGTTGAAGTTCAGGCTCATGATCAGGTTTTCTGGAATCTTCCTTTCGTGATTGTCTGCTTTGACGGAAGTCCCTGCCGGCCTAAGCTGCAGTTGTTCCTTCAACCGCTGGAGCATTCCGATGCAAGTGCTGTTCGAATCCCGTGATCCGCAAGGGGCCCAGTTGCGCGGGCTGGCGGTGCGCCGCCTGCGCTTTGCCATGCGCCGCCTGACCTGGCTGGTGCCGCGCGTGCGCGTGCAGCTGGCCGACGTGAACGGCCCGCGCGGCGGCATCGACAAGCGCTGCCGCCTGGAGCTGAAGACCCACAACGCCGGCACGGTGGTGATCACCGCCATGGCCCACGACTGGCACGTGGCGCTGGACAGCGCGCTGGCCCGTGCGGCCCGCACGCTGATGCGCAGCTGGCGCCGAACGCAGCTTGCCCCGCGCCGCGAGGCGCCGATGCCGGCCGCCAGCCGCTGATCCAAACCCACCTGCCACTCCAGGAGAAAACCATGCGTACCTATCCCCGCAACAGCCCGCAAGCCGCCGCCCGCATCGTGGCCCTGGCCCTGCTGGCCGACGGCAACCTGTGCCAGTCGGAACTCGACCGTCTGCACGCGCTGGACGCCCATGCCCGACTCGGCCTGGCCTCGGCCGACCTGCTGTCGGTGGTGCACGGCGTCTGCGAAGACCTGCTGGCCACCAGCGACATGTACTGGGGCGGCAGCTGCCGCGTCGACGAGGCCACGCTGGCCGCGCTGCTGGGCGAAGTCACGGACCCGGCGCTGCGCGCCACCGTGCTGACTCTATGCAGCGAGGTGGTGCATTCCGACACCCACCTGAGCGAGGGTGAATCGGTGGTGCTGCACACCGCGCAGCGGCTGTGGGGCCTGGCAGTGCCCGAGCCGGCCTGAGGCTGCGGCCGCGCAGGCATGATGCGCGGCATGCACATCCATACCTTGCGGCAGCGGCTGCGTGCCCTGGGCGCCCAGCCGCTGCATGAAGCGCGCGTGCTGCGCCATTGGGCGCAGGCATTGCCCTGGCATGCCGGCCGGCGCCGTATCGAGGATCTCCTGCCCCTGGCACTGCGCCAGGCGCTGCCCGACCTGCAGTCCGAGCTGGACAGCCTGGCGCAACTGCATTCCGCCCATCCGGCCGAGGACGGCGAACGGCTGCTGCTGCGTCTGGCCGACGGCCAATCGGTGGAAAGTGTGCTGCTGCCCCGTGGGGGCCTGTGCGTGTCCACACAGGTGGGCTGCGCGGTCAGCTGCCGCTTTTGCATGACCGGCCGCAGTGGCCTGCTGCGCCAGCTGGGCAGCGCCGAGATCGTGGCCCAGGTGGCACTGGCCCGGCGCCGCCGCGCCGTGCACAAGGTGGTCTTCATGGGCATGGGCGAGCCGGCGCACAACCTGGATGCGGTGCTCGAAGCCATCGAGCTGCTGGGCACGGCAGGCGCCATCGGCCACAAGAACCTAGTGTTCTCGACGGTGGGCGACGAGCGGGTCTTCGCGCGCCTGCCGCTGGGCCCGGTGAAGCCGGCGCTGGCGCTGTCGCTGCACAGCACGCAGGCCGAGCGTCGCGCTATGCTGCTGCCGCAGGCGCCGCGCATCGAGCCAGCGCAGCTGGTGGCGGCCGGCGACGCCTACGCCCGCACGACCGGCTACCCGATGCAGGTGCAGTGGACATTGCTGGCCGGCATCAACGATGGCGATGACGAGGTCGAAGGCCTGGTGCAACTGCTGGCCGGCCGCCACGCCGTGCTGAACCTGATCCCCTACAACCCGGTACCCGGCCTGCCCTACGCCCGGCCGGCGGCCGAGCAGGCCGCCGCACTGGCCCGCACGCTGCACCGTCGCGGGGTGCTGACGAAGCTGCGGAGGTCGGCAGCGCAGGAAGTGGAAGGGGGCTGTGGCCAATTGCGCGCGCGCCTGGGTGCCACGGCAGCGGCGCGGCGGCCGGTGACGGCTATAGTGCCGTCAAGATGACGCTCCCCCCCGCCGCCGAAGGCCTGGGCTCCGAGTTGCGCGCGGCCACTGCGGCGATGCACCGCCGCGTCGAGCGCACGCCCTACATGGCCGGCCTGCTGCGCGGCCAGCTCGACCGCCGACAGTATGTGCAGCTGCTGCAGCAGCTGCAGGTCCTCTATGCCGCGCTCGAAGAGGCGCTGCAGCAACACGCGGCCACGCCCGGCGTCGCCCCGGTGGTGCTGCCGGAGTTGTTCCGCCACCAGGCGCTGACCGAGGACCTGCGCGCCCTGGGCAGCGAGGCCCTTGCGCCAGCCCGGCAGACCCATGCGCTGCAGGCCTATGTGGCGCGCCTGAAGGAGCTGGCAGCGACCAAGCCGGCCCTGCTGGTGGCCCACGCCTACGTGCGCTACCTCGGTGACCTGAACGGCGGCCAGGCGCTGCGGCAGGTGGTGCGCCGGGCACTGGCCCTTCAGGGCGGCATGGGCACTCAGTTCTACGATTTCGGCGAAGCGGCTGCGCGCCGGCAGCTCGAGCAGCGTTTCCGCGACGGGCTGGAACAGATCGGCCCGCAATGGAAGGACCGCACGCCCTTGCTGGAGGAAGCCGTGTCCGCCTTCACCCGGCACGAGCAGCTCTTCGCCGAGCTGGCCAGCGCCTGACGACCGCCAGCGCTCAGCGCGGCGGGCTGCCGAATGCGCGGATCTGCGCGTACAGGGCCGTGGCCCGCGCGGTCGCCGCTTCCACCTCGTGCAACATCGGCGCGACGGTGGGCGCAGACCCGCCGTCGGCAATGTCCATCGCCGCCAGGCCGGCGTTGGCGATGATCGCGCCGATCAGGTCGCCGCTTTCGCCACGGTGCATGCCACTGCCCACGCGCGACAGCGAGGCCTCCAGCTGACGCCGGGCCTCGAGCGCACGCTGCACATCGCTCAGGTCGCCGAAGATGAAGATGAAGCCGAGCAGGGTGCCATCGCGCGACGGCACCGGCTCAGCGCGCAGCGAGACCGGCAGCACGGTGCCGTCGGGGCGCCGCAAGCGTGTCTCGCCACGCCAGGAGCGCTGTTCGGCCTGCACATGACCCAGCAGCTGCCGCGCGGCGGTCGGGTCGTCGAAACATGCCACAAGTTGCTCGACCGAACGAAATGCGTCGTCCGAGCGGCCGGCCAGCGCGCCGAAGGCCGGGTTGGCATAGAAGGCGCCCCCCTCGGCCGCGCACACCACCACCGGTTCCTTCGAATCGGCCACCATGGCTCGCACATGGTTCATCTGATGCTCAGCGATCAGCAGGCGCACCGCATGCACCTGCACGATGATGTCGATCAACGCGTCGCCGAAGGCGCCCGCCAGGGCCAGCTCGCCCGGCGTCCACGGCGCGGCAGTGCCACGCACGATCTCGGACCAGGCGGCAAAGGAACGCCGTGGTGACAGCTTCAGCGGATCGTTGTCGATCACTGGCTTGGTCGGATCGCCCGCCCAGGTGTAGCTCTGCAGCTGCTCCTTGCGCAGCCACATCAGATAGTCGGGCCGGGTGGCCGACAGCTTGACCGCGAGCACGCCGCTGGCCGTGGGCGTCAAGCTGGCCAGCGCCGGGTTGGCTTTGCCGATGGCCGACGTGGCAAACGGCGCATCGGTGGTCTGTTCGCCGATCCAGTCGCACAGCGCGCGCAACTCGGGGGTGGACGGCACTTCACCGCAGGTCAGCACCTCGCCGTCGTGGAACAGCGCAGCGCCGGTGGCCTCCAGCGGCTGCAGCAGCGTGCGCGGGTTGCGGAACAGGGCCAGCCGCCAGTCGCCTTCGGTGGAGGTGGCCTCGATCAGCCGCTGCTCCAGCCGCCGCACCTGGATGGCCACCTGCGCACGCGCGTAGTTCTCGATCGCGGCGATGCGCGTCGAGATGGCCTCGCCCAACAGCTCGCAGGCGGCCCGCAGCGCGTAGCCCAGGTTGCGTGGCGCGTAGTGGTGGCAGGCGATCAGGCCCCACAGCCGGCCATCGCGCACCAGCGAGATCACCAGCGTGGCGGTGACGCCCATGTTCTTCAGGTACTGCAGGTGCAGCGGCGACATGCTGCGCAGGTAGCACAGCGACATGTCCAGCTCGCCCTCGGCACCGGCAGCCGCACCGGGCAGGAGCCTGGGCACCAGCGGCGCGGGCTCGTAGTGCACGTCGACCAGCACGCGCACGCGGTTGCGCAGGTACAGCTCGCGCGCCCGCTGCGGGATGTCGGTGGCCGGATAGTGGTGACCCAGCAGCGAATCCAGCCGCGGATCACGCGCTTCGGCAATGATCTTGCCGTGGCCGTCGGGGTCGAAGCGATAGACCATCACCCGGTCGTAGCCGACGATGTCGCGCAGGCTGCGCACCACGCCATCGGTCAGGGTGCCGATCGTCGAGGCCTCGCTGATGCGCTGCACCACGGGCCCCAGCTGGTCGAGCAGCCGCCCGCCATCGACCTCGACCCGCGGCGGCAGTGGCGCTGGCGGGTTCACCGGTTCCAGCTCCAGCACGAGCAGCCCTTCGCCGGCACAGTGCAGCGCACCTTCGAAGGCGGCGCCGCCGATGCGGCAACGCAAGGGCTGAGGCACCTGCAGTGGGCTGCCGGCTGCCAGCAGGCGCACCTGCGCGGCCAACTCCGCATCCAGCGCCGCCAGATCCTTCAGCAGCAGCCAGTCGAGCGGCCGGTCCAGCAGTGTGGCCGCTGTCCCGCTGGCCTGCACGATGCGCCATTGCGGCGCCTGCAGCGCCAGCAGAAAGCCGTGGGGCTGGATCGAGCCGGCGAACTGGATCAGCTCGCGCTCGCAGTTCGTCATGTCGGCCTGGCCGAAGGCTGGGCTGGTCGACACGATGGTTCAGGTTTCGCGCGCGGGCCGCGGCGGCGCCGCGTCGTCGGTGCCGGAGAGGCTGCGCAAGAGTTGGTCGACGGCAATGCCCAGCAGGCCCGCCGCAGCCTGCGCGTCGCCGCGCGAGCGGGCCATCGCCAGGCTGACGAAACGCTGCTGGATCAGCTGCTGCGAGCGCGCCAGCAACTGGTCCATCGGCCAGTGACCGACGCGTTCGTCCAGTGCCAGCAGCGCCTTCAGCCAGGGGGCCTCGGCATCGGCCTTGGACTCGCAGGGCCGGATGGTGAAGCCGAAGCATTCCTGCTCGCCTTCGGCCAGCATGGCACCGGTGACATCCACGTCCACCGCCACGCCGTCGGGCCGGCGCAGGCTGGAACGTACCAGATGGGCGATGCCATGCGCATGCGCGCTGGCCAGCAGCGTGGATACGTCGGCCTCTATGCGGCCCAGCCACTGGGCGATCGGATGGCCACGCACTTCGTCTTCGCTGGCGATGTGCAACTGCGCCAGAAAGGCCGGATTGGCGACCAGCACACGCCCGCTGGAGTCGGTGACGACGACACCATCGCGCGTGCTGTCGACCAGCAGCGCCAGGGTCTTGCTCATCTCCACGCCCTGCATGCCGGACGGGGCCGCGGCGCGCACGCGCAGCAACAGCCGCAAGCCGCCGCCGACGCGGAAGGGCGTGGCCGACACCGCGGCCAGCGCCTGCGTCTTCGGCAGGCGCACATGGATCTCGGCCGGCTTGCCCTGCGCGCCGGTGTTCTGCAGCAGATCCTGCAAGGCCGTGCGGGAGCTGCGATCGACCAGATCGGGCGCCACACGGCCGGCCAGCACCAAGCCACCCCCCAACAGGCTGGCCGCCGCGTGGTTGGCCTCCACGACGCGCAGCGAATGCGCGTCGACCGTCAGTACCGCGTCGGTCGCCACCTGGAACAGCAGGCGGTAGCGGGACTCGGCCTGGCGAGAACGCCAGTAGCCGCGCTCCAGCTCCTGCTGCGCATCGAGAAAGCGCTGCTGGATCGCGGCCACTGCCCGCAGGTCGCGGCCGACCGCCAGCACCGGGCCCAGGGTGCCCAGCCGCAGCGCCGAGAAGGCGACCGGCACGTCGAGTTCGCTGCCGCCGGCCACGTTGACCTCGCGACGGCGCGCCACGCCAGTGGTCTGCAGGTCGGTCAGCATCAATTCGACCTTGCGGCGGGTGTCGCCGGTGACCATGTCGGCCCAGGGACGGCCGACCCAGCGGTTCGGGTCGGCAGCGATCGGCGAAGTGGCGCTCTGCGCCACGCTCTGGATGACTCCCTGGTCATCGATGACCAACGCAATATCGCTGGCCAGCGAGACGAAAGCCTCGGCCAGTTCTGCGGCACACCCGGACAGGGTGCCGAGGTCTGCCGGCTCGGGAGCACGGCGTTTCACGATGGTGTTCCTTGGTCTAGGTCATCGGAACTGCATGAAAGGCCATCTTAGTCGATGGGGGTGTCGAGGTGTGCGGTCTGTCTTGATCCAGGGCAGGCAATGGCCATGCAGCGGCGCCTACACGCGCGCCAGTCCCAGCAGATGGGCCATGTCCTTGAAGAAGATGCGCACATGGGCCATCGGCTTCTTGCGCACAAGTTCCTTGTTCATGTAGGACTCGAAGGTCAGCTGCTGCACGTCCTTGTCCTTGCAGATGCTGACGAAGCGCTCGCGGCGTTTGTCGGTGCTGTACCAGAAGCGCTGCATGATGCCCAGCACCCAGAACACCCGGCCGTGTGCCTTCATGAACTGCTTGCGCGCACCGGCCAGCGCGCGGGCGTCGCCAGTGGCCAGGAACTTGTGCGCCGCCTCGGCCGCCACGCGGCCGCCGTACATCGCGTAATAGATGCCCTCGCCCGATGCAGGCGCGACCACACCGGCAGCGTCACCGGCCAGCACCACCTCGCGTCCGTTGTCCCAGCGCGGCAGCGGTTTCATCGGGATCGGCGCGCCCTCGCGGCGGATCGTCTCTTGGCCCGCCAGGCCAGCCGCCTGGCGCAAGGCGGCCGTGCCCGTGCGCAGCGAGAAGCCCTTGTCCGCGCTGCCGGTGCCGATACTCATCGTGTCGCCGTGCGGAAACACCCAGCCGTAGAAGTCGGGCGACAGTTCGCCGCGGTAGTACACGTCGCAGCGCGAACCGTCGTAGTCGGGAGCCCCCGCCGCCGGCGCCCGCACGATCTCGTGGTACGCAAACACGTATTGGGTCTTCTCGGCGCCCGGCACCAACTGCCGCGCCACTTCGGAACGCGCCCCGTCGGCGCCGATGATGCAGCGGCAGCGCACCGAGGCCGCGTGCTCCTGCTTCAGGCCACCGTCGCGCGAGCGGAAGTGCACGACGCTCAAGCCGTCGTCGGTGCGTTCGACGCGTTCGAACACACCGGTGCAGCGCACCGCGCCGGCCGCAGCGGCGCGCTCGCGCAACCATTCGTCGAAGTGCTCGCGGTCGACCATGCCGACGAAGCCCCCTTCGATGGGAATGTCCACCTTCACGTCGGCCGGCGAGATCATGCGCGCCGAACGGGCCTTGGCCACCAGCAGGTGGTCGGGAATGGCAAAGTCCTTGATCAGCCGCGGCGGGATGGCACCGCCGCAGGGCTTGATGCGGCCCGCCCGGTCCAGCAGCAGCACCGAGTGCCCTTTGCGTGCCAGGTCATCGGCTGCCGTCGCGCCAGCCGGGCCGCCGCCGACCACCACCACATCGTAGACGCCTGTTGGCTTCGACGGATTCATCGCGTTCCTCCAATGGACAAGCCCGGCAGTTCGCCGGAGACGGGCGGCTCGGCCTTCGGCGCCTTGGACGCCACACCGGCAATGCGTGCCGCCAGCACGGCGGCGGCCACGAACATCAAGGCCTCGAGCAGAAAGACCGAGGCGTAGGCTGGTGCCGGCGCACCCAGCAGCCAGCGCGCCAGGTCGCTGGCCGCGGCACCGAACAGCCCGCCCAGCGCAAAACCGATGGCTTGTGCCGCACCCCAAAGACCCATGCGCGTGCCTTCGCGGCCACCGCGACCGGCACCCGCAAGCGCCATCATCGAACCGATCGCGGCGATCGAGAACGCGCCGTTGGACAGGCCGAGCAGGAAGACATTGGCACGCAGCGGCCAATGGGGCGCCCACAGACCTGCCAGAACCAAGCCCAGCAAGGCCAGCGCCGAGGCCAGGCAGCCACCGATGGTCCACGCACGCAGCGAGCCCAGCGCAGCACCGGCCACCCGCCGGCCGGCCAGCGCGGCCAGCAACATGCCGGCCAGCGTGCCGCCATGCTGGACACCCGCCAACTGGGTGGATTCACCGGGCGTGAAGCCAAACAGCGCGCCGGCAAAAGGCTCCAGGATCAGGTCCTGCGTGCTGTAGGCCAGCATCGACACGAAGACGAAGACGGTGAAGCGCCGCGCATCGGCATCGCCCCAGACCTCGCGCAACGCGGCGCGGAAGTCAGGCCTTGGCGTGTCGGCAGCGGCCGCCGGCACCGGCGCGGGGCCGCCTTCCAGGCCACGCAGCGCCAGCATCGCCACCCCCATGGCGATCACGGACACAGCGGCCGAAACCGCCACCAGGCGCTGCGGCGTGTACGGGTCCAGGAAGCGCCCGGCCAGACCCGCCGTGACGGCAAAGCCGACGATCATCATCACCCACACGGTGGTGGCCGCCGCGGCGCGGCGCTGTTCGGCTACGCGCTTGGCCAGCAACACCAGCAATGACGTGCCTGCGGCGCTGACGCCCAGCCCGACCAGCGCGAAGGCCACCACCGCCAGTGCCATGCCGGCCCAGCGGTCGGAGGCCATCCAGGCCACGGCCAGTGCCGCCCCGAGCCCCCCTGTGGCCAGCACGGCCATGCCACCCAGGATCCACGGTGTGCGCCGTTGCCCGCGGTCGGAGCCGTAGCCCATGCGCGGCCGGGTCATCTGCACGGCGTAATGCAGCGCCACCAGCAGCCCCGGCAGCAGCGCCGGCAAGGCCAGTTCCACCACCATCACGCGGTTCAGCGTGGAGGTGGTCAGCACCACCACCGCTCCGAGCATCGCCTGCACCAAGCCGAGCCGGAGGATGCCGGACCAGCCCAGCGTTGAAACTGCCGTCATGCCGACGCCCCCGCCGCACGCAGCGCGAAGGCACTGACCATCATGCCCGCCACGAACAGCGGCACGCCGAAGCCGCTGTAGAACAGCGCCTGCTGTTCAGGGGCCTTCAGGAAGCGGCGCATCAGCACGGCCTGCGCCAGCAGCAGGGCGACCACGGCGCCGGCATGCACCGGCGCCTGCCAGTGCCACAGCAGGCCAACGACCACGATCTGCGGCAGCGCCATCATCAGGCAGGCCGTACGCGCCGCGCCGTCGATGCCCAGCCGCACTGGCAGCGAGCCGATGCCCATCTGCCGATCACCCTTGACGGACTTGAAATCGTTCAGCGTCATGATGCCGTGCGCGCCAGCGCTGTACAGCAGCGCGAGCAGCAGCGAACGGCCGCTGGGCATGGCGCCATAGGCCATCACCGCGGCGCCGGTGGCCCAGGCCAGCCCCTCGTAGCACAACCCACAGGCGGCATTGCCCCACCAGCCATTGCGCTTCAGGCGCACCGGTGGCGCGCTGTAGGCCCAGGCCAGCAGCAGGCCGATGACAGCCGCACCGAAGCCCCAGGGGCCAAGGGCTGTGGCGACCAGCAGCGACAGCGCCGTCCAAGCCAGCGCCAGGTACAAGCCCCAGCGGCCCGGCATGCGCCCGGACGGTATCGGACGGTGCGGCTCGTTGATGGCATCGACATGGCGGTCGTACCAGTCGTTGACCGCCTGGCTGGTGGCACAGACCAGCGGCCCGGCCAGCAGCAGGCCGACCAGGATCAGCGGCCAGCGATCGGCCAGCGGCATGCCGGAGGCGACGACCCCGCAGGCAAAGGCCCACATCGGCGGGAACCAGGTGATGGGCTTGAAAAGCTCCGCGATCGCGGACGGCGCGGGGTAGGCCAGCGCACCGGAGGACGCCTGTGAGGACATGGTGCGATATTGCACCTGACACTACAAGCCGTCAATCAATGTTTACACAAGCGCCGGGTGGCGCCCGGCGGCTCAGGTGGCTGCTTCGTCGTCGTCGCCGCCGGCCGAGACCATGCCGTAGCGCCGCAGCTTCACGTACAGGCTTTGCCTGGACAGCCCGAGCAACAGGGCCGCCGAAGCGCGGTTGTCGCCGGTCATGCCCAGCGCGGCCTGGATGCACAACTGTTCGATCAGGTCGGTGGTTTCGGAGACGATGGCCTTGAGCGGCGTGCGGCCCACCAGTTCGGTCAGTTCGGCGGCCGAGCGCGGCATGGCCAGCGAGGCGGCGCGCGAGTCCGGCTTCATGCGGCGCTCGATGTCGCGCACCGCGAAGGCCAGCACCGATTCATCGCCGTGTTGCAGGGCGGCCGCCGAGATCTCGACCTCGGCCGTGGCGCCGTATTCCCCGCGCAGGGTGGTGACGAACAGCCCGACGCTGCCGCGCTGGCGCAGCGTGGCGATCAACACCCCAAGCTCGACCCCGGTACGGCCGATCCAGCGGTCGAGTGGCTGGCCGCGCAACTGCTCTTCGGCGCTGAGCTGGGCCAGCGTGACGAAGGCGCGGTTGGCCATCAGCACCCGGCCGGCCGCGTCGCAGAACACCAGGCCGTCGGGCGCGTTGCGCAGGTAGGCCTGGAGCATCGCGTCGGCACTGGTCTCGCCCGTCGATGGCGATGCCCCCCCTTGCCGCGGGCGCGCCGGGGCGGGTGCCTCGGTACGTACCGGCATCAACCGCACCAGCACGAAGGCCGCCTCCTCCTGGCGGAACACCGAGGCGGAGACCAGCACCTCGTCGCCGGCGGAGGACAGACGGGCGCGCAATGCGTCCTGGCGGCCGACCGTGCGGGCGGCCGCCACCAGGTTCTGGATGCGCTCGGCGTTCACCGGCTCGAACAAGGTGGACAAGGGCGCCCCCACCAGCCGTACCCGCCGCGTGCCGCAAAGCGCGCGGGCTGCCGGGTTGGCCTCGAGCACCTTTTGCGTGGCACCGTCGACGATCAGTACGGCCTCGGCCGTGGTCTCGAACAGGTGGCGGTAGCGGGTTTCGGCCTCGCGGTAGCGCCAATAGTCGCGCTCCATCGCCTGCTGCGATTCGATGAGCCGGCGTTGCAGCGCGACGCTGTCGCGAAGGTCGCGCCCGAAGGCAACGATGCGCCCCTTGGCACCCTGCGCGCCGTCTTGTGCCAGCCGAAGCGCCGAGTAAAGCAGCGGCAGATCATCACCATCCGGCCCCGGATGGTTGACCTGGCGCCAGCGGACCGTGGCATCGGCCTGTGCCTGCGCATCGTGCAACAGCGATTCGACCTTCTGCCGGCTTTCGACCGTCACGGTCTGCACCCAGGGCCGGCCGAGCCACTCGCGTGTGCCACGGCTGCCCAGGTCCGGGCGCTGGGCCATCACTTCGAGGATCGTGCCCTCATCGTCGAGGATCAGCGCAATGTCGCTGGCAGCGCCCACCAGACGCTTCACTGACAGGGCGTCGAGGCCGCCCAGGTTGTTCTTCGCGTCCTTGGTTTTGGCCATGGTTTGCGTTCTGTATGTCAGGGCTCACACCCTTGATTGTCAACGCAAATGGTTCGGGCAAATTCAGCGCCGCACACGCGTGGCGGCCAACAGGCGCGACGCCACCCGAGGCGCCTCGCGGGCATCGCGTGCAGTCGCATCGGCGCCGACATTGGCCGCCCAATCGGGGTGCAGCGAGAAGATCGGACCGCCGACCATCACCACCACGCCCGGATTGCGCGACGCGGTGCGCAGATCGGCAATGCACCGGCGCAGCCATTCCAGACGGCGCTCCGAACCAATGGACAGGCCCACCACGTCGGCCCACTCGCGGCGCACGCGCACTGCAGGGTCCTCGCCGGTGCCGCCGACCACACCAAAAACGTCCCAGCCTTCACGGCGGAAGAACTCGGCCACCATGCTCAGACCAAAACTGTGCTGCTCATCGGCCGGCTGGGCAAACATTGCACGCCGACCGTTGGCCGGGTAGTCGACTTCGGTGCCGAAGGCCGGGCTCAGTTCGCGCAGCAGGCGTTGCAGCCGGCCCAGCGCCACGGTGACGGTGGAGAAATCACAGGCATCGTCGCACCACATCTCGCCCAGCAACCGAGCCGATGGCGCGAAAAGGTCCAGGTACAAGGCCTCGACCGACACGCCCGCGCGACGCTTGCCGTCTACCGCAGCTTGCACGTCCGCGTCGCTGTCGCCGACGATCAATGCAACGAAGCGGGCCACCTGGTCGGACGACTGCGTGGAAGCCCCCGCCTCGGGGTGGTTGGCCGCCGTGCCCGGCTGTCGATGGGCCTCGACCAGCCGAGGAATCACATCGGCTTCGATCGCCCGCGCCAAGTGGGCCAGGCGCTCCTTAGCTTCATTGTTGCGAGCCACCAGACTGGAAAACGCCGGGACGGCTGCGTGCAGCCCCAGCGCCGCCGGGTCGGCCTCGCACTCGGGCTCTGCACTGGAGACGACCGAAGCGCCGGGTGATTCACGTTGCATCGATCTCTCCTGTCACCGCTGGTGCTGACGCACCGTTGCGCCGCCACGGGGAGCCAAGGCGCCCCTGCACGGCGTCATCACGGCCAGGCCTTGACGGTCTGGTGCCAAAGGACGGACCACGACAGGGCTGCCCAAGCAGCCCCGGCCCACCTGATTCCGGCGCCCGGTGCAAAGAGTTGTACTCCGCGTGAGGACGGCCGTCAAAACGCCGGGCATCGGTGTTTCCACCCTTGCCGCCAGCACCGAAACCATCCTCATGGTAAGCCCTCTAGCGTGCCGGGACGCGGAACCGGCAGACGGCGCCATGATCGGTGCGCCGGATCAATGTGTCAATGCCAATGTACGTCAATCATGATTGACACATGGCAAGCGAGGCCCTAGTCTTCCTTCCATGGATCGGACGCAAGGGACATGGGGGCCGCGCGGCGCGGGTGGGGCACCTGCGCGCAGGCCGCTGTACACGCCCGCCGAACGCGCCCGACGCGATGCCAGCATCTGGACCCTGGTGCAAGGCGTGCTGGCGCCATTGCAGTTCCTGGTGTTCCTGGCGAGCCTGGCGCTGGTGCTGCGCTACCTGTTCACCGGCGAGGGCTATACGCTGGCCAACGCCTCGGTGGTATTCAAGACCCTGGTGCTCTACACCATCATGGTCACCGGCTCCATCTGGGAGAAGGTGGTCTTCGGCAAGTGGCTGTTCGCGCCGGCCTTCTTCTGGGAAGACGTGTTCAGCATGCTGGTGCTGGCGCTGCACACCGCCTACCTGGTGGCGCTGGCCACCGGCGGGCTCGACGCCCGCGGCCTGATGCTGCTGGCCCTGGCCGCCTACGCCACCTACGTCATCAACGCGGCGCAGTTCATCATCAAGCTGCGCATGGCCCGCCTCGATGCGGCCCGGCCGCAGGCCGTGGCCCAGGGAGCCTGAGCGCCATGAACGCCAACGACCGTTTCATCGCGCTGCAGCCCCAGACCCACACTGGCTGCGCCAGCGCGCCGGTACTGAAGGAGCGTGGCCAGCGAGAGGTCTTCTGCGGGCTGACCGGCATCGTCTGGCTGCACCGCAAGATCCAGGACGCCTTCTTCCTGGTGGTGGGCTCGCGCACCTGCGCACACCTCATCCAGTCGGCCGCCGGCGTGATGATCTTTGCCGAGCCGCGCTTTGCCACCGCCATCATCGACGAGCGCGACCTGGCCGGCCTGGCCGATGCGCAGGACGAACTCGACCGCGTGGTCACCCGCCTGCTGGAGCGCCGCGGCGAGATCCGCACGCTGTTCCTGGTGGGCTCCTGCCCGTCGGAAGTGATCAAGCTCGACCTGTCGCGCGCCGCCGCGCGCCTGAACCAGCGCTTCGCGCCCCAGGTGCGGGTGCTCAACTACTCGGGCAGCGGCATCGAGACCACCTTCACCCAGGGTGAGGACGCCTGCCTGGCGGCGCTGGTGCCCACGCTGCCGGCCGCCCCGGCCGACGCGCGAGCCTCGCTGGTGGTGGTGGGCGCGCTGGCCGACGTGGTCGAAGACCAGTTCAGCCGGTTGTTCGCGCAGATCGGCCTGGGCCACGTGGCCTTCCTGCCGGCGCGGCGCAGCGATGCGATGCCGGCTGTGGGCCCGAACACCCGCTACCTGCTGGCCCAGCCCTTCCTGGCCGACACCGCCCGCGCACTGGAGCGCCGCGGCGCCCGGCGCATTGCCGCGCCCTTCCCGCTCGGCGTCGAAGGCACCACCCGCTGGCTGCAGGCTGCGGCCGCGGCCTTCGGCATCGGCGCCGCGGCGGTCGAGCAGGCCACCGCCAGCGCGCGCGGCCGCGCCGAGGCCGCGCTGGCCCGCCAGCGCCAGGCGCTGCAGGGCAAGCGCATCTTCTTCTTCCCCGATTCGCAGCTGGAACCGCCGCTGGCGCGCTTCCTGTCGCGCGAGCTGGGCATGCATCTCACCGAGGTGGGCACACCCTACCTGCACCGCGAGCACCTGGCCGAGGAACTGGCGCTGCTGCCGGCCGAGGCCAGGCTGAGCGAAGGCCAGGACCTGGAAAAGCAGCTGGACCGCTGCCGCGCCGAGCGGCCCGACATCGTGGTCTGCGGCCTGGGGCTCGCCAATCCGCTGGAGGCCGAGGGCCTGACCACCAAGTGGGCGATCGAACTGGTGTTCACGCCGATCCAGGGCTACGAGCAGGCCGCCGACCTGGCCGAACTCTTCGCCCGCCCGCTGCGCCGGCGCGACTTGCTGGCCGCCTGACCATGCAACTGACGCTCTGGACCTACGAAGGCCCGCCGCACATCGGCGCGATGCGCATCGCCACCGCCATGCGCGGCCTGCACTACGTGCTGCATGCGCCGCAGGGCGACACCTACGCCGACCTGCTGTTCACGATGATCGAGCGGCGCAACCACCGCCCGCCGGTCACCTACACCACCTTCCAAGCCCGCGACCTGGGTGGCGACACCGCCGAGCTCTTCAAGACCGCGGCGCGCGAGGCCTACGAGCGTTTCCAGCCGCAGGCGATGATCGTCGGCGCCTCCTGCACCGCCGAGCTGATCCAGGACGATCCGGGCGGCCTGGCCGCCGCGCTGGACCTGCCGGTGCCGGTCGTGCCGCTGGAGCTGCCGGCCTACCAGCGCAAGGAGAACTGGGGCGCGTCCGAGACGCTGTACCAGCTGGTGCGCAAGATGGCCGGCCCGTCGGTGCCGCCGCCGGGCACCAAGACCGAGCGCGACCCGGCCCGCCCGGCGCGCTGCAACATCCTGGGCCCCACCGCCCTGGGCTTCCGCCACCGCGACGACCTGCGCGAGGTGCGCGAACTGCTGCAGCGCCTGGGCGTCGAGGTGCACGTGGTCGCGCCGCTGAACGCCACGCCGGCCGACCTGGCCCGCCTGGGCGAGGCCGACTTCAACATCGTGCTCTACCCCGAAGTGGCGCTGCTGACCGCGCAGTGGCTGCAGCGCAGCTTCGGCCAGCCGATGGTCAAGACCGTGCCCATCGGCGTCGTTGCCACGAAAGCCTTCATCCGCGAAGTGGCCGAGCTGGCCGGCGTGGACCCCGAGCCGGCGCTGGACGACCCGCGCTCTCGCTCCACTTGGTATGCACGCTCGGTCGATTCCACCTACCTGACCGGCAAGCGCGTCTTCGTCTTCGGCGATGCCACCCACGCGGTGGCCGCGGCGCGCGTGGTCAGCCAGGAATTCGGCTTCCAGGTGGTGGGCATCGGCACCTACAGCCGCGAGTTCGCACGCGAGGTGCGCGACGCCGCCAAGCTCTATGGCGTCGAGCCGCTGATCACCGACGACTACCTCGAGGTCGAGGCCAAGGTGGCCGAGTTGCAGCCCGAGCTGGTGCTGGGCACGCAGATGGAACGGCACATCGCCAAGCGCCTGGGCATCCCCTGCGCGCTGATCTCGGCGCCGATGCACGTGCAGGACTTCCCGGCGCGGCATGCGCCGCAGATGGGCTTCGAAGGCGCCAACGTGCTCTTCGACACCTGGGTGCACCCGCTGATGATGGGCCTGGAAGAGCACCTGCTGACGATGTTCCGCGGCGACTTCGAGTTCCATGACGGCGCCGCGGCTTCGCACCTGGGTCATGGCGCCGCCAAGCCGCTGCCGGAGCCCGTGGCCGAGCCGGTCGCTGCAGTCACGCCAGTCGCCGAAGCCGCCGTGGCCGAAGCCGCGCAGCCCATCGTCGTCACCGGCTGGGCGCCGGAGGCGCAGAAGGAACTGCAGAAGATCCCCTTCTTCGTGCGCGGCAAGGCCCGCCGCAACACCGAACGTTTCGCCGCCGAGCGCGGCGTGTCGCTGATCACCGTGGAAACGCTGTATGACGCCAAAGCGCACTTCAGCCGCTGATCCAGCAGGCACGCGCATGCGCGTCGTGCTGGTCACGATGGACAGCCATCTGGCCAGCGCCGCCGAGCGCGCCAACCGCGAGCTGGCACGCACGCTGCCCGGTCTGACGCTGACCGTGCATGCCGCCGGCGAGTGGGGTGCCGACGATGCGGCGCTGGAGCGCTGCCGCACCGACATCGCGCAAGGCGACATCGTCATTGTGACGATGCTGTTCATGGAAGACCACTTCCTGCCGGTGCTGCCGGCGCTGAAGGCGCGCCGCGAGCACTGCGACGCGATGGTCTGCGCAATGAGCGCGGCCGAGGTGATGAGCCTCACCCGCATGGGCAAGTTCAGCATGGACAAGCCGGCCAGCGGCGCGCTGGCGCTGCTGAAGCGGCTGCGCGGCAAGCACAGCACGCAGGACAACCAGAGCGGCAGCACGGCCGGCGCGCAGCAGATGAAGATGCTGCGCCGGCTGCCGAAGATCCTGCGCTTCGTGCCCGGCACCGCGCAGGACGTGCGGGCCTACTTCCTGACACTGCAGTACTGGCTGGCCGGCTCGCAGCAGAACATCGGCAACCTGGTGCAGATGCTGGTGCAGCGCTATGCCGCCGGCCCGCGCGAGGGCTTCCGCGCCCGCGCCCAGCCGCGGCCGCCGCTGGAATACCCCGAGATCGGCGTGTACCACCCGCGGCTTGCCGGCGAGGGCCTGCACAACGGCATGGCCGCCGACCTGGACCTGCTGCCGCGCGTGGCCACCAGCGGCAAGCGCGGCACGGTGGGCGTGCTGGTGATGCGCTCGTACCTGCTGGCCGGCAACACCGGCCACTACGACGGCGTGATCACCGCGCTGGAAGCGCGCGGCCTGCGTGTCATCCCGGCCTTTGCCACCGGGCTGGATTCGCGCCCGGCGATCGAGCAGTTCTACTTCGACAGCGGCCGCAGCCGCATCGACGCGCTGGTCTCGCTGACCGGCTTCTCGCTGGTGGGCGGCCCGGCCTACAACGATTCCAAGGCCGCCGAGGACATGCTGGCGCGGCTGGACGTGCCCTACCTGGCGGTGACGCCGGTGGAGTTCCAGACGCTGGAAAGCTGGGGCGGCTCCGAGCGCGGCCTGCTGCCGGTGGAAGCGACGATGATGGTCGCCATCCCCGAGCTCGACGGCTCCACCGGGCCGATGGTCTACGGCGGCCGCAGCGACGCCGCCGGCAGCGCCTGCAACGGCTGCGATCGCGCCTGCACCTTCAAGCCGGCCGAGCACGACCACGACATGCACACCTGCTCGGAGCGCGCCGATGCATTGGCCGCGCGCATCGGTGCGCTGGTCGACCTGCGCCGCAGCGAGCGCGCGCAGCGCCGCGTGGCCACGGTGATCTTCAACTTCCCGCCGAACGCCGGCAACACCGGCACCGCCGCGTTCCTGTCGGTCTTCGAATCGCTGCACAACCTGCTGCAGGCCATGCAGCGCGAGGGCTACACGGTCGAGGTGCCGGCCACCGTGGATGAGCTGCGCGAGCGCGTCATCCACGGCAATGCCGAGACCTTTGGCGCCACCGCCAACGTGCATGCGCGCATCGGCGTCGACGACCATGTGCGGCGCGAGCGCTGGCTGAAGCCCATCGAGGCGCAGTGGGGCCCGGCCCCCGGACGCCACCAGAGCAACGGCAATTCGATCTTCGTGCTGGGCGAACGCTTCGGCAACGTGTTCGTCGGCATCCAGCCGGCCTTCGGCTACGAAGGCGACCCGATGCGCCTGCTGTTCGAGCGCAATTTCGCGCCCACGCATGCCTTCTCGGCCTTCTACCGCTGGCTAAAGGAAGACTTCAAGGCCGACGCGGTGCTGCACTTCGGCACGCACGGCGCGCTGGAGTTCATGCCTGGCAAGCAGACCGGCCTGTCCGGCGCCTGCTGGCCCGACCGGCTGATCGGCCACCTGCCGAACTTCTACCTGTACGCGTCGAACAACCCGAGCGAAGGCACCATCGCCAAGCGCCGCGCCGCCGCCACCTTGATCAGCTACCTGACGCCGCCGGTGGCGCAGGCCGGCCTGTACCGCGGGCTGGTGGACCTGAAGACCTCACTGGACCGCTACCGCAGTCTGGAGCCGCAAGCCGAGGCCGAGCGTGCCGAACTCGCGCAGATGATCCAGGCGCAGGCCGCCGAACTGGAGCTGGGCCAAGCCGAGCCCGCCTGGGCAGGCGAGGCCGACGTGAAGATCGCGGCGCTGCAGGAAGCCGTGCTCGAGCTGGAATACACGCTGATCCCGCACGGCCTGCACGTGGTGGGCCGCGCGCCCGGCCCGCAGGCCCGCGTGGACCTGCTGCTGTCGGTGGCCGAATCGGCGCATGGCCAGCGGCCCGCACGCGCCGCGCTGGAGGCGCTGGTGGCCGGCCAGGCGCCGGCCGCGGCGCTGGCGGCCGGCGGCATGGTGGCCGACGAGGTGGCGCTGAAGCTCTTTGCCGAGCTGGCGTCCATCGACGCCCAGCTCCGGCAGGACCAGGAGATCGCCGGCCTGCTGCGCGCACTGGACGGCCGCTTCGTGCGCCCGGCGCCGGGCGGCGACCTGCTGCGCACGCCGGCCATCCTGCCCACTGGCCGCAACCTGCACGGCTTCGACCCCTTCCGCATCCCCAGCGCCTATGCGGTGAAGGACGGCGCACGCCAGGCCGAGCGGCTGCTGGCGCGCTACCGCGACGACGGCCATGCCTTCCCGGAAAGCATCGCGCTGGTGCTGTGGGGCACCGACAACCTGAAGACCGAAGGCGCGCCCATCGCCCAGGCGCTGGCGCTGATCGGCGCGAAGCCGCGCTTCGACAGCTATGGCCGGCTCGCCGGTGCCGAGCTGCTGCCGCTGGAACAGCTGGGCCGCCCGCGTGTCGACGTGGTGGTCACGCTGTCGGGCATCTTCCGCGACCTGCTGCCGCTGCAGATCAAGCTGCTGGCCGAGGCCTGCTTCCTGGCCGCCAGCGCCGACGAGCCGCTGGAGCGCAACTTCATCCGCAAGCACGCGCTGGCCTACCAGGCGCAGCACGGCGGCGACCTGGAGACCGCCTCGCTGCGCGTGTTCGGCAACGCCGAGGGCGCCTATGGCGCCAACGTCAACCACCTGATCGACAGCAGCCGATGGGAAGAGGACGACGAGCTCGCCGAAACCTACAGCCGACGCAAAGGCTTCGCCTACGGCCGCAGCGGCCGGCCGGTGCAGCAGGCGGCGTTGCTGTCCAGCGTGCTGGCCCGCGTGGACCTGGCCTACCAGAACATCGATTCGGTGGAACTGGGCGTAACCACGGTGGACACCTACTTCGACACGCTGGGCGGCATCAGCCGCGCGATCCAGCGCGCCAAGGGCAAGGATTCCGAAGTCGCCCCGGTGTACATCGGCGACCAGACGCGTGGCGACGGCGTGGTGCGCACGCTGTCCGAACAGGTGGCGCTGGAGACCCGCACCCGCATGCTGAACCCGAAGTGGTACGAAGGCATGCTGGAGCACGGCTACGAAGGCGTGCGCCAGATCGAGGTGCACATCACCAACACGCTGGGCTGGTCGGCCACCACGGGCCAGGTGCAGCCCTGGGTGTACCAGCAGCTGACCGAGACCTTCCTGCTCGACCCGGCGATGCGCGAGCGCCTCGCCCGACTGAACCCCACCGCCTCGGCGAAGGTGGCCACCCGGCTGCTCGAGGCCTCGCAACGCCAGTTCTGGCAGCCCGATGACGCCATGCTCGACGCCCTGCGCCGTGCCGGCGAAGAGCTGGAAGACCGGCTGGAAGGCGTCTACGAAGGAGCTACCGCATGACCGAAGTCGCCGAGATCAGCATCAAGGACATCCGCCGCGGCCCGGCACCGAAGAGCCGCCCCGACGGCGAGGGCAGCGTGCAGGTGCAGCTGGACCCGAGCGTGAAGATCGGCACTGCCAAGGTGTTCGCGATCTACGGCAAGGGCGGCATCGGCAAGAGCACCACCAGCAGCAACCTGTCGGCGGCCTTCTCCAAGCTGGGCAAGCGCGTGCTGCAGATCGGCTGCGACCCCAAGCACGACAGCACCTTCACGCTGACCAAGAAAATGCTGCCCACCGTGATCGACGTGCTCGAGACGGTGGACTTCCATGCCGAGGAGCTGCGCCCCGAGGACTTCGTCTTCGAGGGCTACAACGGCGTGATGTGCGTCGAGGCCGGCGGCCCGCCGGCCGGCACCGGCTGCGGCGGCTACGTGGTCGGGCAGACCGTCAAGCTGCTGAAGGAGCACCACCTGCTCGAGGACACCGACGTGGTGATCTTCGACGTGCTGGGCGACGTGGTCTGCGGCGGTTTCGCCGCGCCGCTGCAGCATGCCGACCGGGCGATGATCGTCACCGCCAACGACTTCGACTCGATCTTCGCGATGAACCGCATCGTGCAGGCCATCGGCGCGAAGGCCAAGAACTACAACGTGCGCCTGGGCGGCGTCATCGCCAACCGCAGCGCCGCCACCGACCAGATCGACAAGTACAACGCACGCACCGGGCTGCGCATCGCCGCGCACCTGCCCGACCTGGACGAGATCCGCCGCAGCCGGCTGAAGAAGTGCACGCTGTTCGAGATGGACGCGTCGCCGGCCGTGCTGGCAGTGCAGAACGAATACCTGCGTCTGGCCGACACGCTGTGGACCGGCTTCGACCCGCTGCCCGCGGTGCCGCTGAAGGACCGCGAGATCTTCGACCTGCTGGGCTACGACTGACATGTACACCGCCACCTACCAGCACCGCCGCAGCGAGATCGAGCACTACTTCGACCGCACCGCGGCGCAGACCTGGGCGCGGCTCACGTCCGACGCGCCGGTCGGCCGCATCCGCGCCACGGTGCGCGCCGGCCGCGACCGCATGCGCGCCACGCTGCTGTCCTGGCTGCCCGAAGACCTGCACGGCCGCCGCATCCTGGATGCCGGCTGCGGCACCGGCGCGCTGGCCATCGAAGCCGCGCGCCGCGGCGCCGAGGTGGTGGCCATCGATCTGTCACCCACGCTGGTGGCACTGGCGCACGAGCGCTTGCCCGAATCGCTGGGCACGGGCTCGGTGCACTTTTGCAGCGGCGACATGCTCGACCCGGCGCTGGGCCACTTCGACCATGTGGTGGCGATGGATTCGCTGATCCACTACCGCGCGCACGACGTGGTGGCCGCGCTGTCTCGGCTGGCCGAACGCACCCGCCATTCGATGGTCTTCACCGCCGCGCCGCGCACGCCGGCCACGATGGCGATGCTGACCGTGGGCAAGCTGTTCCCGCGCAGCGACCGCTCGCCGGCCATCGAGCCCATCGCACCGGCCGAGTTGCGCCGGCTGATGGCGGCCGACGCCTCGCTGGCCGCCTGGCACACCGGGCGCTATCAGAACATCGCCGCCGGCTTCTACAAGTCGCAGGCACTGGAGTGGGTGCGCACGTGACACTGCTCGACCGGCTGCCCCCCGAAGCACGCGAGCAACTCGCGCGGGTGCTGCCGCGCGTGCTGCCCTTTGCCGATGCGGCCACGCCGGGCCTGCCGCTGCCGCGGCTGCTGCGGCTGTCGCTATTCCAGGTGTCGGTGGGCATGGCCGGGGCGCTGATGGTCGGCACCCTCAACCGGGTGATGATCGTCGAGCTGCACATGGCGGCCTGGCTGGTGTCGGTGATGGTGGCGCTGCCGCTGCTGGCCGCGCCCTTCCGCGCGCTGATCGGCCACCGCTCCGACACCCACGCCTCGGTCATCGGCTGGCGGCGCGTGCCCTACATCTGGATCGGCACGATGCTGCAGTTCGGCGGGCTGGCGATCATGCCCTTCGCATTGCTGGTGCTGACCGGCGAAGGCCAGCTGGGCATGGCCTGGGTAGGCCACCTGTGTGCGGGCGTCGCCTTCCTGCTGGTGGGCGCGGGGCTGCAGACCACGCAGACCACCGGCCTGGCGCTGGCCACCGATCTGGCCACCGAGGAGTCGCGCCCGCGCGTCGTGGCGCTGATGTACGTGATGCTGCTGCTGGGCATGGTCGGCGGCGGCACGCTGTGCAGCGCGATCCTGGCCGACTTCTCCGACAAGAAGCTGGTGCAGGTCGTGCAGGGCGCGGCGCTGCTAACCATCTTCCTGAACGTCATCGCGGTGTGGAAGCAGGAAGCCCGCCGGCCCGGCCGCCGGCGCAGCAAGTCGGTGCCGGCACCGGCCTTCCGGCCGATGTGGCGCAGCTTCATCGCGCAGCCCAAGGTGCGCCGCTTCCTGTGGACCGTGGGCCTGGGTACGGCCGCCTTCAACATGCAGGACATCGTGCTCGAGCCTTATGGCGGCGAGATCCTGTCCTTGAGTGTCGGCGCCACCAGTGCACTGACCGCGCTGATGGCCGGCGGCGCGCTGCTCGCCTTCGGCGTGTCGGCGCGGCGCTTGAGCCGCGGTGCCGATCCGTTCCGCGTGGCGGCCGTGGGCGCGTTGCTGGGTCTGCCCGCCTTCTCGGCCGTGATCTTCTCGGCACCGCTGGAAGCGCCGTGGCTGTTCCGTAGCGGCGTGGCCCTGATCGGCTTTGGCGGCGGGCTGTTCGCGGTAGGCACGCTCAGCGCTGCGATGAGCCTGGAGCGGCCCGAGCACGTGGGCCTGGCGCTCGGCGCCTGGGGTGCCGTGCAGGCCACGGCGGGCGGCCTGGCGGTGGCGGCCGGCGGCGCGCTGCGCGACGGCGTATCCGGCCTGGCGATGCAGGGGCTGCTGGGCGAACCGCTGCGCCAGGCGGTCACCGGCTACAGCTTTGTCTATCACCTCGAGATGGTCCTGTTGTTCGCCACGCTGGTGGCGCTGGGCCCGCTCGTTCGCAGCATCACGCGGCCCAGCCCCCGGGCAACGCCGCAGTTCGGTCTGGCCGAGTTTCCCGGCTAGGCCGCAGTACGCAAGGAGAAGCTCATGGGAACCGGTGCCATCACCCAGTACGTCGACGTCGCGCAGCTCGTGCTGTACGCCTTCTGGATCTTCTTTGCCGGGCTGGTCTACTACCTGGTGCGCGAGAACCATCGCGAGGGCTACCCGATGGAGACGGAAGACGGCCGCGGTGTCATCACCGGCTGGCCGATCCCCGAGCCCAAGACCTTCAAGCTGGCGCATGGCGGCGAAGCCGTGGTGCCGAACCTGACGCCCTCGCCGCAGACGCTGAAGGCCGAGCCGGCACATTCCTGGGCCGGCGCGCCGCTGGTGCCTACGGGCGAGAACCCGATGCTCGACGGCGTGGGCCCCGGCGCCTGGGCCGACCGTGCGGACGTGCCGGACATGGACTTCGAAGGCAACATCAAGATCGTGCCGCTGCGCGTGGCCACCGACTTCCAGGTCTCGGCCAAGGACAACGATCCGCGCGGCCTGCCGGTGGTGGGCGCCGACGGCGTGGTCGGTGGCACGGTGGTCGACCTGTGGGTCGACAAGGCCGAGAGCCTGTTCCGCTACATCGAGGTCGAGGTGGACGGCGGCGCGCGTCGCGTGCTGCTGCCGATCAACTTTGCCCGCATCCGCCGCGACGAGGTCTTCGTGCGCGCCATTCTCGGCAGCCAGTTCGGCGCCGTGCCGGGCACGCGCAGCGCCGAGCAAGTGACGCAGCTCGAGGAGGAAAAGATCATGGCCTACTTCGGCGCGGGTCTGCTCTATGCCGAGCCCTCGCGCGTGGACCCGTTGATCTGAAACGGGCAGGGGAACGCGCATGAAAGCCGTCCATCGACATACCCACGGCGCGCACGAGCATGAGTTCGAGCCGCAGCGTGGTCTGCCCGAGGCCTTGCCGGCCGGTGAACGGCTGCTGTGGCAGGGCAGCCCCGACTGGCGCGCGCTGGCCCGCCGCGCCTTCCATCTGCGCAAGCTGAGCATCTACTTCGCGGTGATGGTCTTGCTGCGCGCCGGCTTCGTCTACAGCGATACCGGCTCGCTGCTGGCGGCCCTGCGCGCGACGCCCGGCCCGCTGGCACTGGCCGCTTTGGCGCTGGGCCTGGTGGGTCTGCTGGCCTGGTTGTCGGCGCGCTCCAGCGTCTACACGATCACCGACAAGCGCGTGGTCATGCGCATCGGCATCGTGCTGACGCTCACCTTCAACATCCCGTTGCGGCGCATCGCCACCGCCGGACTGCACCTGGATGCGAGCGGCACGGGCGACCTGCCGCTGGCCCTGCTGCCGCCCGACCACATCGCCTACCTGCACCTGTGGCCGCATGCGCGGCCCTGGCATCTGGCCCGTCCCCAGCCGATGCTGCGCAGCGTGCCGGAAGCGGCCCGAGTGGCGCAGCTGCTGTCACAGGCCTGGACCGAGGCCACTGGGGTGAGCGCCAGCGCGCGAACCGCCGAGGGTGCGCGCACCGATGACAGCGCGCATGCCGGCCACCGCCAGCCGGCGCTGGCCGGTCATTGAGAGGCCGGGCGATGGATCTCGTGCAACCGCCCCGCCCCAGCGTCGACAGACTGGCCGACACCATGCCGCGGGGGCCGTTGCTGGCCATCGGCGCGCTGCTGCTGGCGGTGCTGGTGGGCGTGGCCACGGTGCGCCTGTCGGGCACCGAGATACGCAACCCCGACGCACCGCCCGTGGCACAGCGCAGCCTGCGCTTCGAAGACCGGCCCGATGGCAGCGTGGCCGTGCTGGATGCCCGCAACGGGCAACAGATCGAGGCCATCCATGGCGAAGCCGGCTTCCTGCGCGGCGCATTGCGGGCCATGGCCCGTGAGCGCCGCAAGCAGGGCCTGGGCGCCGAGCCGGCCTTCGAGCTGGTGGCGCGTGCCGATGGCCGCCTGACGCTGCTGGACCCGTCCACCGGGGAACGCGTGGATCTCGAATCCTTCGGCCCCACCAATGCCGCCACCTTCGCCCGCCTGCTGACGGTGCAGCCGCCCGCTGCCCGCTGATCGACCCAGGAGACAAGCCATGACCGCCGCCCAGATGATCGCCACGCCCGAAGAGGCAGCCCGCAAGGCCAAGGAAAGCACGCTGCTCAGCCCGCGCTTCTACACCACCGACTTCAAGGCGATGGACGCGATCGACGTGTCCTCGATCCGCGCCGAGTGGGACGCGATGATGGCCGAGTACGAAGGCGACAACAACCACGATCACTTCCAGCGCAACGAACAGTTCGCCCAGGAGGTGGCCGAGGTGTTCTCGCAGGTCTCGCCCGAGCTGCGCAAGGAGTTCCTCGACTTCCTGATCACCTCGGTGACCTCGGAGTTCTCGGGCTGCATCCTCTACAACGAGATCCAGAAGAACATCAGCAACCCGGACATCAAGGCGCTGATGCGCTTCATGGCGCGCGACGAGTCGCGCCACGCCGGCTTCATCAACCAGAGCCTGAAGGACTTCGGCCTAGGCCTGGACCTGGGCGGCCTGAAGCGCACCAAGGCCTACACCTACTTCAAGCCCAAGTACATCTTCTACGCCACCTACCTGAGCGAGAAGATCGGCTACGCGCGCTACATCACCATCTTCCGCCAGCTGGAGGCGCACCCCGACAAGCGCTTCCACCCGATCTTTCGCTGGTTCGAGCGCTGGTGCAACGACGAATTCCGCCACGGCGAAAGCTTTGCGCTGATCATGCGCACGCAACCCGGATTGCTGCGCGGCGCCAACCTGCTGTGGGTGCGCTTCTTCCTGCTGGCGGTGTACGCGACGATGTACGTGCGCGACCACACCCGGCCGATGCTGCACGAGGCGATGGGCCTGGACAGCACCGACTACGACTACAAGGTGTTCCGCATCACCAGCGAAATCAGCAAGCAGGTGTTCCCGATCTCGCTGGACATCGACCACCCGGCCTTCCGCGCCGGCATGGAGAAGCTTTTCCGCATCCAGTGCGGTATCGACCGTGCCAAGGCGCGCGGCGGCCTCGTCGGCAAGCTGCAGCAGGCCGGCTGGGCCGCGGCCGGCGCGGCCACCTTCGCCCGGCTGTATCTGCTGCCGGTGAACCGCCATGCCCTGCCCGCGCAGGTGCGCGTGGCACCGGCCTGGTAGAGACGAAGGACGCCGACACCCCATGTCCGAAATCGCGCTGGCCGGCCTGTTCGCGGTGTTCATCTGGTGGTTCAGCACCGGGCTGGTGTTGCTGCTGGACCGCCTGCCGCACGGCGCGCTGCGCTGGAGCCATTGGTTGTCCTCGCTGCTGGCGATCACCGCCTTTGCCGCGCTGGCACACACGGCTCGTGAAGCCAGCGTGGCCAATGCCTACTGCGCCTTCACCTGCGCGCTGCTGGTCTGGGGCTGGCACGAGCTGAGCTTCCTCAGTGGCTGGATCACCGGTCCCCGAAAGACCCGGCTCAGCACCGGTGCCGAGGGCTGGCCGCGTTTCATCGAGTCGGTGCGCGCGATCCTGTGGCACGAAATCGGCATCCTGGCGGTGGGCCTGGCGATCGTCGCCGTCACCTGGGGCCAGCCCAACCAGGTGGGCATGCTGACCTTCCTGGTGCTGTGGATCATGCGCACCAGCGCCAAGCTGAACCTGTTCCTCGGCGTACGCAACCTCAGCGAGGAGTTCCTGCCACCGCACCTGAGCTACCTGCAGAGCTACTTCCGCCGTCGGCCGATGAATGCGCTGCTGCCCTTCTCGGTGCTGTTCTCCGGCGTGGCGCTGGTGCTGATGGTGCTGCGCGCTGCCGATCCGGCCGCCCCGGCGGCCGAGGTGGTCGGCCTGACGCTGGTCGGCACGATGCTGGCGATGGCCATCGTCGAGCACCTGATGCTCGTGCTGCCGGTACCCACCACCGCACTGTGGCGGTGGGCGCTGCGCGGCCAGCCGAACGACGTGCCGGTGACGGTGCCTGCCGCACCGGGCGCCCAACCAGGACAACCATGACCCTTTCCTTCGCGCCCGCCAGTGCCGGTCCGGCCGGCCCGGCACTGCCCTCTGCGCCCGACGCCGCGCCGCGCGTCGCCGCTGCCGGCGCCCCGCGGGCCATCGTCATCGGCAGTGGCTTCGGCGGGCTGGCGGCCGCGGTGCGCCTGAGCTGCAAGGGCTACCGCGTCACCGTGCTGGAAAAGCTCGATCAGCTGGGCGGTCGCGCCGGCGTATGGCGGCAGGACGGCTTCACCTTCGACGCCGGGCCGACCATCGTCACCGCGCCCTTCATGCTCGAGGAACTTTGGGCGTTGTGCGGCAAGCGCCTGGCCGACGACGTGCAGTTGCGGCAGCTGGATCCTTTCTATCGCATTCGCTACGACGACGGCAGCCACTTCGACTACAGCAGCGACCCGGTGGCGATGCGCGCGCAGATCGCCCGCATCAGCCCCGACGACGTGGCCGGCTACGACCGCTTCGTGCAGGAGGCCGAGACCTGCTACCGGCTGGGCTTCGAGCAGCTGGGCGGCATCGCCTACGAGCGCGTCGGCGACCTGCTGCGCGCCAGCCCCAAGCTGCTGCAGATGCGCGGCTGGCGCAGTCTGCACGGCCTGGTGGCCAGCCACATGCGCCACCCGAAGCTGCGCATCGCCTTCAGCCTGCAATCGCTGCTGATCGGCGGCAACCCCTTCCACGTGACCTGCGTCTACAGCCTGATCAACGCGCTGGAGCGCCGCTACGGCGTGCACTGGGCGATGGGCGGCACCGGCGCGCTGGTGCAGGGCCTGGCCGGGCTGCTGCGTGAGCGTGGCGTGCCACTGCGCTGCGGCGCCGAGGTGCGGCGCATCCTGGTCGAGGACGGCCGCGCCACGGGCGTGGAACTGGCCGACGGCGAGCGCCTGGGCGCCGAGGTGGTGGTCAGCAACGCCGACACCGCGTGGACCTACAAGCACCTGGTCGCGCCGGAACACCGGCCCTACTGGACCGACAAGCGCATCGATCGCAAGAAGTACTCGATGAGCCTGTTCGTCTGGTACTTCGGCACCAACCGGCAGTACCCCGAGGTGCCGCACCACATGATGCTGCTGGGCCCGCGCTACGAGGGGCTGCTGAAGGACATCTTCGAGCGCCACCATCTGGCCGATGATTTCAGCCTGTACCTGCACCGGCCCACCGCCACCGATCCGGCCATGGCGCCGGCCGGCGGTGATGCCTTCTATGCCCTGTCACCGGTGCCGCATCTGGACAGCGGCACCGACTGGGCGACGATGGCCGAGACCTATCGCCAGCGCATCGAGCAGCGCCTGCACCAGACCGTGCTGCCGGGCCTGGGCGCGCACATCGTCAGTTCGCGGGTGACCACGCCGCAGCACTTCCACGACCGTCTGCTGTCCTACAAGGGCGCCGCCTTCGGCATGGAGCCGCTGCTGCAGCAGAGCGCCTATTTCCGGCCACACAACCGCAGTGAAGACGTTCGTGGCCTGTACCTGGTGGGTGCAGGCACTCACCCCGGCGCCGGTGTTCCCGGCGTGCTGATGTCGGCCAAGACCCTGGAGACGGTGGTACCCCATGCACAGCAATTCGCCTGACGCCCGGCCGTCCATGCCCGACTACGACCTGCGGGCCTGCCGCAAGTTGATGCGCGGGGGTTCCAAGAGTTTCTTCGCAGCCTCGCTGCTGCTGCCGTCGCGCATCTGCGCGCCGGCCAGCGCGCTGTATGCCTTCTGCCGGCTGGCCGACGACGCCATCGACCTGGGCCACGACCCGGCGGCCGAGATGGCCGGCCTGCGCCAGCGCCTGGACGCGGTCTACGACGGCCGGCCCGGCCCGCAGCAGGAGGACCGTGCGCTCGCGCACGTCGTGCACCGCTTCGGCATCCCGCGGCTGCTGCTGGACGCACTGCTGGAAGGCTTCCTGTGGGATGCACAGGGCCGCCACTACGACACGCTGGAGCAGGTGCAGGACTACGGCGCACGGGTTGCCGGCACCGTCGGCGCGATGATGGCGCTGGTGATGGGCGCGCCATCGCCGCGCGCGCTGGCCCGCGCCTGCGAACTGGGCGTGGCGATGCAGCTGACCAACATCGCGCGCGACGTGGGCGAAGACGCCCGCAACGGCCGCCTGTACCTGCCGCGCGACTGGCTGCGCGAAGCCGGCGTCGACCCCGAAGCCTGGCTGCGCAATCCGCGTTTCGATGCGGCCATCGCTGGCGTGGTGCAGCGGCTGCTGCAAGCCGCCGATGCGCTGTACCAGCGCGCCGAGCACGGCGTGGCCGAGTTACCGCGCGACTGCCGCAGCGCCATCCTGGCGGCGCGGCTGGTTTATGCCGAGATCGGCGTGCAGCTGCAGCGCGAAGGTCTCGATTCGGTGTCGCGGCGCACGGTGGTGTCCAAGCGCCGCAAGCTGGCACTGATCGCGCGTGCCGCCAGGGCCTCCTTGCGCAGCCCGGTGCCGCTGGTCGGCGTGCCTGCCCTGCCGGCGGTTCAATACCTGGTCGATGCCGCGGCATCGCTGCCGAGCACGCATTTCGAGCCGGCGTGGGTGCCGCCGCAGCGCAGCTTCGACGAACGCGTGGCCTGGGTCATCGACCTGTTCGAGCGGCAGGTCGCGCAGGGTCGCGCCTACCGTTGAGCGTGGCGATGAAGGGTGGCGGCCATGGGATCGCATCTGCCGATCGTGCTGATCGAGGTGGTGCTGATCTTCGGCGGCGTGCTGGCCTTTGGCTGGTGGCAGCTGCGATCGATCCGGTTGGACCAGGAGAAGGCTGCGCAAGAACGCGCGCAGCGCGAGGCCGCGGCGCGTCCGCAGGCCGGATCGGGGCCTGACGATGGCACGGCCTGAATCTGCGGAGGGCCAGCGCGCGCCCCGCTGGCTCGTGGCCGCGGTGTCCTTGCTGGCCGCGCTGGCCGGCGTGGTCTACAGCTACGACTTCGGCGCGCAGATCGGCGGCCCGCTGGTCGGCGTGGTGCTGGCGCTCAACGGAGCGCTGTTCTGCTCGATCCTGGCCGGCGCACTGGTCGAACGGCTGGCCCGCTGGTGGCCCGCCACGGGCCGCGGGCAGCCGCCGCAGCGCGCATCCTGAGCGCCGCGCCCCGGCCCCGGCGCGGGCTGGTGGCTACTTGTCGCTGTCGCGGAACTGCTTGGCCAGCCAGAACGCGAACACGATGGCCCAGATGATGAAGAGGATGTGATAGACCTTCACGGCAAGCTCCAGTAAGGGGGTGTTGCGGGCAGAAATCGAAGGGTGGGTGTCAACGTCGGACGCAATGATGTCACGAGCGCCGGCTCAGGGTTGATCGGGGCCCACGGGCAGATGGGCCGCTGGCAAGGACAGCCGCCGACGGTCGCCAATCAAGCCGTGCATGACCACGACCGTGCCCAGCAGCATCGCGATCTCCAGCGCGTAGACGAAGGCGTAGCCGGTGGCCGGCCCAGCCAACGCCGGCCCGAACAGGCCCTGCCCGGCCAGCGCAGACACCAGGTCGCGCAACAGGCCGCCCGTGGCCACCGCCACACCGGCCGCAGTGGCCTGCACTGCACCCCAGGCGCCCAACGCCAGACCGGCCTGTTCCTTAGGGGCACGGTTCATCGTCACCGTCAGGGTGCCATGGCCGAACAAGCCGGCCGCAAAACCGACCACCAGCACGCCACAGGCGAACAGGCCCACCGATTGCACCGAGGCGGCCAGCAGCACGGCCGCGAAGGCCGGCATGCCCAGCCAGGCGCCAGCAGCGGCCAGCCGCGCCGGATCGGCACCCCGGCCGAGGATGCGCGAAGCCAGCGCAAAGCCGGCCAGCCCGCCGCCGGCCAGCGTGGCTGTCAACCAGGTGGTGGCGCCGACGCTCATGCCCAGCACCTGACCGCCGTAGGGTTCGAGCAGCACATCCTGCATGCCGAAGGCCATCGTGCCCAGGCCGATGGCGAACAGGCGCCGGCGCGTGCCGTCGCCTTCGATGTAGGTAGCCCACGCGGTGGAGAACTGCGCCATGCGCGGCGGCGGCGCATTGCGTCCGCCGGGGTGTCGCGTCTCCTGCTTCCACAGCGCCAGCGAGTTGAGCACCAGCGTGATCACGGCCGAAGCCTGGATCACCTGCACCAGACGGCCTGGGCTGAAATCGCGCAGGAAGGCGCCGAACACCAGCGCACTGACGATACTGCCCAGCAGCAGCATCACGTACATCAGGCCGACGACGCTGGGCTGCTTGTCTTGCGGCGTCAGGTCGGTGGCCAGGGCGAGGCCGGCCGTCTGCACCGTGTGCAGACCGGCACCCACCAGCAGGAAAGCCACACCGGCACCGGCCCAGCCGACCCACGCGGGCCAGGCGCTGGCGTTGCCGCCGCCGGAGAGCACCAGCAAGGCGAAGGGCATGACGGCCAAGCCGCCGAACTGCACCATCGTGCCCATCCAGATGAAGGGCACGCGGCGCCAGCCCAGGGCGGAACGGTGGGTGTCGGAGCGGTAGCCGATCAGCGCGCGGAAGGGTGCGTACAGCACGGGCAGCGCCACCATCACCGCCACCAGCGTGGCGGGCACGTTCAGCTCGACGATCATTACCCGGTTCAGCGTGCCGACGAGCAGCGTCAGCGCCATGCCGACCGAGACCTGGAAGAGGGAAAGCCGCAACAGCCGGGACAACGGCAGATCCGCCGTGGCCGCATCGGCAAAGGGCAGGAAGCGCGGCCCGAGCTGGGCCCAGCGCGTGATCAGTTGGCGACTGAGTCGGTTCATGGCCCGTCAGATTGCGCCGCATGCGGGCAGTAAACCCGGCGCACCCGCAACCGCAAGGGCCGCGCGTGCGCCGGTGACACAGTGGCGGGCCGAAGGCCCGCCAGAGAGCCGACTTACTTGGTGGCAGGCGCCGCCGCCACGAGCGTGGTCGGTGGCGCGGCTGCGGTCTCGGCCGGAGCCTCGATCGCTGCCGTCTTCTTCATGCCGCCTTCGTAGTACTTCGGCAGCCACGTCGTGTGCGTCAGGAGCATGTAATGCACCAGGAACGAACTGACGGCCACTGCTCCGAGGAACAGCGGAATGCCGACCGTCGGCTTGACGACGAGCCAGAGTTTTCCGTAGATCATGGTTGCTTCTCCGTCCTCACTTCAGCCACGGTGAGTAGATGTAGGCGAACAAGTGCGCCAGCACCGCGATGAAGCCGAAGATCTGCGTCCCTTGAATCACGTGACGATGGATCTCTTCGGACTCCGCCTCGGTGAGGCCGGTTGGCCAGACCTTGTTCGGATCTGATTTGCTTTCTGCCATGGACCCTCCAATAGCAAGCTCAATACGTACAAAACCTGTACGCGGGTATCGAGAACATTGCCGGCAAGACTGTCGACTCTGTCATTCTGTCCTTACGGTTTGTAATGTCAATCAATATTGACGCCATGTTGGTGCGAGATGACTTTTCGCAACCCTGCATGACGCGCCGCGTGGCTCAGGCCCGACGTGGCATGCGAAAGGGCAGCATCACCTGCACCGGCAGCGACACCAGGCGCGGCACGTGCAGCGTCTCGTGCATCGCCACCACCGGCTCGCCGAGCAGTTGCGCATCGACCACCGAGCGCACGTAGAAGGGCGTGTCCTCCAGCGTCTGGCGCACGCGCGTGGCCGGCACCGATTCGCTGCGCTGCATGCGCTTGAGCCCCCAGCGCGAGCGCGACAGCATCCTGCGCGGCGGCAGTTCGAAGGGCTCGTGCCTGCCGTCGGCCGCGAAGCGCTGCGCGATCAGCCTTTCGGCCTCGCCGTGCGCCGGTCGCAGGTCGTAGACCACCGCGGTGCTGCCATCGCGCAGCCCGGCGCGCGACCAGTCCCAGGTGTGAAAGGCGCGGTCCACCGGCTCGTCACCCTCGTTCGAATCGAGGTAGGCATGGCCGCTCCAGCGCAGACCCGGCTGCTCGAAATCGACCTCGATCCGCGCGCACGGTGCGATCGGCCCCCAGCGGTGCCGTCCCGCCGCATCCAGCGGGGCCACGAAGCGGCACAGCCCCTGCGGATGCACCCGCACGCGGCCGCGCACGCGCCGCGGCCAGGGCACCGCCATCTCCTCGATGTCGATGCACAGCGACTGGCCGTCCCAGTGCACGCGGCTCGGGCCGATGACGAACTCGTGGGCGCTGCGCGACATCTGGCCACGGCCGCGCTCGGTCATGGTCCAGCGCGGCGCGCTGCGGCCGTACAGCGCGACGTTCAGCGCCACGTGGTTCTCGGCGTCGGCCGCGCCGCGTGAACGCGCCAGGCGGTAGTAGGGCGAGAAGACGCTGCCGACGAAGGCAATGATCGTCAGGCCGTGCCGGCCGTCGTCGCTGAGGGCGTCGACGTACCACCAGAGGTAGCCACCCGCTGCGACCGGCTGGTCGAAGCGAGGTGCGCCAGCACGGTCTCGGCCGCCAGCCGGCCCGACATCGCTGCCATCGGCACCCCCGGCCCCGGATGCACGCTGCCCCCCGCCAGGTACAGGCCCGGCAGCCGGCTGAGCGAGCCCGAGCGCCGGAACAGCGCCATCCAGCCATGCCCCGCCGCGCCGTACAGCGCCCCCCCCGTGCCGGGGAACAGCCGATGGAACTGCGCCGGCGTCGTGACCACGCGCGGCGCCTGCGGCTCCACCTGCAGGCCACAGCGCTGCAGCAGGTCCTGACTTCGTTGCAGGCATGGCTCGATCTCCGCATGGTCAAAGGGTCGGGTGTCGCCATCGGCGGGCGCATTCACCAGGCACAGCAGCCGCTCGCGCCCCGCCGGAACGGTGGCATGGTCGTCACGGTCCTGCGCGCATACATAGACGGTGCCCTGCGCAGGCAGCCGGCGGTGGCGCAGCACATCGTCGAACTCGGCGCGGTAGTCGGCGCAGAAGAAGACGTTGTGGTGGCTGAGCGGGAAGCCCGCCGTGCGCGCATGCACGGCCCAGGTCAGTGCCGACAGCGAACGCCGCGGCGGCGGCACGGCGCGTGCCGCACCTGCAGCGGCCTCGCCCAGCAGGCCCTGCCCCAAGGCACTGGCGTCGCCATTGAAGACCACCGCGTCGGCCGACAGCTCGCGGCCATCGGCCAGGCGCACGCCGCAGGCGCGGCCATCGCGCACCAGGATCTGCGCCACGCGACAACCGTACTGCAGCTGTGCGCCGCGCGCCTGGGTCAGCCGTGCCAGCGCCTGCGGCAACGCATGCATGCCGCCGCGCAGCGACCAAACGCCGCTGCGCTCCACATGCGCGATCAGCATCAGCGTGGCCGGCGCCAGCCAGGGCGAGGCCCCGCAATAGGTGGCATAACGGCCGAACAGCTGGCGCAGCCGTGGATCATGGAAATGCTTGCCCAGCCGTGTCCACAAGGTGGCGAAGGGCCCGAGCCGGGTCAGCGTGGCCAGCCCGGCCGGGCCGAGGGCCGCCACCATGCCCGGCACGCTGGGCCGCTGCGAGCGGATGTGCGGGCCTTCCAGGTGCTGGTAGACGCGCCGGGATTCGGCGCAGAAGCCGCGATAGCGCCGTGCCTCGGCGGCGCCTGCGAAGCGGCCGATGGCATCGACCGAAGCGTCCAGGTCGGCATGCAGATCCAGGCGCTGCACGCCGTCCGCGCCGGCCCAGGCATGGCGCGCCAGTACCGACAGCGGCTGCGGCGCCACCAGCGACTCGAGCGAGCTGCCGCACTGCGCCAGCAGTTCGTCGAACACCCAGCGCATCGTGAACACGGTGGGCCCGCCATCGATGGGCGCGCCATCCACCTCGAGCTGGCGCATCTTGCCGCCGGGCGCGGCGGCGGCTTCCAGCAACGTGACCTGCAGGCCCCGCTGCGCCAGCAGCAGGGCGCTTACCAGCCCGCCGATGCCGGCGCCGACGACGATCGCGCGCGGCTCGCGCAGGGCGGTCTCAGCCAAGCGCCCTGCCCTTCCAGCGGCCCTGCAACTGCAAGGGCACGAAGCGCACGAACATCGATTCGCTGAACCAGTCCTCCTGGTAGGCGGCGCGGATGGCCTCCTGGTGCGCGCCGCTGCGCGCATAGGCATCCATGGCCGCCTGGTCGCGCCACAGGCTGAAGGTGGCCTGGCGCAGCAGCGGTGCCTCGCCCAGGCCCATGGCCAGCAGGCAGCCTTCGGCACGCTCGAGCGCCGCTTCGGCCGGCGGCGAATGGCGCCAGAAGCGCAGCGCCAGCCGCGGACGGATCGAGGCACGCGTCAGCGAGGCCACCGGCAGGCCTGCCGGCACCGGCGCGCTGACACCGATCGGCTGCCCGCTCCAGGCGCCGCGGCAGGACGTGGCACGCAACTTCACGCTGCACCACTCGGCCGCATGCGCACGGTAGGCCGCGACGATCGGCGAGGTGCCCAGAAAGGCGTCGGCTGCCGCCTCGCCGTCGAACACCGCGAACAGGCCCTGGCGGCGCAGGCTGGGCCGAAGGCCGAAGCCGCCGCGTTGGCCGCTGCCCAGCGCCTTGGCAAAACGCAGACCGGGCACCCCGCGCAACAGCAGGCTGCCCAGCACGATGCGCGACCAGCCCCACAGCAGCGAACCGGGCGAAAGCTCCAGCAACAGCAGCACGACCACGTCGTCGCGCTGCAGCGGCAGCGGCGTGGTGTTGCCGCCGGAGCGCACCGCACCGGGTTCGTCGGGCAGGCTCTGGCGCCGCACGGGGCCTTGCGCCGCAGCGGCCACCAAGGCACCCGGCGCGGCCAGCGGACCGTGTGCCGGGCCGTGCATGACCGCTACTTCACCGTGACTTCGACGCGTCGCGCCGAGGGGTCTTCACCAGACACGTTGGCGCCCACCTGCAGCGGCTTGTCGAGCACCACGCGCGCCGGTGCAATGCCGCCGGCGACGATGGCGTCGCGCACGTTCACCGCGCGGTCCTTGGCCAGCTTCTCGTTGGCGGCCTTCTCACCGGCCGCCGAGTGGTAGCCCGAGATCTGCGCCTTGGCCGTCGGCTTGGCGCCCAGCGTGGCGATCAGCTGCGTCAGCCCCTTGGCCTGCTCGCCTTCCAGCGTGGCCGAGCCGACGCCGAAGTACAGCACCGAGCGCGTGGGCTCGGCCAGCGGCGGCGGCAGGCCGTCGGCCACCTTGGCGGCCGCGGAGACCAGCAGCGACGGGTAGTTCTTGGCCATCGGCGCGCCGTACATCGGCTTGTACACACCCTGGTGGCAGGTGGCGCAGTTCACCTTGGCCACATCGCCCAGTGGCCCGAGGCGATTGGCCGGGAAGGTCTTGGTCAGCGGCTCGAGGTAGTCGTTGTTCAACTCACGCGCCATCCGGATGCCGTGCCATGCCGTGGTGCGCTGCGGCGGCGAGCCTTCCCAGCTCTTGAAGTTGCGCGTGTTGTGGCAGTAGGTGCAGTTGACACCCAGCCCCGCCGACATGTGCATCATCAGGCCGTAGGTTTCCTCGGTGTGCAGGATCGAGGCCACATGCCCGGTGGGCAGCGCGGTACTCGCTCCGATGCCGATGGTCTGGTCGCCCAGCAGGTACAGGCTGTACGGGTCGTAGGTCAGCGAGCTCATGCCGACCATCTTCATCGGCTGGTTCTGGCCGGCCAGGTCACCGATGAAGTCGGAGCGCTTGTCCTGCGGCGGCGCCTTGAACCACACCTGCAGCGGCACGGCCTTGCCGCGGTGGCAGGTGTAGCAGGTGACGCCGGTGGCGGCCACGTGCGGCTTCCAGCCGGCATTGATGTGCTGCGTCATCTCGATCATGCGCCGCGCCACCACCTTGGTGTACTTGCTGTCCTCGCCCATCGCGGCGGGGTCGTGGCAGTAGTTGCAGCCCTGCTCGGGCGAGACCCATTCGGTCATCGCGGCCATCACGCGGGTGAACTCTGCCACGCTCAGGTGGCCCAGCAACGGCACGTTCTTGTAGATGTCGCGGGCCTTCGGGCCGGCATCGCTGTCGGCCGGCGGCGTGACGGGCGGCGCCTGGTTGGCCTCGGCCACGCGCAGCTCGATGCGCGGGTTGTAGACCAGCTCCATGCCCGTGCCGCGGTAGCCGCGCTGTACGGTGTCGACGGGCGGGCGCTCGCACCCGGCCAGCAGTGCGGCCGCCAGCAGCGCCACTCCGGCGCCAAAGAGTCGGTTGCTCATGGCTTCACCCCCTGCAGCAGCGTGGCCGGATCGACAGCGGGCGGGAACACCGCCGGGTACGGTGGCGCGACGCCATGCTTGACGGCCCACAGGAACCAGTTGTCGACCACCGTGCCGGACAGCAGGATGCCGATGCCGCCGGTCAGCGGGCACAGCACCGCGAACCACCACGCCCAGCGGTGGATCGATTCGGTGGTGGCGTTGAAGCCCATGGTCCAGCGCCAGAACAGCGCGGCACGCTCCGACGCGGTACCGCGGTCGGCGATCTGCTCCAGCTCGCGCTCGCCGCCGAAGCGGCTGACCGCCAGGATGGTGGCGCCGTGCATCGCGAACAGCAGCGTCGCGCCGTAGAGGAAGGCGATCGACAGTGCGTGGAAGGGGTTGTAGAACAGGTTGCCGTAGCGGATGGAGAAGGCCGCGGTCCAGTCCAGGTGCGGGAAGATGCCGAAGGGCACCGCCTCGGACCAGCTGCCCATCAGCACCGGGCGGATGAAGCCCAGCACCAGATACAGCCAGATCGCCGCGGCAAAGGCCCAGGCCACGTGCGTGCCCATGCCGAGTGCGCGGGCTCGGGTGTACATGCGTACCCACCACAGAAGGATCGACACGGTGAGGAAGCCGCCGGCCATCAGCCACCAGCCGCCCTTGTTCAGCGGCGGCAGCGACAGGCCGTATTCGGGCGCGGGCGGCTCCAGGGACAGCCAGAACAGCTGGCGCACGAATTGCACGATGTCCCAGTTGACCTGGGCCAGCATGTTGAAGCCGATGATGTTGATCGCCGCCACGCCGAAGATGATCGACGCGATGCCCAGCGGGCCCAGATAGATCGGGCCGATCTGCGGCATGCCCAGGCGCCCGAAGAGGTGCACCTGCGGCAAGTCGGTGCCGGTGCGCGGGCTGTTGCCCTCGCCCAGCGGCACCCCCAGGTTCGAAGGCCCGACCGCCTGGACTTGGGTGAACAGGTTTTGATACTCAGCCATTTCTTTCTCCTGTTCGCCTTACTTCAGCGGCCACTGCGCCCAGATCGGCATGTTCAGCCACCAGCCCCACCACTCGGGCCAGCCGCGGGTCCAGAAGGGACCGCTGATGACGATGCACACCGCGCTGAAGAACACCGCCGCCAGCGCCAGGAACAGACCCAGCCGGTGGATGCCCAGGGCGCCGATCGAATAGCCGACCGCGTCGCGGAAGAAGGTGTCCTCGTAGTCGGCCGTGCGCATGGCCTCGCCCTTCTTCGGGTTGCTGGCCGACAGGATCAGCCCACCGTGCAGCGACAGCGCCAGCGTCGTCGTGAAGAAGAAGCTGATGGCGATCATGTGCGCCGGGTTGTAGTGGAAGTGCAGGTACTGGTAGCCGACGTTGGACACCCAGTCCAGGTGGCTGAAGATGCCGTACGGAAAGCCATGTCCCCAGGCGCCCATCAGCACCGGGCGGATCACCACCAGCGTCACGTAGGCCAGGATTGCGAAGCTGAAGGCGATGGGCACGTGCAGCCCCATGCCCAGCTTTCGGCAGATCTCCACCTCGCGCAGCATCCAAGAGACGAAGGCGCCGATGGCACACACCGTGATCAGCTGCCACAGGCCACCTTCGAGCAGCGGGGCAATGCCCAGGCCATAGCTCAGGTCAGGCGGGGCGATGCTGATCTGCCACAGGTTCCAGGTGGGCCCCTTCGCGGCACCCCACAGGATCAGGGCGGTGCCCAGGAAGCTGAAGAAGGCCGTCGTGACGCCGAAGAAGCCCACATAGAACGGGCCGACCCAGAAATCGAACAGGTCGCCGCCGACGAGCGTGCCTCCGCGCACGCGGTACTTCTTCTCGAAACTCAACATGGCCATGCTTGGTCCCCCACCGGGCGGCTAGGCCGTCCGGCACATGTTCTGCGGGCATGCAGACCGGCGGGCCCGAAGGCCGGTGCCGGCTGCATGCGTTGTGGCGGGAATCCCGCTACTTGGTGTTCAACGTGTTGGATGCCACCGCCACAGGCATAGGCGCGTTCAGCGCCGCCACCTTGGCCGTCTTGGGGCCATCCAGCCAGTTGAACTTGTTCGTGCTCAGCAGGATGAGATGGATCATCACTGCGATGCCGAACAGAAAGACCGCCAGTGCGACCATCGTTCGCAGGGGGTCGAACAGACGCCAAATTCTCCACATGGTTCAAGCTCCTAGGTTAGGTGCGACATAAAGGTGTAGACCGCCGCCTTCACGCCGCCGTTGAGTGACTTCGCACCCTCGGCACCCGGCAGCCAGGTCCTCCATTGCCAACCCAGCAACTGCCCTGCAAGGGCGATTGCCATGAACAGCGCGAAGGCCGCACTGAAGATCAGCCAGTAGTTCCGGATGTCTTCGTGCGCGGGCTTGCGCGATGCATCGATCGAGTGGGCCATGTCGGTTCCCTTCATTCCGGGGTTCGCGTCAGATGCTCAGAGCCAGGGGCGCCAGATCCACACCAGGATGTGCGCGACCACGGCAACCGCCGTGAAGCCCACGAAACCCTGGACGTAGAACTTGTGGAACTCCTGAGCCTCTTCGTCGGTGAGGCCCGAGATCGAGCCCTTTCTTTCAGCCATAGGAAAAGTCCTCCAGACCGGCCTTGCGGCCGCATGCGCACAAAGCCCGCGCATCGTGGGCAATCCCGGCAGGACGCCGGGACATGGGGTACGTCGGCCCGCGGCGGACGCATGAGTCGAGCTTCATGCCGTCTCCTCGATGCCGAGCAGACGGCGAACCCGCGCCAGCGTGACGCGTGCTTCGCCGGCGGCATGGGCCTCGCGTTCGGCGCGGTCGCGCAGTTGCTTGGCTGCCGAGATCTGCACCAGCACCGGCTGGGCGTCGATGTGGCGCTGCAGGGCCTGCTGCGCATCGGCGTCCCAGGGCCGCGCATCGCCGCGCCGCGTGGGCGTGGCCGCCACCTTGTCGAGCTCGGTGCCCAGCGGCAGGATGTGGAACAGCGCGTCGAACAGCGCGTTGCAGAACTCCTGCACGATGTACGTGGCGCCGGCATAGCCCATGAAGGGCGTGCCGGTATGGCGGCGGATGATCGCGCCGGGGAAGGACGCCGGGATGTAGGCCGGCTTCGGCCCGTGGCCCTGCGCCACCTCGGCCAGGTACATGCGTTCGTTGTAGCTGCCGAACATCACCAGCGGCGGCTTGTCGTGCACCAGCTGGCGCACCGTGGCGTTGTCAGTCTTCGCTCCGGCCTGGCGCGACACCGCGAAGTTGCAGGGCAGGCCGAGCTCGTCCTCCAGGAAGTGGCGGATGCCGCGCGCGTAGGTCTCGCCGGCCACCACCGCGAAGTTGGCGGTGCCGAAGAAATCCTGCGTGACGCTGCGCCACAGGTCCCACACCGGCTTGATGGTGGTGTGCTTCTCGCGCTCGATGAAGGGCTCGGGGTCCAGGTGCAGCAGCTGGCCCAGCTGGCGCAGGAAGGCGGTGGTGCTGTGCAGCCCGATCGGCGCCTGCAGGTAGGGGCGCTCCAGCGCCTCGCACAGCATGCGGCCGTACTCGCGGTACATGCAGATGTTGACGTCGGCCTCGACCAGGCGCGACACGTCGGCCAGGTGGCTGCCCAGCGGGAACACCATGTTCACCTCGGCGCCGATGCCCTGCACCAGGCGGCGGATCTCGGCCAGGTCGCTGGGCATGTTGAAGCTGCCGTAGCACGGGCCGATCAGGTTGACGCGCGGCTTCTCGCCGGCCGGGCGTTCCTCGAAGGGCTTGCGCTGCGGCACCTTGCGCAGGCCGTACTGCTGCCACAGCCACAGCATCGCGCGGTTGGCGCACTGCCACTGGTCCTCGTCGATGGTGCGCGGCAGGAAGCGCTGGATCGTCGTGCCCTCGGGCGTGACGCCGCCGCCGATCATCTCGGCGATGCTGCCGGTGACCACGACGCTGGGCAGGTCGGGGTCGAGCGTGGCATGGGCGCGCTTCATCGCGCCTTCGGTGCCATCGCGGCCCAGCTGTTCTTCCGCGAGACCGGTGACGACGATCGGCAGCTCGTGCGGCGGCAGCGCGTCGGTGTAGTGCAGCACGCTAGTCACCGGCAGGTTCTCGCAGCCCACCGGGCCGTCGATGATGACCTGCAGGCCCTTGATGGCCGTGAACACGTACACCGCGCCCCAGTAGCCGCCGGCGCGGTCGTGATCGATGGTGTAGCCGGGCACGGCCATCAGATCATCTCCTCGGCCTTGCGCTTCTTGAGCAGCTTGATGACTTGGCGGCGCGTGTCGGCGCGGAATTCGGGGTGTGCCTTGGGCACCTCTTCCCAGACGCCGGACTGGTCGCCGTCGCCGACGCCGCCGAAGAAATCGCGCATGCGGTCGAAGCGCGCCTTGTTGCCGATGGCGGCGTTGATCACCTGGGCCAGCGAGCCGGCGCCCATCACGCCCATCAGCGGCCGGGCCGAGATCAGGTTGGTGAAGTACAGCGCCGGAATCGCCGCCTGCTTGGCCGCCTGCACCACCGGCGTGGTGCCGATCGCCAGATCGGGCCGGAACTCGCGCACCGCGTCGATGTCCTGCTCCAGCGAGGCGCGGTACTGAACGCGCACGCCGCGGGCATTCAGCCACTCGAGGTCGGGCGCGCTCCACGGCGTCTTCGGGCAGGCGGTGCCCACATAGGGCACGTCGGCGCCGCTTTCGATCAGCAGGCGCGCCACCAGCAGTTCGCTGCCTTCGTAGCCGCTGACGGTGATGCGGCCCTGGACCGGCGTGCGCGCCAGCGCGCCCTTGATGGCCGGCAGCCACTGGTTCTTGGCGGCATCGATCAGCGCCTGCGGCACATTGGTCGCGCTGCCGATGGCCTGCAGCCAGGCCTCGGTGCCATCGTGGCCCACCGGCGCCGACGGCACGATGGCGCGTCCGGCCGCCTCGAACTCGCGCACGCTGGCGGTGTAGAAGGGGTGGATCGCGGCGACCGCGGCGCAGTCCAGCGCGGCATAGAGCTCACGCCATTCGCGCGTCGGCACGACGGGGCCGCAGGCCAGGCCCATCGGCTCGAGCAGCATGCCGATGCCCACCGGGTCGGCCGGGAACATCTCGCCCAGCAGCGTGATCGTCGGCTTGTCGCTGACACCGTTGCGCGGCGCCGTCACCGGGCCGGCCTCGGCCTCGCCGCGCGCATAGCGCAGCATCGCGCCGGCCAGCACGTCCTTGGCCTCGGCATGCGTCGGCACGCCGAAGCCCGGCACGTCGATGCCGATGATGCGCACGCCGTTGATGTCCTTGGGCAGCAGCTGCAGCGGCACGCCGCTGGCCGTGGGCACGCACAGGTTGATGATGACGATGGCGTCGTACAGCGCCGGGTCGGCCTGCGCGTGCACGGTGTCGCGGATGTCCTCGAACAGCTTGCCGGTGACCAGCGTCTCGCTGTTGAAGGGCACGTAGCCGACGCTGCGGCGCGCGCCGTAGAAGTGGCTGGTGAAGGTCAGGCCGTAGACACAGCAGGCGCTGCCGCTCAGGATGGTGTGGGTGCGGCGCATGCGCAGCCCCACGCGCAGCGAGCCGAAGGCCGGGCACATGCTCTGCGGCTGCTCGTGCGGGCCGGCGCCGGCCGCGGGCCCCTGCAGCGGATAGTCCTTGGCGTACTGCGCCAGCACCTCGCTCTTGCCGGCCGCCTGCGCGGCCGCCAGCAGCTGGGCCTTGCCGGAATGGCAGCCCAGGCCGTCACCTTCGACGGCGGCGGGGTTGGGAAGATCGTTCGCGCCCATGGCTCGGTTCTCGTGCTCAGGCGTCGTCGTAGACGACTTCCAGCGTCGGCTTGACGATCTCGTTCTTGCCGACCATGTCGAACAGCGTGGCCGGTTCCATCTGGAAGTCGCGGCCGGTGGCTTCGGCCGAGAACAGGCCGAGCAGCTGGTCCTGCGTCTGCGGCTTGGGCCGCACCGGCGGCGCCTCGGCGACATTGGTGGCCAGCTGCTCGAACAGCGGAGCCCACTGCGTGCCGGGCCGGCCGATGATTTCGTAGCTGGCGCTCTTGCGGCGGATGTCCTCGTGCGCGGGGATCGCCGCCAGCACCGGGATGCCGGCGTTCGACGCGAAGGCCTGCGCCTCGCCGGTGCCGTCGTCCTTGTTGATCACCATGCCGGCCACGCCGACGTTGCCGCCCAGCTTGCGGAAGTACTCCACTGCGCTGCAGACGTTGTTGGCGACGTACAGGCTCTGCAGGTCGTTGCTGCCGACGACGATGACCTTCTGGCACATGTCGCGCGCGATCGGCAGGCCGAAGCCGCCGCAGACCACGTCGCCCAGGAAGTCGAGCAGCACGAAGTCGAAGCCCCAGTCGTGGAAGCCCAGCTTCTCCAGCGTTTCGAAGCCGTGGATGATGCCGCGCCCGCCGCAGCCGCGGCCGACCTCGGGGCCGCCGAGCTCCATCGCGAACACGCCGTCGCGCTTGAAGCAGACGTCGCCGATGGACACCGGCTCGCCGGCCAGCTTCTTGCGGCTGCTGGTCTCGATGATGGTGGGCGTGGCCTTGCCGCCGAACAGCAGGCTGGTGGTGTCGCTCTTCGGATCGCAGCCGATCAGCAGCACCTTCTTGCCTTGCTGCGCCATCATGTAGCTCAGGTTGGCCAGCGTGAAGCTCTTGCCGATGCCGCCCTTGCCGTAGATGGCGATGATCTGCGTGGCCTTGGTGGCCGGCGCGGTGGACACCGGGTCGGGTTCGATGGCCGCCTCGGCGCGCAACTGCACGTCGCGCAGGATCTGGATCGGGGACACCGTCGGGGCGCCATTGGGTGTGCTCATGCGCTGTGTCTCCAGTCGAGGATCATCTTCAGACAGGCCACGTCGCCGAAGGCCGTGCGGTACGCGGCATCGGCATGGGCGGCTTCTTCGCGGTGCGTGATCAGGCCGCCGAGTGACAGCACGCCGTCCTCGATCAGCGCCTTCACGGCCAGCAGGTCGGGGCGCTGCCATTCGGCGGCGGCGCGGATCTGCGCCTCGCGCATGAAGGCCGGCGGGAACGAGAAAGACACCCGATCGCTGTAGAAGCCAGCCAGCACCACCTCGCCGCCCGGCGCCAGGCGGCCGATCAGCGTGTCCAGGATCGACGCGTCGCCGCTGACGTCGTAGATCGCACGGTAGTTGCGCCGCTTGTCCTCGTCGGGGTGCAGCACGGTGTAGCCCTCGGCGCCCAGCGCGCGCTGCGGGTCGCGCTCCCAGACCACCGTGTCGGTCACGCCGGCAGCGACGTTCAGGCGCGCCAGCAGGCGGCCCAGCACACCATGGCCGACGATCAGGTCGGGGGCCACCGGATGCTCACGCTGCCCGCCGCCGGACACGGCGTGGTACGCGGTGGCCGCCAGGGCCAGCAGGATCGCGCGCTCGCCCAGCGCTTCGTCGACCGGCACCACGCGCTTGCCGGGGACCACCACGCGCGCCGCGGCACCGCCGAACAGGCCGCGCACGTCGCCGAAGCAGTTGGCACCGGGCACGAACACGCGCGCACCCACATCCAGGCCCGACAGGTTGCCGGCCTCGACGACGCGGCCCACCGATTCGTAGCCGGGCACCAGCGGGTAGCCCATGCCGGGGAACATGGGCATGCGGCCGCTCCACAGCAGCTTCTCGGTGCCGGTGCTGATGCCGCTCCATTCGATATCGACCACCACGTCCTGATCGCCGGGATCGGACAGCGACAGCTCGCTGAGCACCAGGCGTTCGGGCTGTTCCAGCACGACGGCAGTGGTCTTCATGTGGCGGCTCCCGGGAGGAAGAAGTCAGTCGGGGCGGGGCGGCTCATGGTGCGGGGCATCGATCGGCAACGGGTCGATGTCATCTTATGCTGACTACACAGAGTGTCAAGCTTTGTTTACGCTTAGGCTCGGTTGCGCCGGCAGACCAGCACCCCCACCTGCAGCGGGATGGTCGTGGGCAGTTCGCGCACCTGCTCGAAGCCCGCCGCCTGCAGCAAGGCCGTGAGCTGCGCCGCGGTACGCGCCCGGCCACCGCGCATGGCCAGCAGGTACATGCCGAAATAGGCGTCGCCCATGCGCGGCGCGCCCGGCGCGCCGGCCATCGGCTCGGCCAGCAGCAGCGTGCCGCCGGGCGGCAGCGCGCGGTGCACGGCACGCAGGATGGTCAGCGCGCGCTCGTCGCCGTGGTCGTAGATGACCCGCACCAGCGACGCGATGTCGGCGCCACCGGGCAGCGGATCGCGGGTGAAGTCGCCGCCGAAGACCTGCGCGCGCTCAGCCAGGCCAAAGGCGGCGAAGGCCGCGGTGGCCGGCGCCACCACCGCCGGCAGGTCGAAGAGCATCAGCCGCAGCCCCGGCGCATGTTGCCCGGCAGCCACGAGAAAGCGCCCTTGCCCGCCACCCACGTCCAGCAGACAGCGGTGCTGGTGCAGCGGGTAGGCGTCCAGCACCTCCTGCGCCACCAGCGGCTGCGAGGCCGACATCAGCGCCGAATAGGTGTCCACCTGCGCGCGCGGCAACTGCCCGGGCGCCGCCGCCTCGGCATAGGCCCAATAGCGCGAGAGCGCCGGCGGCTCGCCCTCGCCGCGCAGCAGGGCCAGCGGGTCGCGCAGGTCGCCATAGAGCACGGCATGGTGCTCGACCATCGCGGTCACCGCCTCGTTGCCGACCAGCGGCGCCCCCAGCGCGCCCAGCCCGTAGCGGCCCCCCGCACGGTGCTCCACCAGTTGCAGCGAGACGGCCGCGGCCAGCAGACGCTCGGTGGCATCGAGGGGAAGCTCGAAGCGGCGCGCCAGTTGTGTGGCGGTCTGCGGGCCTTCGGCCAGCACCTCGAAGGCCTTCACCCGTACGCAGGCCAGCAGCACTTGCGAATAGACGAAGCCCGCCACCAGGTCGAACAGGCCACGGGCGCGGTGCCGCACCAGCGGCCGCAGATACCAGGTGCGCGCAGCGCGGCGCTGGAACTCCGAGTCAATGAGCCGCTGGTCGCGCCATTGGCGCCAACGCTCGCGCCAGCCTTCAAGCCAACCGATGGCGCCGGCTTCGCTGTCCACCGCTTCGGCGTGCAGCGGGGTCGGGGAGGCCTGCATGCCCGCTCAAGCCGCCAACGCCAGGTCGCGCACGCTGTCCTTGGGCACCAGCCGCTCGGATTCGGCACGTACCAGCGCACGCAGCATCGGCGCGCCATCGCAGGCGGGGATGGCGGCGATCGAGCGGGCCACCAGGTCGTCGAAGTATTCGATGGCGCCCCCCAGCCCCAGCTCGGAGGCCGAACTGGGGCGATCGAGGTCGCGGTCGCGGCCGGCCGGCTTGCCCAGCGCCTGCGTGGTGGCGACCACGTCGCGCACATCGTCGGCCACCTGGTAGGCCTCGCCCAGGCACAGGCCGAAGGCGCGCCATGGCGCCGGATCGGCCGCCGCCGCCAGCGCGCCGGCTTCGGTGCAGGCGGCAAACAGCGAGCCGGTCTTGGCGCGGTGGTAGGCAGCCAGCGACACGCGCGGCTCGCATTCCCAGGCCTGGCCGGCGACGATGCCGTGCGGCCCGCCCACCCGCTGGCCCAGCGTGCGCACCAGCGGGCCCAGCAACCGCGCCGTGGCGGGCGCACTGGCCTCGGCCAGTGCCTGGAAGGCCAGCACGATCAGTGCATCGCCACTGAGCACCGCCAGCCTTTCGCCAAAGGCCGCATGCACCGAAGGCACGCCACGGCGCGTGGCCGCGTCGTCGAAGCAGGGCAGGTCGTCATGCACCAGCGAGGCGCAATGCAGCAGTTCGATGGCGGCGGCCGCTGCGTCTGACAACTCGGGATGGGGGTCGCCGCAGGCCCGCGCCACCGCCAGGCACAGCTGCGGCCGGATGCGCGCACCGCCGGGGAAGACCGCATGGCGCATAGCGGCCGCCAGCAAGGGCGGGCCCTCCGGCGACATGCCGAAGGACAGCGCCTGCTGCAACGCGCGCTCGATGCGCTGCGCCACCGACAGGGCCGGGTTCTCCACGCTGGCTGCGACAAGCCCCTGGCGACGACGCTTGTGTAACATTTCTATGTCACTCCTAGTTGTCAAGCTCAATTGACACAAGTAGGATAGGTTCATGTTCACTTGGCGTCAACGTGGTCTTTGCGGGCCTGTAGCCCTCCTGCGATGAGCGTGCTCAGCCTCAGCCTCAGCCATCACCACGCACCGCTGGACCTGCGCGGTCGCTTTGCCTTTGCGCCAGAGCAATTGCCGGTGGCCTTGCGTTCGCTGCGCGAGCGGCTGGGCCGTGCTCAGCCCGAGGTGACGCTGCTGTCCACCTGCAACCGCACCGAGCTCTACGTGGCCCCTGCAGAGGGCGTGGCCTCGGAGGAACTGGTGTGCCCGGCACTGGACTGGCTGGCCGAACAGGGCGGCGCCAGCGGCAGCACGCTGCGGCAGCACACCCGTGTGGCACAGCAGGTGGATGCCGCGCGCCATGCCTTCCGCGTGGCTGCCGGTCTGGATTCGATGGTGCTGGGCGAACCGCAGATCCTGGGCCAGATCAAGCTGGCCGTGCGCGAGGCGGGCCAGGCCGGCACCATGGGCAGCACGCTGCACCAGCTGTTCCAGCGCGCCTTCTCGGTGGCCAAGGAAGTGCGTACCGCCACCGACATCGGCGCGCATTCGGTCAGCATGTCGGCGGCCGCAGTGCGGCTGGCGCAGCAGCTGTTCGGTGACCTGTCCGAGGTGCGGGTGCTGTTCGTCGGCGCCGGCGAGATGATCGAACTGGCCGCCGCGCACTTTGCAGGGCGCAAGCCCAAGTCGATGACGGTGGCCAACCGCACCCCGCAGCGCGGCGAGGCCCTGGCCCGTCGCTTTGGCTGCGAGGCCGTCGGCCTGGCCGATCTGCCGCAGCGCCTGCACCAGTTCGACGTGGTGGTGTCCTGCACCGCCAGCACGCTGCCGATCATCGGCCTGGGCGCGATGGAAAGCGCGCTGCGCCAGCGCCGCCGCCGCCCGATGTTCCTGGTGGATCTGGCCGTGCCACGCGACATCGAGCCCGAGGTCGCGCGCCTGCAGGATGTCTACCTGTACACGGTGGACGATCTGTCGATGCTGGTGCAGGCCGGCGGCGAGAAACGCCAGGCCGCCGTGGCCCAGGCCGAGGCCATCGTCGATGCCGGCGTGCGCAGCTTTGCGCACTGGCTGGAACAGCGCCACAACGTGCCGCTGATCCGCGAGGTGAATGCCCGCGCCGATGCCTGGCGTGACGCCGCGCTGTCGCGCGCGCGGCGTCGGCTGGCCCGCGGCGAGGACCTGGACGCCGTGCTCGAGTCACTGGCCCGGGGCCTGACGGCCAAGGTGCTGCATGGCACCCTGAGCGAACTGCGCCATGCCGACGAGGCACACCGCGACGAGGTCAACCAAGCGGTGTCCCGGCTGTTCCTGCGGGCCGGAACGCGTTCGGCCGCGGCCTGAGCACTGGCCCCCTGCGGGGCAACTGGCAAGGCTCAGCGCTGGCGCAAGCCGGCCCGGCGCATCACCGGCACCGTCAGCAGCAGCCCCATGGCCATCAACGCCCAGGTCGTGGGCTCCGGCACGGGCGCGCTGAGCTGGAAGTTGTCCAGCTGGGTCCGGTCGACGTGGCTGGCACTCGTCAGGGTGTTGTAGTCGGTGTAGTCGGCCGCCACCAGCACCCGGGTCAGGCTGCCCAGCACGGCATCGAATTGCGCGACCGTGGGCGCGCTGTTGGCGGCGTTGTAGGGCTGCTGCGTGTCGCCGTGGATGCGCCAGCCTCCTGCGGCATCGAGAGTGAAGACGTAGTTCTTCCAGCCCGTGGTGGGCACGGCCTGCTCGGAGATCAGCGTCAGCCCACCGCCGACCAGCGCCACCCGCACGCCGTAGTTCAACGTGCCGACGTTGTAATCGTGGCGCAGGCTGAAGGACATCTGGCCGCCGCTGGCGATGGGCGCCAGGTAGCTGGCCGGCGCCGCCAGGTAACCCCAGCTGTTGTCGCTGTCCAGCTGGCTGATGTATCCCCCGGGGTTGCCGCCGCTGCTTTCCCACACCGGGCCCACCGCCCCGTTGCCGAAGGAGCTCCACCCTTCGGCATCGCTGTCGAAGCTGCCTGCGGCCTGGGCGCCCAGGGTGCACAGCGTGAAGCACAGCGCCGCAACAAGCTTCGTTCTCATGGGTGATCTCCTGGCCGGTGTTGAATGCTTGCTCGATGCTGCCGCCTTGCGGCTGCCGGCACAACCCTCGATTCGTGGGACGCCGCCACGCCGCGGCTCAGCGCTGCGGCATGTCCTTCGCGCCGTAGCCCAGGCTCACCGTTGCATCGGCCGGCAGTGCCGGCAGCGTAGCCTGCCAGTCTTCCCAGGCCTGGCGCATGCGCTCCAGACGCTCGCCCTCGTAGGGCCCGCGGTTGGCGCGTTCGCGTTCGTCGGCCTCGATGTCGAACAGGTAGTCGTGGCCATCCACCCGCAGGTACTTCCAGCGGCCGTCGCGCCAGGCGCGCTGCTCGCGGTGCTTCATGCGCCAGCCCATCGGGCGCGCGAAGGTGGCGGCCGGGTCGCGCAGCACCGGCAGCAGCGACACGCCGTCCAGCGGCCAGTCTGCATGCGCCGCCACCCCGGCCGCAGCCAGCATCGTGGCCGACCAGTCCATCGTCAGGCAGTGCTGGCTGCTCACGCCGCCGGGCGCGATGACCCGCGGCCACTGCGCGATGTAGGGCACCCGGATGCCGCCTTCGGTCAGGTCCATCTTGCCGCCCACCAGCGGCCAGTTGTCGCTGAAGCGCTCGCCCCCGTTGTCGCTGGTGAAGACCACCAGCGTGTCGTCCAGCCGCCCGGCCTGCTGCAGCGCCTGCAGCACGCTGCCGATGCCCTCGTCCATGTGGTGGATCATGCGCCGGTAGGTCTCCACATTGCCGCCGGCCAGGTGGAACAGGCTGCCCTCGACCTTCAGCGCGCGGTCGTCGCGCGTCTCCCACGGCCAGTGCGGCGCGGTGTAGTGCAGGCTCAGGAACAGCGGCGCTTCGTCTTGCGCCGTGCGGGCGATCCAGTCCACCGCGCGCTCGGTGATCAGGTCGGTGAGGTAGCCCTCCTCCACCTGGCGCTCCTCGCCCACCCACAGGTCGTGCGTGCCGGACGAATCGGCATGGGTGAAGTAGTCGACGCCGCCGCTCATCGGCCCGAAGAAGCTTTCGTAGCCCGAGCGCAGCGGGCCGAAATGCGGCGGATAGCCCAGGTGCCACTTGCCGATCAGCGCGGTGCGGTAGCCGGCCTCGCGCAGCAGCGAGGGCAGCGTCGGATGCTCGGGCGGCAGGCCCAGCGTGGCGCTGCCACGGCTGCGGCTGTTGATCGGCTCTTCCGCCGCGCCGCGCAGCCGGTACTGCCAGCGCGCGGTCATCAGCGCAAAGCGGGTCGGCGAGCACACCGGCGAGTTGGCATAGCCCTGGGTGAAGCGCAGGCCACGGGCGGCCATTGCGTCCAGCACGGGCGACACCTTGCCGAAGCCGGCGTCGCGGCCGCCGTAGCAGCCCAGATCCGCATAGCCCAGATCGTCCGCGACGATGAAGACGATGTTCGGCCGGCGCATGTTCAATCTCCCGGCGTGAAGCCCGAGGCCTTGATCACCGGCTCCCACATCGCGCGCTCGCGGGCCTGCACCGCCAGCAGTTCGGGCGTGCTGCTGGGCGTGGGCACCAGGCCCAGGCGCGCCAACCGCTCCTTGGCGGCCGGCGTCGTCAGACCGGCGTGCACGGCCTGGCGCAGGCGGTCCAGCGTAGCCGGCGGCGTGGCGGCCGGCGCATACAGCGCAAACCACGACGGCACCTCCACCGCGATGCCCACCTCCTTCAGCGTGGGCACGCCCTCGACGAAGGTGCTGCGGGTGGCCCCCGCGGTGGCGATGATGGTCACGCGGCCGGCCTTGTGCAGTTCCAGCGCCTCGGTCACCGGGCTCACCGCCATGGCCAGCGTGCCGCCGGCCAGGTCGTTCATCGACAGCGCCGAGCCGCGATAGGGCACATGGGTCATCGGCACGCCGATCTGCCGCGAGAAGGCCACGCCGATGAAGTGCGGGATCGTGCCCGCACCGGGCGAACCATAGGCCGCCTTGTCGCCTGCCGTGGCCAGCCAGGCGCGGAAGCCCTTCATGTCCTTGGCCGGCACCATCGGCCCGATGGTCACCGCGAAGTCGCCGCTGGCCACGCGCGTGACGGGCACGAAATCCTGCACCGGGTCGTAGCGCAGGTTGCGGAACACATAGGGGAACAGCGTCATCGGCCCTTGCGGCGCCAGCAGCAGCGTGTCGCCGTCGGGCGGCGCGGCCTTCACCGCTTCCACCGCCAGGCGGCCGCCGGCACCGGCGCGGTTCTCGACGATGGCGCTGCGGTTCAGCCCGCTCTGCAGCGATTCGGCCACCAGCCGCGCTAGCGCATCCACGCTGCCGCCCGGCGCGAAGCCGACGATCACCTTGATGGTTTGCGGCTGGGCGTTGGCCGCAGGGGTCAGGGCCGCCAGCGGGGCCAGCGCGGCGAGCGCCCTCAACAGTTGTCTGCGTTGCATCTGCTTGTCTCCTGGTGCTGCGGCGCCACCCCGGAGCACGCCACCGGGACCTACTCTAGGCAGGCCCGGCCCGAAGCGCCATTAGCAGAATCGAGCGGACGGCGGCAGGCATCGAAGCGTCGAAACCTGCATGCGCTGGTCTCAGAGCGTGAGAGGCAATTCAATGCACCCGCGCCGGGGTGGCCCCAGAGCAGGCCCACTCGTCGTTGCAAAGCTTCGCCGGGACCCCGCCCCGGCTGTGCTTCGCGCCTAGATTGGGCCTGCTCTGGGACCTCACGCGGGTGCATTGGATTGCCTCTCACGCTCTCAGCCCCGCTGCCGGTTCAACCCATCGATCTGCCTGTTCAGCGTCCAGTAGTCGTACAGGTAGCCCAGACCGAACAGGCCCGCGCTCAGCAGGTACAGGATGCCGGTGAGCCACTTGCCGATGTACATGCGGTGGATGCCCAGCAGGCCCAGGAAGGTCAGCAGGATCCAGGCCACCGAATAGTTGATCGGCCCGGCCTGGAAGCGCAGGTCGGCCTGGCGGTCCATGGCCGGGATCAGGAACAGGTCGATCAGCCAGCCGATGCCCAGCAGCCCCAGCGTGAAGAACCAGATCGTGCCGGTGATCGGCTTGCCGTAGTAGAAGCGGTGCGATCCGGTGAAGCCGAAGATCCACAGCAGGTAGCCGATGGTCTTGGAATGGTTGTCGGTCTGCATGGCGGCCCCAAGGTGGTTCAGCGCCCGGTCCAGCGCGGCGCACGCTTTTCGATGAAGGCGCGCGGGCCCTCGCGATAGTCCTCGGTGGCCTGCACCCGCGTGCGTCCCTGCATCGACAACGCGCGCAACCCGGCGTCGTCCAGGTCCACCGCCTGGCGCGCGATCTGCAGGCTTTCGCGCACGGCCACCGGCGCGTTGCGGGTGATGCGCCCGGCCAGCGCCAGCGCTTCGTCCACCACCCGCTCGGCCGGTGCCAGCCGGTTCACCCAGCCGTGGCGGTGGGCCTCGGCCGCGGGCAGCGTATCGGCGGTCAGGATCAGCTCCAGTGCCAGCTGGCGCGGCAGCGCGCGCGGCAGCCGGTACAGCCCGCCGGCGGCGGCGATCAGGCCGCGCGTCACCTCGGGCAGGCCGAAGGCGGCATCGTCGGCCGCCACCACCAGGTCACAGGCCAGCACGATCTCGCAGCCGCCGGCCAGCGCCTTGCCATGCACCGCGGCGATCCACGGCTTGCTGCGCGGCGCGTCGACGAAGCCGGCGAAGCCGCCGCGCGCGGTGAACAGCGCCTCGCCGCGGCCGGCCGACACCTCCTTCAGGTCGGCACCGGCGCAGAACACCAGGCCCTCGCGCGCGCCGGTCAGCACCACCGCCCAGATGTCGGCATCGCGCTCGGTCTCGTCGACGATGGCCTCCAGCGCGGCGGCGACCTCGCCATTGACGGCGTTGCGGGCCTGCGGCCGGTTCAGCGTGACCAGGGCCACGTGGCCGGCCAGGCGTTGCAGGGTGACGACGGCGTCGGGGTTCGGGTTCATGCTGTGCTTCGGGTGTGCCGCGGGATTGCGGGCCCGATGCTAACCAGCCGACCGGGCCCGCAGCTTTGCATTGATGTACGCGCCATGCGGCACGTGCAGCAGGTCCGACAGGCGCCACAGCGTGTGCCGCTCATGCTCGCTCAGGTGGCCGTCGGCATAGGCCACGCGCCACATCGCCTCGACCATCCGGATCTTCGCCGGCATGTCGAAATGCGCGTTGATGTGCGAGGTGAACTCGAACCAGTCGGTGGCCTGCTGCGCAGCCTGGCCGGCCAGCTCGATCAGCCGGTCCACCTCGTCGGCTTGCAGCGCGAACTTGGCGCGCAGCGCATCGATGACGGCCTGGCGCTCGGCGGCTGCGAAGTGCGTGTCGGCGCGCATCACCTCCACCAGCATCACCGCAGCGGCCAGCTGCACGGTGTGCTCGGCCGCGCCCGGGCCGGCGGTGGGCGGCGGCGGCACCAGCGCGCCGAACAGTTCCTTCAGGGTTTGCAGCATGGTGGGCCGAGCATAAGGGCACCGCGCGGGCCGCTATGCTGGTGCGGCCTTCCCTGCCCGCCATGCCCCGCTCCGGAAACCTGCGCGCCATTCTGGCCATGATTGCCGCCTGCGCCATGTTCGGCTGCATGGACGCGCTGCTGAAGCTGCTGGCCGGGCACTACCCGCCGTTCCAGGTGACCGCGCTGCGTGGCCTGACCGCCATGCCGCTGGTGCTGCTGTACCTGCTGTGGCGGCGCGAGCTGGCCGTGGTGTTCCGCCGCCACCTGCGCTGGCGCCTGCATGCGCTGCGCGCGCTGCTGACGGTGCTGCTGCTGGCGCTGTTCACCTACGGCCTGCAGACGCTGGGCCTGGCAGAGGCCTACACGCTGAGCTTCATCGCACCCATGGTGATCACGATGCTGTCGGTGCCGCTGCTGAAGGAGCGCGTGCCACCTCGGCACTGGGCGGCCATTGCCGTGGGCCTGGCCGGCGTGGTGGTGGCGCTGCGGCCGGACCAGACTGCCTTCCTGTCGCTGGGCGCGCTGGCCGTGCTGGCCGCGGCCGTGTGCTATGCCGTTTCCAACCTGATCGGCCGCATCATCAGCCGCACCGAGCCCAGCGCCACGTTGCTGTTCTGGACCACGGCCGGCCTGCTGGTGGGCGGCAGCGCGTTGAGCCTGGGCCGATGGGTGCCGGTGCCGGCCGAGCATGCACCGCTGCTGCTGGGCCTGGCGGTCAGCGGCTTCCTGGGCCAGTTGGCCATCACCGAGGCCTTCCGCCACGGCCAGGCCTCGGCCGTGGCGCCTTTCGAATACACCGCGCTGGCCTGGGCCGTGGCGCTGGACTGGATGGTCTGGCGCGCCGTGCCCGACGGCTACACGCTGCTCGGCGGCACCATCATCATCGCCAGCGGCATCTACCTGATCCGCCGTGAGGCGCCCCGGGACACGGTGCACGCACCCACCTGAATCGCTGCTCAAGTCGACCCAGCTCACGCCGACAATCGATCCATGCACTCACGATGGCGGCAGATCGTCCTGCGCAGCCCCTCGGCACTGGTGGTCGCCGCGGTGGCGGCGTGCAGCGTGCTGCTGTCGGTGGCAGCGCTGTTCGGCCTGACCGGCGCGCTGGGGCTCGGCTTCGGCGGCGACTTCCCCGCCTACGTGGCCCTCGCGGTGCTGATCCCGCTGCTGGTGTCGGTGCCGGTCAGCGGCGTCATCGTGCATCTGCTGCACGAGGTGGAGGACGCGCGCCAGGCAGCGCAGCGCCTGGCCTGGCAGGACGAGCTGACCGGCCTGTCGAACCGGCGCCGCTTCATCGAGCTGGCGCAGCGCGAGGTGGACCTCGCGCGCCGCAGCGGCCGGCCGGTGGTGGCCGTGCTGATGGACCTGGACGATTTCAAGCTGATCAATGACCGCCATGGCCATGCCGTGGGCGACCGCCTGCTGGTGGCCGTGTCCATGGCGGTGACCCAGGCGCTGCGCGGCACCGACCTGGCCGGGCGTTGGGGTGGCGAGGAATTCGCCCTGGTGCTGCCCGGCACCGACATCGACGACGGCCTGATGGTGATGGAGCGCGTGCTGCAGGCCGTGCGCAGCCTGAGCCTGGCCGAAGAGGGCCGCCCGGCCATCCGTTGCACCGCATCGATCGGCCTGGCGGTGCTGCGGCCCGACACCGAGCGGGTGGAGACCTTGATCGATCTGGCCGACCGGGCGATGTATGCCGCCAAGACGGCCGGCAAGAACCGGGTGGCGCCGGCCCAGACGCCGTTGCGGGCCTGAGCTTCAGGCGGCCTGCAGCGAGGCGCTGACCTGCTCCACCCGCTGCCCCACCAGCAGGCCCCGCTGGAAATCCAGCAGCAAGCGGCCCTGGTGCAATTGCGCCGGGCCGCTGCGGTCGTATTCGAGCCTGGCACCCAAGGGGCACACCAGCGGCCCGCTGCACCAGAAGGCAAAGCGGCCCGGGCCCTGATTGGCGGCGTCGTTGGCGCCACACTCGTCATAGAACTGCGCCGGGTAGGCGTCGAAGATGGTGCCGATGCCGGCGAAGCGGCCGTTGGCCAGGCGTGCCCTGAACCCGGTCAGGAACAAGCGCCCGCGGTGGATCTCCCACTGCGCGCGGTAGCCGCGCGGGCCGTGGGCAGGGTTGCGGCGGAAGCGCAGGTGGCGGTTGTGGCGGCGGTCGAGCCATGATCCCAGGGGATCGCAGGCCAGGCTCAACCAGCGGCCTTCGTGCAGCAGCAGGTCGGGGATCGGCAAGGTCATCGTGGCAGTGTCGGCGGGGCACCTGGCGGCCGCCCGTGCGGCCCCGTGCCCCTGCAGACGCAATGCTCCGGGATGGGCCGCGGCCCGTACAAGTGCAAAGCGCACGCAGCGCCAGCGCGTTACAAGCTGGCTGCGCGCTGGGTTGCAATGTCGGCATCCACTCGATGCAGCCCGGAGCGGCGCCCGGTTCGCGCCTCGCTCGGCCCCTCAACGGCTGGCCCGCGATGCGGCCGAACCCCGCCTTCGATGCAGCCACCCGCCCGCACTGCTGATCAGCCCCGCGATGCCCTGCGGGAACAGGCTGAGGAAGACGATCAGCACCACGCCGTAGATCAGCGATGGATAGGGGGTGCGCAGCGCGCTGGCCGAAGCGCCCACCACCAGAAAGATCGCCTGCAGCACCACCGCGCCATACAACGCACCGGTCAGTGAGCCCAGTCCACCGACGGCGATGCCGATGAGCAGACCGAAGGACAGGAACGGGTGGAACAGCCCCGGCGCCACGTACTTGATCGACAGGGCCGACAGGCCGCCCGCCATGCCCACCAGCATCGCACTCAAGCCGAACACGGCCGTCTTGTAGGCCACCGCGTCGACACCCATCGACTGCGCCGCGATCGGATGGTCACGGATGGCGATCACCGCGCGCCCGATGCGTCCGCTCATCAGGTTGACCATCAGCCCAAAACAAAGCGCCGTCATCCCCAGCGAGAACAGGTAGATCCACTGGTCGAAGCTGATCGCCAGGCCCAAGGGCACCGCGGGCACGTCGATGCCCAGGCCCTGTGCGCCGCCGGTCCATCGCTCCACGCCCTTCCACTTGCCCAGCGTGGGTACCACCACGCCGATCGCGAAGGTGGCCATCATCAGGTGGACCGGCGCCAGCTTCAGCAGGGGCAGGCCGAACAGGGCGCCGAACACCAGGCACATTGCGCCTGCCAGCGGCACCGCCAGCCAGTGCGGCACGCCGGCATGCACCACCATCAGCGCGGTGGCATAGGCGCCGATGGCATAGAACGCGCCGTGCCCCAGCGAGATCTGGCCGTTGTAGCCCACCAGCAGATTCATGCCGATCAGCGCCAGCGCATAGATGACGATGTTGGTGTAGCGGAACAACTGGAAATCGGTGGCCACCAACGACACCGAGCCCAGCGCAGCCAGCACCAGCAGGAACACGCCTGCGCGAACGAACTTCAACGGGGCCTGCCCTCCATCGCCACACCGAATGCGTTCGATTGGACCATGGCAGGGTGGCAACGTCGGGTACAACCGGCCGATGGGGCACGACGCCCGGCACGCCAACGAAGCACCCGCGCCCACACGAACAGACACAGCCACGCGATGAACGAGCTATCGAACCACGGCCCAGGGCGGCCGACCTGGCGCCACCTTGCTGCCGCGGCCCTGCTGTGGGCTGGCGCCCTGCACGCGCAGGCCGTCACGCTGTACCGCGGCATGTGCGATGCCTCGGCGGCCGTTGCGCTCGACGCCGAGCACTTTGTCGTCGCCAACGACGAAGACAACAGCTTGCGCATCTTCAGGCGCGGCCAGCCGCAGGCCGTGGCCACGCTGCCGCTGGCGCACTACCTGGGCACCCAGGCCGAGTCCGACCTGGAGGGCGCAGCCCGGGTCGGCAACCGCATCTACTGGATCAGCTCGCATGCCCGCAACGCCAGCGGCAAGGTGCGCGCCGACCGTTACCGCTTCTTCGTCACCGAGATCGATGACACGAGCTCGCCGCCGCGGCTGCGGCCCTCGCACGCCGCACAGACGGGCCTGCTGCAGCAGCTGCTGCAGGCCGATGCCGTGAAGCCCTGGGGCCTGGCCGAAGCAGCCCTGCGGGCACCGGAGGCCAAGGGCGGGTTGAACATCGAAGGGCTGGCGGACACGGCCGACGGCCAGTTGCTGATCGGCTTTCGCAACCCGGTGCGCGATGGCAAGGCCCTGGTGCTGGCGCTGCGCAACCCCATGCAAGTGGTCACGGGCTCAGCGGCGAGCTTCGGCCCAGCGATCGGCCTGGACCTGGGCGGTCGTGGCGTGCGCGCGATCGAGCGTCTAGGTGCCGGCTACCTGGTGGTGGCCGGCCCGACCGCCGACGAAGGCGACTTCGGGCTCTACCGCTGGAGTGGCCAGGCCGCCGATGCACCACTTCGCGTGCCGGACCTGGACCTGGGCACGCTGCGGCCCGAGGCCCTCTTTGTCTGGCCGCAGACCGGTCTGGTGCAACTGCTCAGCGACGACGGCGGCATCGAAACCGCCGGCGTCGCATGCAAGGACCGACCCGCCGCGCTGCAGGCCTTTCGCAGCATCGACTTCAAGCCGTAGACCGGCGGCGGCTCTTCCTGCGATCAGCTCGGGCGGGTCGCGGCCGGCCGACGGCTCGCTCTCGGTTCACTGCGCCTGCACGCGCTGCAGCAGCTCCAGCGTCGGGTAACCGTCGGCCGGCAGGCCCACGCTGCGCTGGTACGCACGGATCGCCGCCCGTGTGGCCGGGCCCATCACGCCATCGGGTGCGCCGCTGTCGAAGCCGCGTTGCTTGAGCGCCGTCTGCAGGGCCACCAGTTGCGGGCGCGACAGCGTCGCCAACTCGCGCGGCCAGGCGGCCTGCACACCCGGCCCCCCCGCAAGGCGCTGCGCCAGCAAGCCCACCGCCAGCGCATAGCTGGTGGAGTTGTTGTAGCGCAGGATGACACGGAAATTCGGCCCCACCAGGAAGGCCGGGCCGCCCGCCCCGGCCGGCAGCAGCACGGCCGCGTCGGCCAGCGGCGGCAGCGGCGCCCCGTCGACGGCCTTGACGCCCTGATGCGCCCATTGCGCGGCACTCTGCCGCACCGACGGATCGGCAAGCCCCACATCGAAGCCCGGCGGCAGCCGCACCTCCACGCCCCAGGGCTGCCCGGCCTGCCAGCCGGACCGGGCGAGGAAGTTCGCGGTCGAGGCCATCACGTCGGCCATGCTGGCCCAGAGGTCGCGGCGGCCGTCGCCATCGGCATCGATCGCATGCTCCAGGAACACCGAAGGCATGAACTGCGTCTGCCCCATCGCACCGGCCCAGGAGCCGACCATGTGGCCACGGTCGATGTCGCCGTTTTGCAGGATGCGCAGCGCGGCCAGCAGCTGGCCGCGCGCCCATGCCTCGCGCCGGCCATCGAAGCCCAGCGTGGCCAGCGCATCGATGGTCGGGATGCTGCCGAAGTTGCTGCCGTAGTTGCTTTCCACGCCCCAGATGGCCACCAGGATCTCCGGCGCCACGCCGTAGCGCGCGGCCGCCGCATCGATGTCGGCGCGGTGCTGCTGCCACTGCGCCTGCCCGCGTGCCACCCGCTGCGGCGACACGGCAGCGTCCAGGTAGGCCCAGACACTGCGGGTGAACTCCGGCTGCGCCCGATCGAGTTCGACCACACGCGGCACGTAGCGCACATCGGCAAAGGCCAGGGCCAGCGTCGCCTCGTCGATGCCGGCCGCCCGGGCGCTGAGGCTAAAGCTTGCCACCCACTGCTCGAAGGCCTGCTGTTGCGGGCCGGCATCGGGGACGGACACTGCCGAAGGCGGCGGCAACGGTGGCGTCTTGGACGGCACGGGAGCACAACCGGCCAGCACGATGATCGCCAGCATGGCGAGGCCCACCTCGCGGCGACGGGCAGACATTGAAGCAATTGCGTGCATCGGCGCCATTCTGTGCTTCACGCGGCGAGCCATGAACGCAATATCATCGAGTAATGATATTGAAGCCGGGCACGCACGCCGCGACACGCCACAAGGCCCGCGCCCGCAGCCTGCCGCGACCGCTGCGCGCCGTGCTGCATGGGCTTCTGTTGCGCGGTCTGCGCCCCACCCGGCTGGCACATGACGCGGCCTGGCCGCAGGGCGCGCTCGGCACGGGCCGCATGCGGACCTTCGAGGTGCGCGGGCGGCGCGGGCAACGCCTGGCCGCGTGGCTGGCCGTGCCGATGAAGGCGACGCAGCCAGCGCCCCTGGTGGTGGCAATGCACGGCTGGGGTGCCAATGCCTCCACGCTGTCGGCGATGCTGGGTCCGCTGCTGCAGGCCGGCATGGCGGTGGTGCTGTTCGACGCGGCCAACCACGGCGAGAGCTCAGCCGAGGACTTCAGCTCGCTACCGCGCTTTGCCGAGGACCTGGGCGCCGTGCTGCAGGCGCTGCGCCAGGTCCAGGCCGTCGATGCGCGGCGCATTGCGCTGCTGGGCCATTCGGTCGGTGCGGGCGCCGTGCTGTTGCATGCGGCGCGTGCGGGCGGCGTGAAGGCCATCGTCAGCCTGTCGGCCTTTGCCCACCCGCGCGAGATGATGGAGCGCTGGATGCAGGCGCAGCACATTCCCATGCGCTGGGTTGGCACTGCCATCCTCGAGCATGTGCAGGAGGTGATTGGCGAGCGCTTCGATCACATCGCACCACTGCATCAGCTGCCACGGATCGAGTGCCCGGTGCTACTGCTGCATGGGGCTCAGGACCGCACCGTGCCCCTGTCCGACGCGCACCGGCTGAGGGCGGCACTGCGCCACGGCGAGTTGCTGGTCGTCGATGGCGATCACGATCTGCGCCCGGCCCTGACGCCGCACGCCGAGCGGTTGGTGGGCTTTCTTGCCACCCACCTGCAAGCGCACGCGGGATGAGCAAGGCGAGCAGTGGTGGCTGACCACGGAGGAGCGCGAAGAGGTCGACCGCGTGAACGAGCGCTTCGAGGCGACGGTGCCGGTTGTCGAAATGCTGAGCGACGCGTTTGAATTCCGCCCGCGCGTCGAGCAGGTTGAGCTGCCAGGGGTCGAACCTGCAAAGCTCGAAGACCGCAAGGCTCTGCGCCTGACAGCCACGCAGGCCATCACGCTGTTCGGGTTGTCGAAGGACCGTCTCACCACGTCGGAAGCCGGCTCTGCTCTACGCAAGCTGACCGGCAGCGAGCCGGTGAAGAGCAACGGGCAGCTGGTCTGGTACGTCTATCCCCGCACGGGTAGTACGTACGCCGGGGCGCTGCGCGCGATGTTCGGCCAGGCCGTCATTTGAAGCCTCGAAAGACAGGCCAGCCAAGAAGCCGCCCTCAGGGGCGGCTTTGTTCTACCCTGCTACCCTGTGCTCTACCCCTGGCTTCTACCCTGTGCTAAGTTGTTGATTTACTTAGACTTATTGCCTTTCAGGGTAGATAGGGTAGTAGATTCAGAGAACGACAGGAAAGAGGGTAAGTGGGCTAAGCAGCCCGCTGGAATTTTTCGCTGGACTATTGGAAACCACTACCCTTACTACCCTTCTACCCTGCCAGGGGGTCTCGATGGATTGCCGCGCAGCGGCTTGGCCCGCCCTGCCGGCCTGTGCGACGATGCGCTGATGAAGGTGCGCGCGCGGCCTCGACGATGGCGCTGCTGGCTGCGGCGCCGGCGCCGGCATGCCGACGTGTCGGCCGGCGCGTGGGCAGCGGCCCAGGCGGTGAGCGTACTGTTCCCGCCGGCACCAGAGCCGCAGCCTTGGTGACCCGCAGCAGTTCCGGCGTCGGGATGGCCCTTAGTCGGCTTTCGCCCGTTATTGGGATAGAGTGCCAAGAAATCTGCATCTCGTTGGGATTGCAATGACGAAAGCTGGTGCCACTGCGGCTGTCCGTGGCCTGACCGCGGGAGCATTGCTCATTTCATGCCTTGCGTCCGTAGCCCAGCCCATTCCGGGGTGCCAGCGTGTGCTGACGGAGACGCATTCAGAGTATCGTCACTTGCTCGACGAGCAGGAGCGAAAGCTCGCGACAATGACCGCAGGAATAGAGGAGGCGCTTGGCGGCACCGCACTGCAGACACCCGCCGGGCGCGCCATTGCGCGAATGCACATTCGAGCGCTTCAGGAGGTGAGCGATGCCCAGGCGCGGCTTACCCTCGCTCTCCAGGCCTCGCTGCGCTCCGCACTGCAGCGCGAGCAGACCGTCGACCCCGCCGTGGCTGCGTGCATTGTGGATTTCGAGGCGGAGCTTGCAGTGACTGAGCCGCCTCGGCAGCGCGCGCAGGCTGCGACGGCGGAGCTGACGCGCGCGCTGCTTGCGCTGGTAGATGTCACCGGCCCGCTGATGGAGGCCATCGACGAATTCGGCTCTCCCATGAAAGTCCCGCGCACTGACCCGAGGTGGGTCGCTCTGCTCTCAGCAGAGAGTCGTCTGCGAGAAGCTCGCGCTGAGCTGCGACAGGCGCGTGAGGTATTTAGGGCGGTGCATCGCATGCCAGGACTGACCCCTGGTCATTAAGTGGTAGGCCGGGTGGGATTCGAACCCACTGTCGTCCGATTATGAGTCGGGTGCTTATACCGGGCTTAAGCTTCCGGCCCCCTCGGCGGCGCAGTCTACCCCGCGGCCCGGCGCGCGGCCGCCGCCCGCTTGCGCGTCTTGTCCGCCGGCACCATCTGCATCTTGGCCAACTCTTCGTCACTAATGGGCAGGAGCATTTCACCCGGCTTTAACGCCTCGGACGGATGCGCCGACCCGGCGGCCGCCCGGTCGACCGCATGGCTGACCTCCAGGTCCAGCGCGTTCACGATGCCGCGTTGATGTTCATTGCGGAGGTGCCGGTAGTTCCACAGCGCCTGTGGGCTGCGATGGCCGGTGAGCCCTGCAATCTGGCCGTCGCTCAGGTTCGTGCGCTCGAAAAGCCGGCTGACGCCCTCGTGGCGGGTCAAGTGCGGTACGACGCACTGCACTTCTGTCACCTCGCGCGCCTTGTCCCACGGCAGCCTGTAGTTGTACGCGCTCCAGCCCTCGCCTGACCGCTTGGGCGTGCCGAACAGGTATGGGCAAGCCGCGGGCTGCTCCTCGAGGTGTCGCTTGAGCATTCGGTAGTTGGTCGCCGTCAACAGAATGTTTCTAGGGTCCTCGTTCTTGGTACGCGGCAGGCTGATTTGCGGAGGGTCGTCGCGCAGCCACGTCTTCAGTGCCCCAGCTAGCTCCCCTGGCCGACAAAGCGACGAGAACATGATTCTGAAGAACACGTACGCCTTGCCGTCGTTCTTAGAGCTCCAGCAGTCGAGCATCTTGCCAATCTCGTCGTCAGACATCCTGCGGTTGCGTCCGGCGCCCTTCGGCCGCCGGGTCCCTCGCACCGGGTTCGTGTCGATTACTTTCAGCACTTCTACGCAGTGCCGAAGTATTCCGCTGAGCGCCGCCACTTCGAGCCGCACGGCATGCGCCGACATCGTCGCGCCCTCGGCCCCGCGCAGCGGCCGCTCTGTCAGCCGCTTCTTGACGTACGCGCGCACGTCTTCACTCGTGATGCTGCATACGTCTCGGTCCCCGAGCACCTCGAGCGGGCGCTTTTGCTTACTGGGCTCAATCCTGCGCGTGCGCTCGCCCAGAGCAGCCCACTCGTCGCTTTCGCGGTAGAGCTCTGCGGCGCGACGCAACGTAATGACCTCGGCGGCTGCGCACTTCTCCGGTGGCGTCCAGGCGCCGGACTTCATGCGCTTCTCTGTAGCCTCGGCCCACCGAAGGGCCTGCTCCTCGCGGTCGTGGACCTTCGCTTCCTTGAGGCCTTTGTGCCGCGCGAAGCCCCGAAACCGCCCACTGGGCAGCATTACGACCGATGCCATTTGCTCACGCCTTGCTCACGAGTAGGTTCTTGAGCAGGTCTTCGGCCAGGCAAAGGACTTCTGTAGCTCCTCTTACCTGTGACGCAGCGTAAGAATTTTGCTCACGCCGCGCGCCGGGGCAGCGGATTATGAGTCCTCTGCTCTGACCAACTGAGCTAACGGCCCGACGAAGAGCCGATTGTAGGCAGCGGCTACTTCACGCTCAGTGCGTTGCCCACCAGCCGCGCCGTGATGTCGACGATCTGGATCATGCGGTCGTAGGCCATGCGCGTCGGGCCGATGACGCCCAGCGTACCGACCACCCGGCCGTCGACCTCGTAAGGCGCGGTCACCACCGACAGTTCCTCGAAGGGCACCACGCGGCTTTCGCCGCCGATATAGATGCGCACGCCCTCGGCGCGGCTGCTCACGTCCAGCAGGCGCATCAGCTCGGTCTTCTGCTCGAACACGTCGAACAGCTTGCGCAGCGAGCCCATGTCGTTGCCGAGGGCCGGCACGCCCAGCAGGTTGCGCTCGCCGCTGACCACCACCTGCTCGGTGCTTTCGGCCAGCGCCTCGCTGCCGGCCTGCACCGCGGCCTGCATCAGCGCGCCGATCTCCTCGCGCAGCGCCTCGATCTCGTGCTTCAGCCGCTCGCGCACCTCTTCGATGCTCAGGCCTGCATAGTGGGTGTTCAGGTAGTTGGTGGCCTCGACCAGCTCGCTCTGCGTGTAGTCGCGGACGGTGAAGATCACGCGGTTCTGCACGTCGCCATCGGGCGCCACCATGATCACCAGCACCCGGCGCTCGCCCAGCCGCAGGAACTCGATGTGGTGGAACACGCTGGCCTTGCGCGGCGCGCTGACCACGCCGACGAAGTTGGACAGGCTGGACAGCAAGCTCGCCGCCTGCGCGATCACGCGCTGCGGCTGGTCGGGGTGCAGTTGCTCGCGCACGGCAGCGATGTCCGGCGGCATCTGCTCCAGGCTCAGCGGCCGCGCGGTGAGCATGGTGTCGACGAACAGCCGGTAGCCGCGCGCGGTGGGCACCCGGCCGGCGCTGGTGTGCGGGCTGGCGATCAGGCCCAGCTCTTCCAGATCGGCCATCACGTTGCGGATGGTGGCCGGCGACAGCTCAAGCCCGCTGGCCCGCGACAGCGTGCGCGAGCCCACCGGCTGGCCTTCGGCAATGTAGCGTTCGACCAGGGTTTTCAGCAGGGTGCGCGCGCGCTCGTCGAGCATGCTTTTCATTGTACGGAGATGCCCTTGCAGGCACCGTGCCGCAGCGTCCCCTATGGTGTAATGGTCCGCATGCCGTCGCGCTTCCGCCATGCTGCCATCGTGGGCAAGTACCAGGCCCATGGCATCCGGCCGCTGCTGGAAGAGATCGCGCACTACCTGGTGGACCTGGGGCTGGACGTGTCCTTCGAGGCCGCCACGGCGCTGAACATCGGCGTGGCTGGCTACGACGCGCTGACCCCGGCCGAGATGGGCCGCCAGTGCGACCTGGCGGTGGTGGTCGGCGGCGACGGCACGATGCTGGGCATCGCCCGCGAGCTGGCCCGCCAGAACCTGCCGCTGGTGGGCATCAACCAGGGCCGGCTGGGTTTCATCACCGACGTGCCGGTGGCGCAGTTCCGCGAGACGCTGCAGAGCATGGTGGCCGGCGACTACGAGGAAGAGCACCGCACGATGATCGAAGGCGGTGTCTGGCGCGACGGCGAGAGGATCTTCGACGGCCTGTCGATGAACGAGGTGGTGGTCAGCCGCGGCGCCACTGCCAGCATGGTCGAGCTGCGGGTGGACATCGGCGACGAGTTCGTCGCCAACCTGCGCGCCGATGGTCTGATCGTCGCCTCGCCCACCGGCAGCACGGCCTATGCGCTGTCGGCCGGCGGGCCGATCATGCACCCGGGCATCGGTGGGCTGCTGCTGGTGCCGATCGCCTCGCACACGTTGTCCAACCGGCCGATCGTGCTGCCCGACCACAACGAGATCCGCATCGAGGTGGTGGCCGGACGCGACGCGTCGGCCAACTTCGACATGCAAAGCCTGGCCAGCCTGCTGCACGGCGACCAGGTGCGCGTGCGCCGCTCGGCTCACAAGGTGCGCTTCCTGCACCCGCGCGGCTGGAGCTACTACGCCACGCTGCGGCGCAAGCTGCGCTGGTACGAAGGCGTGGTATGACGCCCCCCCGAAGCGCCTTCGGCGCTCCCCCCCGGGGGGGCGACGCCTGCGGGCCGGCCAAGCCGGACCCGTGGCGTCTGCTCGTGGGTGCCGCTGCGCGCCGCGGCTGCGGAGTCTGAGATGCTGCGCCGCTTGTCCCTGCGTGACGTGGTCATCGTCAGCCGGCTGGAGGTGGAGCTCGGCCCTGGCTTCTCGGTGCTGACGGGCGAGACCGGCGCCGGCAAGTCGATCCTGATCGATGCGCTGCAGCTGGCGCTGGGCGGCCGGGGTGACGCCGGCATGGTGCGCGAGGGCTGTGCCCGCGCCGAGGTGACAGCCGAGTTCGATGCGCCGCCCGGCCTGCAACCCTGGCTGGACGAGGCCGGCTTCGATGGCGGCGACACGCTGCTGCTGCGCCGCAGCCTCGACGCCCAGGGCAAGAGCCGCGCGTGGATCAACGGCAGCCCGGCCACCGTGGGCCAGTTGCGCGAGGCCGCCGAGCAGCTGGTCGACATCCACGGCCAGCATGCCTGGCAGAGCCTGACGCGGCCGGCCGCCGTGCGTGCGCTGCTCGATGCACAGGCCGGCGCCGACACCGCCTCCCTGCTGGCACATTGGCAGGCCTGGAAGACGGCCGAGGCGGCATTGGCCGATGCCCGCGCGCGCGGCGAGACGCTGGAACGCGAGCGGGAGCGCCTGGCCTGGCAGATCGGCGAGGTGGACAAGCTCGGCCCCGGTGTGGACGAGTGGGACGAGTTGAATGCCGAGCATCAGCGCCTGGCCCACGCGCAGTCGCTGCTGGACGGCGTGCGCCAGGCGCTGGACCTGTTGTCCGAGGGCGAACCCGCCGCCGACGCGCTGGCCGGCCGGGCCCTCGATGCGCTGGAAGGCCTGACCCGCTACGACCCGCAGCTGGGCGCGGTGATCGAGGTGCTGCAAGGTGCCCAGGCCCAGCTGCAGGACGCAGCGCACAGCCTGCAGGCCTATCTGGGCCGCAGCGAGCCCGACCCGGCCCGGCTGGCCGAGCTGGATGCGCGCCTGTCCAACTGGCTGTCGCTGGCGCGGCGCTACCGCCGGCCGCCGGCCGAGCTGCCGGCGCTGCTGGCCGGCTGGAAGCAGGAGATGGCCGCGCTGGACGCTTCCACCGACCTGGCCGCGCTGCAGGCCGCAGCCGAGCAGACGCAGGCCGCCTGGCGCGCCGAGGCACAACGCATTGGCAAGCGGCGCCGCGCCGCGGCACCCAAGCTGGCGGCCACGGTGACGCAGGCCATGCAGCAGCTGGGCATGGCCGGCGGCCGCTTTGAGGTGGCGCTGACGCCGGTGGAGACACCGCAGTCCTGGGGCCTGGAGAACGTCGAGTTCCTGGTCGCCGGCCATGCGGGCAGCAGCCCGCGGCCGCTGGCCAAGGTCGCCTCCGGCGGCGAGCTGTCGCGCCTGGCGCTGGCCATCGCGGTGAGCACCTGCCAGGGCGGTGGCAGCGCCGCGATGACGCTGATCTTCGACGAGATCGATGCCGGCGTGGGCGGCAACGTGGCCTTTCAGGTGGGCAAGCTGATGAAGCAGCTGGGCGCTACACGCCAGGTGCTCGCGGTGACCCACCTGGCCCAGGTGGCGGCCTGCGGCGACGCGCATTTCGTGGTGTCGAAGCGGCTGCAGGATGGCGCCACCGTCAGCGACGTGCAGCCGGTGGCTGGCGAAGCCCGCGTCAGCGAAGTCGCCCGCATGCTGGGCGGCGAGCGCCTGGCCGGCACCAGTCGCGCGCACGCCCAGGCGATGCTCGGTGGCGCACTCGAGCCTGGTCCGCGATGAGCGAAGACACACGCCCCGAACGCCGCGCGGTGCCGCGCGAGGACGGCAGCGGCTCGCCCGAAGACCGCCGCGAGGTGGTGCTGATCTCTGGCATTTCCGGCTCCGGCAAGTCGCAGGCGCTGCACGCGCTGGAAGACGCCGGCTTCTTCTGCGTGGACAACCTGCCGCCGGAGCTGCTGCGCGACTTCGTGCGGCTGGAGCATGGCCGCTTCACGCGCCGCGTGGCCGTGGCGGTGGATGTGCGCAACGCCGTCGGGCTGCCCCAGGTGGTGCCGCTGATCCAGGAACTGCAGCGCGAGGGCGTGCAGATCCGCGCGATCTTCCTCGACGCCAGCAACGATGCGCTGCTGCGCCGCTTCTCAGAGACACGGCGTCCGCATCCGCTGTCGGCCAACGCCGAAGCCGGCGATGCCACGCGCGCGCTCAGCGACGCCATCGACCTGGAACGTGAACTGCTGGCCGCGCTGCGCGAGGTCTCCACCGTCATCGACACCAGCCAGCTGCGGCCGGCCCAGCTGCGCCGCTGGGTGCGCGATCTGGTCGGCGCGCGGGGCGGCAAGCTGACACTGGTGTTCGAATCCTTCGCCTTCAAGTTCGGTGTGCCGCTGGACGCCGACTTCGTGTTCGACGTGCGCGTGCTGCCCAACCCGCACTACATCCGCGAGCTGCGCCCGCTGACCGGCCGCGACGCACCGGTGGCCGACTACCTTCAGGCGCAGCCCGACGTGAACGAGATGCTGACGCAGATCGAGGCCTTCCTGCGCCGCTGGCTGGGCCCCTTCGAGGACGACCAGCGCAGCTACCTGACGGTGGCTATCGGCTGTACCGGCGGCCAACACCGCTCGGTGTACTTCAGCGAGCAGCTGGCCCGGCGCTTTGCCGACCGCGGCGCGACGCTCGTGCGCCACCGCGAGCTCGACGGCCGCGAATAGCCCCGGCCACCATGGAGCCCGCCACCGCCGTGGACCCGCTGCCGCTGTTCCCGCTGCGCTCGGTGCTGTTCCCCGGCGGCCTGCTGGCGCTGAAGGTCTTCGAGGCCCGCTACCTGGACCTGGTGGCCGATTGCCTGCGGCGGCAGCAGCCCTTCGGCGTGGTCTGCCTGCTGCAGGGTGGCGAGGTGCGCGCCGGCAAGGAGGCCGCCGTGCGCTTCGAGCGTGCCGGCGTGCTGGCCCGGCTGGACAGCGTGGACGGCGAGCAGCCGGGCCTGCTGCACGCGCGCTGCACGGGCACGCAGCGCTTCCGGCTCGAGGGCGCCGTCACGCAGCAGGCCGACGGGCTGTGGACCGGCCGCGCCGAACTGCTGCCCGACGACCCGAGCGCTGCGCCGGACGCCGCGCACCAGCCCACGGTACAGGCGCTGGCCAACGCCATCGCCACCCTGAAGGCGCAGGGTGCCGAGCCCTTCCTGCTGCCGCACCGGCTGGACGATGCCGGCTGGGTGGCCAACCGCTGGTGCGAGATCCTGCCGATCTCGCTGGGTGCCAAGCAGAAGCTGATGGAGCTGGACGACCCGCAGGTACGCCTGCAGCTGGTGCATGACTACCTGCGCGGCAAGGGCGTGATCAGCGGCTGAGCAGCAGCTTGCGCACCGGTGCCGGCATGCCCCGCTGCAGGGCTTGTTCCACCAGCACCCATTCGCCCGCCGGCAGCGCCGCAGTGATCGGCTGCAACCTAGGTGCCGACATTCGGGCCGGCAGTTGCCAGCGCAGCGGTTGCAGCGTCCAGTCGAAATGCGTCAGCGCATGCACCAGCGGCGGCAGCGCCTCGCCGTGGCCGGGCCAGCCGGTGCACAGCGCCTGCAGCGCTTCGGGCGATTCGAACTCGGGCAGGCTCCACAGCCCGGCCCACACGCCCGGCGACGGACGCTGCACCAGCCAGAGCCTGCCGGCCTGCGCCAGCCACAGCAACGCATGGGCACGCGCACCGCGCTTGAGCCGTCGGGTCTTCACCGGATAGGCCTCGGGTCGGCCTTGCGCCCGCGCCACGCACAGCGCAGCCAGAGGGCAGCGCCCGCATTCGGGCTGGCGGGCATGGCAGACGGTGGCGCCCAGGTCCATCAGTCCCTGGGTGTATTCCTCGACGCCGACAGCCGGCACCAGCGCCTGGGCCTGCGCCCACAGCGCCCGCTCGTTCGCCGCCACCGACAGGTCGGCGCCGAAGCCCAGTGCGCGGCCCAGCACGCGCTTGACGTTGCCGTCGAGGATGGCCACGCGCTCGCCGAAGCAGAAGGCGGCAATCGCCGCGGCGGTGGAGCGGCCGATGCCCGGCAGCTTGGCCAGCGCTTCGCTGTGGCGCGGGAAGGCGCCGCCGTGTTCGGCCACCACTGCCTGCGCGCAGCGGTGCAGGTTGCGGGCGCGGCTGTAGTACCCCAGGCCGCTCCACAGCGCCAGCACATCGTCCAGCGGGGCGGCGGCCAGCGCCTGCAGATCCGGAAAGCGCTGCAGGAATCGCTGGTAGTAGTCGCGCACCGTGGCCACCTGCGTCTGCTGCAGCATGATTTCCGACAGCCAGACCCGGTACGGGTCGCGCGTGCCCTGCCAGGGCATGCCCTGGCGGCCGAACTGCCGCCGCCAGCGCAGCACACGCGGCGCAATGTCGGGCGCGCCCGCCATCAGTGGGCCAGGCTGCGCCGCGGGGCGTCGTGTTCGTCGTCGGCCGTGGCCGGAAGGTGCCGGCTGGCGGCGGCAGCCACCGCCTGCTCCACCAGCGCATCCAGCTGGCCCTGCAGGCCGGCCAGGTGCTTGTCCTGAAGCTCGACTTCGGCGATGCGCCGTTCCAACTCGCCTGCGGCCGACTGGATGCGCTGCAACGCATCGCGGCGGTGGGCGAAGGCGCGCCGGCGCTCGCGCAGCTGTTGCTCGATCTGCGCCGCCGCGCCCTTGCTCCACAGCTCGATCTCGCCGGCGGCGCTTTCGAGGACCACGCGCAGCTTGGACAGCAGCATGCGCTGGAACTGCTCGAGGAAGGCGCTGCCCGACATCCGCCAGGCCTGCAGCGGGCCCAGGTAGCGGATATAGCTGCGCTCGATCAGGTCCAGCTCCTCTACGAAGCGGCCCAGCGCAGGCGCCGCCGCATGCGCGAAGGCGAAGCCGAACTCGGCATTGAGCTGCTGGTAGCTGGCGGCCAGCATCTGCTCGATCTCCTGGCACTGCATGCCGGCGTCGGCAAGGGCTTGGCGCAGTCGCGCGCACAGCGCCTGGAAGGCCTTGCGCCCCCCCAGCCGCAGCGGCTGGCTGCCCAGCAGGCGACCCAGTGCCGCCACGTCGGCATGCAAAGGCTCGCTGGCCAGCGGCGCCATGGCCTTGGCCAGTTGCCGCTGGTGCACGGCGCGCACGGCCGCCAGGCGGGTCTGGCACAGCTCGAAGTCGCCCATCTCGGCATCCAGGCGCAGCAGCATCGCGTGCACCTTGGCATTGCTCTTGCCACGCAGGCCACGCAGCTCGAGCATCTGCTCGGCGCTGTGGCGGCGCTTCTCGGCCAGGCGACGCAGCGCGGTGCGACGCAGGCCTTGTGTCGCGGCGCCGGTGGCCTGCGCCAGCAGCGCGCGCTGCCGTGGCAGCAGGTCCCGGGCCAACGCCGCCTCCAGCTCAGGCAGGCCGCTGCGCTGCAGCGCCGCCGGGTCGCCCTGGATGCGCGCGGCCAGGGCATCGCGCGCCGACAGCGCGAAGACGCGCTCCAGTGGCGCGTTCAGCGTCTGCGCGATCTTGCGCCGATGGTTGTCCAGCTGGGTCGCCACCTGCTGCGGCGTGGACAGCGGGTCGGCCAGGATGTCGGTCTTGTTCAGCACGACGAAGCGCTCGGGCAGCTGCTCGCCCAGGTGCTCGGTCCAGATGTCCAGGTCGGAGCGCGACACACCCGTGTCGGCGGCCACCAGGAAGACGGCCGCATGCGCGCCCGGCAGCAGGCCCAGCGTCAGCTCGGGTTCGGCGCCCACGGCGTTCAGCCCCGGCGTGTCCAGCACCACCAGGCCGCGCTGCAGCAGCGGATGCGGGTAGTTGATCAGCGCATGCCGCCAGGCCGGCACTTCGACACTGCCGTCGTCCAGCCGCGGTGGGTTGTCCTGCGGATGTTCATCGCTCCAGAAGCCCAGCTCGGCTGCCATCACGGTGCTGACCCGCCGGGTCTGCGTGACCAGCTGCAAGGCTTCTGCCAGGCCGTCAGGGTTCTGCGGGTCCAGGCTGAGCCGCTGCCACGCGGCATGCTGCTGGCGCCATTCGGCCAGGGTCTGCCCGCCCAGCCGGGTGTCGATGGGCAGCAGCGCCAACTCGGGCGGCTGGTCGGGCTCGTGACGCAGCTCGACCGGGCACATGGTGGTGCGGCCGGGCGTGGCCGGCAGCACGCGCCGACCGGTGTCGGCGAAGAAGATGGCGTTCAGAAGCTCGGACTTGCCCCGCGAGACCTCGGCCACCACAGCCAGCACCAGGCGGTCGGCTGCCAACTTGCGGCGCAGCGCCTCCAGCGCCGCGGCCGATCCGGCATCGGCCAGCTCGTGCTCGGCGATGAACTCGGCCAGCGCGCCCACGCGTTGGTCCAGCGCGTGCCGCCAGGACGCCAGGGCATCGAGTTGCTGGACCAGGTTGTTCTTCATCTTCAAGGGCAGCGCGGTGGCCAGACCGTGGCGGGCATCCTAGCGCAGCCCATCCCGGATCCGGCACGGGCGAAACAACTGCTGACAACATGCTTCGTGCAGCTTTGCGCAGCCACCCCATCAGCGCTCAGCGGCGCTGGCAGGCGGGGCAATAAAAGGTCGAGCGCTGGGCCTGCACGATGCGCCGCACCTGGGCGCCGCAGCGCGGGCACGGCAAGCCGGCCCGGCCATAGACCTGCGCCTCGGACTGAAAAGCCCCGGCCATGCCGTGGGCATCGCTGAAATCTCGCAGCGTCGAACCACCCAGCTCCAAGGCTCGGGACAAGGTCTCGCGCAGCGCGTTCAGCAGACGCTCGCTGCGCGGCCGGCTGAGCCGGTCGCAACGGGTGCGCGGGTCGATGCCGGCACTGAACAAGGCTTCACAGGCATAGATGTTGCCGGCGCCGACCACCACCTGGCCGCCCAACAGCAGGCTCTTGATGGCCACCTTGCGGCCGCGCAGCGCGGCATGCAGTGTCTGCGGCGTCAGCGCCGGATCGAAGGGCTCCATGCCCAGCCGTGCCAGCAGGGTGGCGGCGGGCGCCTTGTCGAGGCCTTCGGACCAGAGCACCGCACCGAAGCGCCGCGGGTCGGTCAGGCGCAACGTGCCGGCCGTGGTGACCAGGTCGAAATGGGCATGCGGGCCAGGGGGCTCGGCCGCGAGTTGCAAGGCCAGTGAGCCGGACATGCCCAGGTGCAGCAACAGCCCGCCGCAACGCGAGTCCTGCCGCAATGGCAACCACAGGTACTTGCCGCGGCGCTGAACCTGCCCGAGCCGCGCACCCACCAGCGATTCCGGCGGGCAACCCAAAGGCCAGCGCAGGGGCTTGCCCAGCCGCACCGCCAGCACGGTAGCCCCATGCAAAGGCGCGGCAATACTGCGCCTGGTGACTTCGACCTCGGGCAGCTCCGGCATGACCCATTATGTGAGAATGAAGTGTACTTTCCTGGAGATCGGATGACCGTCTCGCGCCTGCGGCGCCATGCCGCAAGCCCCTGGGCCGCTGCGGTGGCCCTGCTGCTGACTTGCAACGCGGCGACGGCCCAGCCGACGCCGGCTGCCCCACCGGCCAGGGCCGCTGCCGCACCGAACTCCGGCCTGGACGCGCCGCTGTTCTACCAGTTGCTGATCGGCGAGATCGAACTCGGCGCCGGCCAGGCGGGCAACGCGTACCAGATCATGATGGACGCCGCCCGGCGCACGCGCGATGAGCAGTTGTTCCGCCGGGCCACCGAGATCGCGTTGCAGGCCCGCGCCGGCGAGCAGGCGCTGGCCGCCACGCGCGCATGGCGCACGGCTCGGCCCGATTCGCTGGAAGCCATTCGGCTGCAGTTGCAGATCCTGCTGTCGATGAACCGCATGGCCGATCTGCCCGAGGCGCTGCGCGCCCTGCTGGCGGCCACGCCCGAAGCCGAACGCCCGGCCGTCATCGGTGCGCTGCCGCGCTTCCTGCATCGGGCCACCGACAAGCGGCAAGCCGCCACGCTGCTGGAAGAGGCCCTGCAACCCTATCTGGGCAACCCCGCCACCAAGGTGGCAGCGCAGGTTGCCATCGGTCGCACCTGGCTGGCCGCCGGCGAAGCCGACCGGGCGCTGGCACTGGCCCGCCAGGCGCAGGCGGAAGATCCGGCCGCCGTGGCGCCGGTGCTGCTGGCGCTGGAGCTGTTGCCGACGCGGCCGGATGCCGAAGCGCTGGTGGCCCGCTACCTGCAGTCGCCCAAGGCCGACCTGGGCCTGCGCCGCGCCTATGCCAGCACGTTGCTGAACCAGCAACGCTATGCCGATGCCATCGTGCAGTTGGAGATCGTCACCCGCGAGCAGCCCGATCTGCCAGCGCCCTGGCTCACGCTGGGTGCCCTGCAGCTTGAGCTGCGGCAGACCCAGGCCGGCGAGGCCTCGCTGCAGCGCTTCGTGCAGTTGGTGCAGGCGCAGCCGAATACCGCACGAAACAGTGACGACGATGACGACGACGACACCAGCGGCAACGATCGCGGCCTGACCCAGGCCTGGCTGCTTCTGGCCCAGGCCGCCGAGCAGCGCGGCGACTACGTGCTGGCTGAAGCTCGCCTGGCGCGGGTGGACAACCCGCAGCGCGCACTGGACGTGCAGACCCGCCGCGCGATGCTGATGGCCCGCCAGGGCAAGCTGCCGCAGGCCCGCGAACTGCTGCGCACCACGCCCGAGCGCGACGCCGCCGATGCCCGCGCCAAGCTGCTGGCTGAAGCCCAGCTGCTGCGCGAGATGAAGCAGTGGCAGGACGCCTACACGGTGCTGGAAGCCGCCAACCTGCGCTTCCCGAACGACGCCGACCTGCTGTACGAGCAAGCCATGATGGCCGAGAAGATCGACCGCCTCGACGCGATGGAGACGCTGCTGCGACGGGTGATGGCGCTGAAGCCCGACCATGCCCATGCCTACAACGCGCTGGGCTATTCGCTTGCCGACCGCAACCTGCGGCTGGCCGAGGCCAAGGCACTGATCGAGCGGGCGCTGCAGCTGACACCGGGCGACCCGTTCATTACCGACAGCCTGGGGTGGGTCGAGTTCCGCATGGGCAACCTGCCGGAGGCGCTGCGCCTGCTGCAGCAAGCCTACAAGGCGCGGCCCGATGCGGAGATTGCCGCCCACCTGGGCGAGGTGCTGTGGGCCATGGGCCAGCAGGCCGAGGCGCGCCAGGTCTGGGCCGAGGCGAAGAGCCGTGATGCCGGCAACGACGTGCTGCGCGAAACGCTGGTTCGGCTGAAGGCGCAGTAGTGCGGCAGGCGATGGCAGGGCTGGCCCTGGCGGCGTTGGCCGGGTGTGCCGCCGTGCCTTCGGCCCCGCCCACGGCCGCGGTTTCCGGCCGCCTGGCGCTGCAGGTCGAGGCCTTCCAGGCACGCCCCGCGCAGTCGCTGAGCGCCGGCTTCGACCTGTTCGGCGACGCCACCACCGGCGAACTGCGGCTGAGCACGCCGCTGGGCACCACGCTGGCGGCAGCCTACTGGGCACCGGGCGAGGCGCGACTGGTCACGCCCGAAGGCGAACGCCGCTTCGACGACCTGGACGCGCTGTCGCGCGACACCTTCGGCGAGAGCCTGCCGCTGCGCGCCCTGCCCGACTGGCTGCAAGGCCGGCCTTGGGCCGGCGCCGAGGCCGCCCGAGCCCTGCCTTCCGGGCCCGGCTTCGAGCAACTGGGCTGGACCGTGGACCTGGCCGGTTTCGACGCCGGGCAATGGCGGGCCTCGCGCGCAGGCCCGCCGGCGGTGCGTCTGCGCGCCCAGCTGGAGCGCCCGCCATGACGCTGCGATCGCTGTACGACGTGCCGGCCCCGGCCAAGCTGAACCTGTTCCTGCACGTCGTGGGCCGGCGCGACGACGGCTACCACCTGCTGCAGTCGGTGTTCGTGCTGATCGACTGGGCAGACCGCCTGCACTTCGAGCGTCGCGAGGACGGCCGCCTGGCGCGCCATGACCTGGGCTTGGCGCTGCCGGCCGACGACCTGAGCCTGCGCGCCGCCCGCACGCTGCAGGCGCAATCCGGCAGCGCGCTGGGGGCCGATATCCATGTGGACAAGCAGCTGCCCTGGGGCGCGGGCCTGGGCGGCGGCAGCTCGGACGCCGCCAGCACGCTGCTGGCGCTGAACCGGCTGTGGGGCCTGCACTGGCCGGTCGAGCGGCTGGTGACGCTGGCCGCCACGCTGGGCGCCGACGTGCCCTTCTTCGTCGGCGGGCGCAATGCCTTCGTCGAGGGCATCGGCGAACGGCTGACCCCGCTGGACCTGCCACCGCAGCGCTTTGCGCTGGCCAAGCCCGCGGCGGAACTGGCCACCGCAGGCATCTTCGCCAGCCCGGAGCTGGTCCGCGACACCGACCCTGTTATACTTGCGGGCTCTTTTGCGAGCACCGGTGAAACCGATCTTCGGGCACAGGTCGCGGCCTTTTGCAGCGGGTTCGGACGCAACGACCTGCAGCCGATCGCCGAGGCACGCTGCCCCGAGGTGGCCGCCGTGGCCCGTTGGCTGGAGGGCCGTTTCGGCAACAGCCGCATGACGGGTTCGGGCAGCACGGTGTTCGCAAGGGTCGGCATGGATGACCGATCCGCGGAGGCCTGGCCGGCGCAGCCGCCACCGGGCCCCTGGGTCACCCGCCTGTGCCGCAGCCTGGACCATCACCCCTTGCTGGGCTGGGCCGGCTGAGAGCGGTTTGAGGGCGTGGCGCGAGCCGTGTCCTGTGTAGGGGAGTCGCCAAGTTGGTTAAGGCATCGGATTTTGATTCCGACATGCGAGGGTTCGAGTCCTTCCTCCCCTGCCAAACACTTACGCCGACCATCGGTCGCTGAGCCCGGCCGGGCACCGGCCACTGCCACAGAAGAGGTCCAGGTGCTGTTCAACACCGTGTTGTTCACCGGCAATGCCAACCCGGCGCTGGCGCGCGAGATCGCCACGCAGTTGGGGGTGGAACTGGGCCGGGCGCTGGTGGGGCGCTTCTCCGACGGCGAAGTGCGCATCGAGATCCAGCAGAACGTGCGCGCCCGCGACGTGTTCGTCGTGCAGCCGACCTGCGCGCCGACCAATGAGAACCTGATGGAGATGTGCATCATGGTCGATGCGCTGAAGCGCGCGAGCGCCCGGCGCATCACCGCGGTGATGCCCTACTTCGGCTATGCGCGCCAGGACCGCCGGCCGCGCTCGACCCGGGTGCCGATCAGCGCCAAGGTGGTGGCCAACATGCTGCAGAGCGTGGGCGTCGAGCGGCTGCTGACCATGGACCTGCATGCCGACCAGATCCAGGGCTTCTTCGACATCCCGGTGGACAACATCTACGCATCCCCGGTGCTGCTGTCCGACCTGAAGAGCAAGAACTACCAGAACCTGGTGGTGGTCTCGCCCGACGTCGGTGGCGTGGTGCGCGCCCGCGCGCTGGCCAAGCAGCTGGGCTGCGACCTGGCGATCATCGACAAGCGCCGCGCCAACCCGAACGAATCCGAGGTGATGCACGTCATCGGCGACATCGACGGCCGGCACTGCGTGATCATGGACGACATGATCGACACCGCCGGCACGCTGGTGGCCGCGGCCGAGGTGCTGAAGGAGCGCGGCGCACGCCGCGTCTTTGCCTACTGCACGCACCCGGTGTTCTCCGGCCCGGCGATCCAGCGCATCCGCGATTCGCAGATGGACGAGGTGGTGGTCACCAACACCATCCCGCTGAACGAAGAAGCCGCGGGCTGCAAGAACATCCGCCAGCTGTCGGTGGCCTTCCTGTTTGCCGAGACCATCCGGCGCATCAGTGACGGCGAGTCGGTGACCTCGCTGTTCGCGGAGCAGAACAATAACTTTTAGGTCGTAGAGCGGGCTCCTGCCGGAGCCCTTTCAGGTGGCGGGCCTTCGGCCTGTCTTTTCAGGCGCCTGGTCGCGGGCGCCTTTCAATTGGAGTGAAACCATGAAGTTCGTCGCATTCGAGCGTACGCAGCAGGGGACCGGAGCGAGCCGCCGCCTGCGCGCCGCCGCCAAGGTGCCCGGCATCGTCTACGGGGCCGGCACGCCCACCATGATCGAGCTGGACCACAACGCCCTGTTCCATGCCATGAAGAAGGAGGCGTTCCACTCGTCGATCCTCGAGATGGAACTGTCGGGCAACGTGCAGAAGGTGCTGCTGCGTGACTACCAGATGCACCCCTGGAAGCAGATCATCCTGCACGTCGACTTCCAGCGCATCGACGAGACCACGCGCCTGCACAAGAAGGTGCCGCTGCACTTCGTGAACGAGGAAAACTCGGTCGCGGTCAAGACCGACAAGTGCCTGGTCAGCCACGTGACCACCGAACTCGAAGTCGAATGCCTGGCCTCGCAGCTGCCCGAGTTCATCACCATCGATCTGGGTCACCTGGTCAAGGGCCAGTCGATCCACGCCAGCGAACTGAAGCTGCCCGAGGGCATCAAGTTCGTGCGTCACGGCAAGCTGGACCCGGTGATCGTTGCCGCCAACCCGCCGAAGGCCGAGGAAGAAGCCGCTCCGGCGCCCGCCGTGGTGGCCCCCGCCGGCAAGGCGCCGCCGAAGAAGAAGGACGAGAAGCAGAACAAGAAGTGAGGCCTGCGGCCCACGCCTGCGAAGCCCCGCCCCGGCGGGGCTTTTTCATGGGGCCGCGGCCTAGAATCCGGCCCTCTTCAACGCCCGCCGCCTGCCGGAGCCGCGCATGATCCGCCTGCTGGTCGGCCTGGGAAACCCGGGCCCCGAATACGAGGCCACCCGGCACAACGCCGGCTTCTGGTGGCTGGAGGCAGCCGCCCGAAAGCTGGGCTGCAGCCTGCTGCCGCAGCGCAGCTGGTTCGGCCTGGCCGGCAAGGCGCAGACCGCCCATGGCTTGGTGTGGCTCCTGCAGCCTATGACCTACATGAACCTGTCGGGCAAGTCGGTGGCGGCGCTGGCGCGCTTCTACAAGATCGAGCCGCAGGAGATCCTGGTCGCGCATGACGAGTTGGACCTACCGGCCGGCCAGCTGAAGCTGAAGGTGGGTGGCGGCCACGGCGGCCACAACGGCCTGCGCGACATCCATGCCCAGCTGGGCTCGGCCGACTACTGGCGGCTGCGCCTGGGCATCGGCCATCCGGGCATCAAGGCCGAGGTGGTGGATTACGTGCTGCGCAAGCCGCCGCAGGCCGAGCGCGAGCAGATCGAACAATGCGTCGCGCGCAGCCTGGACGCGCTGGACCTGATGCTGGAAGGCGCGATGGACCGTGCGACGATGAAGCTGCATGCCAAGCCCCCGCGGCCCAAGCCGCCTCGGCCGTCCGCCGAGGGAGAAGCGGCGCCATGAGCCGGCGCGGCGCGCTGCTGCTGGTGGCCGTCACGCCGCTGTGGGCGCTGGCCGCCCCGCCGCAGACCGTCTACCGCTGCGGGCCCGACGGCCGCGTCTATTCGCAGACCCCCTGCGCCGACGGCAAGGCGTTGACGGTGGACGATCCGCGCTCGGCCGAGCAGCAGAAGGCGGCGCGCGACGTGTCGGCCCGGGATGCCGAGCAGGCCCGCCAGCTGGCCGCCGAACGCCGGCAGCGCGAGGAAGCCGCCCGCAAGCAGGGGGCCGCCGGCATCAAGCCGGAAGCGCCGGCTGAAGCCGCCTCGGCGCCGCGCAAGAAGAAGACGAAGGGGCCGCCGATCGACCCGTCGATGAGCCCGCCGATGCGCTGATCAGACCTCGGGCGCCGCCGTCTGCGTCAGCCGCCGGTACTTGGCCCACAGCTGCTCGCGACTTTCCTGATGGTCGGGGTGGATCGGGATGCAGGCCACCGGGCACAGCTGCACGCACTGCGGCTCGTCGAAGTGGCCGACGCATTCGGTGCACTTGTCCGGGTCGATCTGGTAGTACTCAGCGCCCATCGAGATCGCCTCGTTCGGGCATTCCGGTTCGCAGACGTCGCAGTTGATGCAGTCGTCGGTGATCAGCAGGGCCATGGTTCAGCTCAGGACTGCGGCTGGCTGACGCGTTCCTTCAGCCGCTTCAACACTGAGGGTGCCACGAACTTGGAGACATCACCGCCGAGCATGGCAATTTCGCGCACGAAGGTGCCACTGATGAACTGAAACTGGTCAGACGGCGTCATGAACACCGTCTCCACGTCGGGCATCAGCTGGCGGTTCATGCCGGCCATCTGGAACTCGTAGTCGAAATCGCTCATCGCCCGCAGGCCGCGCACCACCACGTCGCCATGCGCGCCGACGACGAAATCGCGCAGCAGGCCGCGGAAGGGCACCACCTGGACGTTGGGGTACGGCGAGGCGATTTCCACCGCCATCTGCAGCCGCTCGTCGATGGTGAACATCGTGCGCTTGTGGTGGCCGACGGCCACCGCCAGGATCAGCCGGTCGAACAGGTGCGCGGCGCGGCGCATCAGGTCCTCGTGCCCCAGCGTCATCGGGTCGAAGGTGCCGGGGTAGACGGCGGTGAGCGGTGTCACGGTGGTCAAGGTGGCTTACTCCTGGACAGTCTGGGTCCGCGGTGCGGCCGCAGTGTAGCCGCCGGGCGCGCGGCGCAGCAGGTGGAAATGCACCGCGCCGGCGCGGCCCTGGCGGCGCAGCGCCCAGCCTTCGGGCAGCGCCGTCAGCGGTTGGCGCTGCTCGGCATAGATCAGGCCGTCGGCCGCGGCCAGCCGGCCGGCCAGCGGCAGCGCGCGGGCCATCAGCTCGCTGTCGAAGGGCGGGTCGAGCAGCACCAGGTCGAAGCTGCCCGCCGGCGCCCGCGCCATCCAGGCCAGCGCATCGGCCCGCTCGACGCGCAGCGTGCCGGCCTGCAGCCGCTGCTGCGCCGCGCGCAGCCGGGCCACGGCTTCGGCGTCCTGCTCCAGCAGCAACACCTCGGCGGCGCCGCGCGAGGCCGCCTCGAAACCGAGGGCGCCGCTGCCGGCAAAGGCATCCAGGCAGCGCCAGCCGGCCAGATCCTGGCCCAGCCAGTTGAAGAGCGTCTCGCGCACCCGGTCGGGGGTGGGTCGCAGGCCGGGGCGGTCGGCCACCGGCAGCTTGCTGCGCTTCCATTGCCCGCCGATGATGCGCACCTCGTGCGCCACCGCGGGCTTCACAGCCGCACCGGGATGCCGTCGTGGGCCATCAGCGCCTTGGCCTGGGCCACCGTGAACTCGCCGTAGTGGAAGATGCTGGCGGCCAGCACCGCATCGGCGCCGCCCAGGCGGATGCCCTCGGACAGGTGCTGCAGCGCGCCGACGCCGCCCGAGGCGATCACCGGCACCGGCACCGCATCGCTGACCGCGCGCGTCAGCGCCAGGTCGAAACCGCTCTTGGTGCCGTCGCGGTCCATGCTGGTCAGCAGGATCTCGCCGGCGCCCATGTCGGCCATGTGGCGGGCCCAGTCCACCGCGTCCAGCCCGGTGTTCTTGCGCCCGCCATGCGTGTAGACGTCCCAGCCACTGTCGTCGGCGCGACGCTTGGCATCGATGGCCACCACGATGCACTGCGCGCCGTACTTGTCGCTGGCGTCGCGGATGACCTGCGGGTTGGCCACCGCGGCCGAGTTGAAGCTGACCTTGTCGGCCCCGGCGTTCAAGAGCCGGCGCACGTCGGACACCGTGCGCACGCCGCCGCCGACCGTGAGCGGGATGAACACCTGCGAGGCCACCGCCTCGATGATGTGCAGGATCAGGTCGCGCCCGTCACTGGTGGCGGTGATGTCCAGGAAGGTCAGCTCGTCGGCGCCCTGCTCGTTGTAGCGCGCGGCAATCTCCACCGGATCGCCGGCGTCGCGCAGCTCGACGAAGTTGACGCCCTTGACGACCCGCCCGCCGGTGACGTCCAGGCAGGGAATGATGCGTTTGGCGAGCATGGACGGACGGACTTTCAGGACGGCGGGCGCGACACCAGGATTATCCCTCCCCCTAAGCCGATCCAACGCTGCGGGGAATCGAGGCAGGCCGGTGCTCGTATAGCTTCAGGTGAAGGATGGTCCTTCACAACCCCAGGAGGACTCTGCCATGCGTCTTGTTCCCTCAGTCCTGGTCGCCGCAGCGACCCTTGCCATGGCCGCACCGGCCCTGGCCCACGAAGTCATCTACGTCGGCACGCTCAGCGGCGCAAAGGAGTCTCCGCCGAACCTATCTCCGGCGACCGGCACGGCGAAGCTGACGATCAACGACCACGAGAACACCATCCGGGTGGAGTTCAGCTTCGCCAACCTGATGGGCGACCTGACGGCCGCCCACATCCACGGTCCCACGGCAGTTGCGGACTCCGGCACGGCCGGCGTCATGACGACGTTGCCTACCTTCCCGGGCACGCCGACCGGGCTGAAGTCAGGGGTCTTCGACCAGACCTTCGACTACGACCTCGCGTCCAACTGGAATCCGAACTTCCTGAACGGCGCCCCGCGCAACGGCGACACCAGTCTGGCGTTCGCGACCTTGATCACCGCGATCGCCGACGGCAAGGCTTACCTCAACCTGCATTCGACCTCCGTGCCGGGCGGGGAGATCCGTACCTTCTTCCAGCTGGCACCGGTGCCCGAGCCACAGACCTACGCCCTGATGCTCGCGGGCTTAGGGATGCTGGGCTGGGCAACCCGGCGCAAGCGGATGCCTATCTGACGCAGAGCTGGCTGGCTGCCCTAAGCCTGGCGGGGCTCAGCCCGCCAACTCGTCGGCGCGCGCCTGCGCGGCGCTGAAGTCCAGCGAGCCGGTGTAGATGCTGCGGCCGCAGATCACCGCCTCGATGCCTTCGGATTCCACCGCGCAGAGCCGCTCGATGTCGGCCATGTCGGACAGGCCACCCGAGGCGATGACCGGGATGCTCAGCGCCTGCGCCAGCTTGACCGTGGCCTCGATGTTGACGCCGGTGAGCATGCCGTCGCGGCCGATGTCGGTGTAGATGACGCCCTCGACGCCATAGTCCTCGAACTTCTTCGCCAGGTCGATGACCTCGTGGCCGGTGAGCTTGCTCCAGCCGTCGGTGGCGACCTTGCCGTCCTTGGCGTCCAGGCCGACGATGATGTGGCCGCCGAAGGCGCTGCAGGCGTCCTTCAGGAAGCCCGGGCTCTTGACCGCGGCGGTGCCGATGATGATGTAGGACACGCCGTCGTCCAGGTAGCGCTCGATGGTGTCCAGGTCGCGGATGCCGCCGCCGAGCTGCACCGGGATCTCGTCGCCCACCTCGCGCAGGATGCTCTTGATGGCCGGCTCGTTGACCGGCTTGCCCGCGAAGGCGCCATTCAGGTCCACCAGGTGCAGGCGGCGCGCGCCGGCGTCCAGCCAGCGCCGGGCCATCGCGGCCGGGTCGTCGCCGAAGGTGGTGGAGGACTTCATGTCGCCTTGCTGCAGGCGAACGCACTTGCCGTCCTTGAGATCGATGGCCGGTATCAGCAACATGGCTTCGGCGGGGGGTGGGGTGTCGGGGTCCCGAAGGGCGCGTCAGGGCTTCCAGGCAAGGAAGTTCCGGTACAGGGCCAGGCCGTGGTCGGCGCTTTTCTCGGGGTGGAACTGGGTGGCAAAAATGTTATCGCGGGCGACGGCACTGGTAAAGCTGCTGCCGTACTCGGTGCGCCCGGCGCTGTGCCGGGCGTCACTGGGCTGTGCATGGTAACTGTGCACGAAATAGAAGTACGCGCCATCGGGGACGCCCCGCCACAGCGGGTGCACCTGGCCGTCGTGGGCCTGCTGGAACACCCGGTTCCAGCCCATCTGCGGCACCTTGTAGCGGCTGCCGTCGGCCTGGCGCTGGCCGTCCAGCCGGAAGCGTTGCACCCGGCCGGGGATCAGCCCCAGGCCCGGTGTGTCCTGCTCCTCGCTGTGCTCCAGCAGCATCTGCATGCCCACGCACACGCCCATCAGCGGCTTGGCGGCCGCGGCTTCCAGCACCGCGTCCTTCAGGCCGGAATCGTGCAGCTCGCGCATGCAGTCCCGCATCGCGCCCTGACCGGGCAGCACCACGCGCTCGGCGGCGCGCACGTCTTCGGGGCGCTGGGTGACGATCACCTCGAAGCCGCTGCCCTGGGCGACGTGCATGACGGCCTGCGACACCGAGCGCAGGTTGCCCATGCCGTAATCGACCACCGCCACCACGCGCGTCATCGCCAGGATTCCTTAGAGACTGCCCTTCGTCGACGGGATGACGCCGGCCGAGCGCGGGTCGGGCGTCAGCGCCATGCGCAGCGCGCGGGCGAAGGCCTTGAACACCGTCTCGCACTGGTGGTGCGCGTTCTGGCCCTTTAGGTTGTCGATGTGCAGCGTGACCAGCGCATGGTTGGCAAAGCCCTGGAAGAACTCGAAGGCCAGCTGGGTGTCGAAGCCGCCGATCATGCCGGCCTTGAAGGGCACGTCCATGTGCAGCCCCGGGCGGCCGGAAAAGTCGATCACCACCCGCGACAGCGCCTCGTCCAGCGGCACGTACGCATGGCCGTAGCGGGTGATGCCCTTCTTGTCGCCGATGGCCTGCGCCACCGCCATGCCCAGCGTGATGCCCACGTCCTCCACCGTGTGGTGGCCGTCGATGTGCAGGTCGCCCTTGGCGTCGATCTCCAGGTCGATCAGCCCGTGGCGGGCGATCTGGTCGAGCATGTGGTCGAAGAAACCGATGCCGGTGGCCAGCGTGGCCTGGCCTGTGCCGTCGAGATCGACGCGCACGCGGATCTGCGTTTCCTTGGTGTCGCGGCGGACGTCGGCAACACGGTTCATAGGCTGGCCTTCAGCGCCTGGATCATGGCGTCATTTTCCTCGGGGGCGCCCACCGTCAGGCGCAGGCAGTTGGCCAGCAGCGGATGCAGGCCGGCGATGTTTTTCACCAGCACGCCGCGCGCCTTCATGCCCTCGAAGCAGGCCTTCGCATCGGGCACGCGCACCAGCAGCATGTTGGCCTCGCTGGGAAACACCTTCACGCCCGGCAGCACGGCCAGCGCCGCCGCCAGCCGCGCACGTTCGCTGCACAGCAGCGCCGCCTGGCGCGCGTATTCGTCGGCATGGTCCAGCGCAAACAGCGTGGCCTCGGCATTCAGCACGCTGATGTTGTAGGGCGGCCGCACCTTGTCCACCTCGTCGATCAGCGCCGCCGGCCCGCACAGGTAGCCCAGCCGCACGCCGGCCAGACCGAACTTGCTGAGCGTGCGCATCACCAGCACATGTTCGTGGCGGCCCAGCTTCGGCAGCCAGCTGCGCGACGAAAACGGCTGGTAGGCCTCGTCGAACACCACCAGCCCGCGCTGCCGGCCCACCGCCGCGACGATGCGCTCGACGATGCCCTCGTCGAACAGGTTGGCCGTCGGATTGTTGGGATAGGCGATGTAGGTCAGCGCCGGGCGGTGCTGCTCGATGGCGACCAGCATCGCCACCTCGTCCAGCTCGAAGTCGGCCGTCAGCGGCACGCCGACGAAATTGAGCCCGCGCAGCTGCGCCGACATCTGGTACATCACGAAGCCCGGCAGCGGCGCCAGCAGCGTGGCGCCCGGCACGTCGCAGGCCACGCTGAGCATGTCGATCAGCTCGTCCGAGCCGTTGCCCAGGATCATCTTGCAGCCGGCCGGCAGCGCCACGTACTTCGACAGCGCCCTCACCACGTCGGCCGTGCTCTGCACCGGATAGCGGTTTAGGGCCACGCGGCCCAGGCGCTCACCCAGCTCACGCTGCAGCGCCTCGCTCAGGCGGAACGGGTTCTCCATCGCATCCAGCTTGATCAGCCCGCGGCTGTCCTGGATGGCATAGGCGTGCATCGACTTCACGTCCTGGCGGATCGTCTGGCGGATGCGTTCGTCCAGCGTGCTCATCGGCTTTCCTTCGTGCGGCCTTCATGCAGCCGCATCTCGGCCGCGCGGGCATGGGCCTGCAGGCCCTCGCCGTAGGCCAGCTCGGCGGCGATGGGCCCCAGCACCTGCGCGCCGCGTTCGCTGACCTCGATCAGGCTGCTGCGCTTGACAAAGTCGTACACGCCCAGCGGCGAGCTGAAGCGCGCGGTGCCCGAGGTGGGCAGCACATGGTTGGGCCCGGCGCAGTAGTCGCCCAGGCTCTCGCTGGTGAAGGCGCCGAGGAAGATCGCGCCGGCATGGCGCAGCAGCGGCTCCCAGCGATGCGGCTCGCGCGAGCTGATCTCCAGGTGCTCTGGCGCGATGCGGTTGCTGATCTCGCACGCCTCTTCCATGCTGCGCGTCTGGATCAGCGCACCGCGGCCCTCCAGCGAAGCACGGATCACCTCGCGCCGCGGCATGGCGGGCAACAGGCGTTCGATGGCCTCGCGCACAGCGGCGATGTAGTTCGCGTCGGGGCACAGCAGGATGCTCTGCGCCAGCTCGTCGTGCTCGGCCTGGCTGAACAGGTCCATCGCCACCCAGTCGGGCGGCGCGCTGCCGTCGGCCAGCACCAGGATCTCGCTGGGCCCGGCAATCATGTCGATGCCCACCTGGCCGAACACATGCTTCTTGGCGCTGGCCACGTAGGCATTGCCCGGGCCGGTGATCTTGTCGACGCGCGGCACGCTCTGCGTGCCATAGGCCAATGCGGCCACCGCCTGCGCGCCGCCGATGGTGAAGGCGCGGCTGACGCCGGCCACTGCCGCCGCGGCCAGCACCAGGTCGTTGCGCTCGCCCACCGCCGCGATGGCGCCACCGCTGCCGCCGGTGGCCACGCTGCCGCGTACCGGCGTGGGCACCACCATGATGATCTCGGTCACGCCGGCCACGTGCGCCGGCACCGCGTTCATGATCAGGCTGGACGGATAGGCCGCCTTGCCGCCCGGTACGTAAATGCCGACGCGGTCCAGCGGCGTGACCTTCTGGCCGAGCAGCGTGCCGTCGGCATCGCGGTAGCTCCAACTCTGGCAGCAGGCCTCGCGCTGGCGCTCGTGGTAGCTGCGCACCCGCGCGGCCGCCTGCTCCAGCGCCGCGCGCTGCGCGGGCGTGATGCGCCCGAGCGCGCCACGCAGTTCGTCCGGGCCGATCTCCAGCGCCGCCATGCTGGCGGCCTGCAGGCCGTCGAAACGCGCGGTCAGCTCCAGCACCGCGGCATCGCCGCGCTCGCGCACGTCGGCGATGATCTGCGCGACGCGATCCTCGATGGCGGCGTCGGTCTCGGCCGACCAGTGCAGCAGGCGCTGGAAGTCGGCCTCGAAGCCGGCGTCGGCCGTGCGCAGCTGGCGCAGGCGCAGCGTCATGCCACCTCCTTGGAGACCGCAGCACCGAGCGCGTCGATCAGCCGGCGGATCGGTTCCCGCTTGAGCTTCAGCGCTGCCTGGTTGACCACCAGCCGCGACGAGATGTCCATGATGCGCTCCACCTCCACCAGGTGGTTGGCCTTCAAGGTGCTGCCGGTGGACACCAGGTCGACGATGGCATCGGCCAGTCCGGTCAGCGGCGCCAGTTCCATCGAGCCGTAGAGCTTGATCAGGTCGACGTGCACGCCCTTGTCGGCGAAGTGCTGCCGGGCGGTCAGCGTGTACTTGGTGGCCACGCGCAGCCGCGAGCCCTGGCGCACCGCGGCGGCGTAGTCGAAGTCGTCGCGCACCGCGACGCTCATGCGGCACTTCGCAATGCGCAGGTCCAGCGGTTGGAACAGGCCTTCGCCGCCATGTTCGATCAGCACGTCCTTGCCGGCCACGCCCAGGTCGGCGCCGCCGTACTGCACGTAGGTGGGCACGTCGCTGGCCCGCACCAGCACCACCCGCAGCTCGGGCCGGCTGGTGCCCAGGATCAGCTTGCGGCTCTTCTCCGGGTCTTCGTCGATGGTGATGCCGGCCGCCGCCAGCAGCGGCAGCGTCTCGTCGAAGATGCGTCCCTTGGACAGCGCGAGAGTAATCATCGGACCCGCTCGATGTCGGCGCCCAGCTTGCGCAGCTTGGCTTCCATGCGGTCGTAGCCGCGGTCCAGGTGGTAGATGCGGTCGACCACCGTGTCGCCGTCGGCCACCAGGCCGGCAATCACCAGACTGGCCGAGGCGCGCAGGTCGGTGGCCATCACCGTGGCGCCGGACAGCCGCTCCACGCCGTGCACCACCGCGGTGTGGCCGTCGATCTCGATGCGCGCCCCCAGGCGCAGCATCTCGTTGACGTGCATGAAGCGGTTCTCGAAGATGGTCTCGGTGACGCGCGCCGACCCTTCGGCGATGCAGTTCACGGCCATGAACTGCGCCTGCATGTCGGTGGGGAACAGCGGGTACTCGCTGGTGCGGATGTTCACCGCCTTCGGCCGGCCGGCGGCGCGCACGCGGATCCAGCCGTCGCCGGCTTCGATCTGCGCGCCGCTCTCGCGCAGCTTGTCGATCACTACTTCCAGGTGGTCGGCGCGCGCGCCCTGCAGCAGCACGTCGCCGCCGGCCGCAGCCACCGCGCACAGGAAGGTGCCGGCCTCGATGCGGTCGGGGATGGTGCGGTGCCCGCCGGCGGGCGCATGCAGCCGCTCCACGCCCTCGATGCGGATGCGGCTGCCACCCTGGCCTTCGATGCGCGCGCCCATGGCCACCAGCATGTCGGCCAGGTCGGTCACCTCGGGTTCCTGCGCGGCGTTTTCCAGCACCGTTTCGCCTTCGGCCAGCGTGGCGGCCATCAGCAGGTTCTCGGTGCCGGTGACGGTGATCATGTCGGTGCTGATGCGCGCACCCTTCAGCCGCGACGCACGGGCCACGATATAGCCATGCTCCACCGTGATGTCGGCGCCCATCGCCTGCAGACCCTTGATGTGCTGGTCCACCGGCCGCGAGCCGATGGCGCAGCCGCCCGGCAGCGACACCCGCGCCTGGCCGAAGCGGGCCAGCAGCGGCCCCAGCACCAGGATCGACGCGCGCATCGTCTTCACCAGCTCGTAGGGCGCTTCGGGCGCGGCCACGCGGCTGGCGTCGACGCGGATCTCGTCGGGCCGCTCGGCGCTGCGCTCGACGGCCACGCCCATGTGCTGCAGCAGCTTCAGCATGGTCGCCACGTCCTGCAGCTGCGGCGCGTTGCGCAGCAGCACCGGCTCGGCGCAGAGCAGCGCCGCACACAGCTGCGGCAGCGCCGCGTTCTTGGCGCCGGAAATCGGCACGTCGCCCTTCAGGGGGCGGCCGCCGCGGATGAGGAGTTTGTCCATGGTGTGGCTCGGTGCCGGCGGCACAGGGCGGGGGACCTACGGCGGCGGCGCGATGGCGACACCCGGGGTCACCCGCAGCGCGCCGCGGGCGATGTCAATGCGGGTGGTGCGCCTGTGCCGAAGCCACCGGCGCGCCTTGCGCGGCCCATTCGGCGGGGGTGAGGGTCTTCATCGACAGCGCGTGGATCTGCTCGCGCATTCTATCGCCCAGCGCGCCATAGACCTGCTGGTGCCGCGCGACGCGCGAGCGGCCCTCGAAGGCGGCCGAGACGATGACGGCAAAGAAATGGCGGCCGTCGCCCTCCACCTCCAGGTGTTGGCAATCGAGGCCGGCGGCGATGAAATCGCGCACCTGCTGGGGGGTGGGCTCTGCCATGGTGGCCAAGATTATCGCCGAGCCCTCAATGACGCAGCTTGTAACCGGTCTTCAGCAGGTGCAGCGCCACCGCCGACACCGCCAGGAAGCAGGCGCCCACCACGCCCAGGCTGAGCCACGGCGACACGTCGCTGACGCCGAAGAAGCCGCGGCGAAAGCCGTCGATCATGTAGAAGAAGGGGTTCAGGTGGCTGATCTGGTACCAGAAGCCCGGCAGCGAATGCACCGAATAGAACACGCCCGACAGGAAGGTCATCGGCATGATGATGAAGTTCTGGAAGGCGGCCATCTGGTCGAACTTGTCGGCCCACAGCCCCGCCACCAGCCCCAGCGCGCCCAGCATGCCGGCGCCCAGCAGGGCGAACACCAGGATCCACAGCGGCTGCGCCAGCCCCGGTGGCGAGAACCAGGCGGTGGCCAGGAACACGCCCGCACCGACGCTCAAGCCCCGCACCACCGACGCCCCCACGTAGGCCGTGAACCAGGCCCAGTGCGACAGCGGCGTGACCAGCAGGAACACCAGGTTGCCGGTGATCTTGCTCTGCACCAGTGAGCTGCTGCTGTTGGCAAAGGCGTTCTGCAGCACGCTCATCATCACCAGGCCGGGGATCAGGAAGCGGGTGTAGCCGATGTCGTCGAACACCTCCACCTTGTCCGACAGCACGTGGCCGAAGATCAGCAGGTACATCACCGCCGTCAGCACCGGCGCGGCCACGGTCTGGAAGCCCACCTTCCAGAAGCGCAGCACTTCCTTGTAGAGCAGCATGCGCACGCCGTTCATGTTGGCCCCTCGCCCGGCGGGTACGCCGGTCGATCCCCCGAGGGGATGCGGGCCGGCTTGGGAGCGGCCCGGCGCTCGGCCCGCCTCATGCAGTAGCCCCCTGCATGATCTCCAGGAACACGTCCTCCAGGTCGGCGCGGCCGATCTCCAGGTCCTCGACCTTCACCTGCGCGGCGCGCAGCGCGGCCAGCAGCGTCTCCACCTCGGCAGCGTCATGCGCCTTCAACTGCACGATGCGGCCGGTGACACGGGCCTGCCCGGCCAGCGCGGCCGGCAGCGGCTGGTCGGTCTTGAAGCGCAGCATCGTGCTGGCGGTGCCGGCCAGCAGGTTGGCGGTGCGGTCCAGCGCCACCACCCGGCCCTGCTTGAGCATGGCGATGCGCGAGCACAGCGCTTCGGCCTCCTCCAGGTAGTGCGTGGTCAGCAGCACGGTGTGGCCTTCGCGGTTCAGCCGGGCAATGAACTGCCACAGCGTCTGGCGCAGTTCCACGTCGACACCGGCGGTGGGCTCGTCCAGCACGATCACCGGCGGCCGGTGCACCAGCGCCTGCGCCACCAGCACGCGGCGCTTCATGCCGCCGGACAGCTGGCGCATGTTGGCGCCGGCCTTGTCGGCCAGGCCCAGCTCCTGCAGCAGCTCGTCGATCCAGGCATCGTTGTGCTTCAGGCCGAAGTAGCCGCTCTGGATGCGCAGCGTCTCGCGCACGCTGAAGAAGGGGTCGAACACCAGTTCCTGCGGCACGATGCCCAGCGCCTTGCGCGCCGCTGCGTAGTCGGCCACCACGTCGTGGCCCATCACGGTGACGCGGCCGCTGCTGGCGCGCGTCAGCCCGGCCAGGATGCTGATCAAGGTGGTCTTGCCCGCGCCGTTGGGGCCCAGCAGGCCGAAGAACTCGCCCTGCGCGATGTCGAAACGCACGCCGTCCAGCGCCCGCAGGGTGCCGCGTGCGCCTGCATAGGTCTTGCACACGTCCTGAAAGCTTACCGCCGGCATGGTGCAGGATTGTAGGCAGCCCCTTCGGCAGGGCACCGCGTTGGTGCTAGATTGCCGGCACCATGGCGACCAAGAAACCCCGCCGCACGGCCGAGCGCATCCTGGAGGTGACGCTGGAGCTGTTCAACCGCTTCGGCGAGCCCAACGTCAGCACCACGCTGATCTCGGCCGAGCTGAACATCAGCCCCGGCAACCTTTACTACCACTACCCGGCCAAGGACGAGCTGATCAACTCGCTGTTCGACCGCTACGAGCGCGCGTTGAACGAGCTACTGCAGGCCGCCGAGGGCGTGCGCAACATCGAGGACGCGTGGCTGTTCTTCCACATGCTCTTCGAGCTGATCTGGCAGTACCGCTTCCTGTACCGCGACCTGAACGACCTGCTGTCCAAGAACCGCCGACTGGAGACCCACTTCCAGTTCGTGCTGAAGAACAAGTCGCGCGCGGTGCAGCAGGTGCTGGACGCGCTGGCCACCGGCAGCAGCGTGCGCATCGATCCGCGCCAGGCCGAGCCGGCCGCCAACGCGATGGTGGTGGTGCTGACCTACTGGCTCAGCTACGAATACGTGCGCGACCCGCGCAAGGCGCTGGAGCCGGAGAACGCCGCCACCGCGCTGGGCCGCGGCGCCTACCATGTGCTGTGCCTGCTGATGCCTTACCTGTCGGCCGAAGACCAGGAGCACCTGCACACGCTGGCCGGCGAATACCTGTAGCGCGGCTCAGGGCTTCCACGGCAGCATCAGCGTCAGCCACAGCAGCTTGTCCAGTTCGGGCGCGAAGCGCTCGACGATGCGCTGCGGCTGCGGGCACAGCCGGCTGTCGGTGATCAGCGCGAACTGCACGCCGCCGGCATAGGAGAAGATGCTGACGCCGACGCCGATGTCGCCCGACTGCGGGACCCAGAACATGCTCTGTCGCAGCGTCGAGCCGCACAGCGTCAGTGCTTTGGTTGGCCCGGGCACGTTGGTCATCACCGCGGTGGCCTTGCTGGCGAACAGGCCGAGCAGTGCGTCCTGCGCGGGCTTGCTCAGCAGGCCCGCCACGGCCAGCACGCCGAAGGCCATCAGCGGCTGGTAGCTGCCCTTCAGCTCGGCCATGCCGGCGCGCACCGCCATCAGCCGCTGCACCGGGTTGGCCATGCCCACCGGTAGCAGCAGCGGCACCAGGCCGAAGCGGTTGCCCAGTTGGTAGGCCTGGTCCAGCGGCCGCAGGTTCACCGGCACCATCGCGCGCACGGCCTTGCCGGAAGGGTCCTCGCCCTGCTCGCGCAGGTAGTCGCCCAGTGCGCCGGCCACGCAGGCCAGTAGCACGTCGTTGACCGAGCCGCCCAGCGCCTTGCCCACCGCCTTGACCACGTCCAGCGGGATCGGCTCGGCCCAGGCCACCCGCTTGCGGCCACCGGGCCGGCCCTTCAGCCGCGTGCGCGAGTCGTCCTCCATCAGCGCCAGGGCCTTCAGGTCCTGCGCCAGCCGCAGGCCCATGTGCGCCAGCTCGCGCGACGCCGCCTGCGGATGCGCCGCGACATCCAGCGAGCGCGCCACGCCGTCGCCGGACAGCGTCAGCGCCTTGACGGCCAGCTCGGTCAGCGGGCGGATCAGCGTGCCGGCCAGACCTTCGTCGGCGGCGTCGTGCAGCGCGCGCGGCGGCAGCGGCGGCGGCTGGCCGCCGTCAGTGATGGACAGCACCACCGAGCTGAGCGAGATGCCGTCGGCAATGCAGTGGTGGATGCGCACCAGCAGCGCGCTGCCCCCCTGGTAGTGCTCCACCAGGCCGAACTGCCACAGCGGCCGCGACGGATCCAGCGGCGTGGAGGCCAGCTCGCCGCAGCGTGCCTGCAGCGCCGCCTGCTCGCTCTGCCCGCGGCGCCGCGGCAGCGCCTCGCGCACCACGTGCCGGCGAATGTCGAAGGAATCGTCCTCGACCCACAGCGCGCCCAGCGCGTCCTCCACCACCTTCTGGCGGAAGCGCGGGTACTGCAGCAAGCGCTGCGACACCCGCTCGCACAGCGCGGCGTAGTCCAGCGCCGGCTGCAGCAGCCAGACGCCGACGATCATCATCAGGTTGCGCTCGCTGTCCATGCGCAGCCAGGCATGATCGACACGGCTCATGCGCTCGGGGGTGGCGGACATTGCGCGGCTCGCTAAACTGTCTGGGACGACAAGCCATTCTCACCCACCGAAGCCCCAAGGAGACATTGCAATGGCCAGCCTCAAAGCCAAGTTCGACAAGGCCGTGGCCGACAGCAAGAAGCTGTCGGAAAAGCCGGACAACAGCACGCTGCTGAAGATCTATGCCCTGTACAAGCAGGCCAGCGAAGGCGACGTGGAAGGCAAGCGTCCGGGCATGACCGATTTCGTTGGCCGCGCCAAGTACGACGCCTGGGCCGCCCAGAAGGGCAAGTCGGCCAACGACGCGATGCAGGAATACGTCGACCTGATCGAATCGCTGAAGTAGTTCAGCCCGCGCCGCTGCCCAGCGCGGCGCGGATCGCCGCCAGGTCCACCGGCGGCGGCGCGTCCAGGTCGTCGCGCACCCAGGCGGCGCCGTCGAAGCGGGCCTGCGCGAAGTAGGCGCTGCGGGTGATGCCGCAGCGGATGCCGGCGGCCCGCGCCGCGGCCAGGCCGTTGGGCGAATCCTCCAGCGCGAAGGCCTCGTCCGCGGCCACGCCCAGACGCTGCAGCGCCAGGTGGTAGGCCTGCGGATGGGGTTTCTTCTGCGGCGCGTCCTCGGCGCAGACCACGGCGCCGAAGGCCCGTTCCCAGTCGGCGCCCAGCAGACTGACGAACAGCGCGTCCACGTTGGCCCGGCTGGTGGTGGTGGCGATGGCCAGTGCCACGCCTTCGTCGCGGCACTGCTGCATCAGGCGGCGCACGCCGGGCCGCGCGCCGATCTCGCCGCGGGCCACCTGCTCGGCATAGAAGGCGTTCTTGCGCGGGTGCAGGCGGCGGGCCAGCGCCTCGCGGTCGGCGGCCTGCGGCGGCACGTCATCACGGCCAGCCAGGTAGGCCAGGATGCGCTCGCGGCCACCGGTCACCTCCAGCAGCGGGCCATAGTCCGTTACGTCCCAGTGCCAGGGCAGGCCGGCCTCGGCGAAGGCACGGTTGAAGGCGATGCGGTGGCCGTCGCGCTCGGTCTCGGCCACCGTGCCGTCGACGTCCCAGATCAGCGCCCGCAGCAACGCCGCACCTCGGCCGCCACCGCCTCGGCACCGATGCCGAAATGCCGGTACAGATCAGCCGCCGGCGCCGATTCGCCGAAGCTGGCGATGCCGACCACGCCGCCGTCGCGGCCGACGTACTTGCGCCAGAAGTCGGGGTGGGCGGCTTCCACCGCCACCGCCGGCAACGTCGGCGGCAGCACCTGGTCGCGGTAGGCGGCCGGCTGGCGGTCGAAGACGCTGGTGCAGGGCATCGACACCACCCGCACCGGCAGGCCTTCGGCGGCCAGCAGGGCCTGCGCCTGCATTGCAAACTGCAACTCGGAGCCGGTGCCCAGGATCACCGCGCGCGGCGCCTGGCCCTCGGCCGGCTCGGCCAGCACATAGCCGCCGCGGGCAATGGCCTCGGCCATCGCTGGCGTGGACAGCACCGGCAGCACCTGGCGCGACAGCGCCAGCGCGGCCGGGCCGTCGTGGCGGCGCAGCGCGCTCGCCCAGGCCACGGTGGTCTCGACGGTGTCGGCCGGGCGCCAGACGTCCAGCTGCGGGATCAGCCGCAGCGACGGCACGTGTTCGATCGACTGGTGGGTGGGTCCGTCTTCGCCCAGGCCAATGGAATCGTGGGTGAAGACATGGATCACCCGCAGCTTCATCAGCGCGGCCATGCGCACTGCGTTGCGGCTGTAGTCGCTGAAAGTCAGGAAGGTGCCGCCATAGGGGATGTAACCGCCGTGCAATGCCACGCCGTTCATCACGCCGGCCATGCCGAACTCGCGCACGCCATAGCTGAGATGGCGCTCGCCGCAGTTGGGGAAGTCGGTCAGGTTGGAGCCGGTCAGGTCGGCGCTGCCGCCGAACATCTCCGGCACCTGGGGCGCCAGCGCGGCCAGCACTTTCTGCGAAGCCTTGCGCGAGGCCACGGCCTCGGGCGCGGCGCCAAAGGCGGACAGCGCTGCCGCCACGGTGGCGTCGAAGCTTGCCGGCAACGCGCCGCGCAGGCGGCGCTCGAACTCGGCGGCCAGCTCCGGATGGGCGGCGCGGTAGGCGGCCAGCCGGGCATTCCATTCGGCTTCGCGGGCCTGGCCGGCCTCACGGGCGTCCCACTGCGCGCGCATCGCCTCGGGGATCTCGAAGGCCGGCGCCGTCCAGCCCAAGGCTTCGCGCGTCTTGGCGATCTCCTCGGCGCCCAGCGGCTCGCCGTGCGCCTTGGCGGTGCCAGCGCGGCTCGGCGAGCCGCGGCCGATGGTGGTTTCGCAGACGATCAGCGTGGGCCGCCCGGTGCTGGCCTTGGCCTGCGCCAGCGCCTGGCTGACGGCCTGCACGTCGTGCCCGTCGATCGGGCCGATGACGTCCCAGCCGTAGGCGCGGAAGCGGGCCGGCGTGTCGTCGCGGAACCAGCCCTGCACCGCGCCGTCGATGCTGATGCCGTTGTCGTCGTACAGCGCGATCAGCTTGTTCAGCCCCCACACGCCGGCCAGCGAGGCAGCCTCGTGGCTGATGCCTTCCATCAGGCAGCCATCGCCCAGGAAGACATAGCTGTGGTGGTCGACCACCGTGTGGCCGGGGCGGTTGAACTCGCGGGCCAGCATCTTCTCGGCCAGCGCGAAGCCCACCGCGTTGCACAGGCCCTGGCCGAGCGGGCCGGTGGTGGTTTCGACGCCCGGCGTCAGGCCCGACTCGGGATGGCCCGGCGTCTTGCTGTGCAGCTTGCGGAAGCGCTTGAGCTCGTCCATCGGCAGCGCATAGCCGCTCAGGTGCAGCAGGCCGTAGAGCAGCATCGACGCGTGGCCGTTGCTGAGCACGAAGCGGTCGCGGTCGGGCCAGTGCGGGTTGGCCGGGTTGTGACGCAGGTGGCCGGTCCACAGGGCCACCGCCATCTCGGCCATGCCCATCGGCGCGCCCGGGTGGCCGGAATTGGCCTGCTGCACGGCATCCATGGCCAGCGCGCGCAGCGCATTGGCCCGGGGGTCGGTGGGGCCGCGGCCGCCGCGCAGCACCTTGTCGTTGGAGTTCGAGGCCATTACAAGGTCCGCCCGGCCGCCCGAAGGGCCTTGTGCGCCCCCTTGGGGGGCAGCGAACGAAGAGAGCGTGGGGGCTTCATCACAGCGCTCCGCCGTGCGCGCGCTTGCGCCGCTCGACCATGCGCCAGATGAAGGGCGTGAAGATCAGCTGCATCGCCAGCTCCATCTTGCCGCCCGGCACCACGATGGTGTTGGCGCGGCTCATCCACGAGTTGTTGATCATGTTCAGCAGGTAGGGGAAGTCGATGCCCTTCGGGTTGGCGAAGCGGATCACGCAGATGCTCTCGTCGGGGCTGGGGATGTCGCGCGCCACGAAGGGGTCGCTGGTGTCGACCACCGGCACGCGCTGGAAGTTGACATGCGTGTGCTGGAACTGCGGCACGATGTAGTGCACGTAGTCGGGCATGCGGCGCAGGATGGTGTCGGTGACGGCCTCGGTGCTGTAGCCGCGCACGTGCTTGTCGCGCCACAGCTTCTGGATCCATTCCAGGTTGATCACCGGCACCACGCCGATCAGCAGGTCGGGGTAGCGGGCGATGTTCACCTCGGGCGTGACCACGGCGCCGTGCAGCCCTTCGTAGAACAGCATGTCGGTGTCGGCGGGTAGTTCTTCCCATTCGGTGAAGGTGCCGGGCTCCTGCTGATAGGGCGCGGCCTCGACCGGGTCGTGCAGGTACTTGCGGCGCCGGCCGGTGCCGGTCTCGCTGTAGCTGCGGAACAGGTTCTCCAGCTCGGGGAAAAGGTTGTTCTCGGGCCCGAAGTGGCTGAAGTGCTTGTTGCCGGCCTTCTCGGCCTCGGCCTGCCGGGCGCGCATTTCCTTGCGGTCGTAGCGGTGAAAGCTGTCGCCTTCGATGACGGCCGCCTTGACGCCTTCGCGGCGGAAGATGTTCTCGAAGGTGCGCGTGACGCTGCTGGTGCCGGCGCCGCTGGAACCGGTGATGGCGACGATGGGGTGCTTGTGGGACATGGATGACTCGTCAATCTCTGAAAAGGCTGCGCGGGGCGAACAGCGGTGCTTCATCGAGCTCCTCGATCGGCTCGTGGTGGTAGCGCTCGATGCGCTCGACCTCGGCGGCGCTGCCGAAGACCACGCCGATGCGCTGGTGCAGTGAACTCGGCTTGACGCCCAGCATCGGCTGCCGGCCTGTGCTGCAGCGCCCGCCGGCCTGCTCGACGATGAAGCCGATCGGGTTGGTCTCGTACAGCAGGCGCAGCCGGCCGGGCTTGGCCGGGTCCTTGGTGTCGCGCGGATACATGAACACGCCACCGCGCATCAGGATGCGATGCGCCTCGGCCACCATGCTGGCGATCCAGCGCATGTTGAAGTCCTTGCCGCGCGGCCCGGCCTTGCCGGCCAGGCACTCGTCGACATAGCGCTTGACCGGCGGCTCCCAGAAGCGGCTGTTGCTGGTGTTGATGGCGAATTCGTGGGTCTCGCGCGGCACGCGGATGTTCTCGTGCGTGAGCACGAACTCGCCCAGGTTCGGGTTCAGCGTGAAGCCGGCCACGCCGTTGCCCACGCTGAGCACGATCATCGTCACCGGCCCGTAGATGGCATAGCCGGCTGCGACCTGGGTGGCGCCGGGCTGCAGGAAATCAGCCTCGGTGACGTCGCGGCCCGAGGCCACCACGTCGGCCGGCGCGCGCAGGATGCTGAAGATGCTGCCGACGCTGACATTGACATCGATGTTGCTGGAGCCATCCAGCGGGTCGAAGACCAGCAGGTACTTGCCCCGCTGGTAGTTCTGCGGGATCTGCTTGGGCTCGTCCATCTCCTCGCTGGCCATGCCGGCAAGGTGGCCGTTCCACTCGTTCATGCGGATGAAGATCTCGTTGGACATCACGTCCAGCGGCTTCTGCACCTCGCCCTGCACGTTGGTGTCGCCAGCGCGCACCTCCAGCCCGGCCACCGCGTCGCCCAGCGCGCCGGTGGCGACGATGCGGGCGATGGCCTTGCAGGCCAGCGAGATGTCCAGGATCAGCGCGTTCAGCTCGCCGCTGGCTTGCGGGTAACGGCGCCGCTCCTCGATCAGATAACGCGTCAGCGTCCAGCGTCCGGTCAGCGGCATGGTGGTTGTCCTCGGGGGTCTCGGGTTCAGGCGGCGGGTGCGGCGAACACGCGGCTGGCGCGCAGGTCGGCCACCTCGATGGTGCTCAGGTCGTCCTTGCTCAGCGCGCGGTCGCGGTCGGCAAACAGCCGGCTGGCCTGGCGCAGCCGCGCGCGGTCCAGCGCGTTGCGCACGCTGCGCGCGTTGGCGAAGTGAGGCTGCTGCAGGCGCAGCGCCAGGTACTCGGCGAACACCTGCTGTGCGCCCGGGCCGAAGCGGTAGTGCATGCCGTCGAGCATGCGCTCGCCGATCTGCAGCAGCTCGCCCTGCGCGTAGTCGGGGAAGTCCAGGTGGTGGGCGATGCGGCTGCTCATGCCGGGGTTGCTCTGGAAGAAGGTGTCCATGCGGTCCTTGTAGCCGGCCAGGATCACCACCAGGTCGTCGCGCTGGTTCTCCATCACCTGCAGCAGGATCTCGATGGCCTCCTGGCCGTAGTCGCGCTCGTTCTCGGGCCGATACAGGTAGTAGGCCTCGTCGATGAAGAGCACGCCGCCCATGGCCTTCTTCAGCACCTCTTTCGTCTTTGGCGCGGTGTGGCCGATGTACTGGCCGACCAGGTCGTCGCGCGTCACCGCCACCAGGTGGCCTTTGCGCACATAGCCCAGCCGGTGCAGGATCTGAGCCATGCGCATCGCCACCGTGGTCTTGCCGGTGCCGGGGTTGCCGGTGAAGCTCATGTGCAGGCTGGGCGCCTGGGCTTCCAGGCCCAGGTTGCGCCGCAGCTTGTCGATGACCAGCAGCGCCGAGATGTCGCGGATGCGCGCCTTCACCGGCGTCAGCCCCACCAGGTCGCGGTCGAGCTCGTCCATCACCGTCTCGATCTGGCTTTCGGCCAGCACCTGGTTGACGGTACGCGCGCCGCTGTCCGCCCCCGGGGACGGTGCGGCCGCGGCCGCGGCCGGCGCGGCGCCCGGAATGCTGTAGAGCGGTGCGTTCATGGCCGGTCTCGATCAGCGGCCGTAGCGCTCGCCTTCGGCCGCGTCGGTGGCGTAGCTGTGCACCGTGTAGTGCATCGAACGGCCCTTGACCTCCTGCCGCGACAGGCCGAAGCCCGGTTCCTTGGCCGGCCGGTTGACGATGAAGCTCATCGTGATCGACTCGGTATTGCGCGTGGAGTCGAAGGCCATCATGCGGATGTAATGGTTGGGGAAGGTCTTGCGGCAGGCCTGCAGTTCCAGCATCACGCCGGCGGCGTCCTTCAGGTCGAACATCGGGTTGCCGAACATCTCCCAGTAGGTGTTGCGCGGGTGCGGGTCGTCGGTGTATTCGACGCTCCAGGCATAGCCCTTCCTGAGGCCGTATTCGATCTGCAGCGCGATCTCGGCATCGGTCAGGTCGGGCAGGAAGCTGAACTGGCCTTGGGTGAGACGGCCGGTGGGGTTGGTCATCATGGTCTTGATCTCCTGTCAGGCCACCGCCGGGGTCACGGCGTAGTCGGATGTGTCGGTGCTGGTGTAGTTGAAGCTGATCTCGCCCCAGGTGTCGAGCGCGGCCTTCAGCGGGCTGCAGAACTCGGCGGCCTTCTTCAGGATGGCCGGGCCTTCCTCGATGATGTTCTTGCCTTCGTTGCGCGCCTTGACCATGGCCTCCAGCGCCACGCGGTTGGCCACTGCACCGGCCTGGATGCCCTGCGGATGGCCGATGGTGCCGCCGCCGAACTGCAGCACCACGTCGTCGCCGAACAGGTCGATCAGCTGGTGCATCTGGCCGGCATGGATGCCGCCGCTGGCCACGGGCATGACCTTCTTCAGGTCGGCCCAGTCCTGGTCGAAGTACAGGCCGCGCGGCAGGTCGGTCTTGGTGTAGCTGTCGCGGCAGACGTTGTAGTAGCCCTGCACCGTCAGCGGGTCGCCTTCCAGCTTGCCCACCGCCGTGCCGGTGTGCAGGTGGTCGCAGCCGGCCAGGCGCAGCCACTTGGCGATAACGCGGAAGCTGACACCATGGTTCTTCTGCCGCGTGTAGGTGCCGTGGCCGGCGCGGTGCATGTGCATGATCATGTCGTTCTTGCGGCTCCACTCGGCCATGCTCTGGATGGCGGTGTAGCCGATGACGAGATCGACCATGATGATGACGCTGCCCAGTTCCTTGGCGAACTCGGCGCGCTCGTACATCTGCTCCATGGTGCCGGCGGTGACGTTCAGGTAGCTGCCCTTGACCTCGCCGGTGGCCGCGCTGGCCTTGTTGACCGCGTCCATCACGTACAGGAAGCGGTCGCGCCAGTGCATGAAGGGCTGCGAGTTGATGTTCTCGTCGTCCTTCATGAAGTCCAGGCCACCCTTCAGGCCTTCGTACACCACGCGGCCGTAGTTGCGGCCCGACAGGCCGAGCTTGGGCTTGGTGGTGGCGCCCAGCAGCGGACGGCCGAACTTGTCCAGGCGCTCGCGCTCGACCACCAGGCCGGTGGGCGGCCCCTTGAAGGTCTTGACATAGGCCACCGGGATGCGGATGTCCTCCAGACGGGCGGCCTTCAGCGGCTTGAAGCTGAAGACGTTGCCGATCAGGCTGGCCGTCATGTTGGCGATCGAGCCTTCCTCGAACAGGATCAGGTCGTAGGCCACCCAGGCGAAGTACTCGCCCGGCCGTCCCGGCACCGGCTCCACCTTGTAGGCCTTGGCGCGGTAGCTGTCGCAGGCCGTCAGGCGGTCGGTCCAGACCACCGTCCAGGTGGCGGTGCTGGATTCGCCGGCCACCGCGGCCGCCGCCTCCACCGGGTCCACGCCTTCCTGCGGCGTGATGCGGAACAGGCACAGCGTGTCCGTTTCCTTGATGACGTAGTCGGGCTGCCAGTAGCCCATCTGACGGTACTTGAGCACGCCGGCGCTGTAGCGCTTCTTCGCGTCGGCGGTGATGTCGGTCGCCTCGGTGACGAGGCCGCTTTCCACGGGCTTGTTCATGCGTTTCCTTCGCTGCGGCGCACCGCAATTGACTGGGGCGAAGGCACTGTAGGCGGCATGGAAATTAAAGGGAAGTCAGACTTTGTTCTCCGATCGTTAAGGCAACCCTTAACTTCCGACCGACGAATCCCGCGGGTCTGCTTCTGCCCGCGGCCCTTACTTGGCGGTTTTCTTGGCGGCGGCCGGCTTCTTGGCCGGCGCGGCCTTGCTGGCATCCAGCAGCTTGTCCAGGTTGCGCAGGATTTCGGTCTCGATGGTGCGGCTGAAGGCCCCGAGCAAGAAGCCGAGCTTGGCGTTCAGATCGAAGTGGTCGGCCGCCACGATCAGCCGGCCGCTGACGCCCGTGCGGGTGAACTCGATGGTGTCGCTGAAGTCGCCCTCGATCCACGAGCAGCGCATGTCGAACTTGTTCTCCACGTCGTCGGCCCACTGGGTGGCGATCTTGCGGGCCTTGGCCAGTCCGAGCTTGTGCTCACGATGGATGCGGATTTCCGCCACGAAGGTCTCCTGTGCGCTGTGAGGGGGTGGCGCGTAGTGTGTCGTGCCGCTGCGCCTTCGGCAAGGCGGCGATCTCGGCCACGCGGGCGTAGAAGCGATCGAAATCGCTGCCCTGCTGCACGAACAGCCGCTCGAAGTCGTCGGCCAGGCCGGTGTAGGCCGCCAGCACCCCCAGCGACGCGTTGTCGACGCTGGCGAACCAGGCGTCGTAGCCGGCAAAGCCGCCCCAGCGCTGCTGCTTGATCGCGGCGTATTCGGCGCGCAGCTCGGCCAGCAGCACGCCCTTGGCCGCGAGCTTGTCGGCCTCGGGCAGTGGCCCGGCATAAAGCTGCGCCAGGCGCTCGCGGTAGCGCAGCGTCAGCTCGCGGAAATCCAGCCGGCGCTGCTGGCCCTGGCGGTAGTGCTCGCGCGCGGCCTCGTCGCCATGCTGCTGCAGCCACAGCCGCACGCCGATGCGTTCCACCGCCGTGGCGAAGGACTCGTTGAACATCGTGTCGTCCTCGACGTAGAGCTTCTGGTGCGCCAGTTCGTGGAACACCAGCCGCGCCAGCTCGGCATCGCTTTGGCCGATGAAGGTGTTCAGCAGCGGGTCGCCGCCCAGCCAATTGGTCCAGCCCAGCGTCGAATAGGCCGGCACGCCGTAGACGCTGACGTCCCAGCCCTCGGCGCGCAGCTGCGCGCCCAGCGCCTCGGCCTGCGCCTTGTCGAAATAGCCGCGGTAGCCCACGCAGCCGGTGACCGGGTAGCACCAGGTCTTCAGCTGCAGCGACAACGCCGGCGCGGCCACCACGTTCCACACCGCGGCCGGGCGCTGCAGGTCGGCATAGGCGCGGTAGCTGGGGTTGTCGGGCAGCTTCAGCACCTGCACCGAGAACGCGCGGATCTGCTTCGACTGGGTGAGCCGCTGCTTCAGCGCGTCGGGCGCCTGCGCATCGGCCAGCCAGTCGTCCACCGGCTTGGCCTTGGCCATCAGGTCCAGGTGGCCCGCGACCGACTGCCGGTAGTAGCCCAGTTCGCCGCAGCCGGTGCCCAGGCACATCGCGCCCAGCGCCAGCAGGGCCGCGCCGGCCAACCCCAGCCCGGCCATCAGCGCGCGGCGGCGCCGCACCGCTTCACGCCGCCACCGCTTCCACTTCGACCAGGCAGTCGTAGAAGCTGGGCGCGCGGCCGATGTCGGTGAGGTGCTGGTGCGTCAGCTCGTTGACGTTGCGACCGTCCATCCCCAGCTTGCGCCACCAGATGCCCAGGCCGTTGACCACGCCGGGCCGCGCACGCGGGCTGACGCTGCAACGGCAGCGCAGGCTGCCGCGGTCGTTGAAGACGCGCACAACGCTGCGGTCGGCGATGCCGCGCGCCGCGGCATCGTCGGCATGGATCTCCAGCAGCGGCTCGCCTTCGATGTCGCGCAGGCTTTGCACGTTGACGAAGGTTGAGTTGAGGAAGTTGCGCGCCGGCGGCGAGATCATCTCCAGCGGGAAGCGCTGCGCCAGCTCGGGCGCCGAGCGCCGGCTCTCGTAGCTGGGCACGTAGTCGGGCACGCCCAGCCCCGGCGCATCGACCTGCACCTTGCCGTCCGGCGTGGGGAAGCCGCCTTCGGCGAAGGGCGCCTCGGGCAGCGCCAGCTTGACCCAGCCGCCGCGGCGCAGCGCCTCGTAGTCCACCCACTCGGGCCGCAGCGCGATGCGCGCCAGCGTCTCGTCGTCATCGCGGAAGCAGGGGTCGGTGAAGCCCATGTGCGCGGACAGCTCGCGGAAGATCTGCGTGTTGGGCTTGCTCTGCCCGCGCGGCGGAATGGCCGGCTCGTTGAGCAGCGCGTAGGTGTGGCCGTAGCTGGTGTGCACGTCCAGGTGCTCCAGCTGCGTGGTGGCCGGCAGCACGTAGTCGGCATGGTCGGCGGTGTCGGTCAGGAAGTGCTCCAGCACCACGGTGAACAGGTCTTCGCGGCGGAAGCCTTCCACCACCCGCGCGCTGTGCGGCGCCACCGCCACCGGGTTGCTGTTGTAGACCACCACCGCCTCGATGCGCGGGCCGAAGGCGGCCGAGGCCGGGCGCAGCAGGTCGTCGCCGATGGTGCTCATGTTGACGATGCGCGGCTGGCGGCCGGCCAGCAGGTCGGGCCGCTGCAAGGCCGCGTCGTCGCGCACCGGCGCGAACCAGCCCGAGGCCGACAGCAGCAGCCCGCCGGCGCGGTGCCGCCAGGCGCCCACCAGGCAGGGCAGCATGGCGATCAGCCGGGTGGCGTTGCCGCCGCCGCGGGCGCGCTGCATGCCGTAGTTCAGGCGGATGGCCGCCGGCTTCGTGGTGCCGTAGTCGCGGGCCAGGCTGCGGATCTGTTCCACCGGCAGGCCGCAGACTTCGGCCGCGCGCTCGGCGGGCCATTGCAACGCGCGCTCACGCAGCGCCGGCCAGCCGGCCACATGGCGCTGCAGATAGTCGTGGTCCAGCCAGTCTTGCGTGATCAGCTCGTGCATCAGCCCCAGCGCCAGCGCGCCGTCGGTGCCGGGCAGCAGCGCCAGGTGCTCGTGGCACTTGTCGGCCGTTTCCGTGCGGCGCGGGTCGATGCACACCAGCTTGGCGCCGGCGCGCTTGGCGGCCTGCGCGAAGGTCCAGAAATGCAGGTTCGAGGCGATCGAGTTGCTGCCCCAGATCAGGATCAGCCGGCTCTCGGCATAGTGCTCCACATGCATGCCGACCTTGCCGCCGTAGGTGGCGATCAGCGCCTCGCCGCCGGCATTGGCGCAGATGGTGCGGTCCAGCCGCGAGGCGCCCAGCTGGTGGAAGAAGCGCCCGGCCATGCTCTCGCCCTGCAGCAGGCCCATGGTGCCGGCATAGCTGTAGGGCAGCACCGCCTGCGGGTCGCGCGCGGCAATGGCCTTCAGCCGCGCGGCGATGTCGGCCAGCGCCTCGTCCCAGCCCACCGGCACGAACTGGCCCGCGCCCTTGGGGCCGACGCGCTTCAGCGGCGTCAGCACGCGATCGGGATGGTCGGTGCGCTCGGCATAGCGCGACACCTTGGTGCACAGCGCGCCGTGGGTGGGCGGGTGCTCCGGGTCGCCCTGCACGCGCAGCACCTGCGTGCCCTGCACAGTGACGCGCAGCGCGCAGGTGTCGGGGCAGTCGTGCGGGCAGGCGCCGCGCACGATGCGCGGCTGGTCAGTGGCAGGCATGGGGAAATGATGGCACAGCGCACAGCGCGCACGACTGCACGGGGGATTGCGCCGGCGGCGGCGCAGGCCCGGCCGGCGGTGCTACAAACGGCGCCTCCGTCCAGACCCTTTGCCCGCCATGACCCAGATGATGTTCTACGAGCGCCCGGTGGCCTTGAACCGCGAGCGTCACAAGGCGTTGCGGCTGGCCGCGGCGCCGGCCCACTACGCCTTCGCGGCGCAGACCAACGCGGTGCCGATCGCCAGCACCGAGTTCGCCGAGGCGGCGCGCGACTACCCGATCGTCTTCGTCGGCGAGGAAGGCGGCCCCTTCAACGTGGCGGCCATGGTCGGCGTGCGCGACCGGCAGAACCTGATGGTCGATGCCGAGGGCAACTGGGCGCCAGGCACCTACATCCCGGCCTTCGCGCGGCGCTACCCCTTCGTGCTGGCGCAGGGCGAAGGCGACGACAAGCTGACGGTCTGCATCGACGAGGTCTATGCCGGTCTGGGCACCGACAAGGGCGAGCCGCTGTTCGCCGCCGACGGCAGCGAGACGCCGTACCTGAAGCGCGTGCTGGAGTTCCTGCAGCGCTTCCATGCCGAGGCGCAGCGCACCACCGCCTTCGCCACCCGCCTGAAGGAACTGGGCCTGCTGGTGCCGAAGATCATCAATGTCGAGCGCGGCGGCGAGCGGCAGAGCGTCAGCGGGCTGTGGATCGTCGATGCGGCCAAGCTGCGCGGCATCGACGACGCGCGAGTGCTGGAACTGTTCCGCAGCGGCTACCTGGGCTGGATCGAGGCGCACCTGCTGTCGCTGGGCAGCCTGACGCGGCTGGTGGCGCGCATGGGCGAGGCCGCCCGGGTCAGCGACGAGGCCGGCGAGATCGCCGCGCCGGCCGCCACCACGCACTGAAGCCCGCGGGGCTCAGCCGGCGGCGCGCAGCCGCATCGTCAGCCCCACCGGGTTCATCGTGAAGGCCATGCGCTCCTCGGCCGGGGCACCGTCGGGCGTGTCCACCGAGACGATGTCGAAGCGCGCCAGCAGCATGGCCATCGCCATCTTCATCTCCAGCAGCGCCAGGTAGCGCCCCGGGCAGATGCGCGGGCCCGAGCCGAAGGGCATGGCCGAGCGCTTGGCGGCGGTGCTCAGCGGCGGCTCGGCGCCGTCCAGCCATCGCTCGGGCTCGAAGGCCTCGGGCCGCGGGAAATGCGCGTCACTGACGCTGTCGTGGCGCAGCACGCCCCAGATCTGCGTGCGCTCGGGCACCGCCACGTCGCCCACCACGGTGTCGCGCAGCGCCTGCAGCGCGATGAAGGGCGCCACCGGCTTCAGCCGCATGGTCTCGCTGGCGCAGGCCTCCAGGTAGGGCAGGTTGTCGATCTGGTCGAACTGGTAGGCCGCCGGGTCGGGCGCCAGGCTGCGCACCTCCTGCTGGGCGCGCTGCAGCGCGGCCGGGTGGCGGTGCAGCAGGTGCAGCATCCAGGCCAGCGTGTTGGCGGTGGTGTCCTCGCCGGCCAGCAGCATGGTCAGCACGTTGCCGGCCACCTGGGCGTCGCCCAGGCCGCTGCCGGGCTCGTCGGCGGCCAGGATCATCGCTTCCAGCAGATGGCGCGGCTTGTCCGGCGGCGGCGGGTCGTCGCGCAGCCGCTGCCGGGCCTGGGCGATCAGCTCCAGGATGGTCGAGCGGATTACCGCCACGCTCTGGTCCAGCTCGCGGTCGGCCTGCAGCTTGAACCAGCGCCAGTACGGCACGATGCTGAGCACCCGGCGGAAGATCGCCGGCAGCACCTTGTCCAGGTGGCGCTGGATCACGTCCTCGCCCGATTCCAGCGTGTTGATGTCCTTGCCGAAGGCCAGGCCGGCGATGGCATCGACCGTGAAGCGCATCAGGTCGGCCTGCAGCGGAATGGCCGCACCGGCCGCCGCCGCCCTCTGCCAGCGGCCCTGCAGCCGCAGCGTCACCTTGAGCAAGGAAGGGAAGTAGGCCCTCACATGCCCGGGCGCAAAACTGGCCATCACCATGCGCCGCTGGCGCCGCCAATCTTCGCCCTCGGCGCTGAACACGCCCTGCGGCAGGCCCATCTCGGCGCCGATCTGGCTGGTCAGCGGGCTGCGGCGGAAGCCATCGGGCCGGTCGCGCATCACCGCATTCAGCAGTTCGTGGTCGGCCACCACCAACTGCCGGTAGCGGCCGAAGCGCAGCCGGAACAGCGGCCCGTACTGTGCCGCCCATTGTTCGACGTCGCGGTGAATGCGCGCCGGCGTCACCTGCAGGGCATTGCCCAGCAGCGGCCAGCCGGGCGGGCCAGGCAGGTCTTCGAGGCGGCGCAGGGTCGGGGCGTTCATCTGCAAGGGGTCGCCGATGGTAGCGGCGCCAAAGGGCTGCCGCGGCGCACCAAGACAGCGCGCGGCCGCAAGGTTAAGATGATTTTTTGCTTTGCCGGAGGCTGCATGCAGTTGATCGAATCCATCCTGGCCGATGCCGCCAGCATCACCGCCATCCGCCGGGACATCCATGCGCATCCGGAGCTGTGCTTTCAGGAGGAACGCACCGCCGACGTGATCGCCAAGGCGCTGACCGACTGGGGCATCCCGATCCACCGCGGCCTGGGCAAGACCGGCGTGGTGGGCATCGTCAAGAACGGCACTTCCAGCCGCGCGGTGGGCCTGCGCGCCGACATCGACGCGCTGCCGATGACCGAGCACAACCACTTCGCGCACGCCAGCACCCACCCCGGCAAGATGCACGCCTGCGGCCACGACGGCCACACCGCGATGCTGCTGGCCGCAGCGCGGCACTTGTCCAAGCACCGCAACTTCGACGGCACGGTGTACCTGGTGTTCCAGCCGGCCGAAGAAGGCGGTGGCGGCGCGCGCGAGATGATGAAGGACGGCCTGTTCGAGAAGTTCCCGATGGAGGCGATCTTCGGCGCGCACAACTGGCCGGGCATGAAGGTGGGGCAGTTCGCGCTGAAGAGCGGCCCGGTCTTCGCCAGCAGCAACGAATTCAAGATCACCATCCGCGGCAAGGGCGCGCATGCGGCCATGCCGCACAACGGCATCGACCCGGTGCCGGTGGCCTGCCAGATGGTGCAGGCCTTCCAGACCATCGTCACCCGCAACAAGAAGCCGATCGAGACCGCGGTGATCTCCGTGACGATGATCCACGCCGGCGAGGCCACCAACGTGGTGCCCGACAGCTGCGAGATCCAGGGCACTGTGCGCACCTTCACCGCCGAGACGCTGGACCTGGTGGAGCGGCGCATGAAGGTCATCGCCGAAAGCACCTGCGCGGCCTTCGAGACGGCCTGCGAGTTCAGCTTCAAGCGCAACTACCCGTCCACCGTGAACCACGTGGCCGAGACCGAGTTCGCGCGCCGCCTGCTGGGCGAGGTGGTGGGCCCGGAGAACGTGCTGGAGTTCGAGCCGACGATGGGCTCCGAGGATTTCAGCTACTTCCTGCAGGCCAAGCCGGGCTGCTACTTCCTGATCGGCAATGGCGACGGCACGCACCGCGAGGGCGGCCACGGCATGGGCCCGTGCATGCTGCACAACCCCAGCTACGACTTCAACGACGAGCTGATCCCGCTGGGCGCCACCGCCTGGGTGCGCATGGCCGAGAAGTGGCTGGCCACGCCGCGCTGAGGGCCGCGCGATGAAGGCTGCTTCGTACTTCGCCCAGAGCTACGCGGAGGCGCGGCAGAAGTTCCTGGCCGCGGCCGAGGCGGCCGGCCTGGACCCGGTGGCGCATGTGCACCCGCTGCTCGGTCGCGACGGCGAGGTGCTGGCCATGGACGTGGCCCGCGCCGGGCCGGCCGATGCGCCGGCGGTGCTGATCATCAGCAGCGCCTGCCACGGCGTGGAGGGCTACTGCGGCTCCGGTGTGCAGGGCGCGCTGCTGGCCGATGCCGGATTTCAGTCCGCGGCGGCAAAGGCCGGTGTCGCGCTGCTGTACATCCACGGGCTCAATCCCTATGGCTTCTCCTGGATCCGCCGCACCACGCACGAGAACGTCGACCTGAACCGGAACTTCCAGGATTTCAGCAAGCCGCTGCCGCGCAACCCGGGCTACGACCGTCTGTCGCACCTGCTGGTGCCGGCGGAATGGCCACCCACGCCCGAGGTCAAGGCCGGGCTGGCGCAGTTCCTGGCCGAGCATGGCGCCAAGGCGCTGCAGGCCGCCGTGTCCAGCGGCCAGTACGAACACCCGCAGGGCCTGTTCTACGGTGGCCACAACCCCACCTGGAGCCAGCAGACACTGCGCCACGTACTGCAGGACCATGGCCGGCGTTGCCATCGGCTGGGCTGGATCGACCTGCACACCGGCCTGGGCCCCAGCGGCCATGGCGAGCGCATCTGGGCCGGCCCGGACGACGCGGCGGCCATTGCCCGGGCGCGGCGCTGGTGGGGCGAGGCGGTGACTTCGATCTACGACGGCTCCTCGGAATCGGCGCTGCTCACCGGGCTGATGTGGTTCGCCGCGGGGCAGGAATGCCCGCAGGCCGAGTACACCGGCATTGCCATGGAGTACGGCACCGTGCCCTTCGAGCAGGTGACGGAGGCGCTGCGCGCCGAGCAGTGGCTGGAGAACCACCCCGAGGCACCGGCAGCGCAGCGCCAGCAGATCAAGCGGCAGATGCGCGATGCTTTCTACACCGATACCGACGCGTGGAAGGAGCGCATCGTCGAGCAGGGCGTGCAGGCCGCCTGGCAAGCGGTCGAAGGCTTGGCCGCGCGCGCCTGAGCCGGCTCAGGCACGAAGACTGCTTGCCTGTGGCCAGCGCCGCGGGCGCGGGTATTCCCGCAGTCGTCAATCCATAGAATCTCCGCCACATTGTTGTCACCCTACCTCTAGCAGGAACCCCCTCATGAAGAAGCATGTCATTGCACTGAGCCTGGCCGCGCTGGCGTCCGGTACCGTGTTCGCGCAAGCCAACGACACGCTGGCGAAGATCAAGTCCAAGGGCGAGATCACGCTGGGCGTGCGCGATTCCTCCGGCGCGCTGTCCTACACCATCGGCGACGGCAAGTACGTCGGCTTCCACACCGAGATGGCCGAGAACATCTCGGCCGACATCGCCAAGCAGTTGGGCATCTCGAACCTGAAGGTCAACAAGCAGCTGGTCACCTCGCAGAACCGCATTCCGCTGGTGGTCAACGGCACCGTCGACCTGGAATGCGGCTCCACCACCAACAACGTGGCCCGCCAGAAGGACGTGGCCTTTGCGGTGACCACCTATGTCGAAGAAGTGCGCATCGCGGTGCGCGCCGACTCAGGCATCAATTCGATCAAGGACTTGAACGGCAAGAACGTGGCCACGACCACGGGCACCACGTCCGTGCAGACGCTGCGCAAGAACGAACGCGCGACCGGTGTCGACTTCAAGGAAGTGATGGGCAAGGACCACGCCGACAGCTTCCTGCTGCTGGAATCGGGCCGTGCCGACGCCTTCGTGATGGACGGCCAGATCCTGGCCGGCAACATCGCCAAGTCGAAGAACCCGGCCGGCTTCAAGATCGTCGGCGAGGTGCTGTCGGTCGAGCCCATCGCCTGCATGCTGCGCAAGGACGACCCGGCCTTCCAGAAGGCGGTGGACGACAGCATCAAGCGCCAGATTGCCGACGGCTCGCTGGCCAAGCTGTACGACAAGTGGTTCATGCAGCCGATCCCGCCGACCAACACCAAGGTCGGCCTGCCGCTGTCCGAAGCCACCAAGGCCGCCTGGGCCAGCCCGAACAACAAGCCGATGGAAGACTACGCCAAGAAATGAGTCGGCTGCGCTGAAGGCCGCGCACGCCCGCCTTCCCCCAGGCGGGCGTTTCTTTTTCCGTTGAACCGGCGACGCAGAAGAACGCCACCGAGGAGCACTGATGAGAGACTGGGACTGGCAGGTCTTCTTCGAGGATCCGGGTGGCAACATCCCCACCTACTGGCAATGGATGCTGTCGGCCTGGGGCTGGACGATCTCGGTGTCGGTCTGCGGCCTGGTGCTGGCGCTGGTGGTGGGCTCGGTCATCGGCACGATCCGCACGCTGCCCGACAGCCCCTGGCTGGTGCGCTTCGGCAATGCCTGGGTGGAGCTGTTCCGTAACATCCCGCTGCTGGTGCAGATCTTCCTCTGGTACCACGTGGTGCCGAAGCTGTTCCCGGTGATGGCCAGCCTGCCGCCCTTCGTGCTGGTGGTCTTCGCTCTGGGCTTCTTCACCTCGGCGCGCATTGCCGAGCAGCTGCGCTCGGGCATCCAGGCGCTGCCGCGCGGCCAGCGCTACGCCGGCATGGCGATGGGCTTCACCACGCCGCAGTACTACCGCTACGTGCTGCTGCCCATGGCCTACCGCATCATCATCCCGCCGCTGACCAGCGAGTCGATGAACATCTTCAAGAACTCGTCGGTGGCCTTCGCGGTGTCGATCCCCGAGCTGATCCAGTTCGCGATGCAGGCCGGCGAGGAGACCTCGCGCGTGACCGAGTTCTATGCCGCGGTGACGGTGCTGTACATCATCTCGGCGATGGTCATCAACCGCATCATGGCCTGGGTGGAGAAGAAGGCGCGCGTGCCGGGCTTCGTGGCCGCCGGCGGCACGGGGGGCCACTGACATGATGGGCCTCGACTTTTCCTTCTACAACTGGGATCTGGTCAGCAAGTTTCTGCTGAAGGGCTTCTACTTCAGCATCACGCTGACGGTGGTGGCCACGCTGGGCGGCATCTTCTTCGGCACGCTGCTGGCGCTGATGCGGCTGTCGGGCAAGAAGTGGCTGGACATGCCGGCCGCCATCTACGTCAACGGCATGCGCAGCATCCCGCTGGTGATGGTGATCCTGTGGTTCTTCCTGCTGGTGCCGATGATGATCGGCCGGCCGATTGGGCCGGAGTACTCGGCGGTGATCACCTTCATCGCCTTCGAGGCGGCTTACTTCAGCGAGATCATGCGCGCGGGCATCCAGTCGATCCCGCGCGGCCAGGTCTTCGCCGGCCAGGCACTGGGCATGACCTACCAGCAGAACATGATGCTGGTGGTGCTGCCACAGGCCTTCCGCAACATGCTGCCGGTGCTGCTGACGCAGACCATCATCCTGTTCCAGGACACCTCGCTGGTCTATGCCATCGGCGCCTACGACCTGTTCAAGGGCTTCGACACCGCCGGCAAGAACTTCGGCCGGCCCGAGGAGGCCTACATCATGGCCGCCGTCGTCTACTTCATCCTGTGCTATTCGCTGTCCTGGATGGTCAAGCGCCTGCACAAGAGAATAGCCATCATCCGCTAGGAGCAAACCATGGCCGAACACATGATCCGCATCGACAACGTGTCCAAGTGGTACGGGCCGGTGCAGGTGCTGAACAACTGCAGCGTCAACATCGACAAGGGCGACGTGGTGGTGGTCTGCGGGCCCTCGGGCTCGGGCAAGTCCACGCTGATCAAGACCGTCAACGCGCTGGAGCCGATCCAGAAGGGCGAGATCACCGTCAACGGCATCAAGGTCAACGACCCGGCCACCGACCTGCCCAAGCTGCGCTCGAAGGTGGGCATGGTGTTCCAGCACTTCGAGCTGTTCCCGCACCTGTCGGTGACCGAGAACCTGACCATCGCGCAGATCAAGGTGCTGGGCCGCAGCCCCGACGAGGCCAAGACCCGCGGGCTGAAGATGCTCGACCGCGTCGGTCTGATGGCCCACAAGGACAAGTTCCCCGGTCAGCTGTCGGGCGGCCAGCAGCAGCGCGTGGCCATCGCGCGCGCGTTGTCGATGGACCCGATCGTCATGCTCTTCGACGAGCCGACCTCGGCGCTCGACCCCGAGATGGTGGGCGAGGTGCTGGACGTGATGGTCGGCCTGGCCAAGGAAGGCATGACGATGATGGTGGTCACCCACGAGATGGGCTTTGCGCGCAAGGTGGCCAACCGCGTGATCTTCATCGACGTGGGCGGCCGCATCCTCGAGGACTGCACGAAGGAAGAGTTCTTCGGCCACCCCGAGAACCGGCAGCCGCGCACCAAGGACTTCCTCAACAAGATCCTGCAGCACTGACCGCAACGCGGCCGGCGCTCAGATCAGAGCCAGCCGCGGTCGCGCAGCTGCGCCTCGACGCTGGCCGCATCGACGAAGTGCAGCGCCTGCCAGCCCGCGTCGCGGGCGGCCTGCACGTTGACGGCCACGTCGTCGATGAACAGCAGCTCGTGCGGCGCGGCGCCGAAGCGCCGCGCCGCCGTGTCGTAGATGCCCGGCTCGGGCTTGATCTGCTGCACCCGCGCTGAGACCACGCCCGATTCGAAGCAGCGCAGGAAGTCGTGCGTGCGCTCCAGGTGCTCGGCATAGGGCGCCGGCATGTTCGACAGGAAGTGCAGCCGCCGGCCCTGCGCGTGCAGGCGGCGCAGCAGCGCCACCGTGGCCGGCATCGGCTGCAGTTCGGCCGGCACCGCATCGACCACCGCACGCACCGCCGCCGCCGGCAGGCCGGCGCGCGCGGCGATGCGCTGCACCAGTTCGGGCTCGGCCAGCAGGCCGCGGTCGAAATCAGCCCAGTCGCCGCCATAGCCTTCGAAGATCTCCCGTTCCAGCCGCGCGGCACTGGCCTCGTCCACCGCATGCTGCGGCAGCGTGCGCCGCAGCAGCTGCCGCGGCTGCCAGTGGAACAGCACGCCGGCCCAGTCGAAGACGATGCGCATCGCGTCGCTCAAGCCGCCACCACCGACAGCCCACGCCCGGCCAGCGACAACCACGCCCCCTGCCCCGGCTGCCAAGTGGGCTCCAGTTCGGGCGCGACGACGAAGATAGCGCCCAGTTCAGTGGCCACCGTCACTTCCTGGAAGCTGCCAAGGTAGGCGCACTTCTGCACCGTGCCGGGCAGGCCTTCGCCGCCGGCGGGCGGCGCCGCAGCCAGCCGCCAGGCCTCGGGCCGCACCGCCACCTTCACCGGCCCCGGCGCCACTGGCTGGCGCGGCTGCACGGTCAGCGGGCCCAGCCGCACCGTGCCATTTGACAGCGCCTGGCCATCGAACAGCATGGCCTCGCCCATGAATCCGGCGACGAACTCGCTGGCCGGGTGTTCGTACAGCTGGTGCGGCGTACCCGCTTGGGCGATGCGGCCCGCATCCATGACGATGATCTGGTCGCTGACGGCCAGCGCCTCGCTCTGGTCGTGCGTCACGTAGGCCACGGTCAGACCCAGGCGCTGCTGCAGCGCGCGAATCTCCTCGCGCATGCTGCGGCGCAGCCGCGCGTCCAGGTTGGACAGCGGCTCGTCGAACAGCATCACCGAAGGCTCCAGCACCAGCGCGCGCGCCACCGCCACGCGCTGCTGCTGGCCGCCGGACAGCTCACTCGGCAGCCTCGTGTCGTAGCCGGCCAGGCCCACGCTGTCCATCGCCGCGCGGGCGCGTTGCTCGGCCTGGCCCTGGGGAATGCCTTGCACCACCAGTCCGTAGCCCACGTTGGCCAGCACGTTCATGTGCGGGAACAGCGCATAACTCTGGAACACCATGCTGACGTTGCGCTCCGCCGGCCCCAGTTCAGTCACGTCCTGACCATCGATCAGGATGCGGCCGGAGGTCGGTGCGTCCAGCCCGGCGATCATGCGCAGCAGCGTGGTCTTGCCGCAGCCCGAAGGGCCGAGGATGGTGGTCAGCGTGCCCTTGGGCACCACCAGGTCCACGCCCTTGACGACCAGCGGCGACTTCGCATCGCCGTAGCGCTTGGTGACCTGCCGGAACTCGATGCTCATGTGTTCTTGCGCCTCCCGAGCTTGCGCTCGCCGACCACGAACTGGATCGCCGCCGTGGCCAGCGACATCAGCACGATCAGCACCGTGCAGTAGGCCAGCGCCACGCCGTAGTCGCCGTTGCCGACGCGGCCGATGATGTAGGTGGTGGCCAGTTCGTTCTCGGCCGTGACCAGGAAGATCACCGCCGACACCGTGGTCATGCTGCGCACGAAGCTGTAGACCAGCGCGGCCACCAGCGCCGGCTTCAGCAGCGGCAGCACCACGCGGCGCAGCGTGGTGGCCGTGCCGGCGCGCAGCATCGTGCTGGCCTCGTCCAGGCTCTTGTCCAGCTGCTTGAAGCTGGCGGTGCCGGCACGCACGCCCACCGGCAGGTTGCGGAACACGAAGCACAGCACGATGATCAGCCCGGTGCCGGTCAGCTCGAAGGGCGGCACGTTGAAGGCCAGGATGTAGCTGACGCCCAGCACCGTGCCGGGGATGGCAAAGGCGAGCAGCGCGGCGAACTCGAAGGCGCGCTGGCCGACGAACTGGGTGCGCGCCAGCAGCCAGCTGATCAACAGGCCGATGCTGGCGCAGATCGGCGCGGCGATGGCCGCCAGCTTCAGCGTGGTGAACAGCGAGTTCCACGCGGTGCCGGCCCAGACCAGCCCGTTCACGCCCCACTGCAGATCGAAGGCGGTGTGGAAGTGCGCCAGCGTCGGCGTGTAGTCGCGGCCCCAGGTCTGCACGAAGCCGCCAATGAAGGCGAAGACGTAGACCACCACCGTGAAGGCCAGCCACGGCCCGGCGATGCCCACACACAGCCGCCGCACGCCATCGGGCAGCGGCATGGCCATGCCGGCGTCGCCCTTGCCCGATACCGTGGTGTAGCTCTGGCGGCCCAGCACACGCTGCTGGATGAAGAACACCGCCAGCGCGAAGGCGGTGAGCACCAGCGCCAGCGAGGCGGCCTTGCCCTGGTCGTACTGCGCGCCGACGATGGCGAAGAAGATGTCGGTGGACAGCACCGCGTAGGAGCCGCCGACGATGATCGGGTTGCCGAAGTCGGCAATGCTCTCGATGAAGCCCACCAGGAAGGCATTGGCCAGGCCCGGCTTCATCAGCGGCAGCGTCACCGTCATGAAGGTCTTGATGCGCGAGGCGCGCAGCGTCTGCGCGGCCTCTTCCATGCTGGGACTGATGCCCTGCACCACGCCGCGCATGATCATGAAGGCGATGGGCGTGAAGGCGAACATCTGTGCCAGCCACACGCCCAGCAGCCCGTAGAACCAGCGCGTCGGCGGCACACCGAACGCCCACTCCAGAAACTGGTTGACCAGGCCCGCACGGCCGAACAGCAGGATCAGCCCCAGGCCGACGACGAAGGGCGGCGTGATGATCGGCAGCAGCGCCAGCACGTTCAGCGACTTGCCCAGCCGCCGGTTGCCGCGCTCGGCATACAGCGCGATCAGCGTGCCCAGCAGCGTCGTGCCGGCCGCCGTCAGCAGCGCCAGGAACAGCGTGTTCCAGGCCACACCGCAGCGCACGCCGCCGGCAATGCAGCCCAGACCCCAGACGCGCTCGTGGGCCAGGCGCTCGGCCAGCGCGGCGAGGGACGGCTGCCCGGCATCGTCGAGGAAGGCGCCGAGCAGGCTCTTGCCCACCGGCAGCGCCACGAACAGCAGCAGCAGCGCGCTGCACAGCACCACCGCGCCGGCGACGAACAGGTCGCCGCGGAAGTAGCCGAGCCGTGCGATGCCGGCACCCAGCAGCATCAGCAGCGCCAGCAGCACCAGCGCGCCGCCCAGGCCGATGCCGAACTGCCCGCCGGGCAATGGGCCGAACCAGGCTTCCAGGAACTCGAAGGACCAGCCCTGCGCACCGATGCCGAAGCCGGCCGCCAGCAAGCCCAACAAGCCGACGCCGGCGCCGGCCAGCAGCAGCCGGCCCTGCGCACGTCCGGCCGGCAGCCGCGCGGCCGCCAGCGCCAGCAGCAGCCCGGCGGCGCCGATCCACAGCCAGGGCTTGCCGTGGCGCAACGCCTGCACCAGGCCGCTGGCGGTGTCGGCACCGCCGAACACGCCGGGCAGCGACTTCCACAGCGTCAGGTTCTGCGGGAAGTACCAGGGCAACAGCACGAAGGCGGCCAGGCCCCCCAGCGCCCAGCCCAGCACGATGCGCTGCGCCCGTTGCCGGCCGCGGTGCGCCGGCAGCGCGGCCAGGGCCGCGGCTTCAGCCATGCCGGCTTAGCGGGGCAAGGAATTTACGTCCTTCTCCCACTTGGAGATCAGCCGCTTGCGCTCGGCGCTGGCGCCGTACTTGGCGTAGTCGTAATTGATGAACTTGATGGACTTGAAGTCCGGCACGCGCGGGTCCACCGGTGTGGCCTTGTTGCTGGGCAGCTGGAACTGCTTGGCCGCCGCGCCGAACTGCTGCGCCTGCGGCGTCAACGCCCATTCGTAGAACTTCTTCGCCTGCTCCAGGTTGCGCGCGCCCTTGATGATCGACATCGAGCCGATCTCGGCACCGGTGCCCTCCGACGGCGTGACGGTGGCCACCGGGAAGCCCTGCATCGCCTCGCCCGGGCCGTCGTGCACGAAGCTGATCGACACCGTGGTCTCGCCGCGCGCCACCGCCTTGATGGGGCCGGTGCCGCTGCGCGTGTACTGGCCGATGTTCTTGTGCAGCGCCTTCATGTAGTCGAAGGCCTTGTCCTCGCCCATCAGCTGCACCAGCGTGGCTACCATCGTGTAGGCGGTGCCGCTGCTGGCCGGGTTGGCGACCTGGATCTCGCCCTTGTAGACCGGGTTCAGCAGGTCGGCCCAGCTCTTCGGGATGGGCATCTTCTTCTTGGCGATCAGCTCGGTGTTGTAGCCGAAGCCCAGCGGGCCGGAGTAGATGCCCACCGTCTTCCAGCCCGACTGCTGCGCCTGCTGCTGCGCCCAGGGGAACAGCTGCGACAGCGCGGGCGACTTGTATTCCAGCGTCAGCCCCTGCTCGGCCGCCTGCAGATGCGGGTCGCCGGTGCCGCCGAACCAGACGTCGGTCTTCGGGTTGGCGCGCTCGGCAATCAGCTGCGCCAGCGCCTCGCCCGAGCCCTTCATCGACATGTTGACCTTGATGCCGGTGCTCTTGGTGAACACGGTCTGGATCATGTTGCACCACTCGGCCTGTACCGAGCAGATCACGTTCAGCTGGCCGGCGTCCTGGGCCTGGGCGGTGGTGGCGCAGAAGGCCGCGGCGGCCAATGCGGCATGGCGGAATCGGGGCATGGCAGTCTCCTCGTGGTTTGGCAGTCATGCTAGCGACTATGGCGAGGCTTTCCGCGCGCCGGGGCGCAGGGCAAACCCCGGGTGCTTGCGCCAGCGCAAGCCGCCCGCGGATTGACCGGGGCATGAAACTATTGCATCATGCAGGACGTAATTTAATTACATCGGCAAGGCCGACGTCCTGATGTCCTTCGATCTCGTGCTCTTCGGCGGTACCGGCGACCTCACCTGGCGCAAGCTGATGCCGGCGCTGTTCCAGGCCTTCCGCCATGGCAAGCTGCCCGAGGGGGGGCGAATCCTGGCCGTGGCGCGCGACGAACGCAGTGACGACGCCTACCGCGCCTTCATCCGCGAGCGCTTCGAGGACGTCGATGAATCCAAGCGCCCCAATGCGGAGGAGTTTGCCCGCTTTGCCGAGCTGCTGCATTACCGCCGCATGGACCTGTCGCAGCCGGCCGACTATGCCGGCTTGCGCGGCTGGCTCGATGCACGCCAGGCCGACACGGTGGTGCTGTTCCTGGCCACCAGCCCGCACCTGTTTCCGGTGATCTGCGCGCAGCTGGGCGCCGCCGGCCTGAACGACGAGCGCACCCGCGTGGTGCTGGAAAAGCCGCTGGGCCACGACCTGGCCAGCGCGCAGCAGATCAATCGTGTGGTCGCTTCGGTCTTCAGCGAAGCGCAGGCGCTGCGCATCGACCACTACCTGGGCAAGCCCGCGGTGCAGAACCTGTCGGCGCTGCGCTTCGGCAATGCGCTGTTCGAGCCGCTGTGGAGGCGCGAGAGCATCGCCAACATCCAGATCACGCTGGCCGAGGCCATCGGCGTGGGCACGCGCGGCGACTTCTACGACCGCACCGGCGCCTTGCGCGACATGGTGCAGAACCATGCGCTGCAGCTGCTGACGATGATCGCGATGGAGCCGCCGCCGACCAGCGACGCCGATGCGCTGCGCGACGAGAAGCTCAAGGTGCTGAAGTCGCTGAAGCCCTTCACGCCCGAAAGCGTGGGCCGCGACGTGGTGCGCGGCCAGTATCGCGCCGGCACCGTGGAAGGCAAGCCGGTGCCCGGCTACCTGGACGAGGCCAAGGTGCAAGCCGACAGCCGCTGCGAGACCTTCGTCGCGCTGCGCACCGAGGTGCAGAACTGGCGCTGGGCCGGCGTGCCCTTCTACCTGCGCACCGGCAAGCGGCTGGCCGGGCGCGAGGCGCACATCGTCGTCAACTTCCGCGAGGTGCCGCACCCGATCTTCCCCGGCGCCAACCGCGCCAACAAGCTGGTCATCAAGCTGCAGCCCGAGGACGGTCTGGAGCTGCACCTGATGGCCGCCAAGGGCAGCGGCCCGGGCGAGCTGCTGGCGCCGGTGTCGCTGGACCTGGACTTCGACAAGGCCTTCCCCAGTGACCGCGTGGGCGGCTACGAGCGGCTGCTGCTGGATGCCATCGCCGGCCGGCTGAACCTGTTCGTGCGCAGCGACGAGCAGGAGCAGGCCTGGCGCTGGGTGGAGCCGGTGCTCGACGCCTGGGCGCGGGACCCGAGCGGCCCGCGGCCCTACACCGCCGGCAGCTGGGGGCCGGCGGCGGCGAGTGCCCTCATCGCCCGCGACGGCTGCGCCTGGGCCGAGGAGCAATGATGCTGGACCGCATCCGTGCCTGCCTCTCGGCCCTGCCGCCGGCCGAGCAGCGCGTGGCCAAGCTGGTGCTGGCCGATGCACGCGGCTTCGCCACGCTGCCGGTGGGCGAGCTGGCGGCACGCGCCAACGTCAGCAAGCCGACGGTGGTGCGCTTCTGCCGCAGCGTCGGCTACGACGGGCTGGCCGACTTCAAGCGCAAGCTGGCCGGCAGCGTCAACGAGGGCGTGCCCTTCGTGCACCGCGCGGTCGACGACGACGACGGCGCCGCCGAGATCGTGGTCAAGGTGATCGACAACGCGGTCAGCGCGATGCTGAAGTACCGCAATGCCGCCGCCGGCCATGCCTTCGAGCGCGCCATCGCCGCGCTGGCCGAGGCCGGGCGCGAGGGCAAGCGCATCGAGTTCTACGGCGTCGGCAATTCCGGCATCGTGGCGCAGGATGCGCAGCACAAGTTCTTCCGCCTGGGCGTCAACTGCGCGGCCATCAGCGACGGCCACGTGCAGGTGATGAGCGCGACGATGCTGAAACCCGGCGACGTGGCGGTGATCATCAGCAACTCCGGCCGCAGCCGCGACCTGCTGGACGTCTGCGAGATCGCGCTGCGCAAGGGCGCGACGGTGATCGTCATCAGCGCCAGCGGCTCGCCGCTGGCGCTGCAGGCGCAGGGGCCAAACCGCATCCTGCTGGCCGCCGACCACCCCGAGGACCACGACCGCTACAGCCCGATGGTCTCAAGGCTGCTGCACCTGCTGATCATCGACATCCTGACCACCGGCGTGGCACTGCGGCTGGGCAGTGGCGGCCTGCGTCCGCTGCTGCAGGAGATCAAGAAGAACCTGCGCGCCAAGCGCTATGCGAGCTTGTAGCCACGTCGAATGAGGGCCTGCGTGAAGCCCATCGCACACGTGGCCAACAGGCGGCCGATAGACGGCAGGAGTCGGCGCCGCGCCGTTCACCAACCCAGACGCCGCTGAACGACACTGTGCCGGCGCAGGCTGTGCTCGCTACCCACCTCGCCGGCACGCTCGGCGGAGCCGGTTCCGTCACGGTGTTCGCACCCACCGACCCGGCCTTCGCGTCGACGCGCGCACAGTGCTCGCCGGTATGGGTATATGCCTGACGATCGTTAGGTACGCTGCTACAGCCGGCCATCCCGGCGGGAACGGTCAGGCGCTGCGGCGGCGTTTGGCCATCAAGCCGACGCCGGCCAGCCCCAGAGCCATCAGGCCGTAGGTGGCAGGTTCCGGGATCGGCGCGTTGACGCGGAAGTCGGTGAAGAAGTAGCGGTCGTTGTCGGCGGTGCCCGGTATGACTGCGTTGACGGCGATCAGATAGGTCGGAAAAGCGAAGGGCGAGCTGCTGACAAGGCCGATGAAGCCGTTGGCGCTGGTGGTATCGACTGTCTCCAACAACACGCCGGCCAGATTGAGGTAGTTGACCGCCCGGATGTCACCGCTGTTGTAGTTGAACGCGACGCCGTAGGCGTCGGCAAGCAAGACGCTTGCACCGAGCGCGGCCACTCCGTTGAGCGCCAGCGATCCACCGGTGTCCGTAATGGCATTGTCGCCGTGCAGTACCTTCGAGGCGCACGTGAGTATGTCTGCCGGCTCAGTGCAGGTTCCGAAAGCAAGTCCGCTCCCGAAGCCGTTCCCCGACACGATCGCGGGTGGCTGGGGCGACGGGTTGAAATCGACATACCGCAGCGTCGCTCCCATCGCAGCGAGGTAGGCGGTCTCGTCGGTGTAGAGCGTGATCGCTGCCTGGGATGCGCCGCTGGCGGTGGCGAGCAGCACGGGGAAGACGAAGCGAGGCATGTGCATCTCGGGTCTCCAACAGAAGAAGCCTTGAGTCTAGGACCGACCTCGCACAACGGCGTGACGGCTTTACGGGGTACCCCCGCGGATTAGGGGGAGCAAACCCGCTGCGCTCAAGCATCCAGCTCCACCACCACCGGCGCATGGCCACTCGGCCGCTCGTTCTTGCGCAGTGCCCTATCCACGATGCAGGCCCGCACGGCGGCTCTCATCGCATAGGGTTTTCAAACGGCCCCTCGAATGCCCGACGCGGGCTGGGCTGGCAGCCGATGCAGGGCCAAGGCTAGCCGCGATGGCTTGAAGCTCGGCAGCGGCGGCCTGAGGCCGCTGCCGCAGGAGATCCATAAGAACCTGCGCGCGAAGCGCTACGCCGCGGCACCCTGAGCGTCGGCGGCCGGCAGCCCCAGCAGCGCGGCCACGCCGTACAGCTGCGCCAGCTGCACCAGCTTCGGCGCCGCGCCCTGCAGCGCAAAGCCGCGCCCGGCGGCGTCGGCCTGGCGGCGCAGCTGCAGCAGCACCGCCAGTGCCGCCGAATCGAAGTCCACCAGCGGCGACGCGTCCACCACCAGCGGCCCGGCTTCGCGCGCCACGCTGGGCAGCGGCCAGGCGGCCGCGGTGTCGACGCTCAGGCGGGCAGGCAGCTGCATCAGCTCTTGGGCGTACCCTTGTTGCGTTCGGCCAGCTTGGCGATCAGGCCGTCGATGCCGCCGGCCGTGATTTCCTGCGTGAAGGACACGCGGTACTGCTCCACCAGCCAGACGCCCAGCACGTTGACGTCGTAGATCTTCCAGCTGTCGCCGCTTTTCTCCAGCCGGTAGTCCAACTGCACCGGCTCGCCCTTGCCCTTGACTTCGGTGCGCACCACCACCTCGGTGTCGCCGGGGTTGCCGCGCATCGGCTTCAGCTGCACGGTCTGGTCCTTCACCTGCGTCAGCGCACCCGCGTAGCTGCGCACCAGCAGGATCTTGAACTCCTCCTGCAGGCGCTTCTGTTGCTCGGGCGTGGCGCTGCGCCAGTTGCGGCCCACGGCCGAGGCGGTCATGCGCTGAAAGTTCACATGCGGCATGACCTTGGTGTCGACCAGCTGGATGATGCGCGCCACATCACCGGCCTGGATGGCCTTGTCGGCCTTGACCGATTCGATGACCTCCACCGACACCTGGCGGATCAGTTCCTCGGGCGCGGTGGCGGCACGGGCTGTTTGCGCCACCAGCAGGCCCAGAGTGCAAAGCAGCAGACAACGGTGAAACAGGTTCATGGCAGGTGGCTTCTCAAGCCGGCAGCCGCGCCAGCACAGGCGCGCACGATACCCCGAGCGCCGGCCCGCCCTCCAGCGGGGTCATTGCCGGGGTGCGGCTGGGGCTGCTTCGGGCGGGTCGCCGTCGTACACCAGCCGCAGCCGGCGTGACAGGAAGGCATCGCGCACGAAGCTGTAGCGGTCCAGCGCAATGGCGTCCAGCGCCTTGGTGGCCGACAGCAGCTGCGAACGCGAGTTCACCACACCCAGCACGGTCAGGAAGGGGCGGATCGTGTCGGTATTGATCGAGTAGTAGGGCGAGGCCGCCAGGTCCAGCGGCAGGCCCGCCGCGTCGCGCACGGTGGACGGGCCGAACAGCGGCAGCACCAGGTACGGGCCGGGCGCGAAGCCCCAGACGCCCAGCGTCTGGCCGAAGTCTTCCGGAAAGCGCTCCATGCCAACCGCGGTGCCGATGTCGATCAGGCCCCCGGCACCCAGCACGGTGTTGGTGGCGAAGCGCATCGTCATCATCACGGAGCGGTCGAACTTGCCCTGCAACAGGTTGTTGATCGCCGACCAGGCATCCTGCGCGTTGGCGAAGAAGTTGCCCACGCCGATGCGCACCACCTCCGGCACCAGCGTCACGTAGGCGTCCGTCCAGGGCAGCACCAGGCCTTGGTCCAGATCTTCATTGAAGCGGAACATCGCCCGGTTGAAGGGCTCCCAGGGGTCGGCCAGCTGGCCGGGGGTCAGCGGCTCGGCGTCGGCCGGGGGGGGCGATTCCAGCACCGACATGATCGGCGCCACGCCCGAAGCCGGCTGCGCCACCGCCCCGCCCACCAGGCACAAGCCCAGCAGCAAGATGCGCAGGCCGTGGGCAAGCTGTCGAGACGGCCTCATTTCTTGGCGCCCGCGTCGCCGGCCTCGGCCGCCTTGTTGAACAGCAACTGGCCGATCAGGTTTTCCAGCACCAGTGCCGACTGCGTCTGCGTGATGGTGGTGCCGGGCACCAGGTTGGCCTCCTCGGCGCCGGGCTCCAGGCCGATGTACTGGTCGCCGAGAAGGCCAGAGGTCAGGATCTTGGCGGAGCTGTCCTTCGGAAACTGGAAGCCCTGGCGGATGTCCATGCTGACCACGCCCTGGAAGGTCTTCGGGTCCAGCGTGATCGACGTGACGCGGCCCACGGTGACACCGGCGCTGCGCACCGGGGCGCGCACCTTCAGCCCGCCGATGTTGTCGAAGCGCGCGTTCAGCACATAGGTGGTCTCGGTGCTGAAGCTGGCCAGGTTGGCAGCCTTCAGGGCCAGGAACAGCAGCGCTGCCAGGCCGATCAGCACGAACAGCCCGACCAGGGTTTCGGTGGATTTCGTGTTCATGGAGTGGAGAACATCAGCGCCGTGAGGATGAAGTCCATGCCCAGCACGGCCAGCGAGGCGATCACCACCGAGCGCGTGGTGGCCGCCGATACACCGGCCGGCGTGGGCTGGGCCTCGAAGCCCTGGTACAGCGCGATGAAGGTGCAGAGGATGCCGAACACGATGCTCTTGACGATGCCGTTGCCCAGGTCACGCCAGACGTCCACCCGGTTCTGCATGATCGCCCAGAAATTGCCCGCGTCGACGCCGATCAGCAGCACGGCCAGGACATATGCACCGAGTATGCCCACGGTGGAGAAGACCAGCGCCAGGATCGGCATCGACACGATGCCCCCCAGGAAGCGCGGCGCCAGCACCCGGGCGCGCGGGTCCACCGCCATCAGCTCCATCGCGGCCAGCTGCTCGCCGGCCTTCATCAGGCCGATCTCGGCCGTCAGCGAGGTGCCGGCGCGGCCGGCAAACAGCAGCGCGGTGACCACAGGCCCCAGCTCGCGCAGCAGCGCCAGGTTGACCACCAGGCCCAGGCTCTCGGCCGCGCCGTAGGTGACCAGCGCGTAGTACATCTGCAGCGCCAGCACGAAGCCCACCGCCAGGCCCGAGGCGGCAATGATCAGCAGCGAGTGGTTGCCGATCAGGTGCACCTGCACCAGCACCAGCGGCCAGCGGCGCAGCGCCGCCGGCGCATGGCGCAGCAGGTCAGCGAAGAAGAAGGCCGCATGGCCCAGGCCCTGCAGCCAGGCCAGGGTGCGGCGGCCCAGCCAGGCCAGCGCGTCCGTCATGCGCGCAGGCCCAGGTCGGTGGCCAGCGGCGGCGCCGGGTAGTGGAAGCGCACCGGGCCGTCGGGCAGGCCGTCGATGAACTGCCGCACCTCGGGGTCGGTGGAGGCGCGCAACTCGTCCGGCGTGCCGTGCGCCACCACCCGCCCCTGCGAGGACAGCAGGTAGGCACGGTCGCAGATGGCGAAGCATTCCTGCACGTCGTGCGAGACGATCAGCGAGGTGGCGCCGGTGGCGTCGTTCAGCTTGCGGATCAGGTTGGCGGTGACGCCCATCGCGATCGGGTCCAGCCCGGTGAAGGGCTCGTCGTACATGATCAGCTCCGGGTCCAGCGCGATGGCCCGCGCCAGCGCGATGCGCCGCGCCATGCCGCCGGACACCTGCGCAATGCGCAGCGGCGCCGCGCCGCGCAGCCCCACCGCGTTGAGCTTCATCAGCACGATGTCGCGGACCATCGCCTCCGGGAGGCGGGTGTGCTCGCGCAGCGGAAAGGCCACGTTGTCGAACACGCTCAGGTCGGTGAACAGCGCGCCGAACTGGAACAGCATGCCGAGCCGCCGGCGCAGGCGGTACATCTGCGCGCGGTCATGGGCATCGACCACCGCGCCGTCGAAACGCACCTGGCCGGCATCCACCGCATGCACGCCGGCAATCAACCTCAGCAGCGTGGTCTTGCCGCAGCCCGAGCCGCCGAGGATGGCGGTGACCTCGCCGCGCCCGAAGCGCAGCGACACGTCTTCGAGGATCCTGCGCGACGGGTCGTAGCCGAAGCCAACGCGGTCGAGTTCGATCAGGGGCGGAGCGTCGGGCATCGGCGAAATTGTCCCACGCACCCGCGCCGCGCACCGGGCGGCCGCGGCCTCAGGTGGGCAGGCTGCTCGATCCCATCAGGAAGCTGTCCACCGCCCGCGCCGCCTGCCGGCCTTCGCGGATGGCCCAGACCACCAGCGACTGGCCGCGGCGCATGTCGCCGGCCGCGAACACCTTGTCGACGTTGGTCTTGTAGGCGCCAGCCGCTTCGGTGGGCGCCTTGGCGTTGCCGCGCGCATCGCGCTCGATGCCGAAGGCCTCGAGCACGCTGGCCACGGGGCTGACGAAGCCCATCGCCAGCAGCACCAGGTCGCACTTGTAGTCCTTCTCGCTGCCGGGCACTTCCTGCATCTTGCCGTTGACCCATTCGACGCGCACCGTGCGCAGCGCGGTCAACTTGCCCTTGCTGCCGATGAATTCCTTGGTGGCGATGGCGAACTCGCGCTCACAGCCTTCCTCGTGGCTGGAGCTGGTGCGCAGCTTGTACGGCCAGTACGGCCAGGTCAGCGGGCGGTTCTCTTCCTCCGGCGGCATCGGCATCAGCTCGAACTGCGTGACGCTGGCCGCGCCGTGGCGGTTGCTGGTGCCCACGCAGTCGCTGCCGGTGTCGCCGCCGCCGATGACGATGACATGCTTGCCGTCGGCGCGGATCTGGCCCTTCAGCTTGTCGCCGGCGACGACCTTGTTCTGCATCGGCAGGAATTCCATCGCGAAGTGCACGCCCGACAGCTCGCGGCCGGGCACCGGCAGGTCGCGGCTCTGTTCGGCGCCGCCGGTCAGCAACACTGCGTCGAACTCGGCCTTCAGCTGCTCTGGGCTGATGCTTTCCTTGGCGTCGTTGGTCACCTTGCTGTCCGCCGGCATCGCGCCGACCAGCACGCCGGTGCGGAAGACCACGCCTTCGGCCTGCATCTGCGCGATGCGCCGGTCGATGTGGGTCTTCTCCATCTTGAAGTCGGGGATGCCGTAGCGCAGCAGGCCGCCGAGGCGCGAGTTCTTCTCGAACACCGTCACGTCATGGCCCACGCGCGCCAGCTGCTGCGCCGCGGCCAGTCCGGCCGGGCCGCTGCCCACCACGGCCACCTTCTTGCCGGTCTTGTGCGCCGGTGGCTGCGGCGTCACCCAGCCTTCGGCCCAGGCGCGGTCGATGATGGCGTGCTCGATCGACTTGATGCCCACCGGATCGTCGTTGACGTTCAGAGTGCAGGCTGCCTCGCAGGGCGCCGGGCAGACGCGGCCGGTGAACTCGGGGAAGTTGTTGGTCGAGTGCAGCACGGTGATGGCGTTGCGCCAGTCGCTGCGGTAGACCAGGTCGTTGAAGTCCGGAATGATGTTGTTGACCGGACAGCCGCTGTTGCAGAAGGGCGTGCCGCAATCCATGCAGCGCGCGCCCTGCACCTTGGCCTGTTCCTCGTTGAGGCCGATGACGAATTCCTTCCAGGTCTTGACGCGCTGCGGCACGGGCTCGTAGCCCTCCTCGATGCGCTCGTATTCCAGGAAGCCGGTGACTTTGCCCATGGCGTGGTTCCTTCGTCGACGGGGCGCGGCCTACTTGGCGCCCACGGCGCTGGCCTGGGTGCCGCGCGCCTTGTTGATGGTGGCTTCGGACTGCTGCTGCGCGCTGCGCTGGCCCAGGGCCCGCTTGTATTCGTGCGGGAACACCTTGACGAACTTGCCGCGGGCTTCGGCCCAGCGGTCTAGGATGTCGCGGGCGCGCAGCGAGCCGGTCCAGCGGTGATGGTCCTCGATCAGCGTCTTCAGCAGCACCTCGTCGGCCCGGCCCTTGTGCCAGCCCGTGGCCTCGCCGGCCTGCTCGGCCTGCGGCAGCACCTTGTCCAGCGCCACCATCGAGGTGTTGCAGCGGCTGGCGAATTCGCCGTCCTCGTCATAGACAAAGGCCACGCCGCCGCTCATGCCGGCGGCGAAGTTGCGGCCGGTCTTGCCCAGCACGACCACGGTGCCGCCGGTCATGTATTCGCAGCCGTGGTCACCGGTGCCTTCGACCACCGCGCTGGCGCCCGACAGCCGCACCGCGAAGCGCTCGCCGGCCACGCCGCGGAAGAAGGCCTCGCCGCTGGTGGCGCCATACAGCGCGGTGTTGCCGATGATGATGTTGCGCGTGGCCTCGCCGCGGAACTCGATGCTCGGCCGCACCGCCACCCGGCCGCCGCTCAGGCCCTTGCCGGTGTAGTCGTTGGCGTCACCGATCAGGTACAGCGTGATGCCGCTGGCCAGGAAGGCGCCAAAGCTCTGGCCGCCATGGCCTTCCATCTGGATGAAGATGGTCTGGTCGGGCAGGCCCTCGGGGCGATGGCGGATCAGCTCGCCGGAGAGCATGGCGCCCACCGAGCGATTGACGTTGCGCACGTCCTCCATGAACTGCACCTTCTCGCCGCGCTCGATGGCCGGCTTGCAGCGCTCGATCAGCTTGGTGTCCAGCGCACGCTGCAGGCCGTGGTCCTGCGTCTCCAGCTGGCGGCGCGGCACCTCGGCCGGCACCGCCGGCAGGTGGAACACGCGGCTGAAGTCCAGGCCCTTGGCCTTCCAGTGCTCGATGCCCTTCTTGGTGTCCAGCAGGTCGGCACGGCCGATCAGCTCGTCGAAGGTGCGGATGCCCAGCTGCGCCATGATCTGGCGCGCTTCTTCGGCGACGAAGAAGAAGTAGTTGACCACGTGCTCGGGCTTGCCGGAGAACTTGGCGCGCAGCACCGGGTCCTGCGTGGCCACGCCCACCGGGCAGGTGTTCAGGTGGCACTTGCGCATCATGATGCAGCCTTCGGCCACCAGCGGCGCGGTGGCGAAGCCGAACTCGTCGGCGCCCAGCAGCGCACCGATGACCACGTCGCGGCCGGTCTTCATCTGGCCGTCGGCCTGCACGCGGATGCGGCTGCGCAGGCGGTTCAGCACCAGCGTCTGCTGGGTTTCGGCCAGGCCCAGCTCCCACGGCGTGCCGGCATGCTTGATCGACGACCACGGCGACGCGCCGGTGCCGCCGTCATGGCCGGCGATCACCACATGGTCGGCCTTGCACTTGGCCACGCCCGCGGCGATGGTGCCCACGCCCACCTCGGACACCAGCTTGACGCTGATGTCGGCACGCGGGTTGGCGTTCTTCAGGTCATGGATCAGCTGCGCCAGGTCCTCGATCGAATAGATGTCGTGGTGCGGCGGCGGGCTGATCAGGCCCACGCCCGGCACGCTGTAGCGCAGGAAGCCGATGTATTCGGACACCTTGCCGCCGGGCAGCTGGCCGCCCTCGCCCGGCTTGGCGCCCTGGGCCATCTTGATCTGGATCTGGTCGGCCGACACCAGGTATTCGGTGGTGACGCCGAAGCGGCCCGAGGCCACCTGCTTGATCTTGCTGCGCAGGCTGTCGCCGGCCTGCAGCGCGTAGTCGACCTCGACCACCTTCTTGCCGATGACGTCGCTGACCATCGTGCCGGCGGCGATGCGGATGCCCTTCATCTCGTCGCGGTAGCGCGCCGGGTCCTCGCCGCCTTCGCCGGTGTTGCTCTTGCCGCCGATGCGGTTCATCGCGATGGCCAGCGTGCTGTGCGCCTCGGTGCTGATGGAGCCCAGGCTCATCGCGCCGGTGGCGAAGCGCTTCACGATCTCGCTGGCCGGCTCCACCTCTTCCAGCGGAATCGCCTTGGACGGGTCGACCTTGAACTCGAACAGGCCGCGCAGCGTCATGTGGCGCTTGCTCTGGTCGTTGATCAGCTGCGCGTATTCCTTGTAGGTGTCGAACTTGCCCGAGCGCGCGCTGTGCTGCAGCTTGGCAATGGCGTCCGGCGTCCACATGTGCTCTTCGCCGCGCACCCGCCAGGCGTATTCGCCGCCCGTGTCCAGCATGCCAGCCAGCACCGGGTCGTCGCCGAAGGCGGCGCGGTGCAGGCGGATGGCCTCTTCGGCCACCTGGAACACGCCGATGCCGCCAATCTGCGAGGCGGTGCCGCGGAAGTACTTCTCGACCAGCGGCTTGTCCAGGCCGATGGCTTCGAACAGTTGCGCGCCACAGTAGGACATGTAGGTGGACACGCCCATCTTCGACATGATCTTCGACAGACCTTTGCCGATGGCCTTGATGTAGTTGTAGATCGCCTTCTCGGCCGACAGGTCGCCGGGCAGCTCCTTGTGCATGGCCGCCAGGGTTTCCAGCGCCAGGTACGGATGCACCGCCTCGGCGCCGTAGCCGGCCAGCACCGCGAAGTGATGCACCTCGCGCGCGCTGGCGGTTTCCACCACCAGGCCGGCGGTGGTGCGCAGGCCTTCGCGCACCAGGTGGTGGTGCACGGCCGACAGCGCCAGCAGCGCCGGGATGGCCAGGTGCTCGCGGTCCATGCGCCGGTCGGTCAGGATCAGGATGTTGTGGCCGCTGCGGATGGCATCGACGCATTCGGCGCACAGCGAGGCGAGCTTGGCCTCGATGCCCTCGGCGCCCCAGGCCAGCGGGTAGCAGATGTCGAGCTCGTGGCTCTTGAACTTGCCCGAGCTGTGCTCGCCGATCTGGCGCAGCCGCGCCATGTCGTCGAAATCGAGGATCGGCTGGTCCACCTCCAGGCGCATCGGCGGGTTCACCGCGTTGATGTCGAGCAGGTTCGGCTTCGGCCCGATGAAGCTGTTCAGGCTCATCACGATGGCCTCGCGGATCGGGTCGATCGGCGGGTTGGTCACCTGGGCGAAGAGCTGCTTGAAGTAGTGGTACAGCGGCTTGCAGCGGTCGGACAGCACGGCCAGCGGCGAGTCGTTGCCCATCGAGCCGGTGCCCTCCTCGCCCAGCGTGGCCATCGGGCTGAGCAGGAACTTGATGTCCTCCTGCGAATAGCCGAAGGCCTGCTGCCGGTCGAGCAGCGATTCGCTGAACTGGCCGACCTCGCCCCGGGCGGCGATCGAATCCAGGCGGATGCGCACCGTCTCGATCCACTGCCGGTAGGGCTTGGCGAAGGCGAACTGGTTCTTCAGCTCCTCGTCGTCGACGATGCGGCCCTGCTCGAAGTCGATCAGGAACATCTTGCCCGGCTGCAGGCGCCACTTGCGCACGATGCGGTTCTCGGGGATCGGCAGCACGCCCGATTCGGAGGCCATCACCACCAGGTCGTCGTCGGTGACGATGTAGCGCGCCGGGCGCAGGCCGTTGCGGTCGAGCGTGGCGCCGATCTGCTTGCCGTCGGTGAAGGCGATAGCCGCGGGGCCGTCCCAGGGCTCCATCATCGCCGCGTGGTACTCGTAGAACGCGCGGCGGCGCGGGTCCATCAGCTCGTGCTGTTCCCAGGCCTCGGGAATCATCATCATCGCCGCATGCGCCAGCGGGTAGCCGGCCATCGTCAGCAGTTCGAGCGCGTTGTCGAAGGTGGCGGTGTCGCTCTGCCCTTCGAAGCTGATCGGGTACAGCTTGGCCAGGTCGTCGGCCAGCACCGGTGACTTCATCACGCCTTCGCGGGCGCGCATCCAGTTGAAGTTGCCCTTGACGGTGTTGATCTCGCCGTTGTGCGCGACCATCCGGTACGGGTGCGCCAGCGGCCACTCGGGGAAGGTGTTGGTCGAGAAGCGCTGGTGCACCAGCGCGAAGGCCGACACCGCCCGCGGGTCGGCCAGGTCCTTGTAGTACTTGCCTACCTGGTCGGCCAGCAGCAGGCCCTTGTAGATGACGGTGCGGCAGCTCATGCTCGGCACGTAGTACTCGCGGCTGTGCGTCAGCTTCAGCGCCTGGATCGCGCTGCTGGCCGTCTTGCGGATGACATACAGCTTGCGCTCCAGCGCGTCGGGCACGATGACATCGGGGCCGCGGCCGATGAAGATCTGGCGGATCACCGGCTCTTTCGCGCGCACCGTGGGCGACATCGGCATCCCGCGATCCACCGGCACGTCGCGCCAGCCCAGCACGAACTGGCCTTCGCGGCGCACCGCGCGCTCCAGTTCCTGCATGCAGGCCAGGCGCGAGGCATGTTCCTTGGGCATGAACACCATGCCGACGCCGTATTCGCCGGGCGGCGGCAGCGTCACGCCCTGGGCCGCCATTTCGGCGCGGTAGTAGTCGTCGGGGATCTGGATCATGATCCCCGAGCCGTCGCCCATCAGCTTGTCGGCGCCCACCGCGCCGCGGTGGTCCAGGTTCTCCAGGATCTTCAGGCCCTGCTGGATGATGCTGTGCGACTTGACGCCCTTGATGTGGGCGACGAAGCCCAGGCCGCAGGCATCGCGCTCGCGCGTCGGATCCCACAAGCCTTGGCGCGCCAGCGCGGTCTGTTCGTCGTCGGTGGCCGCGCCGAGCGGCAGGTGGGATTCAGGGGCGGTGCTCATGGCGCGGTCCTTTCCAGATGTCCGGGGGCTGATTATCGCAGCGCAGCATCGACGGGCAAGTCGAATAAATTGGGGTCAGACTCGTTTTTAGGTGGCGCAAGAGTCTGTTCGATTTAAATGGGGACACATTGAATCGTGCTGCTTTGCCAGCTGGGCAGCATGATGTGTGCCAAGCCGGCCGCGCTGCCCTTCAGGCGGGTGCGGCACGGGGCGGCCGGCCACGCGGCCGCGGCCGCACCGGGCGGCCCGCGGCTTCGGCCATCTGCGCCTGGAAGGCGGCGTCGCCATGGGCCCAGCCGTTGGCAGCGGCATGCTCGAGGCGCGCCGCCTCGGCCGCGGACAGGCCCTGGGCCAGCAGCTCGCCATAGGCAGCCTCGCGCTCGAAGGGCGTATTGCCCAGTTGCCAGAACTCAGGCGGGTCGGTCACCAGCGGGTCGCGCTGCCGGCCCAGCCGGTGCGGGGCACTGCCCCAGCGGTCGGCACCCGGCAGGCCGTCGATCAACCGCAGGCACTGCAGCAACGGCGTGCCGCCCTGCACCACGCCCGCGCGGAAGCGGCCATCCCAGAGCGTGCCGCTGCGGCCGTGCCGGCGGTTGAAGCCCGCCACGTAGCGGCGGCCCAGCGCCTGCATCATGCGGCTGAGCGCCGCCTCGCTGGGCGGGCGCAGCAGCAACTGCACCTGCTGGTCCTGCAGTGCATAGGCATGCAGCACCACGCCCTGGCTGCGCAACGCGTCGCGCAGCGCCTCCAGGTACAGCCGCCGGTCCTGCTCGTCCAGGAACACCGGCTGGCCGTTGTGCCCGCGCTGCACCAAGTGGTGCGCCTGGCCGGGCACGACGAGGCGGGAAAGCCGGGCCATGGTGCGATACGGCGCGGGCGCTTCAGCCGAACAGCACCCGGCCGGTGAGCCGCTGGTGCTCGCGCAAGGCAAAGCGGTCGGTCATGCCGGCGATGTAGTCGGCCACCGCGCGCTCGCGCTGCGGCTGGGCGGCGTGTTCGGGCGGCATCTCGTCGGCACGCTGCAGATAGGCCTGGAACAGCTCGGCCACCACCTGGCGGGCGCGGTCGGTGCTGTGCGTCACCCGCGGGTGGCGGTACAGCGCGCCGAACAGGAAGTGCTTCAGCGCGTCGCCGGCCTCACGCATGCCGGCGCTGAAGGCCACCAGCGGCGGCAGCGCACGCACCGCGGCGGCATCGGCTGGCGCATGTTGCGACAGCAGCGCGCGACTGTGGGCCACCAGATCTTCGGCCTGGCGTTGCCGCAGCCGGCGGATGCTTTCGAAAAGCAGCCGCCGGGTGCCGGCCTGGGCCAGCGTCGGATGCTCGGCCAGCGCGGCTTCGTGGCATTGGCGGTACAGCGGCACCTCCAACAGCTGCTCCAGCGTCAGCAGGCCCGAGCGCACGCCGTCGTCGATGTCGTGCGCGTGGTAGGCCATCGCATCGGCCAGGTTCACCAGCTGGGCTTCCAGCGATGGCCGCTGGCCGAGCAGGAAGCGCTGCGCGACGCCGCCGGGTTCGTCGCGCTCCAGCCGCTCGGCCTGGCTGCGTGCGCAGTGCTTCAGGATGCCCTCACGCGTTTCGAAGCTCAGGTTCAGGCCATCGAAGCGGGCATGGCATTGCTCCAGCACGTCGACCACGCGCAGGCTCTGCAGGTTGTGCTCGAAACCACCGTGCGCGCGCATGCACTCATGCAGCGCGTCCTGCCCGGCATGGCCGAAGGGCGTGTGGCCCAGGTCGTGGGCCAGCGCCAGCGTCTCGACCAGGTCTTCGTTCAGCTGAAGCTCGCGCGCCAGCGAGCGGGCCAGCTGCGCCACCTCCAGCGAATGGGTAAGCCGGGTACGGAACAGGTCGCCTTCGTGGTTGAGGAAGACCTGCGTCTTGTAGACCAGCCGCCGAAAGGCGGTGCAGTGCACGATGCGTTCGCGGTCGACACGGTAAGCCTCACCAGCCTCGAGGCCGGGTTCGGCAAGGCGCCGGCCGCGCGAGCGCAGCGGGTCGCTGGCCCAGGGCGCCAGCGCCGGCATCTCAGCGGCCGGGGCCGGCATGCGCCGCCAGCACCTGGCGCACGGTGGCATCGGGCACCGCGCGCAGCACCGCACGGCCGGGGCCGTCGATCAGCACGAAGCGGATCTCGCCGCCCTGCGCCTTCTTGTCCACGCGCATCAGCTCCAGGTAGCGATCGGAGCCCAGATCAGGGCCACGCACCGGCAGGCCGGCACGGGCGATCAGCCGCTGCAGCCGGGCCGAAAAGGCCTCGGTCACCAGCCCGAGCCGCGCCGACAGATCGGCGGCCATGACCATGCCGCAGCCTACCGCCTCGCCGTGCAGCCAGTCGCCGTAGCCCAGGCCGGCCTCGATGGCATGGCCGAAGGTGTGGCCGAAGTTCAGGATGGCACGCAGGCCGCTTTCGCGCTCGTCCTGGCCCACCACCCAGGCCTTGATCTCGCAGCTGCGCTGCACCGCATGGGCCAGCGCGGTGGGCTCGCGGGCCAGCAGCGCCTGAAGGTTCGATTCGATCCAGCCAAGGAAATCCATGTCGGCGATCGGCCCGTACTTGATGACCTCGGCCAGCCCGGCGCTCAACTCGCGCGGCGGCAGCGTGCGCAGCGTGTCCAGGTCGCACACCACGCGCTGCGGTTGGTAGAACGCGCCGATCATGTTCTTGCCGGCCGGGTGGTTGATGGCGGTCTTTCCGCCCACCGACGAATCCACCTGGGCCAGCAGCGTGGTGGGCACCTGCACGAAGGGCACGCCACGCATGTAGCAGGCCGCGGCAAAGCCAGTCATGTCGCCGACCACGCCGCCGCCCAGCGCAAACAGCACGGTCTGGCGGTCGGCCCCCTCGGCCAGCAGCTGGTCGAAGATCAGGTTCAGCGTGGCCCAGTCCTTGTGCTGCTCGCCATCGGGCAGCGCCAGCAGCGACACCGCGGCGTAACGGCCAGCCAGTGCCTGCTGCAGCCGCGCCGCATACAGCGGCGCCACGGTAGCGTTGCTGACGATCAGGGCGCGGGCCGCGCGCGGCAGGCCGTCCCAGGCGGCGGGCGCATCGAACAGGCCGCTGCCGATCAGGATGTCGTAGCGCTGGGTACCGGTCTCCACCGGCACGGTGATGCAGTCGGGAGGCAGCGTGCTCATGACCGGCCAGTGTACGGCCGGCCCCGGGCGCGGAGCGGTTCAGCCGGGCTTGGCAGGCCCGCCGCGCGTATCGATCGGCGAGGGCACGCGCTGCGGGTCCACCAGGCCAGCGAGTTCCAGCTGCATCAGCACCATGTTCACCAGCGCGGGCACCGAGGGGCGCCCGGTCTCGACGATGTAATGCGCGACCTGGCGGTACAGCGGATCGCGCTCGCGGTACAGCTCGCGCAGCTTGCGCAGCGGGTCGCCCACCTGCAGCAGCGGGCGATGGGTGTCGTGGCGCAACCGGCGGAACAGTTCCTCGGGCGTGGAGCGCAGGTAGAAGACGTGGGTGTGCTTGCGCAGCGCCTCGCGATTGGCCGGCCGCAGCACCGCGCCGCCGCCGGTGGCCAGCACGATGTCCTGCTCGCCGCCTGCCAGCTGCTCGATCACCTGCTGCTCGATGTCGCGGAAGGCGACCTCGCCCTGGGTCTCGAACCAACTGCGTATCGGCATGCCGAGGCGCCGCTCGATCTCGTGGTCGCTGTCCACGAGCCGCAAGCCCAGGTGCCGCGCCAGGTGGCGCCCGACCGTGGACTTGCCACACCCGGGCATGCCGACCAGGGTGATGGTCACGACATCAGTTCGGGTTGGTGCAGAGAGACACGAACTTGCCCGATCCCACAGGGTACTCTGCAGGGGCGTTGTTCCCAACTTGAATGCCGTACGGACCCAATCGGAAGGCAGGTTCGACGTTCGGATCCGACACGTGATCGGCCAACACAGGCAGCGTGCCTTGATAGCTGGTGCGCCCCTCAGTGCCGGCCACACCTGATGCAGCCACCAGAATGTTGAAGTCCAGCCAGGATCCCAGACTCTGGCCATAAGTGATCTTCAGCACGACCTGCCCGTCCGTGTTGGTGGTTGAGGACCCGACAAAGCTGATGTTTACGTCGGCCTTCCGCGGTTCAAGTCGGCCTGTGGCATTGGCATCCTCGACTGTGCCGTTCGAGTAGACCTCAAGTACCCCGTTGCGGTTCAGGTCCTCGTTGTCGCAGGATGCACGCTGCACCTTGGCCCATTTGTCGCCGACAACAACCCACTCGCCCTTCTGGTAACGGACCAGGTCGATCGACGGAGAGATCTGTACACCTGCCTTGGCGTTGCCAGACGAATCGTTGACCTGCACCAGGTACTCCTTGATGTAATCCAGCCCCGTCGGACCGATCTTGATCAGCGAGTTGGTGCTGATCGAAACCGACAAGGCCTCGGACACAACGGTAAGCGTCGCCGTCGTGGCATTGGGGCAAAGCCCCGGGTTGAAGTCGTTGTTCGACCAGCATGCCCGCACAGTCAATCCATCGGTCGGGCTGAACCGACTGCCGGGCACATAGGCCGTGGTGGCTACGCCGTTGCTGTCGGTATATACGACGTTGCTGCCCGAGGTCAGCGATCCACCAATGGCATTGACGTCGCCCGCCAGGTCGAAACGGACGCGCACGTTCGGCACGGGGGCATTGCCGGCACCCAGGAAGAGCGCACGGAGTTCGGCCCGGTTGCTGGTGCTGCCAATGTTGACAGGGACCACACTGGGTGAAGCCGCCAGTGACGCCGACTGCACAGCGATCGCAGCAGGCGGGATGCTGCCGGTACCGGATTGCACCAGTACCGTCTGGGTATTCGACACGCCGCCTGCGGAAGCCCGGATGTCGACGCTACCGGCCGTAGCGGGCGCGGTGTAGGTGTAGGTGTAGTTGCCGTTGATGTCGGTCGTGCCCGACACCTCGACGCCATCTACACCGTTGATGACGATGGATTGACCGGCCATCGCCAACGAATTGATGTCGGTCAGCGTGAAGTCGACCTTGTTGCCTGTAGAACCCGGCACCACAACGGCCGGCAGCGGCGTTGCGCGCAGGCTGGCACCAACGATCTGGAAGGTGGCGGTGCGCGACAGGCCACCGCTGATCGCCGTCACGGTGATCGACCGGTTTGACCGGTCGGCACCGATGCCGACCTGGGCGGTGACGACGCCCTTGTCATTGGTCGACGACCCGCTGACAGTCGCCACCGCGTTGTTGTTGACGCTGACGGTGACCGGGATCTCCGCCAGGGCATTGCGGTTCGAGTCCACCGCCGTCACCGTGGCTGTAACGGTGTTGCTGCCGTCGTTGGACAAGGTGCTGGCGCTCAAGGTAACCGAAAGATCCGCCGCGGTGGCCGTTGAACCGGTGGTCGTGCAACTGCCCACCGGCCCGCCCTCGAAGGCCGGTGGCGAATTGCAGTCGGTATCGCCGCCGCAGGCGGCCACCAGCAGGGCGGCTGCACCGGCCAGCGCAGCTGCGCGCAGGCCGCGCCACAGCGCCGGGCCCGTTCCGTGTTGGGAAGTCACCGTCATGTCAGTCTTTCTTCAGCGCGCCGCGGAGCGGTCGGTCACGATCTTCGGGGTGATGAAGACCAGCAACTCGGTCTTCTTCGTGGTCAGCAGCCGGTTCTTGAACAGCCAGCCCATGTAGGGAATGTCACCCAGCAACGGCACCTTGTTGATCTCTTCCTGATTGGTCTGCGTGAAGATGCCGCCGATGACCACCGTGCCGCCGTTCTCCACCAACACCTGCGTACGCACGTGCTTGGTGTCGATGGCAAAGCCCGACAGGGTGGGACGGCCGACGCTGTCCTTGTTGACGTCCAGGTCCAGCAGCACGAAGCCTTCGGGCGTGATCTGCGGCGTGACTTCCAGCTTCAGGATCGCCTTGCGGAACTGCACCGAGGTGGCACCGCTCGAGGTGGCCGCCTGGTAGGGCAGTTCTTCGCCCTGCTCGATCAGCGCCTTCACCTGGTCGGCCGTGATGACCCGCGGGCTGGAGACGATCTTGCCGTTGCCGTCGTTCTCCAGAGCGGACAGTTCCAGGTTCAGGAACTTGTCGGCCGATGCGCTGAACAGCGACAGCGCGAAGGTGGCGGCCGCGGCGCCCAGGGCCCCGGTATTGGCCGGCAGATTGACGAACTGGGTGTTGGCAAAGTCCACCGGCGGGCTCTGGCCTGTCTGCGCCCCCACCGCGGCATAGTTGCCGCCGACATTGACGCCCGGCCCGGAGGTCGGGGCGCCCGCCAGGTTGGCGAAGCCCAGCTTCACGCCCAGGCTCTGGCCCCAGTTGTCGGTGGCCTCGACGATGCGCGCCTCGATCAGCACCTGACGCACCGGGATGTCGATCTTGGCGATCATCGCCTGCACCTCCTCCAGCTTGGAGGGGATGTCGGTCACGAACAGCTGGTTGGTGCGCTGCTCGAAGATGACGCTGCCGCGCGGCGACAGGATGCGGCCCGAGTTCTGCCCGGTGGCGTTGTCGATCGCCTGGGCCACCAGCGCCGAACCCACCAGGCTCTTGGCGATGGTCTCGGCCTTGGTGTAGTTCAGCTGGAAGGCCTGGGTGCGCACTGGTTCCAGCTCGGCGATCTTGCGGCGCGACTCCAGTTCCACCTGCTCGCGGTTGGCCAGCTCTTCCTTGGGCGCGATCCACAGCACGTTGCCGTTCTTGCGCACGCCCAGGCCCTTGCTCTGCAGGATGATGTCCAGCGCCTGGTCCCACGGCACGTCCTTCAGCCGCAGCGTCACGGTACCGGTAACGGTGTCGCTGGTCACCACGTTGAAGTTGGTGAAGTCGGCGATCACCTGCAGCAGCGCGCGCACTTCGATGTTCTGGAAGTTCAGGCTCAGCTTCTCGCCGCTGAAGCCCGGGCCCTGCGTGAGCTTGTTCGGGTCGACCTTCATCGGCCGCACTTCCAGCACGAACTGGTTGTCGGTCTGGTAGGCGCTGTGCTCCCACGAGCCCTTGGGCTCGACCACCATGCGCACCCGGTCACCGCTCTGGAAAGTGGACACGGCCTGCACCGGCGTGCCGAAGTCGGCCACGTCCAGACGACGGCGCAGCTTCTCGGGCAGCGAGGAGCGCAGGAACTCGACCACCAGGTTCTGCCCCTGCTGGCGGATGTCCACACCCACCTGCGTGCTGGCCAGGTCGACGACGACGCGCCCGGCACCGTCGTTGCCGCGACGGAAATCGATGTCGCGCAGGCCTTGCGACTGGTCGTTCTGCGAAGGCGCAAACTGCGTCGGCGCGCTGCTGCCGGCGGCGGCCACCGGGCCGCTGGCGTCGAGCAGCACGATCATCGTCTTGCCCTGCAACTGCACCCGGTAGTTGGCGGCCTGGCGCAGGTTCAGCACCAGCCGCGTGCGTTCGCCGGACTGGGCGACGCTGGCCGAGCGCAGGTTGCCCTGGTTCAGCTCGACGGTGTTCTTCGGCAACGAGCTGCCCACACCAGGCAGGTCGATGGCCACGCGCGGCGGCGCCTGGATGGCGAAGCCGCCAGGCACGGCCGGCAATGGCTCGCTCAGCTCGACGCGCACGACATCGGTACCGGCCTGCTGCGTGGAACTGATCGACTGGATCATGTTCTGCGCGTACGCCGCGAGCGGGGCTGCGAGGGCCAGCGCCACCGCGGCGGCCTTGGCGCGCCACTTGTGCATCATGCGGTTCTCCAGGGTGCTTTTCATCGTGCCTTCTCCTGCAGCTGCAGGGTGGCGGGACGCTCGATCCATTCGCCCGCAGCGTCCTGCACGATCTCGCGCAGTTCGATCTGGGTCTCGGTGATCTTGGTGATGCGGCCGTAGTTCTGGCCGAGGTGGTCGCCGGGCTTGACCTGGTAGAGCAGGTTGTCCACGCGCAGCAGCGCAAAGGGTTGGGCCTGCTTGGCCACGCTGCCCACCATGACCATGCTGTCCAGCGGGTAGGCTTCCAGCGGCTCCTTGCGGCGGTTCAGCTCGGCCGCCAGCATCGAGTTGGGCTGGCGGGCCTCCTGCTTCAGCGCCACCGTCAGCTTCTGGTTGCTGAACGGGTCGACCGCCTGCGACGAGGTGTAGGGCTGCGCCTCGAACTTCTTCGGCGGCGACAGCGGCGTGACGTTGGGCTTGACCTCGCGGCGCTGCCGGTCCATCCAATCCTGCAGCTCCTCGTTCTCGGCGCCGCAACCGGCCAGCAGGGCCAGCAGCAGCGACGACGCCAGCAGGCGGCGGCGGGCAAACGGGCGCGGCATCATTTCTTGGCTCCCGCGGCCTTGGCCTTGTCGGCAGCCGCCTTCTTCTGCTTCTGCTGCTCGGCCACCTCGTTGGCATCCAGATAGCGGTAGGTGCGCGCAGTGGCTTCCATCACCAGGTTGCCCTGCGGATCGCGCGCGGAGGCCGGCGCGATCGACAGGTTGTGCAGCGTGACGATGCGCGACAGGTTGGCCACGTCGGCGGCAAAGGAGCCCATGTCGTTGTACTTGCCGCTGACCTTGATGGCGATCGGCAGTTCGGCGTAGAAATCCTTGATCTCGACCTGTCCGGGACGGAACAGCTCGAACTGCAGCCCACGGCCCAGGCCAGCCTGGTTGATGTCGGACAGCAGCGCGTCCATCTCGGCCTTGCCGGGCAACTGCTTCTCCAGCTGGGTAACGTACTCCTGCACCTGCAGCTTCTGCTTGCGCAACTCGCCCAGGTTGACGGCCTGGCCCAGCTTGTTGACGTAGTCGGCCTTCAGCGCCGGCTCGCGGTCGCGCTCGGCCTGCAGCGCGTCGGTGGTGTCGGACAGCAGCGCAAACCAGCTGGCCACCACCACGGCGGCGGTCACCGCAACCCAGCTGGCCACCTTGGGCAGCACCGGCCACTGGCCCGGTTCCTTGGGGTTCAGGCCGCGAAATTGCGAGGTCGCCTGCGTGACCAGGCTGCTGACGTCGAAGGACGAAGGGGATGCCTTGGTGTTCATCGCAGCCTCAGGTAGCCTTCTTGTCGGCTGCGGCGGGCGCCGAGGCCGGCGCGGACGCCGCGGCGGGCGCCTGCGGGCGCTTCAGCGACAGCCGCATCGAGAACTCGTTCAACCGGCGCTGGTCGCGCCCGGTGGCGCCGGCCGTGCCGGGCGCGGCGGTGGCGGTCTTGATCTCGACCAGTTCGGGACGCTCCAGCCAGGGCGAGTTGTAGAGCGTGTTGCGCAGGAACTCCGACACCCGCTCATTGGTCTGTGCCATGCCGCTGACCAGCACCACGTTGCCGTTCTGCTTGATGCTGGTCAGGTACACGCCTTCGGGCGTCTGCTTGACCAGTTCGTCCAGCAGGTGCACCGGCGTGTTGCGGTCGGTCTGCAGATCCTCCACCGACTTCTGGCGGGCCTTCAGCGCCTCGATTTCCGCCCGCAGCGTGGCGATGTCCTTGATCTGCGCCTCCAGGCGCGTGATCTCGGTCTTGAGGAAATCGTTGCGGGCCTGCTGTGCCGCGGTCAGCTGCATCAGCACCACGTACCAGGCACCGGCGATCGCCAGGCCCAGCACCACACAGGCACCCAGCGTGGCGAAGAAGGCGCGCTTGCGCTGCCGCCGCTTCTCCTCGCGATGCGGCAGGAGGTTGATCAGGATCACTGCTCGAACCTCCGCATGGCCAGGCCGCAGGCCGTCAAGTAGGACGGCGCCTCGCGCCGCAGGCTCGATTCACGTACTGCCGAGCCAAGCTTCATGCGGTCGAAGGGGTTGACCACCTGCGAAGCGAAGCCGGTGAGCTCGGTCACCCGGTCCTTCAGACCCGGCAGGGTGGCAGTGCCTCCCGCCAGCATCACGTAGTGCACCTTGTGGTGCGGCGTACTGGTGAAGAAGTACTGCAGCGCCCGGCCGATCTCCTGCGACAGGCTGTCGACGAAGGGCGCGAGGATCACAGATTCATAGTCGTCGGGCAGGTCGCCGGCCAGCTTCTTGGCTTCGGCCTCCTCGAAGGAAAAGCCGTACTGCCGGCTGATCAGCTGTGTCAGCTGGCTGCCGCCGAAGGCCTGGTCGCGGTCGTAGAGCATGTCGTCGTCGCGCAGCACCTTCAGGCTGGTGGTGTCGGCACCGATCTCGAACAGCGCCACCAGCGCGTCCTTGCCCTCGTTGGGCAGCGCGGAGACGATGCGCCCCATCGCCAGGCGCGAGGCATGCGATTCGATGTCCAGCACCACCGGCTTCAGGCCAGCCGCTTCGGCCAGGCCCTGGCGGTCCTGCACGCGGTCCTTGCGGCTCGCAGCGATCAGCACCTCGACATCGCCAGCGGACGTGGCGCTGGGGCCGATCACGCAGAAATCGAGGCTGACTTCGTCCAGCGAGAACGGGATGTACTGGTTGGCCTCGGATTCGACCTGCAGTTCCATCTCTTCTTCGCGCAGGCCGGCCGGCAGCATGATCTTCTTGGTGATGACGGCCGATTGCGGCATCGCCATCACCACCTGCTTGGTGCGCGTGCCGCTCTTGCTGACCACGCGCTTGACGGCTTCGGCCACCTCGTCGAACTTCTCGATCTGGCCGTCGGTGATCCAGCCCTTCTCGAAGGGCTCGGAAGCGAAGCGTTCGAGCACGTATTCGCCATTCGAAGCCTGGCCCAGTTCGACCAGCTTGACGCTGGAGGAGCTGATGTCCAGCCCGATCATGGCGGGGTACTTCTGCCCCAGCAACTGGCTCAGGAAGCTCACTTCGACTGACTCCCAACACGCCCCAACAAGATGGAGCGCACTCTTAATAAGTTACTTGAATCCTAGCAGTAAAGCCCTTGTGACCCAACGCAAAACGGCCAGCGAAGTCTGCCCGTCGTTGTGATTCACCGACGCCCGGAACAGCCCTTGAAACATCTCGCAATTGCGCTTGCCGGCGCTCACGGCGACGCAGGGTGAGAAGCCCTGCACACCCCGTGGGGGTGCTTTCTATAATCGCGGCCTTCCCGACCGGGACCCGCATGGGCGCCACGAGCTCCGTCAACCCAGAAAACCGAAACTCCGACCACAAGCCGGCTCGCGCTGCCGGCGGCACATGGCTGGGAGGAACGGCTCGATTCATCGCTTGGGTCGTCGGCCTGGCCGCAGCCAGTGTGTTGTGTGTTTTGATCCTCGCCGGCATCGCGGTGGCCGTGGCCTACCCGAACGTGCCCGAGATCAGCGGGTTGACGGATTACCGTCCCAAACTGCCGATGCGAATCTACGCCGCCGATGGCGTGCTGCTCGGCGAATTTGGTGAAGAAAGGCGCAACTTCACGCCGATCGCGCAGATGCCGAAGGTGCTGAAGGATGCCGTGCTGGCCGCGGAAGACGCGAACTTCTACGAACACGGCGGCGTCGACTACAAGGGCATCCTGCGCGCTGCGCTGGCCAACCTGCGCGATGCGCGAAGCCAGGGCGGCTCGACCATCACCATGCAGGTGGCAAAGAACTTCTACCTGCCCACCGAGAAGACCTACACGCGCAAGCTCTACGAGCTGCTGCTGACGCTGAAGATCGAGGGCCTGCTCAGCAAGGACCAGATCCTCGAGCTGTACATGAACCAGATCTTCCTGGGGCAGCGCGCCTATGGCTTTGCCGCCGCCAGCGAAATCTACTTCGGCAAGGCCGTCAAGGACCTCACCGTGGCCGAGGCCGCCATGCTGGCCGGCCTGCCGGTGGCGCCTTCGGCCTACAACCCGATCGTCAACCCCAAGCGGGCGACGGTGCGCCAGCAGTTCATCCTGGGCCGCATGCTGGAAGTAGGCTTCATCAACGAAGCGCAGTACGAAGAAGCGCGCAACCAGGTGCTGCGTTACCGCGCCCAAAGCGCCATGCCGGTGCATGCAGAGTACGCGGTCGAGACAGCGCGGCAGCTGGTCTTCAGCCACTACGGAGCCGAGGCCTACACCCGCGGCCTGGATGTCTACCTGACCCTTCGGGCCGCCGACCAGGAAGTGGCCTACCGGGCCTTGCGACGGGGGCTGCTGAACTTCGAACAGCGACAGTGGTACCGCGGGCCGGAGGCCTTCGTGGACCTGCCGGCCGAGCCGACGCAGATGGACGCGCGCATTGCCGAGGCGCTGGCCGACCACCCCGACAACGACGAGTTGCGCGCCGCCGTGGTCACCGAGGCATCACCACGCAAGGTGGTGGCGGTTCTGCAGAACGGCGAGACGCTCACCGTCACCGGCGACGGCCTGAAACCTGTGGCCTCGGGTCTGTCGGACAAGGCCGAACCCAAGATCCAGATCCGGCGCGGCGCCGTGGTGCGTGCCGTTCGGAATGCCAAGGGTGAGTGGGCGCTTACCCAAGTGCCCGAGGTCGAGGGCGCGTTCGTGGCCATGGACCCGGAGACCGGCGCCATCCGCGCGCTGGTGGGCGGCTTCGACTACGGCAAGTCCAAGTTCAACCATGTGACGCAGGCCTGGCGGCAGCCGGGGTCGAGCTTCAAGCCCTTCATCTATTCCGCGGCACTGGAAAAGGGCTTCACCCCGCTGACGGTGGTCAACGATGCACCGCTGTTCTTCGATGCCGGCGCCACCGGCAGCCAGCCCTGGGAACCGAAGAACTACGACGGCAAGTTCGACGGGCCGATGCCGCTGCGCACCGCGCTGGCCAAGTCGAAGAACATGGTCTCGATCCGGGTTCTGCAGGCCGTGGACCCGGGCTTTGCGCAGGACTGGATCACGCGCTTCGGCTTCGACGCCGACAAGCACCCGGCCTACCTGACGATGGCGCTGGGCGCCGGCTCGGTGACGCCGCTGCAGATGGCCAGCGCCTACAGCGTGTTCGCCAACGGCGGTTACCTGGTCAGCCCGATGCTGATCGCCAAGGTCACCGATAGCAAGGGCCGCGTGCTGTCGCAAAGCAGCCCGCCGCCGCTGGACGACGCGCTGCGCGTGCTGGATGCGCGCAATGCCTTCGTCATGAACTCGCTGCTGCAGGAGGTGACGCGTTCGGGGACCGCGGCGTCGGCCAAGCGCGCGCTGGGCCGCGGCGACATCTTCGGCAAGACCGGCACCACCAACGATTCGATGGACGCCTGGTTCGCCGGCTTCCACCCCAGCCTGGTGGCGGTGGTGTGGATCGGCTACGACACGCCGCGCAAGCTGGGCGATCGCGAAACCGGCGGCGGCCTGGCCCTGCCGGTGTGGATCGACTACATGGCCTATGCGCTGAAGGGCGTGCCCGTGCGCGAACTGACGCCGCCCGAAGGCGTGACGCAGATCGATGGCGACTGGAGCTTCGACGAGTTCAGCCAGGGCGCTGGCGTGCGCAGCGTCGGCCTGGAAGACGTGCTGCCACCGGCGCCCACCACCGAAGAGCGCAACAGCATCCTGGACCTTTTCCGCCGCTGATCAGGCCGCCTAGAAGCGCAGTGTCTGGCCAGCCTGGGCGCTGGCATGGCGCGACAGCGCGTCGAAGAACTCGCTGCCGTCGCGGGTGTCCAGCCAGCGGCCCTGCACATGGCGGTAGTGGTAGCCGCCCGCGCGCGCTGCCAGCCACAGTTCCTGCAGCGGTGGCTGCAGGTTGACGATGATGCGGCTGTCGTCGGGGAAGGCCAGCTCCAGCATGCCGCCGGTACGCTGGCTGTCGATGTCGATCACGCCATCCTGCAGCCATTGGTCGATGGTCGATTCGATGGAGGCCAGCACCTGGCCGGCCAGGCGCCGGTAGTCGGCTTCGCTCAATGGGGTGGCCTCGGGCGGGTGAGACATGGTCGATAGAATCCAGCGCATGCACAGACAGCGTGGGACAAGTGTAGTGCGGCCCCTCAAGGCCCTTCGGCCACCGCGGCTGGCCGGACTGGGCCTGTTGCTGATGCTGGCCGCTGGCTGCGGCCAGAAAGGGCCGCTGACGCTGCCAAAGGCGTCCAGCGGCGCGGCCGCAGCCCCCGCTTCGGCGCCGGCCACGCGATGAGCCTGCCTGGCTCGCCCTACCTGGCGCGCGCGGGCGCCGATCTGCAGCTCGACGGCTGTTCGCTGGACGAGCTGGCCGCCGCGTACGGCACGCCGTTGTTCGTGTATTCGCAGCGCGCGATGCTCGATGCGGTGGCGTCGTACCGACGCGCACTGGCCGGCCGCCCGCACCTGCTGTGCTACGCAATGAAGGCCAACCCGAGCCTGGCGGTGTTGCAGACCTTCGCCCGCGCCGGCTGCGGCTTCGACATCGTCTCGATCGGCGAACTGCAGCGCGTGCTGGCCGCTGGCGGCGATGCCGCCAAGGTGGTCTTTTCCGGTGTCGGCAAGACCCGCGCCGAGATGCAGCATGCATTGCAGATCGGCGTGCGCTGCTTCAACGTGGAAAGCCAGGGCGAACTGGAAGTGCTGTCCCGGGTGGCAACGGCTGCCGGGCGCACGGCCCAGGTGAGCCTGCGTGTCAACCCGGACGTGGACGCCGGCACGCACCCCTACATCTCCACGGGGCTGAAGGGCAACAAGTTCGGCATCGCCCACGACCAGGCGCTGGACACCTACCGCCGCGCGGCCGCATTGCCCGGCCTGCAGGTGACGGGCATCGATTGCCACATCGGCTCGCAGATCACGCAGGTGGCGCCCTACCTGGACGCGCTGGACCGGCTGCTGGACCTGGTGGAAGCGGTGGAGGCCGAAGGCATCGCGCTGCATCACGTGGACGTGGGTGGCGGCCTGGGCATCCAGTACGCTGGCGAGGCGCCGCCCCAGGCCGATGAGCTGGTGACGCAGTTGCTGCAGCGCATCGACGCCCGCGGCCATGGGCATCGCGAGCTGCTGATGGAGCCGGGCCGTTCGCTGGTGGGCAATGCCGGGGTGCTGCTGACCGAGGTGCTGTACCTGAAGCCGGGCGCCACCAAGAACTTCTGCGTCGTCGACGCGGCGATGAACGACCTGATGCGCCCGGCCATGTACCAGGCGTGGATGGCGATCGAGCCCTGCCGGCAGCGTGAAGGCCCGGCGCCAGAGTGGGACGTGGTGGGCCCGGTATGCGAATCGGGCGACTGGCTGGGCCGGGAGCGCGCGCTGGCAGTGCAGCCCGGCGACCGGCTCGCCGTGCTGTCGGCCGGCGCCTATGGCATGTCGATGGCCAGCAACTACAACAGCCGGCCCCGCGCCGCGGAGGTGCTGATCGTCGATGGCCGGCCCATGCTGGTGCGCGAGCGCGAGCGCTTCGAGGATCTGATCCTGCGAGAGCGCCTGATGCCGCCGCCCTGAGGCCGCCTACAGCCGCCCTTCCTGCACCGCGTGGCAAGCCACGCGCACCCCCTGCGTGTCGATCATCGCCGGCCGCTCGGCCGAGCAGCGTGCATTGGCATGCGGGCAACGCGGATGGAAGGCGCAGCCGGCCGGCGGGTTCAGCGGGTTCGGCACCTCACCCTGCACCGGCGTGCGCGAGGTGCCGCTCATGTGGATGTCGGGGATCGCCGCCAGCAGCATCCGGGTGTACGGATGGCGCGGCCGCGCAAAGAGCTCCACCTTGTCGGCCAGCTCCACCAGCCGGCCCAGGTACATCACGCCGACCTGGTCGCTGACGTGGCGCACCACCGCCAGGTTATGGCTGATGAACAGGTAGGTCAGCCCCTGCTCGCGCTGCAGGTCCTTCATGATGTTGAGCACCTGGGCCTGCACCGATACGTCCAGCGCCGAAGTGGGCTCGTCGCAGACCAGGAATTCCGGCTGCGTGGCCAGCGCCCGCGCGATGCTGATGCGCTGCCTTTGTCCGCCGGAGAACTGGTGCGGGAACTTCTCCATGTCGGCCGCGGCCAGGCCCACCGAGCGCAACAGCTCGCCCACCTTCTGGCGCAGGCTGTCGGGGGTGTTGCACAGGCCGTGCTCGCGCAACGGCTCGCCGATGATGTCCAGCACCTTCCAGCGCGGGTTCAGGCTGGCGTACGGGTCCTGGAAGATCATCTGCATGCGCCGGCGCAGGCCGCGCAGGCTGGCGGCCGAGGCCTTCAGCGCACCCGTGTCCTGGCCGTCGAAGTGCACGCTGCCGCGCGTCGGCTCGTACAGGCCGACCAGCAGCCGGGCGACCGTGCTCTTGCCGCAGCCGGATTCGCCCACCAGCGCCAGCGTGGTGCCCTTGCGGATGGCGAAGCTGACGCCGTCCACCGCATGCACGAACTGCCGCGGCTTGCGTTCCAGCACACGGTTGAGCCAAGGCGGCGAGACATCGAAGGTCTTGGCCAGGTTATCGACCTGCACCAGCGGGGCCACGGCGTTCATTGGGCTACCCTCCGCACGGCGTGCTGCGGGATGAGCGCTTGGGAGCGGCCCGGCGCGCTCATGCGGCGGCCTCCTGCCCGGCCAGCCAGCAGGCGGCGCGGGTGTGGCCGGCATCGATCAGCTCGGGCCGGTCACGCCGGCAGCGGTCCATCACCTGGGGGCAGCGCGGGTTGAAGGCGCAGCCCGGCGGAATGGCGTTGAGCCGCGGCATCGCGCCGTCGATCTGCAGAAGCCGCTCGCGGGTGTCGTCCATCGCCGGGATCGAGCCCATCAGCCCGCGGGTGTACGGATGCGAAGGATGGTGGATGACCTCGTGCACCGGGCCGATCTCGCACACGCGGCCGGCGTACATCACGGCCACGCGGTCGCAGGTCTCGGCGATCACGCCCATGTCGTGCGTGACCAGCATCACCGCCGCGCCATGCTGCTTGCACAGCCGTTTCAGCAGCGAAATGATCTGCGCCTGGATCGACACGTCCAGCGCGGTGGTGGGCTCGTCGGCCACGATCAGCTCGGGCTCGGCCGCCAGCGCCAGCGCAATGACCACGCGCTGGCGCATGCCGCCGGAGAACTGGTGCGGGTACTGCTCCAGCCGCTCTTCGGCGGCCGGGATGCCGGTTTCCTGCAGCAGGCGGATGGCGCGCTGGCGGGCCTCTTCGGCGCTGACCGGCAAGTGGGTCAGGATCGTCTCGGTGAGCTGCCGGCCCACGGTGTACAGCGGGTTCAGCGAGGTCAGCGGGTCCTGGAAGATGGCGCCGATGCGCCGGCCGCGAATGGTGCGCATCTGCTCGTAGGGCAGGTTGTCGATGCGCTGGCCGGCCAGCAGGATTTCGCCGCCGGCGATGCGACCCGGCGGCTCCAGCAGGCCGATGATCGCGGCGCCGGTGAGCGACTTTCCGGCACCGGATTCGCCGACCACGCCCAGCACTTCGCCTGGCGCAATGTTGAAGGAGATGTCGTCCAGCGCCAGCAGCGTGCCGCGGCGGGTGGGAAACTCGACGCGCAGGTTGCGCACTTGCAAGAGAGGAGCGGCCATGGTCAGCGCAGGCGGGGGTTCAGCGCGTCGCGCAGCCAGTCGCCGAGCAGGTTCACGCTCAGCGCGATCAGGATCAGCATGGCGCCCGGGAAGATGGTGATCCACCATTCGCCGCTGAAGAGGAAGTCGTTGCCGATGCGGATCAGCGTGCCCAGCGACGGCGAGGTGGGCGGCACGCCGACGCCCAGGAAGGACAGCGTGGCTTCAGTGAGGATGGCCGCCGCCACGTGGATGGTGGCCAGCACCAGCACCGGGCCCATCACGTTGGGCAGCACATGCTTGAACATGATGCGCGATGGCTTGACGCCGATGACGCGCGCGGCCTGCACGTATTCGCGATTGCGCTCCACCAGCGTGGAGCCGCGCACGGTGCGCGCGTACTGCACCCAGCCGGTCAGCGAGATGGCGACGATCAGCACGCCGAAGGCCAATGTCTCGTCGGCATTGGGGAACAGCGCACGGCCTACCCCGTCAATCAGCAAGGCCACCAGCAGCGGCGGAAAGGACAGCATCACGTCGCACACGCGCATGATCAGCGCGTCGACCTTGCCACCGACGAAGCCCGACAACAGTCCCAGGCCGACGCCGACCACCATCGACACCAGCACCGAGGCCACGCCGACGAACAGCGAAATGCGCGCGCCATACATGATGGCCGAGAGGATGTCGCGGCCCTGGTCATCGGTGCCCAGCAGGTAGGTGCGCTGACCCCCCTCGACCCATGACGGCGGCAGGCGCGCGTCGCTCAGGCTGACTGCGGCCATGTCGAAGGGGTTGTGCGGCGCCACCCAGGGTGCGAAGACCGCGCAGAAGACGCACAGCGCGGCGATCAGCGCGGCCAAGATGGCCATCGGCGAGCTCTTGAAGCTGTGCCAGACATCGCCGTCGAAGAAGCGCGCCAGCGCACCCAGAGCGGCCGGCGCGGCGGTGGTGTTCATGTGGAAGGTTCCATGCTCAATGACCGCCTGCGGGCTTCTCGATGCGCAGCCGCGGGTCGACGGCGAAGTACAGCAAGTCGACGACCAGGTTGACGACGACGAAGATCAAGGCCACCAGGCACAGATAGGCAGCCATGACCGGCACGTCGGCGAACTGCACCGCCTGGATGAACAGCAGGCCCATGCCCGGCCACTGGAACACCGTCTCGGTGATGATGGCAAAGGCAATCAGCGCGCCCAGCTGCAGGCCGGTAATGGTGATCACCGGCACCAGCGTGTTCTTCAGTGCATGGCCGAAGTAGACGGCACGGTTGGGCAGGCCCCGCGCGCGGGCGAACTTGATGTAGTCGGTGCGCAGCACCTCCAGCATCTCGGCCCGCACCAAACGTAGGATCAGCGCCAGCTGGAACACCGACAGCGTGATCGCCGGCAGGATCAGGTGCTTCCAGCCGTCCACCGTCAGCAGGCCGGTGGTCCAGCCGCCCAGCGAGACCACATCGCCGCGGCCGAAGCTGGGCAGCCACTTCAGCTGCACCGAGAACAGCAGGATCAGCAGGATGCCGATCAGGAAGGTGGGCAGCGACACGCCCAGCAGCGACACCGTCATCGCCACCTGCGACGCGAAGGTGCCACGGCGCAGCGCGGCGAACACGCCCAGCGGAATGCCGACCATCAGCGCGATCACGGCCGCGGCCAGCGAAAGTTCGAGCGTGGCCGGCAGCCGCTCGGCGATCAGGGCCGAGACCTTGCGGCCCTGACGCAGGCTGAGGCCGAAGTCACCCTGCAGGGCGTTGCCGACGAAATGCGCGAACTGCACCGGGAAGGGCTTGTCCAGGCCCAGTTCTGCCCGCAGCGCCTCGCGCTGCTCGGTCGTGGCGTCCTGGCCCAGCATGCTGGCCACCGGATCGCCGACGTACTGGAACAGCATGAAGGCGATGAAGGCCACCGACAGCATCACCACGAAGGCCTGGGCAAGGCGGCGCAGAATGAACGCGAGCATGCGGTGAGCGGAGCCGGGGAGAGTGAAGGGACGGGCGTGGTGGCGTGCGCGGGCCCCGATGGGCGGCCCGCGATGATCCGCAATTCACATGCCCGCCGCCAAGAGGGAAAACCTAGGCCGCGGACCGGGGCCCGCAGGTGTCATTCGAAGCGGATCTCGCCGTACCAGGCCTCGGTGCGGGCCTGGGTGTTGTCGGCATCGGTCATCACGGCCACGCCGATCAGCGGGCCAGGATCTTCGCCGAAGGCCCGGCGGTAGTCGGCGCGAATGTCGCGCCGGTATTCGCGCCACTGCCCGACGTGCTGCATGCCGGACTCGAGCACGATCTTGCGGACGCGATCGGTGCGCTTGTTGACCACCACCGAGTCCACCTCGGCCTGGGTGTCCCAGACGTACATCAGCGTGGCAAAGGGCGGCGTCTCGCCCGTCAGGCCCTGCATCAGATCGAACATCATGCGGTTGCGCGGGCTCAGCTTGGCGTGGTCGCCATCGAAGGCCAGCAGCACGCGCACGACGGCGTCCTCGCTATCGCTGTGGCGGACATCGGCCTCCGTGTTCAGCGCGGGCACCTTCCAGGAGAACACCACCTCGCCGAGCTTGTCCGGGTCGATGCGCAGGCTGCGTCGGTACATGCTGGCCGAGCGCTCGGCCTGCGCATGCAGCACCCAGCGACCATCGGTGTACTGGCTCGAGTAGCTCGTCTTCGACTTGCCCGGCAGCACGTAGGGCTGCCATCCCGCAGTCCAGCGCGCCGCGTCCCCCGACGGCTGCGGCAGCTGCTGGCAAGCGGCCAGCCCAAGGCAGCCCAATGCCAGCGGCAGCATCCTTCGGCAGACAGCAAACAAGGGCATCCGAACCAGGCTCCGTCAGACAACGTCCCCATGAAAAAGGCCGCCCGAAGGCGGCCTTGAGAGATGTCCACTGCCCGAGGGCAGCCGCGACATCAGAAGGTGTGACGCACGCCCAGTTGCAGGCCGGTCGAGTTGCTGCCGGCAGCCAGCGCGCTGGCTTGGGTCGACACCGCGAAGCGGGCACCCGCGTCATTGTTGATCGACGACCAGGTCGCGTACAGGGCGGTGCGCTTCGACAAGTTGTAGTCGGCGCCGATGGCCCATTGCGAGGCATCCAGACCGTTCAGCAGGTCCTTGCCGTTGGTGCCGCCGTAGCTGGCCTTGAAGTTCCACTGGCCGAACGGCGCACTGACGCCGACGTACCAGTTTTCGCGCGTGGCCTTGTTGACCGGGCCCGAAGCTTCCATCGAGCCGTAGAAGCCCGACAGCTTCATGAAACCGAAGTTCCACGAGCCACCCAGGTTCCAAGCAGTCAGGTCGATCGTGCACATCGTGTCCAGGCAGTCCGTCAGGCCGTAGGAACCGGCGATGTCGAACGCGCCCGCGGCGTAGCCGATACGGCCACCATAGTACTTGTTACCAGGCGCATTCTCGCCCGCAGCGATCTGGGCTTGACCGTAGAGGCCAGGACCGAACACACCGTTCGGCAGGATGTACTGAACCATGTTGTTGGCGCGAACCAGCGTGCCGTAGGTCGTGCCAGCCAGAGCGGCTTGCAGTTCCGAGCCCAGGGCCAGGTTGGTGGCGGCGCCGACACCGACCGTGCCGAACGGATCGAACACGGTCCAGTTCCAGAACGTGGCGGTGTAGTCACGGCCCAGACGCAGTTCGCCCCACTGGTTCGACAGGCTGACGGTCGAACGGCGGTTGAAGAACAGCTGGTTGCCTTCTTGCGTGGTCGAGCCGGCGATCGGCGTGGTGCCATTGCCCCACACAGCAGCGTTGCGGCCGGTGTCCAGCGCAATGCCCATTTCCAGCCAGAAGCCGGCCTTCAGGCCACCACCCAGGTCTTCCGTGCCACGGAAGCCCAGACGGCTGGCGGCCATGCCGTCAGTTGACATCGAGTAGGTGCGCGAACCGTTGTCCACCGACTGAACGTTCAGGTCGACCACGCCGAAAATGGTCACCGAGGACTGCGCCGAAGCCGCGCCGGCGAATGCGCCCAGAGCAGCAAGAGCGAGGACTGATTTTTTCATTGCAACTTTCTCCTAGGTTAAACACGAAGACCTGATCGATTCGCGGGTTGCGGGGTGATCAGACCTAACCCCTCATCGGAAGTTGGATGGATTGCACCAGACCGCCGGGCGGCTGGCAAAGGTTTGCGACGCAAAGACACGTGTTCTGTTGCCTGTGCACAACGAGATGCCTCAATACGCCGGATGCACCGATGTGGTGCGAGGTCGGCGGCCTCCTTCCGCTCTGACCCATGACAAGGCAGGCGTCGGGCGACGCCCGATAATCCCAGCGATCCGCCCCCCATCGGCCGGCCGTATGCAACAGATGTCAACAATCGATGGCGCGCTGGCTTGCGCCGACAACGCACTGCGCACGCTCTCCGGCAACTACGCGTCGGCCCGCAGGACGCCGGCCCCCGCCGAAGCCGCCGCCGAGGAATTGCCCCCCGCCGAACGCCGGCTGTCGGCCGCGCTGATGCGCGTCAACCATGTCGGCGAGGTCTGCGCCCAGGCCCTGTATGCCGCGCAGCGGCTGGCGACCGACGACGCCAGTCTGCAGCGCCACTTCGACGCCGCGGCTCGCGACGAATTCGACCACCTGGCCTGGACGCAGCAGCGGCTGAAGCAGTTGGGCGACCGCACCAGCCTGCTGAACCCGCTGTGGTACGCCGGTGCCTTCGGCATCGGCCTGCTGGCAGGGCGCCTGGGGCCGGCGATCAGCCTGGGCTTCGTGGCCGAGACCGAGCGCCAGGTGGAGCAGCACCTGCAAAGCCACCTGGAGCGGCTGCCGGCCACTGACCATGCCTCACGGGCCATCGTGCAGCAGATGCTGACCGACGAAGCCCGGCATGCCGCCGGCGCGCGCGAGGCCGGTGGTGCGGACCTGCCTCAGCCCGTGAAGCTGGCCATGCGCCTGGCGGCCAAGGTCATGACCCGCACGGCCCATCACGTCTGAGCCGCTGCGTGGCCAGCCGATAACGGAACCCGGCCGTCAGGGCCCGCCACCACCGCCGCCGGCCAGGCAGGGCGGCAGCAGGGCCGTCGATCCCACGCCGGAGGTGCGCCCGTCTGGGCCGAAGGGCACCTGGAACCACAGGCACTGCGTGTTGCGGAAGTTGTAGGACCACAGCTCCGTGCCCTGGCGGCCGACCCGCGAGCGGTCGTCGGGCTGCCCCAGCGTCATCAGCACCTGTTCGGCGGACATGCCGACCACGAGGGTCTGGAAGTTCGCCTCGGTCAGCACCTGCTCCCACTCGACCATGCGGCCCGAGGCATCGACGTCCACCATGAAAGTGTTCGGCCCGCGGCCGCGGAATTCCAGCCGCTTGCCACCATTCGGCAGCGGGTAGGTGGCGCGCTCCTGGCCCAGCTGCTGGCGCAACTCTTCCACCGTCGAGCGCGACTTCAGCGTTTCCGGGTTCGATACCGCGCAGCCGGCCAGCAGCGCCGCCAAGGCCAGAGCCACCCACCCGTGTCTGCGCATGCGTTCCTCCGTGGTTTCAGGCCTCGACGATCTCGAAGCCCGTGCTGATCTGCGCCGTCTTCGCCAGCATCGCGCTGGCGGAGCAGTACTTCTCGTGCGACAGCGCGATGGCTCGCGCCACTGCCGCTTCGTTCAGCCCCTTGCCGCTGACCGTGAAGTGCATGTGTATACGGGTGAAGACCTTCGGGTCTTCCGTGGCACGGTCAGCCTCGATGCGCACGCTGCAGCCGCTCACCGGCTGGCGGCCGCGCTTCAGGATCAGCACCACATCATAGGCCGTGCAGCCGCCGGTGCCGGCCAGCACGGTTTCCATCGGCCGCGGCGCCAGGTTGCGGCCGCCGCCGTCGGGGGCGCCATCCATCGTCAGCAGATGGCCGCTGCCGGTCTCGGCCACGAAGGCCATACCGGCGTCTGCCTGCCAGCGTACGGTGCATTCCATGTCATCGCCCTTTGCGCCGCGCCGGCGGCGGCCAAAGCGGCACCCGCTCCCTCGGCGATGGCCCGAAATTGTGCATGAGTGCACCGGCGACTGGAGGAGCCTCCCTAGATTCGGCGCCGACGCCACAGGGTCATGTTGCGACGCAACAATCACGCTGCTAGACTGCATCGCATCGGGAAGGAATTCCCTGCAGCTTGTCTCCTCCACCTTCCGAAAGGGTGGATTCGGCCCAAGGCAGCAATGCCTTGGGCCTTTTTCATGGCGCAGGGCGGCTGCAGCGCCGGCCGTATGATGCGGCCCCCTTGCGGGAAGCCCCCGTACCGCCCATGCCTTCCCGCCCCATGCCCGAGACCGCCCCGCCCCCGCCGGCCCGCCGCGCCGGCCGCCGCAGCCAACCCGACCTGGCGCCCTACCTGCAACGCATCCTGAATGCGCGGGTCTACGACGTGGCCAGCGAGACGCCGCTCGACCCGGCGCGCAGCCTGTCGCGCCGCCTGGGCAACCAGGTGCTGCTGAAGCGCGAAGACCAGCAGTCGGTGTTCAGCTTCAAGCTGCGCGGCGCCTACAACAAGATGGCTCACCTGCCGCCCGAACAGCTGCAGCGCGGCGTCATCTGCGCGTCGGCGGGCAATCATGCGCAGGGCGTGGCGCTCAGCGCACGCCGCCTGGGCTGCCGCGCGGTGATCGTGATGCCGGTGACCACGCCACGGCTGAAGGTGGACGCGGTGCATGCGCTGGGCGCCGAAGTGGTGCTGCAGGGCGACAGCTACTCGGATGCCTACGCACACGCGCTGGAGCTGGAGCAGGCCCAGGGCTTGTGTTTCGTGCATCCCTTCGACGATCCGGACGTGATCGCCGGCCAGGGCACCATCGCGATGGAGATCCTGCGCCAGCTGCAGGGCCCGATCGATGCCGTGTTCGTGGCCATTGGCGGCGGCGGGCTGATCTCTGGCGTGGCGGCCTACATCAAGGCCGTGCGACCGCAGATCAAGGTCATTGGCGTGCAGACGGTCGATTCCGACGCGATGCTGCGCTCGGTGCGGGCCGGGCGACGGGTCAAGCTGGCCGATGTCGGCTTGTTTGCCGACGGAACGGCCGTCAAGCAGGTGGGGGTCGAGACGTTCCGGCTGGCGCGCTCGCTGGTGGACGACTACGTGGTGGTGGACACCGATGCCGTGTGCGCCGCCATCAAGGACGTGTTCCAGGACACGCGCAGCATCCTCGAGCCCTCCGGCGCGATGGGCGTCGCCGCATGCAAGCAGTACGTGGAGACGCACAAGCTGAAGGGCAAGACCTTCGTCGCCATCACCTGCGGCGCCAACATGAACTTCGACCGTCTGCGCTTCGTCGCCGAGCGGGCCGAGTTCGGCGAGCAGCGCGAGGCATTGTTCGCGGTGACCATCCCGGAGGAGCGCGGCTCCTTCAAGCGCTTCTGCGAACTGATCGGCCCGCGCGCGGTGACCGAGTTCAACTACCGCATTGCCGACACCCGCGTGGCACATGTCTTCGTCGGCATCGCGATCACCAAGCGCGAGGAAGCCGGCCGTATCGCGCGCAGCTTCCAGCGCCACGCCTTCCCCACGGTGGACCTCACCGACGACGAGCTGGCCAAGGAGCATGTGCGCCACATGGTCGGCGGCCACTCCGAGCTGGCACGCGACGAGCGGCTGTTCCGCTTCGTCTTCCCGGAGCGCCCGGGCGCGCTGATGCGCTTCCTGGCCACCATGCACCCGGGCTGGAACATCAGCCTGTTCCACTACCGCAACCAGGGCGCGGACTATGGCCGCATCCTGGTCGGCATCCAGGTGCCGGCCGCGGACCGGCGGGCCTTTCATTCCTTCCTCGAAACGCTGGCCTACCCGTACGTGGAAGAGACCGACAACCCGGTCTATCGCCTGTTCCTGCGCTGAAGCCGGCGCGGCGCTGGCCCTACACTGGGCGCCATGGCCGTCAGCCGCTCGCTCATCGCTCCCACCTCGAACCCGCTGCTCGAGCGCTCGCTGCTGGAGAAGCTGAACCGGCGCGCCGAAGCCGCCGGCAGCCTGGGCGAGCTGGAACCGCTGGCGGTGCGCCTGGGGCTGATGCAGAACACGCTGAAGCCGCGCTTCCGCGACCCGCAGCTGGTGGTCTTCGCGGCCGACCACGGCATGGCCGTCGACGGCATCGATGCCGCCGCGCGCCACCAGACCTTCGAGCAGGTGCAGCAGCTGCTCAGCGGCCAGCTGCCGGTGTCGGTGTTCGCGCGCATTCAGCAGATCGCGCTGACCGTCGTCGATTGCGGCGTGGCCGAAGACATTGCCGCGCACGAGCGCCTGCTGATGCGCAAGATCGCGCACGGCACGCGCAATGCCCGGCTCAGTGGGGCGATGACACTGGACCAGGCGCACGCCGCAATGCGCGCCGGCATGGAGATCGGTGACACGCTGCGCGGCAACATGCTGATCTGCAGCGGCATCGGCGTCGGCTCGCACCTGAGCGCCGCGCTGGTGCTGGCCCGGCTGACCGATTCACCGGTGCGCGACCTGCTGGTGGCCGGTCCGTCGATGGACCCCGACCTGCTGGCCCACCTGATGGTCATCGCGCAGGGCGCACAGGGCCGCCACCGCGAGCTGACCGAGCCGGTCGAGGTGCTGGCCGCCTTCGGCGGTTTCGAGATCGCGATGATGGTCGGCGTGATGCTGGTGGCCGCCAGCAAGCGCCACCTGCTGATGATCGACGGCATGGCCGCCTGCGCCGCGTTGATGCTCGCCTCGCGCATCGCCACGCCGGTCACCGACTACTGCGTGTTCTGCCGCAGCCACGGTCACCGCGGGCTGGACCGGGCCCTGCACCTGTTCCGCGCGTCGGCGCTGCTCGAACTGGGCATGGACAGCACCGACGGGACCGGCGCCACGCTGGCCTGGCCGCTGGTGCGCAGCGCCGCCGCGCTGCTGACCGAGGTGGCTGACGGCGAAGACCCGGGGCCTTCGCAACCGGCGTCGATGGGCGATTCGGGCGGCGCCTGAGCCTTCAGGGCAGCCAGCGCCGCCGCGCCGCCAGGCGCTGCAACCCGCGAACGTCGGCAGCGCCTTCGGCCCGGGCCGCCGGCAGCAGGCGCAGCAGCAGCTCGGCCGTGGCCAGCGTGTCCGCGGCGGCCTGATGGCGCTGCAGGCAGGGGATGTCGCAGGCTTGCAGCCAGTCGTCCAGCGCATGGGCACCCGGCAGCGGGTGCAGCACAGGCGCCAGCTCGGCCAGGTCGATCCAGGCCGACGGCAGCCGGCGGCCCAGCACCGCCTGCATCGTGCGGTCGATCAGCGTGCGATCGAAGGCCACGTGGAAGCCGAACAACGGCGCCCCGGCCACGAAGGCCTCGAAGCGCTGCAGCACGGTGGCCGGGTCGGCACCATGTTCCTGCGCCGCCACCCCGATGCCGTGCACCAGGATGTTGGCCTTGTCAGGTGCCGTGCCGCCGGCCGGCTGGGCAAGCAGGGCCGCGAAACTGTCGGCCAGCACGATGCGCGGCACACCGCCGCCAAGATGCAGCGCCACTGCGGCAATCGCCAGCAGGCGGTCGTGGGCCGGGTCCAGGCCGCTGCTTTCCACATCCAGCACCAGCCAGCGCGCCGCGGGGCCCGGCTTCGGCGCCTGCCGCCAAAGCCTGGACCACAGCGTCGTCAACGCAAGTAGTCCAGCTTGATGCGCTGCTGCAGGCGCTGCGCAGCCCGGAACGATTCCTTGAGGATGCGCCGGTCGATGTCGTTCAGCGAACGCAGGTCGATGCGGTTCGGGTTGGCATCGGCGCCGCGGGCATGTTCCTGCACCTGCACCCGCAGGCGCAGCATCTGCAGGAACTCGAAGGCGCCGATCCAGGTCTGGCTCTCGTGTGCATCCACGCCCATCGCGGCTGCAGCGGCTTCCAGGCGGGCGCGTGTGCCGGTGGCATCGATGCCATGGGCCAGCGCGTACAGCCGGGCTCCATCGACCAGCGGCATGGTGCCGTGCAGCTTCAGATCCAGCCATTCATGGCCGCCCTCGCGCTGCGGATCGAGCGCACCGCGCCAGTTCAAGGCTGGCGCGTTGCGCAACGCGTTCTGCGCCAGCTGGCGGGTGAAGCGAGGCATCTGCGCGGCCCGGCGCCGCACGAACTCGCGCATCGGTGCCGCGAGCATCACCTCGCCGGCCAGCGGGCGAAAGTCGAAGTAGATGTTCGCCTTCAACAGATCTTCGGGCGCGCCCTGGTCGATCCACTGGCCGAAGCGGCCGATCCATTCGTCCACGCTAAGGCAGCAGTCGGCCTCGCCGGCCATGATGCGCCCCTTGCACAGCGGGTAACCGCAGGCGTCCAGTGTCTCGTTGACGAGCTGCCCCATCGCGCGCCACGCCTCGCGGTCGGCATCGGGGTGGTCGCTGACGAAGACCAGGCCGTTGTCCTGATCGGTGGCAATGGTCTGCTCGGAGCGGCCCTCCGAGCCGAAGGCCAGCCAGCAGGCGCGCTTCAGATCCAGTCCATGCTGCCGGGCCGCCAGCCACACCGCGCGCTCGGTCAGCACATCGTTCAACTGGCTGATCAATTCGGTCAGCGAACGCGCCGACAGCCCTTGCGCCAGCAGTGCCAACGCCAGGCGGCGGATGTCCGGTGCGGCCTGCACCAGCGCCGGCAGGTCCTCGGCCTCGCGCAGACGGCCGCTCAGCCGGCGCAATGAAAGCCGCTGCAGCGTGAACAGATCGCGCTCCGAAACCAGCGCGACCACCCGGCCGCGCTCGGTCACCGGCACGTGGCGCACGCCGTGGCGTGACATCAGCAGCACGGCATCCTGCACGCTGTGTTCGACATCCAGCGTATGCACCGGCCGCGACATCAGTTGCTCGATGGCCGTGTCCATCGGCGGCTGGGCCAGGGCCACGCGCTCCAGCAGATCGTGCCGGGTGAAGATGCCCTGTGCAGCCCCGCTGGCGTCGAGCACCAGCACCGAGCCGACGCCGCGCCGATGCATCAGCAACAGCACCTCGCGCAACGGCGCGGTGGCGGGGCAGGCCACCAAGTCACGGCGCGGCAGGCTGCCCAGCCGTGCCTCCATCGACTGCTCGGCCAGCGCCTGCGAGGCCACGGCCGTCTTGGTGGCCTCGCGCGAGAGCGCCAGCACATGCTGCGCGCGGCCCTGCAAGTAGTCGGACAGCACCTGGCTTTGCTGCGCCAGGTCACGCACCGCCTCGGCCGGCACCTCCAGACAGAAGCAATCGTCTTCGGCGCGGTAGGCGGCGCTAACGGCGCGGCGTTCCAGCCAGGCCGCCACAGGGAACAAGTCACCCGCCTCCAGGTGAAACGCTCGGCCCAGCGCATCCGCACCCTGCGGGCCGCCGGCGACCCCGCCCCGGCGCAGGAACAGCAGGCGCGACACCGGCCCGTCCTGTGGCTGCAGAATGGCTTCGCCCGGTGCGTAGTAGGTTTGTGCCGCCCCGGCGACGAAGGCCTCCACGTGCGCTTCGTCCATGCGGTCGAAGGGTGCGTAGCGCCGCAGTTCGTCTCGCAGCCCCGCCACCATCTGCTGCGCGGGGCTGTACGGCGATGACGTCATGGTGATCAGGCCGAGGCTCGGCGCACAGTGGGCAGCGTCCTGCGCTGCCTCAACCCGCCGGACGACCCGCACCAGTGGGCGGCATGCGGATCGGGCGGCTGTCGGGATCGGGCTCGGGTTCGATGTCGGGCGGCTCGCTGACCACCGGCGGGGCGGGAGGCACCACGGGCTGCGGCGGCAGGGCCGGCCTGGCCACCGGCGGCGGCAGCGTGCGCTGCGGCGCCATGCCGGCCGAACCGGGCATCGTGCCCGTGCTGGGCGGCGGCAGCGCTGGCAACTGCAGTTCCATCTGCACCGGCTGACCGACGGCGCCCAACGAGGCTCCGCGCGCATGCACCGCCAGCAGCACCAGCTCGCCTTCGACCGGTGCGCCCACACGGTAGGCCTTGGCCGGCTTGCCATCGGTGGCGATCAAGGCCACGCCGCCCGGGGCGGCCGCGGCCGTGCGCGGCGCCACCACGCCGATCAGCCGGAAGCGCGCATCGGCCGCCACCGGCTGCGGGCCGGCGCTGACCGTCACGCTGGCCGGCGCGTCAGCGCCGAACAGCTTGGCCAGATCGCCCTGCTGCGCCGCGGCGGGCGTGACCACCAGGGCGTAGGGCGGTGCGGCGATCGGCCGGCTGCCCAGGCGCAACGCCCAGAACACTAGGCTGGCGGCAACTGCGGCCCAGATCACGAATGCGGCGATGCGCGACACCATGCGCCGATTATCATGCAGCGTGACTTCGCGAAACCCTGCCTCCATGATGCCCAAGCCCCCCAGGCACGCGCTGATCGTGCGCGGTTTCACGCTCATCGAACTGATGGTGGTGCTGGTCATCATCGGCGTGCTGGCCGCGCTGATCGTGCCGAACGTGCTCGACCGCGCGGACGATGCCCGCGTCACCGCGGCGCGCACCGACGTCAACAACCTGATGCAGGCGCTGAAGCTGTACAAGCTGGACAACCAGCGCTACCCCAGCGCCGAGCAGGGCCTGGATGCCCTGGTGCGCAAGCCGACGGTCGGCGCGCTGCCACCGAACTGGAAGCCTTACCTGGACAAGCTGCCCAACGACCCCTGGGGCCGCCCCTACCAGTACGTGAATCCGGGCGTGAAGGGCGAGATCGATGTCTTCAGCTTCGGCGCCGATGGCACGCCCGGCGGCGACGGCAACAACGCCGACGTCGGCTCCTGGCAGTAGCCAGCGTCGGCTCGTGCGGCGCCGCCGGCAGCGCGCGGCGCGCGGCTTCACGCTGATCGAACTGATGATCGTCGTGGCGCTGATCGCGGTGGCCGCAGGCATCGTCAGCCTTTCCCTGCGCGACCCGGCCAGTGCCCGCCTCGAGACCGAGGCTCAGCGCCTGAGCGCCTTGCTCGAATCGGCGCGTGCCGAATCGCGCGTGTCGGGTGCGGCCGTGCATTGGCTGCCGCTGGATGTGCAGGCGGACGCCGACTTCCGGTTCGTGACGGTCGCCGGCGGCACCACACGCTCGTTGCCGATGCCCACGCGCTGGCTGGAGCCCGCGGTGCGGGCCGAGGTGATTGGCGCCAAATCGGTGCAGCTGGGTCCCGAACCGCTGATCGGCACGCAACGCATCGTGCTGCGGCTGGCCGATCGCAGCCTGGTGCTGGCCACCGACGGTCTGGGCCCCTTTGCGGTCACCGTCGACGAGACCCGGCCATGAGGGCGGCGGCGCGCGGCTTCACGCTCGTGGAGGTGCTGGTGGCGGTGGCCGTCATTGCCATCGCATTGGCCGCCGGGCTGCGCGCGGCCGGGGTGCTGGTGGACAACTCCCAACGCCTGGCCGACGTGGTGGCGGCGCAGTGGTGCGCCGAGAACCACCTCAGCAACCTGAAGCTGACGCGCCAGTTTCCGGGCATCGGCGAGACCGAGTTCAGCTGCGAACAGCTCGGCCGCCGCTATGGCGGGCGCGCCCAGGTGGCGGCCACCCAGTACGCCGACCTGCGCCTGGTCGACGCCATGGTCAGCGACGACACCGGCCGCCAGCTGGTGCGGCTGTCGACGCTGCTGTACCGGCCCTGAACCATGCGCACCCGGCCGCACCCGCCCGCCCGCGCGACGACCGGCTTCACGCTGGTCGAGGTGCTGGTGGCGCTGATGATCATGGCGGTGCTCAGCACCATGGCCTGGCGCGGCATCGACGGCATCGTGCGCGCGCGCGACATCAGCAAGGCGCAGCTGGACCGCAGCCTGCGCCTGAACACCGTCATGGCGCAATGGGAGCAGGACCTGTCGGCGCTGCAGGACAGCGCGGTGGCACCGGCGCTGTCCTTCGACGGCAGCACCCTGCGCATGGTGCGCAGGACGGCCGACGGGCTGCAATTGGTCGCCTGGTCGCTGCGCGGCACCCAGTGGCTGCGCTGGACCGGCCCGGTGGTCACCCGCGTAGTCGACCTCCGCGAGAGCCTGATGCGCAGCCAGCAGCTGCTGGGCGACGAGCCCGGCCAGCTGCTGCTGCTGGAGGGCGTGACCGGCCTGCAGGTGGAGTTCTTTCGCGGCAACAGCTGGACCAATGCCCAGTCCGACGGGGACCTGCGCCCCGCCGCCGGCGAGGGCACGGCGCGGCCGCGCGAGCTGCCCCCATCGGGCGTGCGCCTGGTGCTGGCCTTCGGCGAACAGCGTCTGACGCGCGATCTGGTGCTTGCGCCGCAGATGCCATGAAGCCGCGCCGCCCTCCGCGTCATCGCCCGCGCGGCGCCGCGCTGTTGGTGGCCATGCTGGTGCTGACGCTGGTCAGCACCCTGGCCGCAGGCATGGTCTGGCAGCAGGCGCGCGCCATCGGGGTGGAAAGTGCCGAGCGCAATCGCTCGCAGGCGGGCTGGATTCTGGGCGGCGCACTCGACCTGGGCCGCGTGATCCTGCGGGTGGACGGCCGCACGCCTGGCGTCGACCATGCCGGCGAACCCTGGGCCACGCGGCTGCAGGAGGCCTCGCTGTCCAGTTTGCTGGCGCAGGACCGCAACAACAACGTCGAAGGCGCCCCGGAAGCCTTCCTGGGCGGCGGCATCCGCGACGCACAGGAACGCTACAACCTGCGCAACCTGATCGATCCGGCCACCAAGCGCCTGCTGCCGGACGAGGTGGAAGCCCTGGCCAGGCTCTGCGAAAGCGCCAGCGTGGCGCCCGAGAACGTGCAGACGCTGGCCAATGGCCTGCTGGCGGCCTGGCTGGCTGAAAGCGGCCAGGGCGAAGACGTCGATTCGGCCGCGGCGCTGATGCCGCGCCGCGTCGATCAGCTGGCCTGGCTGGGCCTGGACCCCGAAACGCTGCGCCGCCTGCGGCCCTATGTGGACCTGCTGCCGGAGCCGACCCCGCTGAACATCAACACGGCCTCGCCCGAGGTGATGGCCGCCGTCATCGGCATCGATGCCAGCAGCGCCAAGCGGCTGGAACGGCGGCGGCCTTTCAAGAGCCTGAGCGACGCCACGGCCGAGGTGCCGCGCGAAGGCGCGCTCGATCCCAAGCGCCTGAGCGTCGGCTCCAACTTCTTCGAGATCGCCGGCACCTTGCGCGTGGAAGGACGCGTGCTGGAGGAGCGCATGCTGGTGCAACGCCGCAATCGCGAGATCGTGCCGTTGGCACGCAGCCGGCAAAGCCTGCAACCCGGCGGCCCATGAAAGCTGCAACCTGATGTTTCAATGCTGTGAACAGGCTACAGAAAAGCCTGCTAAGTCTTTGATTTACATGGCGTGCAGGTTGATATAAAGCGCACAGCACGCTAGCCTAGCCGACCCATGTCCGTTCTTGCGATCCTGATACCGCCGCGCGCGCGCCTGGCTGCGCGCACGGCGGAGGGCGCGGCCGCACCGCCAGCCGACGGCTTTGCCTATGTGCTCAGCAGCGACGGCGTGCAGGTCAGCTCGCAGGGCCGGGCGCAACCGGCGTTGCTGCCCCGCGCCGACACCGTGGTGGCGGTGCTGTCGGACAGCGACGTCGGCTGGCAGCGCCTGACCGTGCCCAAGGCCCCGGCCGCGCGGCTGCGTGCGGCGCTGGGCGGGCTGCTGGAAGAGCACCTGCTCGAGGACGACGAGGCCGTGCACCTGGCACTGCCCCCCGGGGCGGAGGCCGGCCAGCCGGCCTGGGTGGCCACCCTGCACAAGGACTGGCTGCGCGGCGTGCTCGAGACGCTGGAAAAGAGCGGCCGCAGCGTCGACCGCGTGCTGCCCTCCAGCTGGCCGGGTGACGCACCGCAGGGCCACTTCTTCGAAGCGCCCGGCGCCGCCACCGGCAGCGCCCGCATCATGCTCAGCTACGGCGACGAGCAAGGCCACCAGCTGCTGCGCCTGGAAGGCTCGCTGGCCCGCGCGCTGCTGCCGCCGATGCTGGAGCAGCCCACCCAATGGACGGCCGAGCCGGCCGTGGCCGCCCCGGCCGAGCGCTGGCTGGGCAGCAGCGTGCGCGTGCAGACCGAGGCCGAGCGCGCGCTGCAGGCGGCCCGCTCGCTATGGAACCTGCGCCAGTTCGATCTGGCGCCCAAGCACCGTGGCACGCGCGCGCTGCGCGACCTGGCGCGCCGGCTGCGCAGCCCCGCCTGGCGGCCGGTGCGCATCGGGCTGGCCTCGCTCGTGGTGCTGCAGCTGGTGGGCCTGAATGCCTGGGCCTGGCACCAGCGCCAGGCGCTGGCCGCACAGCGCCTGGCGCAACAGCAGTTGCTGCAAAGCACCTTTCCGCACGTGCGCGCAGTGCTCGACGCACCGCTGCAGATGCAGCGCGAGACCGACCGCCTGCGCGCCGCTGCCGGCCGCGCCGGCGAGGCCGACCTGGAGGCCATGCTCGGCGCCGCCGCCGCGGCCTGGCCCGAAGGCCAGGGGCCGGTGCAGACCCTGCGCTTCGAGCCGGGCCGGCTGACCTTGTCGGCCCCGGGCTGGAGCGAGCAGCAGGTGGCGCAGTTCCGCGACCGGCTGCGCACCGGTGGCTGGGCGGTCGACAGCGCCGAAGGCCGCATCTCGCTGAGCCGCGCCGCAGCGCAAGGGAGCCGCTCATGAGCAACGGCTCGCGATTGGCCCTGCCGGCCCCACGGGCGGCCTCCTTCGGCTCGCTGCGTGCGCGTTGGCAGGGCATGGCCCTGCGCGAGCGCCGCATGCTCGGCCTGGCCGGCCTGGTGCTGGGCGCCTTCCTGGTCTGGACGGTGGGCATCCAGCCGGCCTGGCGCACGCTGCGCGAGGCGCCGGCGCAGCTGGACGCGCTGGACCTGCAGACGCAGGGCATGCGCGCGCTGGCCACCGAGGCGCTGCAGCTGCGCGACGCGCCGGCACTGTCGCCTGAACAATCGGCGCAGGCGCTGCGCTCTGCCAGCGAGCGGCTGGGCGCCAAGGCCCGGCTCACCGTGCAGGGCGACCGCGCCGTGCTGACCGTCAACGGCCTGAGCAGCGGACAGCTGCGCGAGTGGCTGGCCGAAGCCCGCGCCGGCGCGCGCGCCCGGCCGATCGAGGCGCAGCTGACGCGCGGCGCGCAGGGCTTCAACGGCAGCATCGTCGTCGGGCTGGGAGGCGGGGGATGACCGCGCGCCAACGGGAGGCGACATGGCCTTGAGTCTGCGACGCTGGCGCAGCGCGCGCACGGCCACCCGCTGGCCCGGCAGCATGCATGCCGAATCGACGCTGGCCCAGCTGGCCTGGGAGCGGCGCCGCAAGGCCGCGGCGCGCTGGGGGTGGGCGGGCCTGCTGTGCGGCGCGCTGGTGGCACTGGTCGTGTTTGCGCCGGCTGCCTGGCTGGCCCACGCCGTGGCGGCCTACAGCAACGATCGGCTGCTGCTGACCGACGCACGCGGCACCGTCTGGAACGGCAGCGCCGTACCAGTGCTGACGGGCGGCCCCGGCAGCCGCAGTGCCACGCTGCTCAGCGGCCGCACCAGCTGGCAGATCGGCCTGCAAGGAACGGCCGTGCAACTGCGCCTGCAGCAGAACTGCTGCATCCGCGACGAGATGGTGCTGCTGCTGCGCCCGGGCGCCGGCCGCCTGTCGGTGCAGCTGCAACCCGGCCGCGGGCCCATCGGCGAATGGCCGGCCGCCTGGCTGGCCGGCCTGGGCGCACCCTGGAACACGCTGCAGCTGAGCGGATTGCTGCGCCTGTCGAGCAACGGGCTGACACTGGACAACGCCGCCGGCCGCTGGCGCCTGAACGGCCAGGCCGAGCTCGAGCTGGTGGGCATCGGCTCGGCGATGACGCCGCTGGAGCGGCTGGGCAGCTACCGGCTTCGCCTGGACGGCAACGCGGCGCAGGGCCCGGTGTTCACGCTAAGCACGGTCGAGGGCGTGCTGCAGATCAGCGGCACCGGGCAATGGACCGGCTCGCAGCTGCGCTTTCGCGGCGAGGCCCGGGCGGCGCCTGGTGCCGAGGGCGATCTGGACAACCTGCTGAACTTCTTCGGGCGCCGCCAGGGGGCGCGCTCCATCATTTCGATCGGATGACCATGACACAGCGCCGACCCCCGAAGCCGACGCCAGGACCTGCGGCATGGCGCCTGCGCCCGCAGGCGCTGGCGCTGGCCGCGTTGCTGGCGGGCCTGCCCGTGCTGCAGGCGCAGACCGCGGCCGACGCCCCGGCCCGGCCGCGCAGCGCCAACGCGCCGCCCGGCCACAGCCCGGCGCTGAAATCCACCGCGCCGGTGACGGTGAACTTCGTCAATGCCGACGTCGAGGCGGTGACACGGGCGATGGCCACGATGATCGAACGGCAGATCGCGATGGACCCGCGCGTCAAGGGCACGATGACGCTGTACAGCGACCAGCCCCTGAGCGTGCGCGAGGCCTACCTGAACTACCTGTCGGCGCTGCGCGGGCTGGGCTTCACGATGGTCGAGAACGGCGGGCTGCTGAAGGTGGTGCCCGAAGCCGAGGCCAAGCTGCAGACCGGCACCGTCTCGGTGGGCCAGCCGGCCGTGCGCGGTGACCAGATCATCACCCAGATCTTCCACCTGAACCACGAGAACCCGAACAACCTGGTGGCGGTGCTGCGGCCGCTGATCAGCGCCAACAACACCATCAATGCCAACCTGGGCAGCAACTCGCTGGTCATCACCGACTACGCCGACAACTTGCAGCGCATCGCCAAGATCATCGGCGCACTCGACCAGCCGTCTTCCAGCGACACCGACGTGATTCCGCTGAAGCATGCGGTCGCCAGCGATCTGGCGCCGATGGTGCAGCGCCTGTCCGACGGTGGCGGTGGCCCGACACAGCCCGGCGTGCCGACCGCCGGCGGCGGCATGACCGTGCTGGTCGATGCGCGCAGCAACTCGCTGATCCTGCGCGCCGCCAACCCGGCGCGGCTGGCGATCGCGCGCTCGATCGTCGCCAAGCTCGACCAGCCCTCCGCAGCGGGCAACGGCGCCGGCAACATCTGGGTGGTCTATCTGAAGAACGCCGACGCGGTGAAGCTCGCGGCCGTGTTGCGCGCGGCCTTCGCCGCCGCAGCCGCCACGCCCACCAGCGGCGGCGTCGCCGCCGCCACGCCCGTGGCCGCGCGCCCGGCCGATCCGACCGGTGCGGCTGGCGCCACGCCGTCGACCACGCCAGTAGCGGCCTCGGCCAGCCCGTCCACCGGCGGCTTCATCCAGGCCGACCCGGCCACCAACTCGCTGATCATCACCGCGCCCGAGCCGCTGTACCGGCAGCTGCGCAACGTCATCGACCAGCTGGATTCGCGGCGTGCGCAGATCTACATCGAGACGCTGATCGTCAAGGTCGATGCCGACAAGGCGGCGGACATCGGCATCCAGTGGCAGGCGATCTCGGGTGACCAGAACAGCTCCACCAACTACGTGGGCGGCACCAACTACACCGGCCCCAGCAACATCGTCAACCTGACGACGGCCATCAACCAGGGCCGCACCGGCCTGGCTTCGCTGGCGGTGCCGGCGGGCCTGAACTTCGGCATCCTGCAGAAGGTGGGCGACCTGTGGAACATCGGCGCGCTGGCGCGCTTCCTGGAGACCAAGGTCGACGCCAACATCCTGGCCACGCCGAACATGGTGTCGCTGGACAACGAGGAAGCGAAGATCGTCGTCGGCCAGAACGTGCCCTTCATCACCGGCTCGTTCACCACCAACACCTCGGGCTCGAACAACCCGTTCCAGACCATCGAGCGCAAGGACGTGGGCCTGACGCTGCGCATCAAGCCGCAGATCGGCGAAGGCGGCACGATCCGGCTGATCATCTACCAGGAAGACTCGCGCGTGGTGCCGTCCAGCCGCACCTCGCCGCAGGGCCTGACCACCGACAAGAGCGCGATCGAGACCACCGTCGTGGTCGACGACGGTCAGATCATGGTGCTGGGCGGCCTGCTGAAGGACGAGTTCGGCGGCAGCGTGCAGCAGGTGCCCTTCCTGGGCGACCTGCCGGTGGTGGGCCCGCTGTTCCGCACCGACAGCCGCACCCGCACCAAGAGCAACCTGATGGTCTTCCTGCGGCCGCTGATCATCCGCAGCCAGGACCAGCTGAACGCGCTGTCGATGGACCGCTACGACCTGATCCGCGCCGCCCAGCAGGGCGTGGGCCAGCCGCGGCAGAGCGTGATCATGCCGATCAACGAGGCGCCGGTGGTGCCCGCCGCACCCGCCAGCGGCCCGACGCTGCGCAGCGGCAACGTGCCGCCGCCGCTGTCATGGCCCGAGCCGCTGCCGCCGCGTGGCCCGGGTGCGCCGCAGCCGGCCCCGCTGCCGGCGGCACCGGCCGCACCGGCACCGGCCGCAGCCCCGACGGTGAGCACGCCGGTGGCCCCGCAGGCCGACACGGCGGCGCCCAAGGCGCCCTGAGTCGGCATGGGCACGCGCCACCCCTTGCCCTACGCCTTTGCCAAGGCGAACACGCTGCTGCTCGAGGACGACGGCAACCAGCTGCTGCTGTGGGCGGCGGAAACCACGCCCAGCAGCGCATTGTCCGAGGTGAACCGGCTGTTCGACGTCGACGGCTTCGAGCGCGAGCCGGCGGCCACGCTGGTCAACCGCATCGCGTTGGCCTATGCCGGCGCCGAATCGAGCGCGGCCACCGTGGTCGGCGAGGTCGAAAGCGCGGTCGACCTGAGCCGGCTGATGCAGGACCTGCCGGCGGTGGAAGACCTGCTGGAAGCCAGCAACGACGCGCCGATCATCCGCATGCTGAACGCGCTGCTGACGCAGGCGGTGAAGGATGGCGCCAGCGACATTCACATCGAACCCTACGAACGCAGCAGCGCGGTGCGCTTCCGCGTCGACGGCACGCTGCGCGAGGTGGTGCAGCCGAACCGTGCGCTGCACGCGGCGTTGATCAGCCGGTTGAAGATCATGGCCGAGCTGGACATCTCGGAAAAGCGCCTGCCGCAGGACGGCCGCATCTCGCTGCGCGTCGGCGGCCGGGCGATCGACGTGCGCGTGTCGACGCTGGCCAGCGCGCACGGCGAGCGCGCGGTGCTGCGCCTGCTGGACAAGAGCGAGTCGCGCTTCACGCTCGAAGGCCTGGGCATGAGTGGCGACGTGCTGAAGGCCTTCGACCGGCTGGTGCGGCAGCCGCACGGCATCGTGCTGGTCACCGGGCCCACCGGCTCGGGCAAGACCACCACGCTGTATGCGTCGCTGCAGCGCATCGACACCAGCACCACCAACCTGCTGACGGTGGAAGACCCGATCGAGTACGAGCTGCCGGGCATCGGCCAGACGCAGGTCAACGCCAAGATCGACCTCACCTTCGCCAAGGCGCTGCGCGCCATCCTGCGCCAGGACCCGGACGTGATCATGATCGGCGAGATCCGCGACTACGAGACCGCGTCCATCGCCATCCAGGCCTCGCTGACCGGCCACCTGGTGCTGGCCACGCTGCACACCAACGACGCGCCCAGCGCGGTGACACGGCTGATCGACATGGGCGTCGAGCCTTTCCTGCTGAGCTCCTCGCTGCTGGGCGTGCTGGCGCAGCGCCTGGTGCGCAAGCTGTGCGTGCACTGCCGCCGCCAGGACGAGCGCGGCCGCTGGCACCCTGTGGGCTGCGAGCACTGCCTGAACACCGGCTACAAGGGCCGCACCGGCGTCTACGAGCTGATGGTGGCCGACGAGAAGGTGCGCGCGCTGATCCACAACCGCGCCGCCGAGAGCCAGCTGTTCGTCGCCGCCGAGGCGGCCGGCCTGCGCAGCATGCGCGAGGACGGCCAGCGGCTGATCGACGAAGGCATCACCTCGCCGGAAGAGGTGATGAGCGTCACCCGCGATTGAATGGCCCCCCCCCGAAGCGCCTCCGGCGCTCCCCCCCGGGGGGGCGACGCCAGCGGCCCGGCCAAGCCGGTTCCGCGGCGTCCGCTTGAACGAGCGGTGGCGCGCCGCGTTGGCGTGCTCTCGGGCTGCGGTACGAGCTGATGCCTGCCTTCAAGTTCGAGGCGCTGGACGCTGCCGGCAAGGCCAGCAACGGCCTGCTCGAGGCCGAGAACGCCAAGGCGGCGCGGGCCCAGTTGCGCGCCCAGGCGCTGGTGCCGCTGGCGGTCACGCAGGTGGGCGCCAGTGCCACCGCCGGCGACGGCGCGCCGCGGCGCGGCCGCCGGGTCTTCGACAGCACCACGCTGGCGGTGTGGACGCGGCAGATGGCTGGCCTGGTGGGCGCCGGCCTGCCGCTGGAGCGCGCGCTGACGGCGCTGGCCGACGAAGCCGAGAACCCGCGCCAGCGCGAGCTGATCGCCCACCTCAAGAGCGAGGTCAATGCCGGCGCCCCCTTTGCCCGCGCGCTGGCCAGCGCGCCGCGCGAGTTCGACGAGGTCTATTGCGCGGTGGTCGCCGCCGGCGAGCAGAGCGGCGCGCTCGGCCAAGTGCTGGAGAAGCTGGCCGACGACCTGGAAGACCGCCAGGCGCTGCGCGCCAAGCTGCTGGGCGCGATGCTCTACCCGGCCATCGTCTCGCTGATCGCGGTGGTCATCGTGGTGTTCCTGGTCACCTATGTGGTGCCTCAGGTGGCCTCGGTGTTCACCAGTTCGAAGCGCGCGCTGCCGGCGTTGACCGTGGCCATGCTGGCCATCAGCAGCTTCGTGCGCCAATGGGGCTGGCTGCTGCTGGGCCTGCTGGTGGCTGGCGGTGCCGGTTTCGTCTTCCTGCGCCGCAACGCCGGTTTCCGCGAGCGCAGCGATGCCGCGCTGCTGAACCTGCCGCTGGCCGGCCGGCTGGCGCGCAGCTACAACGCGGCCCGCTTTGCCGGCACGCTGGCCATGCTGGCGGGCGCCGGCGTGCCGATCCTGAAGGCGCTGCAGGCCGCGGCCGAGACACTCGGTAACCGCGCCATGCGCGCCGACGCGATGGACGCGCTGGTGCAGGTGCGCGAAGGCGCGCCGCTGGCCTCGGCGCTGGCCGCAAAGAAGCGCTTCCCGGGCCTGCTGGCCATGTTCGCCCGGCTGGGCGAACAGACCGGCCAGTTGCCGGTGATGCTGGGCCGCGCCGCGGTGCAGCTGGGTGCCGAAGTGCAGCGCCGCGCGATGGCGCTGGCCACCATCCTCGAACCGCTGCTGATCGTGGTGATGGGCGTGATCGTGATGCTGATCGTGCTGGCCGTGCTGCTGCCGATCATCCAGCTGAACACCTGGGTCAAGTAGCACTCTCGGGGCGTGGCTGCTGCCGCGCCTTTATCCGGGGGGAAGGCAGGTTAATTCCCGATCTGGCCGGGGCATGTTGTTTGCTTGAATACATTCGACATCGCGCGTTCCAACCTGCACGGAGGTTCTGACATGAGCAGTGGCAACGATCTGGTTCCGATGGCCGCAGCAACGGCGCAGATCCCGATCGCCCAGATGCGCAACGTCTACCGCCTGGGCGACGTGGAGAAGCGCCTGGACAAGCTGCCGGCCCGCGAACACGAGACGCTGCGCGCCACCTACGAACGCATGCTGGAAAAGGGCCCCGAGCGCTTCCAGGTCAAGCCCTCGGGCCTGCCGGCGATGGAGCACCTGTACGACGAGTTGCCCAACTTCGGCGAGGTGCTCGACGACCTGAAGCGCCAGCTGGCGCTGTGCACCGACAGCCGCGACGGGCTGGAGATCACGCCGATGCTGCTGCTGGGCCCGCCGGGCATCGGCAAGACGCACTTCGCGCGACGCGTGGCGCAGCTGCTGGGCACCGGGCTGGGCTTCATCTCGATGAGCTCGCTCACCGCCGGCTGGGTGCTCAGCGGCGCCAGCAGCCAGTGGAAGGGTGCGCGCCCTGGCAAGATCTTCGAGACCCTGGTCGACGGCGCCTATGCCAACCCGGTGATGGTGGTCGACGAGATCGACAAGGCCCGCGCCGAGCATGCCTACGACCCGCTGGGTGCGCTGTACGGCCTGCTCGAGCACGACACCGCCGGTACCTTCGTCGACGAGTTCGCCGAGGTGTCGATCGACGCCAGCCAGGTGATCTGGGTGGCCACCGCCAACGACGAGCGCGCGATCCCCGAGCCGATCCTGAACCGAATGAACGTGTTCGAGGTGCGCTCGCCCGACCGCGACGCCGCGCGCGCCATTGCGCTGCGGCTGTACCGCAGCATCCGCGCCGAGCACGACTGGGGCCGCCGCTTCGACGACGAGCCCTCCGAGGCGGTGCTCGACCGGCTGGGCAGCCTGGCGCCGCGCGAGATGCGCCGCGCATGGATGACGGCCTTCGGCAATGCGCGGCTGGAAGGCCGGTCCACTCTGTCGCTGGACGACCTGCCGGAAGCCGGCGCGCGCCGCAGCCCGATCGGCTTCACCAACTGAAGCGCGGGCGGGCCGCCCCGCCCGCTGGTCCACAATGCGGTCCCAATTCGAGGGGACCGCTTATGGGGCGCACGATCCGCAAGTTTCTGGCCGCGCTGCTGGCCTTGGCCATGGTGCTGCCCGGCTGGGCGCAGGGCAGTGCCCCGACCTACGGCAAGGAGCGGCTCGACCAGCTGCTGGCGCCGATCGCGCTGTACCCCGACGCGCTGCTGACCCAGGTGCTGATGGCCGCCACCTACCCGGTGCAGGTGACCGAGGCGGTGAAGTGGAGCGCGGCCAACACCAACGTCAAGGGCGACGCCGCCGTCACCCAGGCCGAGAGCCAGGGCTGGGAGCCCAGCGTCACCTCGCTGGTAGCCTTCCCGCAGGTGCTGGCCACGATGGGGCAGAAGCCCGAGTGGGTGCAGGAACTGGGCGACGCCTTCCTGGCCCAGCCGGCCGACACCATGGACGCGGTGCAGCGGCTGCGCCAGGCCGCGCAGGCCGCCGGCACGCTGAAGAGCACCGAGCAGCAGAAGGTGGTGGTGCAGAACCCCACGCCGCAGCAGCAGGTGATCGTCATCGAGCCCGCGCAGCCGCAGGTGGTGTACGTGCCGACCTACAACCCCACCGTGGTCTACGGCCCGTGGCCCTACCCGGCCTATCCGCCGTACTACATCCCGCCGCCGCCGGGCTACTACTTCGGCAACGCGCTGATGGCCGGCATCGCCTTCGGCACCGGGCTGGCCATCACCAACGCGCTGTGGGGCGGCTGGAACTGGGGCCGCAACGACGTGAACATCAACGTCAACCGCTACAACAACATCAACGTCAACCGGCCGATCAACGTCAACCAGAACAACTTCACCCACAACGCCGCGGCGCGCAAGGGCGTGCCCTACCGCGACGCCGCGGTCAACGACCGGTATGGCAAGCAGGTGGCCGGCAAGGACCTGCGCAACGACTACCGCGGCCGCGAGGCCGACGATGCGCGGCGCGACGCGGCCCGCCAGGAGATGGCCCGCCGCACCAACGACCCGCAGACCCGCGACCGCCTGCAGGCCGAAGTCGGACAGCGCCCGGGCGCGGCCGACCGCGCCACGCCCGACCGCGGCTTGCCCGACCGCGGCTTGCCCGACCGCGGTACACCCGACCGCGGTACACCCGACCGCGGCTTGCCCGACCGAGGCGCCGCCACCCGGCCGGCACCGGCGCGGCCGGACAACGCCCTTAGCGGTGCCGGCCAGGCCGGCGCCGACCGCGCCCAGTTCGACCGCGGCCAGGCCAGCCGCCAGGCCGCCGCGCAGCGGCCCGCACCTGCCGCGCAGCGGCCGCAGGCACCGGTGGCACGTCCGGCACCGGCCGCACGCCCGGCTCCGGCCGCCCGCCCGCAGCCCGCCGGCCGCGCCGGTGGCGGCATCCACCGGGGACGCTGACCATGCTGCCGACTGTCCGCCACCCCCTCCGCGAGGCCCGCATGCCTTACATGTTGATCCGCCGGCTGCTGGCCGGTTTGAGCCTGCTGCTGGCCCTTGGCCCGGCCTGGGCGCTGGGTGCGCCGCAGCCCTTCGCCACACCCGAGGCCGCCGCCGACGCGCTGGTCGATGCCATTGCCCGCAGCGACGAGGACGGCGTGCGCCGCGTGCTCGGCGCCGGCTACCGCCAGGTGCTGGCCCTGGACGAGGTCAGCCGCGACGACAAGCTCGACTTCCTGGCCGCCTGGGCGCAGGCACGCCGCGTGGTGCCGCAAGGCAACGACCGCGCCGTGCTCGAAGTCGGTGCCGCGAACTGGCCGCTGCCGATCCCGATCGTGCGCCGCGGCGACGCCTGGGTCTTCGACACCCAGGCTGGCGCCGACGAGTTGCTGACGCGCCGCATCGGCCGCAACGAACTGGCGGCGATGGAAGCGGCGCTGGCCTACTTTGACGCGCAGAAGGAATACGCTCGCAAGGAGCGCATGCCCGGCCAGGGCCTGGTCTACGCGCAGCGCTTCTTCAGCAGCCCGGGCAAGCAGGACGGCCTGTACTGGCCCACCGCGCTGGGCGAGGAGCCGAGCCCGCTGGGGCCGGCCTACACCGCCAGCGGGCCGCAGGGCGGCTACCACGGCTACCGCTTCCGCATCCTGACGGCGCAGGGCCGCCATGCGCCCGGTGGTGCCTACAACTACCGCGACGCCCAGGGCCGCATGAGCGGCGGCTTCGCGCTGATCGCCTGGCCGCTGCAGTACGGCCGCACCGGGGTGATGAGCTTCATGGTCAGCCACGACGGCGTGGTCTATCAGAAGAACCTGGGGCCTGGCGGCGATGCCGTGGCCCGGAACATGCAACGCTTCGATCCGGACGCCAGCTGGCAGGCAGTGCAGCCGCCTTCCACGCTGGCCGCCAAGTCCACCCGCTAGCCCCCGCCAGCCCGGCCATTGCGGCCGCATCGACCCGAGCGTGCCATGCAGGACATCGCGATCAACGAGCTCTGGACGCTGGTGGCGGCGCTGCTGACCATCCTGCTGGGCACCGTCGTGCTGGCGCGCGTGCCGCTGCTGGCGCGCTATTCGATCCCGCCGGCGGTGGTCGGCGGCTTCCTGGTGGCGGTGCTGCTGCTGGTGCTGCAGCAGGTGGGCTGGCGCCTGAGTTTCGGCACGCAGACGCGCAGCGCGCTGCTGCTGGTGTTCTTCACCACGCTGGGGCTCAGCGCGCGGCTCGGCGCACTGCGCGGTGGCGGTGCCGCGGTGGCGCTGGTGGCGCTGGCCATCGCGCTGCTGGCGGTGGCGCAGAACGCCGTGGGTGCCGGCGTGGCCTGGGCCTTCGGCGAGCCGGCCTCGCTGGCGGTGTTCCTGGGCAGCGCCGCCTTTCTGGGCGGCCATGGCACCACCGCCGCCTGGGCCGGCCAGGCGCTGGCGGCCAGCGCCAAGAACGCCTTTGACGTGGGCATGGCCTGCGCCACGCTGGGCCTGGTGGCTGGCGGCGTGCTGGGCAGCGTGGTCGCCACCCAGCTGCTGCAGCGCGCACCACGGGGTGGCAGCGGCGCCGCCGACGCCCCATTGCACGGCGAGGTGACGCTGCACACCGCGGCCGACGACGCGCGCTTCGGCCCCTGGACGCTGTCCGACCGCTGGCTGCGCCAGCTGCTGCTGCTGAGCCTGACCATCGGCATCGCGCTGGCCTGGCAAGCCTGGCTGGCCGGACGCGGCGTCAACATCCCCGCCTTCCTCGCCTGCCTGCTGACGGCGGTGGTGGTCACCAACACGGCCGATCTGCTGAAGCGCGGCGTCGACCTGGAGACCTCCGACCTTGTGGGCACAGTGGCGCTGCGCCTGTTCCTGGCGATGAGCCTGATGAGCCTGGACCTGATGGCGGTGGCCAAGGCGGCCGGGCTGATCCTCAGCGCGGTGGTGCTGCAGTGCGTGGTCACCACGCTGATCGCGGTGACGCTGGTGCGCAAGGCGGCGTCGCTGGGCGTGCAGGGCCCCCAGGCGGTGCGTGAAGGGGCGGTGGCGGCCGGCGGCTTCATGGGTTTCGGCCTGGGCGCGATGCCGGTGGGTCTGTCGGTGATGCAGCGCATCACGCTGCAGCACGGTGCCGCGCCGCGCGCCTTCCTGGTGGTGACGCTGGCCGCCTCGCTGGTGCAGGACCTGATCAACGCCGGCGTGGTGCAGGCGGCACTGAGCTGGGCGGCGCCCTGAACGCCGATGCCGGCGTCGCTCGAAGGCCAGCTCGTCGTCGCGATCTCGTCGCGCGCGCTGTTCGATTTCGAGGAGGAGAACCGGCTCTTCGAGCACGGCGACGACCGCGCCTACATGCAACTGCAGCTGCAGCGGCTGGAGCAGCCTGCGCCGCCCGGGGTGGCCTTCTCGCTGGTGCGCAAGCTGCTGGCCTTCAACACGGCCGATGCGGCGCGGGTGGAAGTGGTCATGCTGTCGCGCAACGACCCGGTGTCGGGGCTGCGCGTGTTCCGCTCGGCGCAGCACTACGGCCTGCCGGTGCAGCGCGGCGTGTTCACCCGCGGCCAGCCGCCGTGGCGCTACCTGCGGCCGCTGCAGGCCAACCTGTTCCTGTCGGCCAACGAGGCCGACGTGCGCGCTGCGCTGGAAGCCGGCGTGCCGGCCGCGCGGGTGGTGCCGCATGCGGCACGCGCCTCCGACGCCCACCCGCAGGAGGTGCGCATCGCCTTCGACGGCGATGCGGTGCTGTTCGGCGACGAGGCCGAGCGCGTGTTCCAGCAGCAGGGGCTGGACGCCTTCCATGCCCACGAGACCGCGCACGCGGCGCGGCCGCTGCCGGCCGGGCCCTTCAAGCCGCTGCTGCAGGCGCTGCAGCGGCTGCAGCGCGAGCCCGGCCCGGCGATGCGCATCCGCACCGCGCTGGTCACCGCGCGCAGCGCGCCGGCGCACGAGCGCGCGATGCGCACGCTGATGGACTGGCAGATCGAGGTCGACGAGGCGATGTTCCTGGGCGGGCTGGCCAAGGGCGCCTTCCTGCGCGAGTTCGAGCCCGACTTCTTCTTCGACGACCAGACAGGCCACGTGGCCTCGGCCGCGGCGCATGTGCCGGCCGGCCATGTGGCCGCCGGTGTGGCCAACGCGCCGGTGCCCTGAATCAGCCGGCGCCGAAGCGGCGCAGCCGCTCCAGGTCGAGCACGCGCAGTCCGCCGTATTCGATGGCGATCAGCCCGGCGGCCTGCAGCGCCTTCAGGGCTTCGTTGACGCGCTGCCGCGACAGGCCGACCAGGTAGCCCAGCTCCTGCTGGGTGATGCGCAGCAGCCCGCCGACGCCTGGGTACAGCACCGGATGGAACAGCGCCGCCAGGCTGCGCGCGACACGCCCGTCGGTGTCGGGCATGCGATCGATCTCGCGCGCACCGATGAACTGGCCCAGCCGCTCGTTGAGCTGCTGGGTGATGAAGCGGTTGAACGGAATGCTGCGGTCGAGCAGCCAGTGGAAGGTCTGCTCGCTCAGACCGGCCACCACGCTGCGGCGCAGGGCCTGGATGTTGTAGCGGTAGGCCTCGCGCTTGATCACCGTGCCCTCGCCGAACCAGCCCCCGGGCGGAATGCCGGTGAAGGTGATCGGCACGCCCAGCGCCGTGTCGTTGCTCATCTTCAGCAGCCCGTCGATGACGCCGAACCAGTAGGTCACCGGCCGACCGACGCGGCACAGCAACTCGCCAGTGTCGACCTGCACGACCTTGAGATCGCGCAAGGCGATCTCGCGCTCCTCGCCGTTCAATGCGGGCAGCCAGGGAATGCCGGCGGATTCGGCGGGAGACAGTGCACGGGCACGCGCCAACAGGCGTTGCGCCGCACCCGCATGCGGGGCGTCCTTGGCTTGCACAGGGTAAATACTGAGGGCTGAAGACCCTAGATTGTCGTCGCAACGACAACATGGCGTCAAACTTGGCTCTACAGTTCGCGCCCAGAAACAGTACGGCATTGTCCGTGCACCACAGGAGACCACCGCGGTGTCGACCACCTTTCCCAAGCTGATGCTCGAGCACGCGGCCCAGCGCCCGCAGGCGCCGGCGTTGCGCGAGAAGGAATACGGCATCTGGCAGAGCCTCTCGTGGGCCGACCTGGCCACGCTGGTGCGGCACCTGGCCTGCGGCCTGGCCCAGGCCGGCCTGCAGCGCGGCCAGCACATCGTGGTGGTGGCCGAGAACCGGCCGCGCATGTCGGCGGTGATGCTGGCGGCGCAGTCCATCGGGGCGATTCCGGTGCCGCTGTACCAGGACGCGGTGGCCGCCGAGTACGCCTTCCCGATCAACAACGCCGAAGTCACGATGGCGGTGGTCGAGGACCAGGAGCAGGTCGACAAGATGCTCGAGCTGCGCAACAGCTGCCCGCAGCTGGCGCGCATCTGGTACGACGACCCGCGCGGCCTGCGCAACTACGACGCGCCGGGCCTGGCCTCGCTGGACGCGCTGGTCGAGGCCGGCCGCGCCTTCGACGCGCAGCAGCCGAAGTTCTTCGACGAGCAGGTGGCGCTCGGCAAGCCCGAGGACGTGGCCTCGATGTTCTTCACCAGCGGCACCACCGGCAACCCGAAGGGCGTGGTGCACACGCACTTCACGCTGATCGACCGGGCGCGCGCCGGCGCCAGCTTCGACAAGCTGACCGAGCGCGAGGAGGTGCTGGCCTACCTGCCGCCCGCCTGGATCGGCCAGAACATCTTCAGCTATGCGCAGTGGCTGGCCTGCGGCTACGTGGTCAACTGCCCCGAGTCGTCGAGCACCGTGACCATCGACCTGAAGGAGATCGGGCCGACCTACTACTTCGCGCCGCCGCGGGTCTTCGAAGGGCTGCTGACCACGGTGATGATCCGCATGGAAGACGCCGGCCGGCTGAAGAAGTGGCTGTTCCAGCGCGCGATGGAGGTGGCCCGCCGCGTCGGCCCGGCGCTGATGGACGGCAAGACGGTGGGCAGCGGTGACCGGCTGAAGTACGCGCTGGGCAACTTCCTGATCTACGGGCCGCTGCGCAATTCACTGGGCATGAGCCGGGTGCGCGTGGCCTACACCGCCGGCGAGGCGATCGGGCCCGACCTGTTCAGCTTCTACCGTTCGATCGGCATCAACCTGAAGCAGCTGTACGGCAGCACCGAAACGGCGGTGTTCGTCTGCCTGCAGCCCGACCACGAGGCCAAGGCCGACACGGTGGGCGTGCCGATCGACGGCGTGCAGATCCGCCTGGCCGACAACGGCGAGATCATGGTCAAGAGCCCGGGGCTGCTGAAGGAGTACTACAAGAACCCGGCGGCCACCGCCGAGGTGCTGACCGCCGACGGCTGGTACCACACCGGCGACGCCGGCTTCCTGGACGCCGGCGGGCACCTGAAGATCATCGACCGCGCCAAGGATGTCGGCCGGCTGAAGGGCGGCGCGCACGACGGCGCGATGTTCGCGCCCAAGTACGTAGAGAACAAGCTGAAATTCTTCCCCTTCATCAAGGAGGCGGTGGCCTTCGGCGACCAGCGCGAACGCGCCTGCGCCTTCGTCAACATCGACATGGAAGCGGTGGGCAACTGGGCCGAAAAACGCAACCTGCCCTATGCCGGCTACACCGACCTGGCCGGCAAGGCCGAGGTCTACGAGCTGATCCGCGACTGCATCGAGAAGGTCAATGCCGACCTGGCCGCCGACGCGCTGCTGGCCGGCAGCCAGGTGCACCGCTTCCTGGTCCTGCACAAGGAACTGGATGCCGACGACGGCGAGCTGACGCGCACCCGCAAGGTCAAGCGTGGTTTCATCGGCGACCGCTACAAGGTGCTGGTGGACGCGCTTTATGGCGGCCAGAGCAGCCAGTACATCGAGACCCAGGTCAGCTTCGAGGACGGCCGCAAGGGCGTGGTCTCGGCCGATCTGAAGATCATGGACGTCAAGGTCTTTCCCGCGGTGAAGAAGGCAGCGTAAGGCCATGGCAGAGCGGCGCATCGGCGAGGTCATCCTCGACATCAAGAACATCAGCCTGGCCTTCGGCGGCGTGAAGGCACTCACCGACATCAGCTTCAATGTGCGCGAGCACGAGATCCGCGCCATCATCGGCCCCAACGGCGCCGGCAAGAGCAGCATGCTCAACTGCATCAACGGCGTGTACACGCCGCAGCAGGGCTCGATCAACTTCCGCGGCCAGACCTTCAGCCACATGAACAGCCGCCAGGTGGCGGAGATGGGCTTCGCGCGCACCTTCCAGAACCTGGCCCTCTTCAAGGGCATGAGCGTGCTGGACAACATCATGACCGGCCGCAACCTGAAGATGAAGAGCAACATCTTCCAGCAGGCCATCCGCTTCGGCGCGGCCGAGCGCGAGGAGACCGAGCAGCGCCAGTTCGTCGAGCGCATCATCGACTTCCTCGAGATCCAGCCCTACCGCAAGACACCGGTCGGGCGCCTGCCCTATGGCCTGCAGAAGCGGGTGGACCTGGGCCGCGCGCTGGCCATGGAGCCGCAGATCCTGCTGCTGGACGAGCCGATGGCCGGCATGAACGTCGAGGAGAAGCAGGACATGTGCCGCTTCGTGCTCGACGTCAACGACGAGTTCGGCACCACCATCGTGCTGATCGAGCACGACATGGGCGTGGTGATGGACATCAGCGACCGCGTGGTCGTGCTCGACTACGGCAAGAAGATCGGCGACGGCACACCCGACGAGGTGCGCGCGAACCCGGACGTGATCAGCGCGTACCTCGGTACGTCGCACTGAGGAGGCGCTGCACATGGGTTTCTTTCTCGAGGCGGTGATCGGCGGGCTGATGACCGGCATGCTGTATTCGCTGGTCGCGCTGGGCTTCGTGCTGATCTTCAAGGCCTCCGGCGTGTTCAATTTCGCCCAGGGCGCGATGGTGCTCTTTGCCGCGCTGGCGATGGCGCGCTTCTCGGAGTGGATTCCGCAGTGGCTGGGCTTCGACAACAAGCTGCTGGCCAACGTGCTGGCCTTCATCGCGGCCATGGCGCTGATGGTGGTGGTGGCCTGGCTGATCGAGCGGCTGGCGCTGTCGAAGCTGGTCAACCAGGAAGGCATCACGCTGCTGATGGCCACGCTGGGCATCACCTACTTTCTCGACGGCTTCGGGCAGACGCTGTTCGGCAGCGACATCTACAAGATCGACATCGGCCTGCCCAAGGACCCGATGTTCCTGTTCGAGAGCGTGTTCGAAGGCGGCGTGCTGCTGAACAAGGAAGAGCTCTACGCCGCGGTCATCGCCGCCGCGCTGGTGATCGTGCTATCGCTGTTCTTCCAGTACACCTCCACCGGCCGGGCGCTGCGCGCGGTGGCCGACGACCACCAGGCGGCGCAGTCGATCGGCATTCCGCTGAACCGCATCTGGGTCATCGTCTGGAGCGTGGCCGGCTTCGCCGCGCTGGTGGCCGGCATCATCTGGGGCAGCAAGCTGGGCGTGCAGTTCTCGCTGTCGCTGGTGGCGCTGAAGGCGCTGCCGGTAGTCATCCTGGGCGGGCTGACCAGCGTGCCCGGCGCGATCATCGCCGGGCTGATCATCGGCGTAGGCGAGAAGCTCTCCGAGATCTACATCGGCTCGCAGATCGGCGGCGGCATCGAGATCTGGTTCGGTTACGTGCTGGTGCTGTTCGTGCTGCTCGTCAGGCCGCAGGGCCTGTTCGGCGAAAAGATCATCGATCGGGTCTGAGTCATGCTGTACAGAGAGAACGGCCAGTTCAAGACCAGCTACCAGGCCGACCAGCAGATCTTCCCGATCGCGCAGGACCGCATCGGCGTCTGGCTGCTGGTGGCCTTTGCCGCCATCGGCGTGCCGCTGCTGGCCGACGAGTACCTGTTCCGCGCGATCCTGATCCCCTTCCTGATCCTGGCGCTGGCCGCGCTGGGGCTGAACATCCTGGTCGGGTACTGCGGTCAGATCAGCCTGGGCACCGGTGCGTTCATGGCGGTGGGGGCCTACGCGGCCTACAACCTGATGATCCGCATCGACGGCATGCCGATGGTGTTCGCCATCCTGCTGGGCGGCGCCATCGCCACGGCCATCGGCGTGCTCTTCGGCATCCCCAGCCTGCGCATCAAGGGGCTCTACCTGGCCGTGGCCACGCTGGCCGCACAGTTCTTCTGGGACTGGGCCTTCCTGCGCATCAAGTGGTTCACCAACAACTCCTCGTCCGGCTCGGTGTCGGTGGCCCAGCTCGACGCCTTCGGCTGGCGCATCGACACGCCGCTGGAGAAGTACCTGTTCTGCCTGATCTTCCTGGTGGTGTTCGCGCTGGCGGCCAAGAACCTGGTGCGCAGCCACATCGGCCGCGAGTGGATGGCCATCCGCGACATGGACGTGGCGGCTTCGGTCATCGGCATCCGCCCGGTCTACGCCAAGCTCACGGCCTTCGCCGTCAGCTCCTTCATGGTCGGCGTGGCCGGCGCGCTGTGGGGCTTCGTGCACCTGGGCTCGTGGGAGCCGGCGGCCTTCAGCATCGATCGCTCCTTCCAGCTGCTGTTCATGATCATCATCGGCGGCCTGGGCTCAATCATGGGCAGCTTCTTCGGCGCGGCCTTCATCGTCGTGCTGCCGATCTTCCTGAACCAGTTCCTGCCCTGGGCCGGCTCGCTGGTGGGGCTGAGCATCAGCACCGCCGCCGTCGCGCATACCGAGCTGATGATCTTCGGCGCGCTGATCGTGTTCTTCCTGATCGTCGAGCCGCACGGCCTGGCCCGGCTGTGGTCCATCGGCAAGGAGAAGCTTCGCCTGTGGCCCTTCCCGCATTGAGCCGGGCCTCGTGTAAACCTGGACAACCCAACGTCACTGCAAGCGTTCGAAAAGACTGTTCATCCCGCACCGCGCGGTGCATTTTCCGACCCACCCCCTGGAGGCAGACATGAAGTTCAAGACCCTATCGATGGCGGCGCTGGCGGCCACCCTGTGCGCGGCGGCCATCGGTACCGCCCACGCCCAGGCCAAGGAGCAGTTCTTCCCCGTGCTGGTGTACCGCACCGGCGCCTATGCACCCAACGGCGTGCCCTTCGCCAACGGCTACGTCGACTACCTGAAGCTGGTCAATGCCAAGGGCGGCATCAATGGCGTCAAGATCAGCTGGGAAGAGTGCGAGACAGGTTATGCCACCGACCGCGGCGTCGAGTGCTATGAGCGCCTGAAGGGCAAGAACGGCGGCGCCACGGTGTTCCAGCCGCTGTCCACCGGCATCACCTTCGCGCTGACCGAGAAGGCGCCCGGCGACAAGATCCCGCTGATCACTGCCGGCTATGGCCGCAGCGAGAGCACCGACGGCAATGTGTTCAAGTGGAACTTCCCGCTGACCGGCACCTACTGGGACGCCGCTGACATCCTGATCCAGCACATCGGCAAGAAGGAAGGCGGGCTGGACAAGCTGAAGGGCAAGAAGATCGCGCTGGTCTACCACGACAGCCCCTACGGCAAGGAGCCGATCCCTCTGCTGGAGGAGCGTGCCAAGCAGCTGGGCTTCCAGCTGCAGCTGCTGCCGGTGACGCACCCTGGCGTGGAACAGAAGGCCACCTGGCTGCAGATCCGCCAGAACCGCCCGGACTACGTGTTCCTGTGGGGCTGGGGGGTGATGAACTCCACCGCGCTGAAAGAGGCCGTGGCCACCGGCTACCCGCGCGACAAGATGTACGGCGTGTGGTGGGCCGCTGCCGAGCCGGACGTGAAGGACGTCGGTGACGGCGCCAAGGGCTACAACGGCCTGGCGCTGCAGCACGGTGCCGAGCCGAACTCGCAGATCGTCAAGGACGTGCTGGCCAATGTGCACGCCAAGGGCCAGGGCACCGGCCCGAAGGAGGAAGTCGGCCAGGTGCTGTACATGCGCGGTCTGGTCGCGGCGATGCTGGCGGTGGAAGGCGTGAAGCGCGCACAGGAGAAGTACGGCAAGGGCAAGTGGGTCAGCGGCGAGCAGGCGCGCTGGGGCTACGAGAACCTGGCGCTGGACCAGAAGAAGCTCGACGCGCTGGGCTTCGCCGGCGTGATGCGGCCGATCAGCACCTCCTGCGCCGACCACCGTGGCGCCGCCATCGCCCGCGTGCACACCTGGGACGGCAGCAAGTGGAACTTCACGTCGGACTGGATCGAAGCCGACCAGTCGGTGATCAAGCCGATGATCAAGGCCGCCGCCGACAAGTACGCGGCCGAGAAGAAGATCACCCGCCGCACCGCGGAAGACTGCCAGTGATGCCCGGCTGATTGCCTACCTGAGGGCTCCGCCAGGAGCCCTCATCGAAGCGCCGCGTGCGGCGTTTCGATGAGACCCAAGGACCCGTCATGTCCAACATCCTGCTCAACGTCAACGGCATCGAGGTCATCTACAACCACGTCATCCTGGTGCTGAAGGGCGTGAGCCTGCAGGTGCCCGAAGGCGGCGTGGTGGCACTGCTGGGCGGCAACGGTGCCGGCAAGACCACCACGCTGCGCGCGGTGAGCAACCTGCTGGCCGGCGAGCGCGGCGAAGTCACCAAGGGGTCGGTCGAACTGCGTGGCGAGCGCATCGAGAAGCTCAGCACCTCGGACATGGTGCAGCGCGGCGTGATCCAGGTGATGGAAGGCCGGCACTGCTTTGCGCACCTGAGCATCGAGGACAACCTGATGACCGGCGCCTACACGCGCAAGGACGGCAAGGCCGCCATCGCACAGACGCTGGAGAAGGTCTACAACTACTTCCCGCGGCTGAAGACGCGGCGCGCCAGCCAGGCGGCCTACACCTCGGGCGGCGAGCAGCAGATGTGTGCGATCGGCCGCGCGCTGATGGCCAACCCCAAGATGGTGCTGCTGGACGAGCCCAGCATGGGCCTGGCGCCGCAGATCGTCGAGGAGGTGTTCGAGATCGTGCGCGACCTGAACAGCAAGGAAAAGGTGACCTTCCTGCTGGCCGAACAGAACACCAACATGGCGCTGCGCTATGCCGACCACGGCTACATCCTGGAAAGCGGCCGCATCGTCATGGAAGGCGCCGCCAAGGACCTGCGCGAGAACGAGGACGTGAAGGAGTTCTACCTCGGCATGGGCGGCGGCGACCGGCGCAGCTTCAAGGACGTGAAGAGCTACAAGCGCCGCAAGCGCTGGCTGGCCTAGGCATGCCTGGCGACGAAGACTTCTTCGCCCCGCCGCCCTTCCGGCCCGACGAGGCACTGCAGCGTCTGCGGCGCGACCTGCGCGAATTGGGCCTGAGCGAACGCGAGGGTGTGTTCGAGCGGCGAGGCGTGGCCGTGGCCCGCGCACAGGTGAACGATGGCGTGATTGCCGCCGCGCGGGTACGGCGTCCCAGTCGGGCCAGCCCCGAGTGGCTGCCCAGCCGTCTGGACAGTGCCGCCGCGCTGCGCGATTTCGTCGCTGCCCTGAAGAAAGCGCTGCAGCAATGGGAGCACCAAGATGACTGAGCACTTCGACGGACTGGAAACCCGCGACCCAGCCGTTCGCGAAGCCGCCTTGCTGTCCGCATTGCCGGCCCAGGTGGCCGCGGCCCAGCGCACAGCGGCCTTTGCCGAGATCCTGCGCGGCGTCGATGCCGCGGCGGTGCTGTCCCGCGCGGCGCTGGCGCGTCTGCCGGTGACGCGCAAGCACGAGTTGCTGGAACGCCAGAAGGCACAGCGCCCGCAAGACCCCTTCGGCGGCTTCTCGGCCATCGGCTGGCGCGGGCTGGGCACGGCGCGCACCGCGCGGCACGTCTTCCAGTCACCGGGGCCGATCTACGAACCCGGCGGCCACGCGCCCGACTACTGGCGCTTCGGCCGGGCGCTGCACGCCGCCGGCTTCCGCCCTGGCGACCTGGTGCACAACAGCTTCAGCTACCACCTGACGCCGGCCGGCTCGATGGTGGAAACCGGCGCGCTGGCGGTGGGCTGCACCGTGTTCCCGGGGGGCGTGGGCAATACCGAGTTGCAACTGCAGGCGATGGCCGAGCTGCGGGCCGACGGCTATGCCGGCACCCCCAGCTTCCTGCGCATCCTGCTGGAGAAGGCCGACGAAACCGGCGTCGCGCTGCCGGCGTTGCGCAAGGCCTCGGTGGGCGGCGAGGCCTTTCCTGCCGCGCTGCGCGACGCGCTCCGTGCCCGCGGCATCGAGGCCTACCAGAGCTACGGCACGGCCGACCTGGGCCTGGTGGCCTACGAGACGCCCGCCCGCGAAGGCCTGGTGCTGGACGAGGGCGTGATCGTCGAAATCGTGCGCCCGGGCAGCGGCGATCCGGTGCCCGATGGCGAGGTCGGCGAACTGGTGGTCACGGTGCTGAACCCGGACTACCCGCTGGTGCGCTTCGGCACCGGCGATCTGTCGGCCTTCATGCCTGGCCACTGCCCCACCGGCCGCAGCAACCGGCGCATCAAGGGCTGGATGGGACGCGCCGATCAGACCGCCAAGGTGCGCGGCATGTTCGTGCATGCCACGCAGGTGGCCGAGGTGCTGAAGCGACATCCGGAACTGTCGCGGGCGCGGTTGGTGATCGAAGGCGAGATGGCCAACGACCGCATGACCATGCATGCCGAGGCGGCAGCGCAGGCCGAGGGGCTGGCCCATGCGGTGGCGGCCACCGTGCGCGACATCACCAAGCTGCGCTGCGAGGTGCGCGTGGTGGCACCCGGAAGCCTGCCGAACGACGGCAAGGTGGTCGAAGACCTGCGCCGCATCGACTGACGCCGAGCTTACCCGCTGGTACGTACTTTCCACGTCGCGGAACCGGATGCCCTTGCCTAGCATCGGAGCATCGGATTTACGCCAACCTGGAGACAAGCGCATGAAGAAGCTGACCTTTGCCCTGGCTGCCATCACGCTGGCTGCGGCCGCTCAGGCCTACCCTGACAAGCCCATCACCATCGTCGTGCCCTTTGCGGCCGGCGGCCCGACCGACAAGGTGGCACGCGACTTCGCCGAGGCGGTGCGCAAGCACCTGAACAACGGCACCATCGTCATCGAGAACGTCGGTGGTGCGGGCGGCACGCTGGGCGCCAACAAGGTGGCCAAGGCCGCGCCGGACGGCTACACGCTGCTGCTGCATCACATCGGCATGGCCACCTCGCCGTCGCTGTACCGCAACCTGCCCTTCAAGACCCTCGAGGACTTCGAGTACCTGGGCATGATCAACGACGTGCCGATGACGCTGATCGGACGGCCCACGCTGCCCGCCAACACCTACCCCGAGCTGGTGAAGTGGCTGAACGACAACAAGGGCAAGATCAACCTGGCCAACGCGGGCCTGGGTGCGGCCTCGCACCTGTGCGGGCTGCTGTTCCAGCAGGGCGTCAAGATCGACATGACCACCGTGCCTTACAAGGGCACCGCGCCCGCCATGACCGACCTGCTGGGCGGCCAGGTGGACATCATGTGCGACCAGACCACCAACACCAGCGGGCAGATCGAATCGGGCAAGGTCAAGGCCTACGCGGTGACCACCAGCAAGCGCCTCACTTCGCCGGCCCTGGCCAAGCTGCCAACGCTGGATGAATCGGGCCTGAAGGGCTTCAACCTGACCATCTGGCATGGCCTGTATGCGCCGAAGGGCACGCCCAAGGCCATCCAGGACCAGCTGAACGCGGCACTGCAGAAGGCGCTGAAGGACCCCGAGTTCATCAAGCGCCAGGAAGCGCTGGGCGCCGTGGTGGTGACCGATGGCCGCCTGGCCCCGGCCGAGCACAAGAAGTTCGTCGCCGCCGAAATCGACAAGCTGGGCGTGGCCATCAAGGCGGCTGGCCAGTACGCCGATTGAGCCAGGCCGACGCCAAGGATTCGGGGGCTGCCGCGGGCAGCCCCCTTGTCTTGGGCGGACGCTTCGATGGCGCCGTGCTGCGCTGCCTGGACAGCGTGACCGAAGCGGTGCAGCACGCGCCCGGCGCGGTGCTGGTGACCGGCTCGCATGGCGGTGCCAGCGTGGTGCGCTACGCGCTGGCGGCTCGGCCGCGGCTGGTGGTCTTCAACGATGCCGGGGTGGGCCTGCAGCGGGCGGGCATTGCCGCGCTGGAACCGCTGCAGCAGGCCGGCATTGCAGCATGCACCGTGGGCCATGACAGTGCCCGCATCGGCGAGGCGGCCTCGACCTGGGCGACCGGCGTGCTGTCGCAGGCCAATGCCGCCGCCGCCGCGCTGGGCGCGCGCCCGGGCCTTGCGTTGCGCGACTGGCTGCTCAGCGGATCGTCAGCGGAATCGTCACCGGGCCGTCGTTGACCAGGTGCACCTGCATGTCGGCGCCGAAGACGCCGGCCGCCACCGGCGCGTGACGCGCCCGCGCCTCGGCCAGCACCGCGTCGAACAGCTGCCGCCCCAGATCGGGCGGCGCAGCGGCCGAGAACCCCGGCCGGTTGCCGCGCGAGGTGTCGGCCGCCAGCGTGAACTGCGACACCAGCAGCAGGCCGCCGCCGACGTCCTGCAGGTTGCGGTTCATCCTGCCCTCGGCATCGCCGAAGATGCGCAGCGCGAGCAGCTTGGCCACCAGGCGCTGCACCTGCGCCTGGGTGTCGGCCGGCTCGGCGCAGACCAGCACCAGCAGGCCCGCATCGATGGCGCCGACGGTGCAGCCAGCGATCTCGACATGCGCGCGGGCCACGCGCTGCACCAGGGCGATCATGCGGGCCAGCCCATCAGATCAGGTCCTTGGCATCGCCGGCGTGCGCCTCGACATCCATCGGCAGCAGTTGGATGGTTGCGCGCAGGCCCGGCACCGCGCTCATCAGCGCCTGCTCGACCGACGTGCGCAAGGCCGCGGCCCGCGCCAGGCTCCAGCTGCCGGGCATGTGCATGTGCAGGTCGACGAAGCGCCGCGCGCCGGCGCGGCGGGTGATCACGTGGTCGAAGCGCACCGCCTGGTGGCGAAAGCCCTCCAGCGTGCGCTCGATGTCGGCAAGCACCTGCGGCTCGAGCGCTCGGTCCATCAGGCCGTCGGCCGAGCGCCGCACCAGCGAGATGCCTTCGCGCACGATGTTGCCGGCCACGGCGATGGCCACCAGCGGGTCCAGCCACAGCCAGCCCGTGGCCGACACGGCCAGCAGGCCCAGCACCACACCGGCGGAGGTCCACACGTCGGTGAACAGGTGGCGGGCATCGCCTTCCAGCGCCATCGAGCGGTGCTCGCGCGCCTTCTTCAGCATGGCCCAGGCCAGCGCACCGTTCATGGCGGAACTGACGATGCTCAGGCTCAGGCCCCAGCCCAGGCTTTCCAGCGGCTGCGGCGCCCAGAAGCGCTGCACCGCAGCCCAGATGATGGCCAGCGCCGCGGCCAGGATCAGCACGCCCTCGAAGCCGCTGGAGAAGTATTCGGCCTTGTGGTGGCCGTAGGGGTGATCGTCGTCGGCCGGCTGCGCGGCGATGGTCACCATCAGCAGCGCGAACACTGCGCCGGCCAGGTTGACCAGCGATTCCAGCGCGTCGGACAGCAGGCTGACCGAGCCGGTCACCCACCAGGCCGCCGTCTTCAGCACGATGGTGGCCACGGCCACGGCCACCGACAGTTTCAGGTAGGCGCTGACCTGCACGCGCGGCTCAGCGCTTCTTCTCGATGCGCCGCAGCTCCTCGCGAAGGAACTCGGCGCTGGGCAGCACGCGGCCGTCGGCCAGGCGCACGAAGTACGGGTCGCCGCTGGTGGTGGAGCGCGTGCCGACCTCGTTGATGAAGTCCTGCACGGTGCGCACCTTCTCGACCTGCCACTTCAGCTTGCCGCGCAGGAAATCCGCCGCCTGCGCGGCGGTGTACTCGCGGCCGTTGCGCAGAAAGCGCAGGTCCTTGGCGCCGGCGACGGCCTCGATCAGCCGGTCGATGCGCTGCTGTTCGGCCGGCGCGGGCTGCGCCCACACCCCCAGGCTGCATGCGGCCAGCAGGGCCCCGATGCAGCGCCGGCGTCTCATGCCGCCAGCGTGACGCGCGCGAAGCGCCGCTTGCCCACCTGCACCACGTAGCTGCCTTCGGGCAGCTTCAGGCCCTTGTCGGCCACCGGGCTGCCGTCGATGCGCACCCCGCCCTGCTCGACCAGGCGCAGCGCCTCGCTGCTGCTGGGCACCAGGTTGGCCTGCTTCAACAGGCTGCCGATGGCCAGCGGCGCGCCGCTCAGGCGCACCTCCGGAATGTCCTGCGGCACACCACCGCGGGCCCGCAGTTCGAAATCGGCGGCGGCGGCTTCGGCCGCGGCGGCGCTGTGAAAGCGGGTGGTGATCTCGCGCGCCAGCAGCAGCTTGGCCTCCTTCGGGTTGCGGCCCTGCGCGACCTCGGCGCGCAGCTTCGCGATCTCGGCCTCGCTGCGGAAGGACAACAGCGTGAAGTAGCGCCACATCATGTCGTCGCTGATCGACAGCAGCTTGGCGAACATGGTGTTGGCGTCTTCGGTGATGCCGATGGTGTTGCCCTTGCTCTTGGACATCTTCTCGACGCCGTCCAGGCCCTCCAGCAGCGGCATGGTCAGCACGCACTGCGGCTCCTGGCCATACTCGGCCTGCAGCGCCCGGCCGACCAGCAGGTTGAACTTCTGGTCGGTGCCGCCGAGTTCCAGGTCGCTCTTCAGCGCCACCGAGTCGTAGCCTTGCATCAGCGGGTAGAGCAGCTCGTGCACGCTGATCGGAGTACCGGCCTTGTAGCGCTTGGTGAAGTCGTCGCGCTCGAGCATGCGCGCCACCGTGTAGCGCGAGGCCAGCTGGATCATGCCGCGCGCACCCAGCGCGTCGCTCCATTCGCTGTTGTAGCGGATCTCGGTGCGCTCGGGGTCCAGCACCAGGCTGGCCTGGGCGTAGTAGGTCTGGGCGTTGGCCTCGATCTGCTCGCGCGTCAGCGGCGGCCGGGTGGTGTTGCGGCCCGAGGGGTCGCCGATCATCGAGGTGAAGTCGCCGATCAGGAAGATCACCGTGTGCCCCAGGTCCTGCAGCTGGCGCATCTTGTTCAGCACCACGGTGTGGCCGATATGGATGTCCGGCGCGGTCGGGTCCAGGCCCAGTTTCACCCGCAGCGGCTGGCCGGTGGCCTCGGAGCGCACCAGCTTTTTCAGCCATTCCGCCTGCGGCAGCAATTCCTCGCAGCCGCGCAGCGAAACTGCCATCGCTTCGCGCACCCGGTCGCTGACATCGGTGGGCGCTTGGGGGTGCTGCGGGGCTGCGGCTTCGGACATGGGCTCACTTATGGGTACATTTCGGGCGTTGAAGCCGACGGCGCGGTTGTTATACTCGCGCGACTCGTCGCTATCCCCTGTTCAAGGGGGTCGAGCGAAGGGGTTCGATTCTAGTTCCAGGGCCTGCCCTGGCGCGGCGGCGAAGGGGGACCTGGAGCCCACCGAAGTCGCAACCAACCACCGTCGATGCGGGTCTGCCGCCGAAGCATGCCGAAGCCATTGCCGTCCCTTTCAGTGCATACGCAGCGCGTCGGCGCCTGGCTGCAGCAGCATTCGCGCCGCCTGAGCGCAGCCTTCGTGGTGGTGCTGGCCGGTTTTGCAGCGGCCGCCTTCGGTGTGGCCCCGTTGTTGCCCGATCCGGCCGACACCCCGCAGCGGGTGGTGGTGGACACCGTCGCGCCCTCCGGCATCGCCGCGCAGCTGGAAGCGCTGGCCGATCATGACCTGCAGCTCTGGCGCAGCGACCTGACGCGCGGCACCGACACACCCGACAGCCTGCTGCGCCGCCTGGGCATTGCCGATGCGGAGGCTTCGGCCATGCTGCGCAATGACCCACTGGCACGTCGGCTGCTGGACGGCCGGGCCGGCAAGCTGGTGCAGGTGCTGGTGGATTCCAACGGCTCGTTACAGGAGTTGGTCGCCCGCTACGGCGCACCCGAGAGCGCCAAGCGCGAGCCGCAGTTCACCCGCCTGACCGTCACCCGCAAGGTTGGCGGCGGCTGGCAAAGCCGGACCGACGTGCTTCCGCTGGTGGGCCAGGTTCGGCTGGCCAGCGGCACGATCCGCTCGTCGCTGTTTGCCGCGACGGACGAGGCCCGCATCCCCGACCCTGTGGCGGTGCAGATGGCCGAGATCTTCGCTGCCGACATCGACTTCCACCGCGAACTGCGCAAGGGTGACACCTTCAGCGTGGTCTACGAAGCACTCACCGCCGACGGCGAGCCGGTCACCTGGGCGCCCTCCACCGGCCGCGTGCTGTCGGCCGAGTTCGTCAACAACGGCAAGGCCCACCACGCGCTGTGGTACACCGACGCGACCGGCCGGGGCGCCTACTTCGGCTTCGACGGCCAGAGCAAGCGGCGCGCCTTCCTGGCCAGCCCGATGGAGTTCTCGCGCATCACCTCGGGCTTCGCCATGAGGATGCACCCGATCTTGCAGACCATGCGCGCCCACCGCGGTGTCGACTACGGCGCGCCCGCGGGCACGCCGGTGCGCTCGGTCGGGGATGGCGTCGTCGAGTTCGCAGGCTGGCAGAACGGCTACGGCAATGTCGTCAAGATCCAGCACGGCAAGAACCGCAGCACGCTGTACGCGCACCTGAGCCGCATCGACGTGCGCAAGGGGCAATCGGTGGAGCAGGGTCAGCATGTCGGTGCCGTGGGCTCCACCGGCTGGGCCACCGGCCCTCACCTGCACTTCGAGTTTCAGGTGAACGGCCAGCATGTGGACCCGCTGCAGATTGCCAAGGCCTCGGAGACCGTCACCATCGACGGACCTGCACGCAACCAGTTCGCCGAACTGTCGCGCAGTGCGCAGGCGCAACTGCAGTTGGCCGGCACGATGATCGGCGGCCGGGTCCAGCCCGAGTAGCCGACGCCGCGCAGCCCGGCGCAGCAACCGTGGCACTGTTCATCGGCCTGATGTCCGGCACCTCGCTGGACGGCGTCGATGGCGTTCTGGCCGAGTTCAGCAACGCAGGCCCGGACCGCCAACGGGCGATCCATGTGCGCGCGCACCACCATCTGCCCTTTGCCGATGCCTTGCGCGAGCCGTTGCTTGGCCTGAACCGCAGCGGCTCGGACGAGTTGCACCGGGCTGCACTCGCCAGCAACGCGCTGGCACGCATCTATGCCGACGTGGTGGCTGCATTGCTGCAGTCCCAGGGCCTGCAGCCGTCACAGGTGCAAGCCATTGGCGCCCATGGCCAGACGGTGCGCCACCGGCCGCTGGAATTCGATGGCGTCGGCTACACGCTGCAGCTGTTGAATGGCGCACTGCTGGCCGAGCTGTGCGGCATCGACGTGGTCTGCGATCTGCGCACGCGCGACCTGGCGGCAGGCGGGCAAGGCGCGCCACTGGTGCCGGCCCTGCATGCGGCGTTGTTCGGCCAGCCCGGCCAAGCCACGGCGGTGCTGAACCTGGGCGGCATCGGCAACCTGACCTTGTTGGGCGCTGACGGCGCGGTGCGCGGCTTCGACTGCGGACCTGGCAACGCGCTGCTCGACCATTGGTGCCACCGGCACCTGGGCAACGCCTTCGACGACGACGGCCGCTGGGCGGCCAGCGGGCAGGTCGACGCTGCGCTGCTTGCCGCCCTGCTGGCGGAGCCCTTTCTGCAGCGGCCACCGCCCAAGAGCACGGGCCGGGACTTGTTCAATCCGGAGTGGCTAGCTGACGCCTTGCAGCGCATGCGGGTACCCCCCACGGCGGCCGACGTGCAGGCCACGCTGGCCGAGTTCACGGTCAGCGCCGCGACCGATGCGTTGGCCCGTTATGCACCCGGCGTGCAGAGGCTGCTGGTTTGTGGCGGCGGCGCACTCAACGGCCACCTGATGCGGCGCCTGGCAGCGAGCCTGCCGGGCGTGCCGGTGGCCAGCACTGCCGAGGCCGGTGTGCCGCCGCTGCAGGTGGAGGCGCTGGCCTTTGCATGGCTGGCACGCACCCACGTACAGCGGCAGCCTGGCAACCTGCAGAGCGTGACGGGCGCACGAGGCCCGCGCGTGCTGGGCGCGCTGTACCCCGCGTCCTGAAAAGGCAGCGTCGGAAACGACTAGGGGCTGCGTGATGCAGCCCCCCAAGCCCAACCAGCGACGTCCCGGGATTCAGACCGAAAAGCTCGAACCGCACCCGCAAGTGGTGGTTGCGTTCGGGTTCTTGATCACGAACTGGGCGCCCTGCAGGTCTTCCTTGTAGTCGATCTCCGCACCGCCCAGGTACTGCAGGCTCATCGCGTCGATCAGCAGCGTCACACCGTTCTTGGTCATCAGCGTGTCGTCGTCGTTGATGACTTCATCGAAGGTGAAACCATACTGGAAGCCAGAGCAGCCACCGCCCTGCACGAAGACGCGCAGTTTCAGGTCGGGGTTGCCCTCTTCGGCAACGAGATCGCGCACCTTGTCGGCAGCGCTGTCGGTGAAGATCAGCGGCGGCGGCATCTCATCGGCGGCGGTGGAGACTTGTTCGGCGACTGCACTCATGGCCATTCCTTCGCGATGGGGTCGGGCGAGGAGGCAAAGGTCCAAGACCCGTGCCTCATACCCACTGTATCACCGACCCGAAGCCCGCATCGGCAACAGGCCGGAAGCCAACCCCGCGTCGATCAGCGCTTGCTGAACTGCTTGCGACGGCGAGCGCCGTGCAGGCCGACCTTCTTGCGCTCGACCTCGCGCGCATCACGGGTGACGAAGCCGGCGCGGCTCAGGTCGCCCTTGAGGGCCGCGTCGTAATCGATCAGCGCCCGGGTGATGCCGTGACGCACGGCACCTGCCTGGCCGGACTCACCGCCACCATGCACGTTGATCTTGATGTCGAAGGTGGCATCGTTGGCCGTCAGCAGCAGCGGCTGGCGCACGATCATGATCGAGGTCTGGCGACCGAAATACTGGTCGATCGCCTTGCCGTTGATGGTGATCTGGCCGTTGCCCTTCTTCATGAACACCCGCGCCACCGAGGATTTGCGGCGGCCGGTGCCGTAGTTCCAGTTACCGATCATCGCGTTTCCTTAGAGTTTGAGCGCCTTGGGCTGCTGGGCCGCATGCGGGTGGGTATCACCGGCATAGACCTTGAGCTTCTTGATCATCGCGTAGCCCAGCGGGCCCTTGGGCAGCATGCCCTTGACCGCCTTCTCCAGCGCGCGGCCGGGGTGGCGGGCCTGCATGTCCTTGAAGGAGGTGGCGTAGATACCGCCCGGGAAGCCCGAATGACGGTAATACATCTTGTCGCCGGCCTTGTTGCCGGTGACGCGGATCTTGCCGGCGTTGACGACGACGATGAAATCACCGGTGTCGACGTGAGGCGTGTAGATGGCCTTGTGCTTGCCGCGCAAACGGAGTGCCACTTCGCTGGCAACACGTCCGAGCACCTTGTCGGTGGCGTCAATCACAAACCACTCGTGCTTCACTTCGGCCGGCTTGGCGCTGAAGGTCTTCATGAGGGACTCGCGGAAAGTTGGCATGCGGGGACGCATGCGCCCCTGATGCCGAGACACGGCTGTTCGGAAGACCCCGGACCCTTCGGTACCGCTTGTGGAGGCGGCCTCTCGGGAACATCCGGCACATCGGTCGGCCGGAACACCGGTTGACCATGGCACTTCCACCCCGCCGTTAACGGGAAAGCCCAGCAGTATACAACGATTCGGTTTCGTGCCGACGTCGACGATGGGCCCCATGGCACGGCGCCTGAGGTGGATCCTCTAGAGCGGGCGGCTAGGATGGCGTGGCAATGTGCAGGCAAGAATGCAGACCATGAGTTCGCTGTTTCACCGGGAAGACCGGGCGCGGCCCGAGGATGAAGGCGCAGCGCAAGCGCCCAAGCCCAGGCTGGGCTTTCGCTGGGTGCCGATCCGCTCGCTGGCCGCACGCCACCGGCCTCGCATCCTGGCGCACCTGCTGGCGCTGAACGAACGCGACCGCTACCTGCGATTCGGCTACGCCGCCAGCGACGAGCAGGTCGCGCGCTATGTGGAAAAGCTGGACTTCGAACACGACGAGGTGTTCGGCATCTTCAATCGCCGCCTGGAGATCCTGGCAATGGCCCACCTGGCCTACCTGGACCCCAAAGCCACGCCGCGCCCGGCGGCGGAGTTCGGCGTCTCGGTCGGCAAGGCCGCTCGTGGCAGAGGCTATGGCGACCGGCTCTTCGACCATGCCGCGCTGCACGCACGCAACCGAGGCATCGATTGCCTGCTGGTGCATGCGTTGAGCGAGAACACGGCCATGCTGCGGATCGCCCGCAATGCCGGCGCCCGCATCGAGCGCGACGGCCCGGAATCCCAGGCCTGGGTGCGACTGGCCCCGGAAAGCCTGGCATCCCACGTGGAAGCCCTGGTCGAGGACACCGCCGCCGACCTCGATTACCAGATCAAGCGCCAGGCCCACCGCGTGGACGAGTTGCTCTCCGGCCGATCCAAGGATTGAGCAGCGCGCCGGGGCCGTGCCGGCGCGGCCGCCGTCCGCGGGTTTCACCTCCCCCGACCCGGGGCCCGAACCCGCAATCGGGGGGGCATGGCCGATCGGCCGGGCTGTAGCATCCCCAGGCCGCCCACGCTCCTCATCACCACCGCAGGACGCCGGGTTCGTGCCCTTACCCAGGACATGCCACAGACTCTTCCCTGGATCGTCGGTCTGGCTTCGGCCGTGCTGCTGGGCATTGCGCTGCTGGCCTGGTGGTGGGCGCGCAGCCGGCCGCGCCGTCCGGCGCCGCTGCCCACCGAATGGGCGTTGACGGCGCGGCCGGTGTTCAGCACCGACGAGCGGCGCGTCTACCGCCAGCTGCGCGAGGCACTGCCACACCACATCGTGTTGTCCAAGCTGCCGCTGGTGCGTTTTTCGCAGCCTACCGATCCGGAACAGGTGCGCTACTGGTACGAGTTGCTGGGAGCCATCCACGTGACCTTCGCCATCTGCAGTGCCAATGGCCGCGTGCTGGCCGCCATCGACCTGGACACCGACCGGGGCAACTCACGCCGCGTGCTGCAGATCAAGCAGTCCGTGCTGGCCGCATGCCGTGTACGCTATCTGCGCTGCCCTGTGGACCACCTGCCCTCGGTACCCGAACTGCAGTTGCTGGTGCCGCAGGGCACGGCGGCTGCCCGCGCCCCACAGCCCGCACCGACGGTGGATGCCAGCCGCGACACGCTGGCCGGGAGCGCAGCCCCGCGCCGCAGGGAACGCTCGGCGCTGTGGCAGGACTCGGGCTTCTTCCAGGACTCGTTCTTCGGCGCCGAAAGCCGGTCCGACAGCGGGCCGAGCAGCGAGTTCGGTGCCATCGGCAGCATCCTGCGCGGCGGTGTCACGCAGCGGGATCCCGGCGCCAGTGGCGAAGGCGGCGATGCCGATGCCCCGGCCCGCAGCCGTCCGCTGCCTCGCACCCACCATTGACGGCGGGGTCAGCGCGTAGCATCGGCGCATGACGGCGCCAGCCCTACCGCATGCAGCCGGCTATGCCGACCTGACGCCCGACGAAGTGCTGGCCGCGCTCGACGCCGTCGGCTTCTATGGCGACGGCCGCATCCTGCAGCTGAACTCGTACGAGAACCGCGTGTTCCAGGTGATGCTGGAGGACGGCAGTTCGGTTGTCACCAAGTTCTACCGGCCCGGGCGCTGGAGCCACGCGCAGATCGTCGAGGAGCACCAGTTCGCGCGGGAACTCGAAGCCGCTGAGGTTCCGGTGGTGGCGCCGCTGGCCCTGCAGGCGCGCAGCCCGGCCGTCGAACTGCTGCCGCAACCCGGCCCGGCAACGCTGGCCCTGCTGCGCGCCGCCTCCGGCACGCACCGCTTCAGCGTCTCGCCGCGACGCGCCGGCCGCGCACCCGAGCTCGAAGACGACAGCGTGCTGCGCAGGCTCGGCGGCTTCATCGGGCGGCTGCATGCCGTCGGATCACAACAGCGCTTTGCGCATCGGCGCAGCCTGCATGCGCCGAACGATGCCCGCACGGCGATCGACCAGCTGCAGGCCGGCGGCTTCGTTGCCGAGAACCAGCAGGCGGCCTGGGACGACGTCTGTGAGGGCGTGCTGGACTGCATCGACACGGCATGGTCGGCGCTCGAGCCCGCGGCGCTGCGCCTGCACGGCGACTGCCACCCGGGCAACCTGCTGTGGCGTGATGAAGGCGCGCACGTGGTCGACCTGGACGACAGCTGCATGGGCCCGGCCGTGCAGGACCTGTGGATGCTGCTGTCAGGCGACGCCGAGGCGATGGCGCATCAGCTTCGGCAGCTGCTGATGGGCTACCAGCCCTTCATGGCCTTCGACCGCCGTCAGCTGCGCCTGATCGAGCCGCTGCGCCTGCTGCGCATGATCCGGCACAACGCCTGGGTGGCGCAGCGCTGGCAGGATCCGGCCTTCCCGACGGCGTTCCCGGACTTCGGCACGTCGGGTTGGTGGGGGCAGCAGGTGCTGCAGCTGCGCGAACAGCTGCGGATCGCACACGAAATGCCAACTCTGGACACGCTCGTCTGAGGGGCTCCACCGCAGGCGCGGGGATGTGCGTCGCAGCGGCGATTCCTACATTGCTCGTCAGCGCGACAACGGTTGCCGCGCAAGACAGAGCAAAAGGACGTCGTCATGAAAAAGCTTGCCATTGCCGTAGCCGTCGCCGCCTGCGCCTTCAGCGCTCAGGCCCAGCTCAGCTACTCCACCACCGGCACCTATCTGAACAGCATCGCCGGCAACAACGTGCCGTCGTTCTCCACCGGGCTGCTCGACGCGCAGATCTCCACGGCGCTTCCGGGCACGCTGAGCGTCACCTTCCTGGGCAAGGAGGCCGGGCACACCAACCTGTTCGGCGTCTACGGCACGACCACTCTGGAGATGCTGAACAACATTGCGGTCGGCACCACGCAGCAGGTGCAGGTTGGCGCCGGAGCGCTGCCGTTCCGTTTCCTGGACCAGAACGACAGTACCGGGGTGCCCAACGGCGGCAACAGCCCGAGCGCCGCACAGGGCAGCTACGTGATCTTCGGCACACGCGCCCAGAACGGCGACTGGAGCCCGCTCAAATCCTACGGCGGTGGCACCTTCGACCTGATCATCGGCTTCAACGATGGCGCGAAGGTCGATGCCGACTACGACGATCACGTACTGGGCCTGAGCCTGGCACCGGTACCCGAGCCCGGCACCTACGCAATGCTGCTCGCGGGGCTGGCAGCGACGGGCTTCGTCGCGCGCCGCCGTCGCGCGGCGTAGTCCGGCCGATCCGCTCAGGCCGCGAGCAGCCGGTTCACGCGCTGCACGTAGGCCGCCGGGTCCTCCAGCTGCCCTCCTTCGGCCAGCAGCGCCTGGTCGAAGAGGATCTGAGCCAGGTCGTCGAAGCGCTCGTCGCTGTCCAGCCGCTTGACCAGCGCATGCTCGGCGTTGACCTCCAGCGTCGGCAGCGACTTCGGCGCGTCCTGGCCGGCCTGCTTCAGCAGCCTCGACAGGTGGCCGCTCATGTCGCCCTCGTCGACGACGATGCAGGCCGGTGACTCGACGAGCCGAGTTGTCACGCGCACATCCTTGGCACGGTTCTTCAGCGCGGTCTTCAGCCGATCCAGCACCGGCTTGAAGCTCTCGGCCGCCTCTTCGGCCTTCTTCTTCTCTTCCTCGTCCTGCAGCTTGCCCAGGTCGAAGGCGCCCTTGGCCACGCTCTGCAGCGCATGGCCCTCGAACTCGTACAGGTGCGTCAGCATCCACTCGTCCACGCGGTCCACCAGCAGCAGCACCTCGATGCCCTTCTTGCGGAACACCTCCAGCTGCGGGCTGCTCTTGGCGGTGGCCAGGTTGTCGGCGGTGATGTAGTAGATGGCCTCCTGGCCTTCCTTCATGCGCTTGACGTAGTCGGCGAAGGACACGCCCGCATCGGCCTGCGTGCTGGCGAAGCGTAGCAGCTTGGCCAGCCGCTCCTGGTTGGCGTGGTCCTCGCCGATGCCTTCCTTCAGCACCGCGCCGAATTCCTTCCAGAAGCCGGCGTACTTGTCGCGCTCGGCCGCGTCCTCGCTGTCGGCCAATGACTCCAGCATGCCCAGCACGCGCTTGGTCGAGCCCTCGCGGATCGCCTTGACGTCGCGGCTTTCCTGCAGCAGCTCGCGGCTGACGTTCAGCGGCAGGTCGGCCGAATCGATCACGCCCTTGACGAAGCGCAGGTACACCGGCATCAGCGCCTCGGCGTCGTCCATGATGAAGACACGCTTGACGTAGAGCTTGACGCCGCCGCGCTTGTCGCGGTTCCACAGGTCGAAGGGCGCCTTGCCCGGGATGTATAGAAGCTGCGTGTACTCGGTACGGCCCTCGACGCGGTTGTGCGTGTAGGCCAGCGGCGCGGCGCTGTCATAGGAGATCTGCTTGTAGAACTCCTGGTACTCGGCGTCGGTGACGTCGCTTTTGGCCCGCGTCCACAGGGCCGCGGCCTTGTTCACCGTCTCCCATTCGTCCTTCAGCACCTGTTCCTTCTTCTCGCTGTCCCATTCCTCCTTCTTCATCAGGATGGGCAGCGAAATGTGGTCGGAGTACTTGGCGATGATCGACTTCAGCCGCCAGGTGGAAAGGAAGTCCTCCTCGCCCTCGCGCAGGTGCAGGATCACGTCGGTGCCGCGCTCGGCGCGCGTGATCGGCTCCACTTCGAACTCGCCGGTGCCGGCGCTGCTCCAGCGCACGCCCTCCTCGGGCACGGCGCCGGCGCGGCGCGACAGCACCGTGATGCGGTCGGCGACGATGAAGCCCGAATAGAAGCCCACGCCGAACTGGCCGATCAGGTTGGCGTCCTTCTTCTTGTCGCCTTCCAGCTTCGACAGGAACTCCTTGGTGCCGCTCTTGGCGATGGTGCCCAGGTGTGCCACCGCCTCCTCGGCGCTCATGCCTATGCCGTTGTCGCGGATGGTCAGCGTCTTCGCGTCCTTGTCGAAGAAGACGCGGATTTCGAGGTTCGGCGCGTCCTCCCACAACGCGCCGTGGTCCAGCGCCTCGAAGCGCAGCTTGTCGCAGGCGTCCGAAGCATTGGAGACCAGCTCGCGCAGGAAGATCTCCTTGTTCGAGTACAGCGAATGGGTCACCAGGTGCAGGATCTGTTGCACCTCGGCCTGGAAGGAAAGGGTTTGTCGCGTCATGGCGGGTCGTCTATGTAGTCTGGTGTCCGATGCCGGCCTACCCGGCGGGCCGCCGAGCACATGGGGCCGCAGGCCGGGCCTTTCAAGACCCTGAGCCGCTGAAGGGAACTTCCACGTTGCCCCGTCATCCCACAGGGCCTGGGTTCGGTGCGGCGCCGTGTGCGACGCACCGCGGTGGAAGTGCTCGCACCTGCGCAGAGCGCACCGGTACGAGGGAACGCCCTTGATCCCAGCATCTGCGCCGTGGCCGGAGCGCATTGTGCCCGACGCCTCCTGGCTGGCCTGGCCCAGTTTGCGCGAGGCCGATCCCGTGCTCGCGCTGGCGGCCGTGGTGCTGCTGGCGCTGGTGGCGGCCGATCTGGCCCACCGCCTGCTGCGCCTGCCGCGCCTGATGGGCTACATGCTGGTCGGCATGCTGGCCAGCCCGCTCGGCCTGGGTTTGCTGCAGCGCAACGACCTGGCGGACTGGAAACCCCTGATCGACCTGGCCATTGCGGTGCTGGTGTTCGAGCTGGGCAGCCGCCTGCGGCCGCGCTGGTTGCTGGACAACCCCTGGCTGGCCCTGAGCAGCGTGCTCGAAGGCCTGCTGGCCACGCTGGCGGTGGGCTACCTGCTGGTGTGGTTGGGGGCGCCCATGTTGTCGGCCATGGCCGCCGGTGTGGTGGCGGGCGCCACCTCGCCGGTGATCGCCATGGCCTCGGTGCACGAGCTGCGGCCGCGCGGCCAGGTGGCCGAGCGGCTGCTGCTGATGTGCGCGCTGAACAGCGTGCTGGCCATGCTGGCCTTGAAGCTGTGGCCCGTGCTGGCCGCAGCCGGGCAGTCGAACTGGGCCGCCGATGCACTGGGCTGGGGTGCCAGCGCACTGTTCGTGGCCAGCGGCTCCTTCCTGCTCGGCCTGGCCTGCGGCTGGCTGGTCGACCGCACGGGGCGGCCCGGCGGGCACCGGGCCACCATGCCGGTGCTGCAGATCGCGCTGGTCATGCTGGCCTCGACGCTGGCTTCAATCTGGGGCTTGTCGCCGTTGCTGACGATGCTGATTGCAGGCATCACCGCTCGCAAGCTGATGGGCCACCGGCTGACGGTGGAGCCTTCGCTGGGCAGCGCCGGCGCCGCGCTGACGGTGCTGCTGTTCCTGAGCACCGGCTTGCTGTTCACGCTAGACGGCCTGGTGCAACTGTGGCCCTGGGTGCTGGCGATCGTGGTCGCGCGCCTGCTCGGCAAGGGTCTGGCCGTGATGTTGCTGGCCCGACCCAGCGGCCTGGGCTGGCGCCAGGCGCTGGCCTTGACGCTGGCACTGCAGCCGATGGGCGGCCTGGCGGTGCTGCTGGTGATGCGCGACTTCGCCTGGCAGTCGCAGCTGCCGGGCATCGACATCGCCGTGCTGCAGGCGCTGCTGGTGGCCACCACGCTGATGCAGCTGAGCGGCCCGCTGTGGGTGCAGCTGGGCCTGCGCCACGTGGCCGGCGAATGTTCGACGGAGCCCCGCCATGGCGCTTGAAGCCTTCACCCGGTCCGAGCCGCTGACGCTGGGCGTCGAGCTCGAGCTGCAGCTGCTGGACACGCTGGATTTCAACCTGGCGCCGCGCGCGCAGGACCTGCTGCGCGTGCTCGACCGCCACCCCGGCGCCTGGGACGTGAAGCCGGAGATCACGCGCAGCATGATCGAGATCGGCACCTCGATCCAGCGCGCCCACGGCCCGCTGCGCGACGAGCTGCACGACCTGTGCCGCCAGCTGTCGCGCGGCGCGCGCAAGCTCAACATCGGCATCGGCGGCGGCGGCACGCATGCCTTCCAGCACTGGAGCGAGCAGCAGATCTTCCCGACCGAGCGCTTCCACTACATCAGCGAGCTGTACGGCTATCTGGCCAAGCAGTTCACCGTGTTCGGCCAGCATGTGCACGTGGGCGTGCCGAACGGCGACGACGCGCTGTGGCTGCTGCATGCGCTGTCGCGCTACGTGCCGCACTTCATCGCGCTCAGCGCGTCGTCGCCCTTCGTGCAGGGCGTGGACACCGGTTTCCATTCGGCGCGACTGAACTCGGTGTTCGCCTTCCCGCTGTCCGGCCGCGCACCCTTCGTGCTGAGCTGGGACGAGTTTGGCGAGTACTTCCAGAAGATGACCAGCACCGGCGTCGTCCAGTCGATGAAGGACTTCTACTGGGACATCCGGCCCAAGCCCGAGTACGGCACCATTGAACTGCGCGTGTGCGACACGCCGCTGACGGTGGACAAGGCCGCGGCACTGGCCTGCTACCTGCAGAGCCTGTGCCGCCACCTGCGCGAGGAGCGGCCCTTCGAGCCGACCGAGGACGACTACCTGGTCTACACCTACAACCGCTTCCAGGCCTGCCGCTTCGGGCTGGACGGCGAGATCGTCGACCCGCGCACCAAGCAGCGCCACAAGCTGCGCGACGACATCCTGCGCACGCTGGCCCGCGTGGCCGAGCATGCGCTGGACCTGCACTCGCTGGAGGCCAACGATCAGCTGCGCGAGTCGCTGTTCCAGGGCAACGACGCCACCTGGTTGCGCGCCCAGCGCCAGGCCGGCCTGCCGATGCCGGCGGTGGTGCAGGCGGCCAGCGAGCGCTGGATGATGAAGTAGTCAGGCCGGCCGCACGCGCACCGGCAGCGCTGTCATGCCGCGGAACACCAGCGAGTTCAGCCACTCCTGGCGTTCGGTGGCAGGCTCGATCTCTGCGTAGCGCTGCAGCACTGCCGGGAAGGCCACCTGCCCTTCGGTGCGCGCCAGCGGGAAGCCCAGGCAGATGTGCGCACCGTAGCCGAAGGTCAGGTGTGCGGGGCCGTCGCGCTCGATGTCCAGCACGTCGGGGTCGGCATAGGCGCGCGGGTCGCGGTTGGCCGCGTTCAGCATCATGAACAGGCGGTCACCGGGCTTCAGCGTCTTGCCATGGCGCTCGTGCTCGACCTGCACGATGCGCACCTGCGCGCCAGAGGGGCCCTCATGGCGCAGCAGTTCCTCGACCGCCGCATTCGTCAGCGACGGGTCGGCGCGCAGCTTGCGCATCTCGCCCGGAAATTGCATCAGCGACAGCAGCCCGTTGGCGATGTGGTTGGTGGTGGTCTCGTGCCCGGCAAACAGCAGCAGGATGCAGGTGGCGACCAGCTCGTCCTCGCTCAAGCGGTCGTCGCCGTCGCGCAGGTGCACCAGCTCGCTCAGCATGTCGGCGCGCGGCGAGGCGCGGCGCGCTTCGATCTGCGCGCGGAAGTACTCGGCCATCGCATGGGTGGCGGCCTGCGCGGTGTCGTACTTCTCGGGCGACACCCGCGACGAGCCGATGAACAGCGCCATGTCGTCGGACAGCCGCTTCATCAGCCCCAGGTCCTCTCGAGGCACGCCCAGCATGGCCATGATCACCAGGCAGGGCAGCGGGCCGGCGAACTCGGCGATGAAGTCGAACTCGTCCTTGCCACGCAGGCCGTCCAGCAGCCAGGCGGCGATGGCCTCGATCTGCGGCCGCATGCCCTGCATCGACTTGACGTGCAGCACGCGCGAGGTGAGGCGGCGCAGCCGCGTGTGCTCCGGCGGGTCCTTGAACACCATCCACAGCGACAGGTAGCGCACGATGTCGGCGATGCGCCGCGCTTCCTCGCCGGGCAGGCTGGCGAAGTAGGGCTGCAGCCGGTTCGACGACATGCTGCCGTCCTGCGTCACGGCCTTGATGTCGTCGTAGCGCGTCAGCACCCAGCTCTTCAGCCGCGGGCTCCAGTGGCAGGGGTCCTCGTCGCGCAGCTGCGCGAAGAGCGGGTATGGGTTGGCCAGCGTGGCCGGGTCTTCCGGCCGGTAGTCGATGTCCATCAAGCCCTTTCCAGGATGTGCACGGCGCAGGCCGCCTCGTCGAAGCCCATCACGCCACCGCCGTTCTCGATCAGGCCCAGCGTCGCGCCCTTCACCTGCCTTGGCCCGGCCTCGCCGCGCAGCTGCAGGCACATCTCGTAGACCATCGACAGCCCGGTCGCACCCACCGGGTGGCCCTTGGAGACCAGCCCGCCGGACAGGTTGACCGGCAGGCGGCCGCCCAGCGCGGTGGCGCCCGATTCGACGAAGCGCCCGCCCTGGCCTTCGGGGCACAGCCGCAGCATCTCCAGCTGATAGATCTCGCAGAAGGAGGTGGCGTCGTGCACCTCGGCCAGCTGGATGTCGCCGGGCTTCAGGCCGGCGCGCGCATAGGCCTTGTCGGCGGCGATGCGCGACAGACCGGGCTCGTCGAGCCGGCGGTACTTGCCGCCCGACAACTCGCTGGCGCGGATGCGCACCGCCCGATCGCGCACCGCGGGCGCAAAGTTCGCCAGCGCGGCTTCCGAGCACAGCAGCGCCGCCGCGGCGCCGTCGCCCAGCGGCGAGCACATCGCGCGCGTCAGCGGGAAGCTGATCTCGCGGTCGGCCAGCACCTCGTCCACTGTCAGCTCGAAGCGGTACTGTGCCTTCGGGTTCAGGCTGCCGTGATGGTGGTTCTTGGCCGCGCCGGCGGCGATCTGCCGCTGCGTGGTGCCGTGATGCCGCATGTGCCAGGCGGCCTGCATCGCATAGGTATCCATGAACACGGTGCGGCCCGGGCCGGTCTCGAAGCGCTTGCCGGCCTGCTCGCCGGCGCGGGTGTAGTAGTCATGCCAGCGCTGCGGATCCAGCTGGTCGATGCCGGTGGCGAAGATGGCCGCGGTGCGCGCCGGGTCGTCGGGGCTGACCAGCTTTTCAACGCCGAGCGCCAGGCTGACCTCGGCCTGGCCGGACAGGATGTCCTTGTAGGCGCCATGGAAGGCGAAGGAAGCCGTGGCGCAGCCACCCTCGACGTTGATCATCGGCACGCGTTCTGGGAACAGGCCTTCTTCCACCAGCGGCGTGAAGGCTACCTGGCCGCGGATGCCGCCCTGCCCCCATTGCCCCATGCCGCAGTTGCCGAACCAGGCCTGCTCGATCAAGCGGGCACCGTCGGCGTCCAGGCCGGCATCGGCCAGCAGTTCCACGTAGGCCTGGCGGGTGAGCGCCTGGAACGAGCGATCGGCATGCTTGCCGAAGGGCGTGCAGGACGTGGCGATGACATACACATTGCGCATGGGCAGCCTCATGGCGGGCGGCAGCAAGGGGCCCGCTGCTGCATTGTGCGCAACGGCGGCGGCCCCGACAGTGGGGCCTGCCCGGTGGTGGAAGGGCTTAAGCTGCGCGCTTTGCCCTGTTCCGAATGGCCGCTCCGACCCAAGCCATCAGCCCGCGGGCCTTCGTCATGCTGCTGCTGCTGGCCTGCATGTTCGGTGGCAACCATGTCGCGGCGCGCTTCGCGCTCGACCATGGCGTCGACGTGCCCAGCGCAGTGGCGGTGCGCAGCCTGGTCACCGCCGCGGTGGTGGCGCTGATCGTCGCGCTGAACCGCGTGCCGCTGCAGCTGGATGCCCGGCAGCGCAAGGTGATGCCGCTGATCGCCCTGCTGGTGGCGGTGCAGAGCCTGTGCCTGTATTCGGCGGTGGCGCGCATCCCGGTGGGGCTGGCGCTGCTGGCCTTCAACACCTATCCGCTGTGGACGGCGCTGGCCGCGCGGCTGCTCTATGGCCACCGGCCCGAGCGGGCGGTGCTGGTGGCCATGCCGCTGATCCTGTTTGGCCTGGCGCTGGCGCTGGACGTGTTCGGCGCCGCCTCCGGCCTGGGCCTGCAGGCCCACTGGGCGCGCATGGGCAGCGGCGTGGGCTTCGCGCTGGCGGCCGGCGCCACCTTCGGCCTGGTGCTGGTGCTGACGCAGCACGAGGTGGCCGGCCTGGACGGCCGGCTGCGCACCGCCATCACCATGGCCATCGTCGGCGTGCTGGCACTGCTGGGCAGCTTCACCCAAGGCGGCCTGCACTGGCCCAACGCCGTCGCCGGCTGGTGGGGACTGGCGCTGCTGACGCTGCTGTACGGCACCGCCTTCACCATCATGTTCACGCTGCTGCCGAAGCTGGGCGTGGTTGGCAGCTCGCCGATCCTGAACGTCGAACCGGTGGCCGCACTGGCCATGGCCTGGCTGTGGCTGGGGCAGACGATCTCGGCGGTGCAGGTGGTGGGGGCGCTGCTGGTGGTGGGCACCGTGATGGCGCTGGGGCTGCGGCGGCGCTAGGGGCCCGGGTGCCGGGCCTGGTAGGCCCGCACCGCCTCGTCGATGGTGGCAAAGAAGGTCTGGTGACCGAAGCGCTCGAACAGGCCGAAGCGCTTCAGCTTGTCCTTGACCGGGCCCTTCATCTCGGCAAAGCACAGCTCGATGCCCTGCGCCTCCAGCGCACGGTCCAGCTCGGCCAGGATGTCGGCGGCGGTGATGTCGACGCTGGTCACCGGCTCGGCGGTCACCACCAGCCAGCGCACCGGGCCGGGCGTGGCGCTGACGACGTCGCGCACCACGCGCTCGAACCATTCGGCATTGGCAAAGAACAGCGGCGCGTCCCAGCGCAGCAGCACCAGGCCGTCGATGCGCTGCGCCTCGGGGTGGCGGCGCACGTCGTGGAAGCCGTCGATGCCCGGCACCTTGCCCAGCACCGCCCAGTGCGGCCGCCAGCCGTCCCACAGGAACTCGATCACCGCGATGACGATGGCCAGCGCGATGCCCTGGATCGCGCCCAGCCACAGCACGCCCAGCGTGCAGCCGATCGACAGCCAGAACTCCCAGGCCTGGATGCGACGGATGCGCTGCAGGTCGCGCCATTCGATCAGGCCGATGACCGAGGCGATGACCACCGCGGCCAGCGCGCTGTCGGGCAGACGCTGCAGCAGCTGCGGCGCCAGCAGCAGCAGCGCGGCCACGCCCAGCGCGCCGACCACGCCGGTCATCTGCGAACGCGCGCCGGCGGCTTCGGCCACCGGCGTGCGCGACGAGCTGCTGCTGATCGGGAAGCCCTGGAACAGCCCGGTCGCCAGGTTGGCGGCGCCCAGCGCCACCAGTTCCTGGTTCGGGTCCACCGGGCTGCGCTGGCGCAGCGCATAGCTGCGCGACAGCACGCTGGTGTCGGCAAAGGCCACCAGCGCCACCGCCAGCGCGCCCACCAGCACCGGCCCCAGGTCGGCGAAGCCGACCACCGGCCAGGCGGGCGTCGGCAGGCCCTGTGGCAGGCTGCCCAGCACGCGCACGCCGTGCGCGCCGTCCAGGTCGAAGGCCACCACCGCCAGCGTGGCCGCGGCGATGGCCAGGAGCATGCCCGGCCATCGCGGCCAGCGCTTCAGCACCAGGATCAGCGCCAGCGCGCCGGCACCCAGGGCCAGCGCGGCACCGTTCCACGCACCGGCCGCCATGTCGCGCAGCCAGCCCAGCAGCTGTACCGGCGGCGGGCCGGCTTCGGCCGACAGGCCGCACAGCTTGGGCAGCTGGCTGGCCAGCACCGCCAGCGCGATGCCGTTCATGTAGCCGTAGCGGATCGGCTTGGACAGCAGCTCGGTGATGAAGCCCAGGCGGGCCAGCCCGGCGGCAATGCAGATCAGCCCGACCGCCAGCGCCATCAGCCCGGCCAGCGCCACCGCGCGAGCCGGGTCGCCGGCCGCCAGCGGCAGCACCACGGCCAGGATCAGCGCGGCCAGCGACGAATCGGGCCCCAGCACCAGGATGCGGCTGGGGCCGAACAGCGCATAGGCCAGCAGCGCCGCGATGGTGGCGTACAGCCCGTGGATGCCGGGCAGGCCCGAGGCCACCGCGTAGGCGATGCCCACAGGCACCAGCATGGCCGTCAGCACCAGGCCGGCGGCCAGGTCGTGCCGCGCCCACGCGGCCGGATAGTGACGCAGCAGCTGCAAGCCGGGCAGCCAGCGAAGCCAGCCACCGGCCGCAGCCGCGGCCGGCCCGGAGGGCGTCGGGTTCGGAGTCGGGTCCATGGGCTGGGGTGGCAGACCACGCTACCACAGCGGGTTGCGCGCGCCACGGCGGCGCGGCCTATAGTGGCCGGCTCACGCCCTGCGGATGCCGATGCCGACGCCCTCTTCCCGCTGGACCCGGTTGCTGATCAGCGTGCTGGTCGGCGGCGCGCTGCTGCTGGGCGCGGCCTACGTGCTGCTGGCCATCGCCTTCCCGCCGCAGCGCCTGGCCGGGCTGCTGTCCGAGCAGGTACGCCAGGCCACCGGCCGCAGCTTCACGCTGCAGGGCGACCTGTCGCTGCGGCTGCTGCCGCGCATCGGCGTCGATGCCGGCAAGCTGGCGTTCGGCAATGCCGCCTGGGGCAGCCGGCCGGACATGCTGCGCGTCGAGCAGGCGCAGTTCGACCTGGCGCTGTGGCCACTGCTGCAGGGCAAGGTGGCGCTGGATGGCGCGCGCTTCCGCGGCGTGGACCTGCTGCTGGAGACCGACCGCAACGGCGTCGGCAACTGGGTGATGACGCCGCCCGGCGGCGCGCCCGCGCCCAGCGCCGGCAGCAGCAGCGCCGGCCCGGTGCGGCTGCACCTGAGCCGCCTGTCGCTGGAAGACGCGCGCCTGGGCTACCGCGACGGCCGCAGCGGCCGCCAGCAGCAGCTGCAGGTGCAGCAGCTGCTGCTCACGGAGCAGGGCGACGGCCAGCAGCTGCAGGGCCGCGCCCAGGCCGGCACGCAGAGCTGGAAGCTCAGCGGCCACAGCGGCCGTATCGAGGCGCTGGCCGGCAACGACGCCGACTGGCCCTTCGACCTGCAGCTGGAAACCGGCGGGCTCAGCGCCTCGGCCAAGGGCCTGGTGCGGCGCGGCGCGCTGCCGCGCGCGGTGGAGGCCGATCTGTCGCTGAACTGGACGCAAGCCGGCGCGCTGGCCGGCTGGTGGCCGGCGGCCGCGCGGGTGCCGCTGCCGGTGCAGGCCCAGGCGCGGTTGCGCGTGGCTGGCAACCAGCTGCGCGCCGACAACCTGTCGCTGGCCGTTGCCCAGCAAGCCTTCACCGGCCAGCTCGGCCTGCAGACGGTGGCGCCGTGGAAGCTGGATCTGCAATTGGCCGGCGGCCAGATCGATGCCGGCAAATGGGGCCTGGGCCGCGCACCGGCGGCCGGCAAACCCGGCGCGGCCCCGGGTGGGCGGGTGTTCGACGACACGCCGCTGGGCCTGGGCGACCTGCCCGATCTGCCGGCCAGCGTGGCCCTGCGCATCGATCGGCTGCTTATCCCCGGCCTGCCGCCGCTGGCCAACCTGAACCTGCAGCTGAACAACCAGCCCGGCCGGCTGCGCATCGACCCCTTCAGCACCCAGCTGGCCGGCGGCAGCCTGCGCGGCAGCCTGGGCATTGCCCAGGCCGGCAACGGCGCCCCCAAGCTCAGCCTGCAGGCGCAGGGCAGCAACCTGGCGCTGGACGATCTGCTGCAGGCCTCGGGCCACTCGGCCTTCGCGCGCGGTGGCCAGCTGCAGCTGCGCGCCGACCTGGCCCTGGCCGGCGACACGCCGCGCGCGCTGGCCGCTGGCGCCAATGGCGAGCTGCTCCTGTCGCTGAACGACACCACGCTCGGCAGCGGGCTGTCGCCGCTGGGCACCGACGTGCTGCAGCGCCTGCTGCAGGCGGTGACGCTGAAGCCGCAGACCCGCGTGTCGTCGCAGGTGCGCTGCGCGGTGATGCGCCTGCCGCTGCGCAACGGCGTCGCGGCCGTCGACCGGAGCATCGCGCTGGAGACCGACCAGCTGGCCTTGAGCGCCAAGGGCCAGATCCGCTTCGATGACGAGACGCTGGCGCTGGCCTTCCAGCCCAGCGCACGCGGCGGCGGCAACAACCCGCTGGACCTGGCCCAGCTGGTGGTGCTGCGCGGCCCCTGGCGCGACCCGACGCTGGGCCTGGACGCACAGGGCGTGGCGACGATGGCGGCCTCCATCGGCCTGGCCGGCGCCACAGGCGGGCTGTCGTTGCTGGCGCAGCAGTTCGTCAAGTCACCGCAAGCGGCGCAGCCCTGCCAGTTCGCCGCCACCGGCACCGGCGCGCCTGCTGCCGCCGCGCCGGCCCCGGCCGGCCCGCGCCCCACCAGCCCGCAGCCCGCGCCGCGGCCTGCGCTGCCCCAGGGCCTGGACCAGCTGCTGCGAGGCCTGGGCCGCTAGGAGCCTGCACGGCAGAAATCGGCGCCCGCGCTGGCCCCGCTTTCGCGGCGCAGGCCATGCGCAACGCCGCATCCGCCCGAAAGCGGGGCCAACCCGAAGGGCCGGGGCACCCAAAGCCGCTGGCGGGTGTTGCGCCGCTTGCCCGGGCGCTGAGCCCGGGCCGCGCGACGCGCCTACCCCAGCGGCTTTGGCCACCCCAGCGCGGGCATCGATTTCTGCCGCGCAGGCTCCTAGCCGGCCTCAATCGGCCGGCAACGCATCCAGCCGCTCGACCAGGTCGTCGAGCACCGCATACACCTGCGCCAGGCGCTGCGCGCCGACGGCCTGCTCGATGCGCCGGTATTCGGCCTCGGCCAGCGGCGCGATACGCCGCGCGAGGGCGCGGCTCTTCGGCGTGACCGACACCATCACGCGGCGCTGGTCGCTGGCCATGCGCTCGCGCTGCACCAGGCCCAGCTCCTCCATGCGTGCCAGCACGCCAGCCGCGCTGGCGCTGAGCAGCTGGCAGCGCTCACAGATCTGCCGCGGCTCCAGCGGCGATTCGTCGAGCAGCGCGCGGATCACGCGCCACTGCTGCTCGGTGAGGCCATGCTGGTTGAGGATGCCGCGGAAGCGCGCCATCACCGCCTCGCGCGAGCGCAACAGCAGCAACGGCAGGTTGCGGCGCAGCGACGGCTCGGCGGGTGCGGGCATCGGCAGGGCCCCGGATTGCTTCGATGTGAGCGATCTTAGCCCGGCAGCGCCCCGGATTGACACCCGCCGCGGCCCCGTGCTTCAATCACAAACATGTTAGTGATTCACGAGGCACTGGCGTGTCCGGCCGGCCGCGCGGCGGCCGAGGACCGGCCACGCGCCGCCTGGGTGGGGCAGGCGGCCTTCGCGCCGCCGCCCATCGCCACCGCCTACGGCACGCTGCTGAACCACCGCGACGCGCTGGCCGCGCTGGGCGACGCGGTGCACCAGCCGCCGTACAAGGCGCCGCCGAAGGCGCCGGTGCTGTACATCAAGCCGCGGCACTGCCTGGCGGGTCATGGCGCGGCGGTCGAGGTGCCGGCCGACGCCGAAGCGCTCGAGGTCGGCGCGCAGCTGGGCATCGTCATCGGCCGCGAGGCCTGCCGCGTGCGCGAGGCCGAGGCGCTGGCGCACGTCGCCGGCTACACCGTGTGCAGCGACCTGAGCGTGCCGCATCCGTCGTACTACCGGCCGTCGCTGCGCTACAAGGCGCGCGACGGCTTCCTGCCGCTGGGGCCGTGGATCGTCGCCGCCCGCCACGTGCCGCAGCCCGATGCGCTGGAGGTGGTGGTGCAGATCGATGGGCAGGAAGCGCAGCGCTATTCGACGGCCGGCATGCAGCGCGGCGTGGCGCGGCTGATCGCCGAGGTCAGCGCCTTCATGACGCTGGCGCCGGGCGATCTGCTGATGCTGGGCGCCGGGCCGGCCGCGCCCTTGGCGCGGGCCGGACAGACAGTGCGCATCAGCATCGACGGCGTCGGCACGCTGGAACACCGGCTGGTGGCGGAGGCCGCGGCATGAAGCACGCCCGCATCGCCTGGGCCGGCGCCGTCCATCACGCGGTGGCCGATGGCGACCGGCTGCTGCTGGCCGACGGCACGCTTCTCGCCGAGGACGAAGTGGTGTGGCTGCCGCCGGTGCAGCCGGGCACGATCATCGCGCTGGGCATCAACTATGCCGACCACAAGAAGGAGCTGGCCAAGGAACTGACGCTGACGGCGAAGGACGAGCCGCTGGCCTTCCTGAAGGGCCCGAACGCGCTGATCGGCCACCGCGGCCGCACGCGCCGGCCCGCCGACGCGGCCTTCATGCACTACGAGTGCGAGCTGGCGGTGGTGATCGGCCGCCCTACGAAGCGCGTGAAGCGCGCCGAGGCGCTGCACTACGTGGCCGGCTACACCATCGCCAACGACTACGCGGTGCGCGACTACCTGGAAAACTGGTACCGGCCGAACCTGCGGGTGAAGAACCGCGACGGCGCCACCGCGCTGGGCCCCTGGCTGGTGGACGCAGCCGACGTGCCCGACCCGCATGCGCTGTCATTGCGCACGCTGGTCAACGGCGAGCCGCGCCAGCACGGGAACACGCGTGACCTGATCGACGACGTGCCGGCGCTGATCGAATACCTGAGCAGCTTCATGACGCTGGCCCCTGGCGACATCATCCTCACCGGCACGCCCGAAGGCGTCAGCAACGTCATGCCCGGCGACGAGGTGGTGTGCGAGATCGAAGGCCTGGGCCGGCTGCTCAACACCATCGTCAGCGAAGGACCCTGAACATGCGCATCCCCCACCTGATCGACGGCCGGTTCGTCGAAAGCCGCGAGTGTTTCGAGACCGTCAACCCGGCCAACCAGCAGGTGCTGGCCGAGGTGGCCGCCGGCGGCGAGGCCGAGGTGCATGCCGCGGTCGCCGCCGCCAAGTCCGCCTTCCCGAAGTGGGCGGCGACGCCGGCTGCCGATCGGGCGAAGATGATGCACAAGCTCGGCGAGCTGATCACCCAGCACGTGGCCGAAATCTCGTCCATCGAGACCGGCGACACCGGCCAGAGCATCAACCAGACCGGCAAGCAGCTGGTGCCGCGCGCGGCCGACAACTTCCACTATTTCGCCGAGATGTGCACCCGCGTCGACGGCCACACCTACCCGACGCCGACGCACCTGAACTACACGCTGTTCCACCCGGTGGGCGTGTGCGCGCTGATCTCGCCATGGAACGTGCCCTTCATGACCGGCACCTGGAAGATCGCGCCCTGCCTGGCCTTCGGCAACACCGCGGTGCTGAAGATGAGCGAGCTGTCGCCGCTGAGCATCTCGCGCTTCGGCGAGCTGGCCACCGAGGCCGGCCTGCCGAAGGGCGTGCTGAACATCGTGCACGGCACCGGCAAGGAGGCCGGCGAGCCGCTGTGCGCGCACCCCGACGTGCGCGCCATCTCCTTCACCGGCTCCACCGTCACCGGCAACCGCATCATCCGCGCGGCGGGGCTGAAGAAGTTCAGCATGGAGCTCGGCGGCAAGAGCCCCTTCGTGGTCTTCGACGATGCCGACTTCGAGCGTGCGCTGGATGCCGCGGTGTTCATGATCTTCAGCAACAACGGCGAGCGCTGCACCGCCGGCAGCCGCATCCTGGTGCAGAAGAGCCTCTACCCGCGCTTCGTCGAACGCTTTGCCGAGCGCGCCGCGCGCATCAGCGTCGGCGACCCGATGGACGAGAAGACCATCATCGGCCCGATGATCAGCCCGCAGCACCTGGCCAAGGTGCGCAGCTACATCGAGCTGGGCCCGCAGGAAGGCGCGACGCTCTTGACCGGCGGGCGGGACGCACCCGAGCTGCCCGCCGCCTTCGCCAAGGGCAACTTCGTGCGGCCCACCGTGTTTGCCGACGTGAAGAACTCGATGCGCATTGCGCAGGAGGAGATCTTCGGCCCGGTCGCCTGCCTGATCCCTTTCGGCGACGAGGCCGATGCGATCGCGCTGGCCAACGACATTCAATATGGCCTGTCCAGCTATGTCTGGAGCCAGGACATCGGCCGCGCCCACCGCGTGGCCGCGGCCATCGAGGCCGGCATGTGCTTCGTCAACAGCCAGAACGTGCGCGACCTGCGGCAGCCCTTCGGCGGCACCAAGGCCAGCGGCACTGGGCGCGAAGGCGGCACCTGGAGCTACGAGGTGTTCCTGGAGCCGAAGAACGTGGCCGTCTCCTTGGGTGGCCATCACATTCCGCACTGGGGGGTCTGAGCATGGGCAAGGTTGCGCTGGCCGCCAAGATCACCCACGTGCCCAGCATGTACCTGAGCGAACTGCCGGGCCCGAGACACGGCACGCGGCAGGATGCGATCGACGGCCACGTCGAGATCGGCCGGCGCTGCCGCGAACTGGGCGTGGACACCATCGTCGTCTTCGACACGCACTGGCTGGTCAACGCCAACTACCACCTGAACAGCGCGCCGCATTTCAAGGGCACCTACACCAGCAACGAGCTGCCGCACTTCATCAGCAACATGGGCTACGAGTTCCCGGGCAACCCGGCGCTCGGCGCGCTTCTGGCGCAGACGGCCAATCAGCTGGGCGTGGAAACGCTGGCCCACGACCGCACCACCCTCGGCCCGGAGTACGGCACCCTCGTGCCGATGCGCTACATGAACGCCGACCAGCGTTTCAAGGTGGTCAGCGTGTCGGCGCTGTGCATGGCGCACTACCTGAACGACAGCGCGCGGCTGGGCTGGGCTTTCCGCCGCGCGGTGGAAGATCACTACGACGGCACGGTCGCCTTCTTCGCCAGCGGCAGCTTGAGCCACCGCTTCGCGCAGAACGGCCTGGCGCCGGAGTTCGGCTTCAAGATCTGGAGCCCCTTCCTCGAGCATCTGGATCGCGAGGTGGTCCGCATGTGGCAGGCCGGCGAGTGGCAGGCCTTCTGCGAGATGCTGCCCGAGTACGCCGCCAAGGGCCACGGCGAAGGCTTCATGCACGACACAGCGATGCTGCTGGGGCTGCTGGGCTGGAGCGCCTACGACGCACCCGCCGAGATCGTCACGCCCTATTTCGGCGCCAGCGGCACCGGGCAGATCAACGTGGTGTTCCCGGTGACGCCGCAGGATGGCCGGGCCATTCCCAAGGCGGTGGCCTCGGCCGCCGAGGGTTACACCACCATTGCGACGAGGCTGTAGATGCCGCATCTGGTCATGCTCTACACCCCGCAGCTGGACGCGGAAGCCGACTTCCCGCGCCTGTGCCGCAGGTTGGCCGACGCGATGCTGTCGGTGCGCGACGAACAGGGCGCGCAGGTCTTCCCCACCGGCGGCACGCGCGTGCTGGCCTACCCGGCCGCGCACTATGCGGTGGCCGACGGCAGCGGCGACTACGGTTTCATCTACTTCAACGTGCGCATGGCCAAGGGCCGCAGCGCTGCCGTGCACAAAGTGGTTGGAGAGACGCTGGCCGCCGCTGTGCGCGAGGAACTGGCCCCGCTGCTGGCCAAGAGACCCGTGGGCCTGACGCTGCAGGTGGACGAAGGCCACGAGGTCTTCGACGCCAAGCTGGGCAACCTGCATCCGCTGTTCGCCAAGAAGACATGAGCACCACCCTCGACCCGCAGACCATCGCCGCCCTGGCCCGTGAGCTGTACGACGCGCGCAAGTCGCGCACGCAGCTGCGCCACTTCTCGAAGCGGCACCCGGGCATGAGCATCGACGACGGCTATGCGGTGCAGCGCGCCTGGGTGGCGCTGGAGATCGCCGACGGCCGGGTGGTCAAGGGTCGGAAGATCGGGCTCACCTCGCGCGCGATGCAGCAGTCCAGCCAGATCGACGAGCCCGATTTCGCGCCGCTGATGGACGACATGTTCTTCGCCAACGGCGGCGACATCCCGATCCAGCGCTTCATCGCGCCGCGCATCGAAGTGGAGCTGGCCTTCATCCTGGGCAGGCCGCTCAAGGGCCCGGGCGTGACGCTGTTCGACGTGCTGTCGGCCACCGAATGGGTGACGCCGGCCATCGAGATCATCGACGCGCGCATCGAGCAGTTCGACCGCGACACCAAGGCGCCGCGCAAGGTCTTCGACACCATCAGCGATTTCGCCGCGAACGCCGGCATCGTGCTGGGCGGCCGGCCGGTGAAGCCCGACGCGGTGGACCTGCGCTGGGTGGGCGCGATGTTGTTCAAGAACGGCGTGATCGAGGAGACCGGCCTGGCCGCTGCGGTGCTGAACCACCCGGGCAACGGCGTCGCCTGGCTGGCCAACAAGATCGCGCCCTTTGGCGAGCAGCTGAACGCGGGTGAGGTGATTCTCGGCGGCTCCTTCACCCGGCCGACCACGGCCGTGGCCGGCGACACGCTGCAGGCCGACTACGGTCCGCTGGGGGTGGTGAGCTTCCGCTTCGTCTGAGCTTCTGTGTGCGCCAGCGCCAAGCGCCACCCCTCGCTATGATGGTCCGCACGGCGCCCGGCACGTGCGCCATGCAGGGAGCCGACGATGGATGTACGGAAGGAGACCGACAGCCTCGGTGAGGTCGACGTACCCGCCGACAAGCTGTGGGGGGCGCAGACGCAGCGCTCGCTGGAACACTTCAGCATCGGCCGGGACCTGATCCCGCGCGAGATGATCACCGCCTACGCGATCCTGAAGAAGGGCGCGGCCATCGCCAACCATGCCGACAAGCGGCTGGGCGACGAGCAGTACAAGCTGATCGTCAGCGTCTGCGACGAAATCCTGGCGGGCCAGCACCACGACATGTTCCCGCTGCACGTGTGGATGACCGGCAGCGGCACGCAGTTCAACATGAACGTCAACGAGGTCATCAGCAACCGCTGCTGCCAGCTGGCCGGCACGCCGCTGGGCAGCCACGCGCCGGTGCATCCGAACGACCACGTCAACATGGCGCAGTCGTCGAACGACTCGTTCCCGTCGGCGATGTACATCGCCACGGCGCTGAACGCCAAGCAGCGGCTGCTGCCCGCGGTGCAGGCGCTGCATGACGCCATCGCCGCCAAGGCGGATGCGTGGAAGGACATCGTCAAGATCGGCCGCACCCACATGCAGGATGCGACGCCGCTGACGCTGGGCCAGGAATGGTCGGGTTATGCCGGGCTGCTGGCCGACGGCCTAGCACGGCTGGAATCCGCGCTGCAGGACGTCTACCAGCTGGCGCTCGGCGGCACCGCGGTGGGCACCGGCATCAACTCCGCGCCGGGCTTCGACGTGGCGGCGGCCGCGCAGATCGCGCAGCTGACCGGCCTGCCCTTCATCACCGCGCCCAACAAGTTCACCGTGCAGGGCAGCCACGACGCGCTGGTGCAGTTCTCCGGCACGCTGAAGACGCTGGCCGTGTCGCTGTACAAGATCGGCAACGACATCCGGCTGATGTCCTGCGGCCCCCGCGCCGGCTTCGCCGAGCTGAACATCCCCGCCAACGAGCCGGGCTCGTCGATCATGCCCGGCAAGGTGAACCCCACGCAGGCCGAGGCGCTGACCATGGCTGCGGTGCAGGTGCTGGCCAACGACGTGGCCGTCAGCTTCGGCGGCGCCAGCGGCTACCTGGAGATGAACGTCTACAAGCCGCTGATCATCTACAACATCACCCACTCGATCACGCTACTGACCGACAGCTGCACCAACTTCCGCAAGTTCCTGGTCGAGGGCACCACGCCCAACCTGAAGAAGATAGGCGAATACGTCGAGCGCTCGCTGATGCTGGTGACCGCGCTGTCGCCGGTGATCGGCTACGACAAGGCCTCGAAGATCGCCCACTACGCGATGGACAACGACCTGACGCTGAAGGCCGCGGCGCTGAAGCTCGGCTACGTAACCGAAGCCGAGTTCGACCGCGTGGTCGATCCGGCGAAGATGGTGAAGCCCTATGTCGCCGCCGACCACTGAGCCGCGCGGCGAGGCCGCGCTGCGCCAGCAGATCGGCGCCACCCGCTTCAACGCCGACTGGAAGAACCCCGACCACCGCGCGCGCCGCCTGCTGGCCGAATTCATCGGCACCGCGGGGCTGTGCTTCGTGCTGTCCGGCGGCGCCGCGGTGCTGGCGCTGTATGCGGGGCGGCCGCTGCACCCCTTCGAGGCGGCCTTCATCCTGTCGGCCGTGTCCGCCCTGTGGCTGGTGGCCGCGGTGTACGCGCTGGGCGACATCAGCGCGCACTTCAACCCGGCAATGACCGTCGCCTTCACCGTGCGCGGCGACATGGGCTGGCCGATGTGCGGCGCCTACATCGCCGTGCAGCTGCTGGCGGCGGTGGCCGGCTCGATGCTGGCGCGCGGCTTCTTCGGCATCGAAGGCAACCTGGCGGCCACGCAGCCGCAGGCCGGCATGGCGCTGGCCGCGGCCGGCTTCGAGGTGGTGCTCACCTTCGGCATGGTGCTGCTGGTGCTGTCGATGGCCAACGGCCCCAAGCTCAACGGCCCCTTCATCCCGCTGGCGGTGGGCGCCTACGTGATGTCGCTGGGCACGATGGGCGGGCCCTTCCAGGGCGCGGCGATGAACCCGGCGCGCGCTTTCGGCCCCGACGTCGCGCGCGGCGACCTGTCCACCTGGTGGGTCTACGTGGTGGGCCCGCTGCTCGGCGCGATGCTGGCCGTGGCGGTGGCGACCTTTCTGCGCGGCCCGGCCAAGGCGCAGGAGGCGCAGGCCGCGATGGGCACCCCTTTAGGAGACGGCTGAGACCATGCCCCTGATCAAGTACCTGACCGACATTCACATCGAAGCCGGCGCGCGCCACCAGCTCGCCGCCGAATGCGAGCGCATCGGTGTCAAGAAACCCTTGATCGTCACAGACGCCGGCGTGCGCGCGGTGGGCGTGCTGCAGCAGGTGCTGGATGCCCTGCCGGCGGCGATGCGCGGCGCGGTCTACGACGGCACGCCGCCGAACCCCACCGAGCGCGCGGTGCGCGAGGCGGTGGCGCTGTTCCACCAGCATGGCTGCGACGGGCTGATTGCGGTGGGCGGCGGCTCGTCCATCGACTGCGCCAAGGGCGCGGCCATCGCCGCGCGGCACGACGGGCCGCTGAAGACCTACGCCACCATCGAAGGCGGCAGTCCGAAGATCAGTGAAGCCTGCGTCCCGTTGATCGCCGTGCCCACCACCGCTGGCACCGGCAGCGAGGTGGCGCGCGGCGCCATCGTCATCGTCGACGACGGCCGCAAGCTCGGCTTCCATTCGTGGCACCTGCTGCCGCGCGCGGCCATGCTCGACCCCGAGCTGACGCTGAAGCTGCCGCCGCTGCTGACTGCGGCCACCGGCATGGACGCCATCGCGCACTGCATGGAGACCTTCATGGCGCCGGCCTTCAACCCGCCGGCCGACGGCATCGCGTTGGACGGCCTGGCGCGCGGCTGGGCGCACATCGAGCGCGCCACGCGCGACGGCGCCGACATGGACTCGCGGCTGCAGATGATGAGCGCCTCGGCCCAGGGCGCGCTGGCCTTCCAGAAGGGCCTGGGCTGCGTGCATTCGCTGAGCCATTCGCTGGGCGGCGTGAACCCGAAGCTGCACCACGGCACGCTGAACGCGATGTTCCTGCCGGCGGTGATCGACTTCAATGCCGCGGCCGAATCGATGGTCAAGGAGCGGCGGCTGGAGCGCATGGCGCAGGCGGTGGGCCTGGCGCGCGGCGACGAGCTGCCCGGCGCGATCCGCACGCTGAACCAGCGGCTGGGACTGCCCACGGGCCTGGCGGCGATGGGCGTGCAGCGCGAATGGTTCGGCCGCATCATCGAAGGCGCGCTGGCCGACCACTGCCACAAGACCAACCCGCGGCTGGCCAGCGCGGACGACTACCGGGCGATGCTGGAAGCGTCGATGTAGGGCGGCGGGAAGCGCGCCGCGCCCGCCTCCATCGGCAGTCGCAGCGCGTTGGTCAAGTAGCTAACGGTCCGGTAGAAGCCGGCCAGCATCAGCAGCTCCAGCATCGCCTCTTCGCTGAAGTCCTCGCGCAGCGCCCGCCACAGCGGGTCGTCGACATCGCTGTCGCGGTGCAGCGCGTCGCATAACCTCAGCAGCCGCTGCTCGGCCGCCGGCCAGCAGGCATCGTCCGGCCGGCCGTGCACCAGCGAGTGCACCTGCTCGGGCGTCAAGCCCACCCGCGCGCCAAAGATCTTGATGTGCACGCCCCATTCGTATTCGCTGCGGCACAGCGCGGTGGTGCGGTCGATGACGATCTCGCGCTGGCGCGGGCTCAGGTGGCCGCGGTCCAGCAGGCCGGCGGCGAAGAACTTGCGGCATAGCCGCGGGTCGCGCGCGAGCGTGGTGAACAGCCGCAGCGGCGGCTGGCCCGGCGGCATCGTGCGGTCCAGCCACGCCTGGATGTCGTCGGGGTACGGGGCGCTGGCGGGGGCGATGCGGGCGTCCATGGCAGGTCCAGTGCTACAGTTTCGATAGCACAGCATAGGACCTTCGCTATGGAAAGTAAAGCATGGGCGCGCCACGCGTAGGCCAGCCGGTGCGCGGCTCGAAGACCGGCCGGCCGATCATGGCCGCGCTGGACCTGCTGGGCCGGCGCAGCAGCCTGCGCATCCTGTGGGAGCTGCGCTCCGGCAGCGCGCTGACCTTCCGCGCGCTGCAGGACGCCGCGCAGACCAACCCCAGCCTGCTGAACACCCGGCTGAAGGAGCTGCGCGAGGCCGGCCTGGTGCAGCACCTGGGCGAGGGCTACCAGCTCACCGCCAGCGGCAGCGAACTGCTGGCCGCGCTGCAGCCGCTGTCCGACTGGGCGCAGCGCTGGGCCCGCACGGTGATACACACCGCGGGCCAGGCCTGATGCGCGCGGCGGCGCCGCGCCTTAAGCTGGCCGCCTGCCTGAGCCGGAGACCGCCATGCCGCTGACCGTCACCCCCCAAGCCGCGCCCTGCGGTGCCATCGTCCAGGGCCTCGACCTGCGCCAGCCGCTGCCGGCCGACACGGTGGCGCAGATCCGCCAGGCCTGGCTGCAGCACCAGGTGCTGGCCTTCCCGGACCAGGCGCTGTCGCTGGAAGACCTGGAGCGTATCGCGCTGCACATCGGGCCCTTCGGCACTGACCCCTTCTTCGGCTGCGTGCCCGGCCATCCGCACATCGCGCAGGTGCGGCGCGATGCCGACGAGAAGACCAAGATCTTTGCCGAGACCTGGCATTCGGACTGGAGCTTCCTGCCGCGGCCGCCGCAGGCCACGCTGCTGTACGGCAACGTCATTCCGCCGGTGGGCGGCGACACGCTGTTCGCCAGCCAATATGCCGCCTGGGACGCGCTGTCGCCGGGGATGCAGGCGCTGCTGCAGGACAAGCGGGGCATTCATTCGGCGCGCCGCGGTTATGCACGCGACGGCATGTACGGCGAGCGCGACCAGGGCCGCTCCATGGCCATCCGCTACGGCGACGACGCGCTGGCGACCCAGTCGCACCCGATCGCGCGCGTGCATCCGGAGACCGGCCGCACCGCACTCTTCGTCAGCCCCGGCTACACCATCGGCATCGAGGGCATGGCCGATGCCGAGGCCCAGCCGCTGCTGATGGAGCTGTTCCGCCACCAGGTGCGCGAGGACTTCGTCTACCGCCACCGCTGGCAGCCGGGCATGCTGGTGCTGTGGGACAACCGCTGCGTGGTGCATGCCGCCACCGGCGGCTACGACGGCCACACGCGGCTGCTGCACCGCATCACCGTGGCCGAGGCCACGGCCTGATCGACGTTCAGGCGCGGCGGGTCTGCCGGCGGGCGCGCCAGCCCAGCACGCCCAGGCCGGCGGTCATCAGCAGCACCGAGGCCGGCTCGGGCACCGGCGCGGCCAGCGGCGGCTGCACGGCGTTGAAGCCGACCATCTGCGCGCCCACGTAGGCACCCAGGCCACCGCATTCGTCGGGGCTGCCGCCGCCCTTGCCCGATTCCTCGCCGCGGCCACGACCCTTGCCCAGGCCGCACTGCGCCTCGCCTTCGGCATTGAAATCGCCCTGGTACTTGTAGAAGTCGAAGCGCAGCACCACGCCGGCATCGCCCGCGCCCAGCTGCAGCTCGCGCAGCTTCTTGCCCACCTCACCGCCGGCCTGGAAGATCTCGAACTCCACCTCGGGCGCCTCGGCCTCGTCGGGCACCTTGCCGTTGTCCTTGACCAGCTCCAGCAGCTCGACGTTGCCGCCCTGGTGCTTGGTCAGGATCTTCACCCAGTAGGCGTCGCCGAACACGCGGTTGTCGTCCTCGGCCTTCGGCGCTTCGATCTCGGCGCGCACCACCGGCGCCACCGCGGGCTGGCCGGGCAACGGCGCCGGCGGCGGCACGTAGGCAAAGGCCACGGCGGGGATGGCCGCCTGCTTGGGCGTCAGCACGCCGCTGTTGGTGGGGTCGATCAGCCAGTCGTAGCTGACCTTGGCCGGCGTGCCGTAGGTGGCCACGCCGAAGTGGTCGCAGGTCAGCGTGCCGCTGTTGTAGGCGGCGTTGCCGAAGGGCCAGCAGCTGTCGCCGGGGTTGGCATAGGGGCCGGTGGGCGTGCCCTTGCTCCACGCGCCATTGGCAAAGGTGGCGGCATAGCGGATCGTCACGCCCACGCCCGGCAGGTCGGTGATGGTCGGCGCGCCGTAGCGCACCACGGTTTCCGGCGGCACGCCAAAGTTGCGGTCCAGGCCGAAGACGCTGTAGATCTTCGAGCGGTCGTAGCTCGAATCCTCGATGCGGATCTCGAAGCCATGCGCCGTGTAGCCGGTGTCGTTGACGGCGTCGAAGTTGGCCAGGCTGCCGAACACCTGCGCCATCGCGGGCGTGCAAGGGGCCAGGACGGCCAGGACGGCCAGGGTCAGGGTGCTGCGGGAAAGCTTCATCGGGAACTCCTCGGGTCGGGTGAAGGGCAGGGATGGGGTCTTGATGGGCAAACTCCGGGCCACGCCGACCCCCCTGTTCTCGCCAGGAAAACAGGGCCCCACGCGGCCGCAAGTGGGTGATTTCCACCACTGGCCGCGTGATTTGCCCCACCCAATGGGCTCCCACCATCACCGACAATGGGCCGGCCCCTGGGAGCCGCCGTGGCGCGGCCGCAGGACACGGAACTTGCTACCTCGCAGGTGCCGCCATGCCGCCGAACACCGCCCCCGCCCGCCCCGATCGCTTCAACCTCAGCCGCTGGTTCGCGCTGACGGCGCTGCTGACGATCACCGTGCTGGCCGTCGGCCTGGGCACGCTGCTCGACCGCTTCGTCACCCAGCGCATGCTGCAGCAGGAGGCGGTGCTGACGCAGGAGTTCGTGCAGAGCCTGGTGCAGGTGGAGAAGTCGCTGCAGGCCTACTTTGCCGACCCATCGCGCGGCCTGGACGACGAGATCGAGACCGCCTTCCGGCACATCGCCGCGCTGCCCGACATGCTGCGCGCCAATGTCTACGACACGCAGCGGCGCATCATCTGGTCCAGCGACCGCCAGCTGATCGGTCGCAGCTTCGGGCCCAACGACGAGCTGGACGAGGCGCTAGCCGGCCAGGTGGTGGCGCACTCGGCCGACCCGGCCGGCGCCGACAAGGCCGAGCACCAGGACCTGAAGCACCCGCAGCCGATGTTCGTGGAGATCTACGTGCCGGTGCGCGATGCGCAGGGCGGCCGCGTGCAGGCGGTGATCGAGTTCTACAAGAACCCCAAGGCCCTGGTAGCCGCGCTGCAGCAGCTGCGGCTGTACATCGCGCTGGGCGCGGCGGCCAGCGGCGCACTGTTGTTCGGCGCGCTGTTCTGGCTGGTGCGCCGCGCCGACCAGACCATCCGCCGCCAGCAGCGCCAGCTGGTGGACAACGAGACGCTGACCGTCATCGGCGAGATGAGCACCGCCGTGGCCCACGGCATCCGCAACCCGCTGGCCTCGATCCGCAGCTCGGCCGAACTGATCCCCGAAGGCGACCTCTCGCAGGCCCGCGAGGCGGCGCAGGACATCGTCGCGCAGTCCGACCGGCTGGAGGTGTGGGTGCGCGAGCTGCTGGCCTATGCGCGGCCGCTGGACGAAGCCAGCGCGCCGGTCACCTGGCAGCCGCTGGTCACCCGCTGCCTGCAGGAGTTCGAGCGCGAGCTGCGCCGGCGCGGCATCCGCAGCCAGGCCGTGCTGCCCGAGGATCTGCCGGCCGTGCGCGGCAACGCGCTGCTGCTGGGCCAGGTGCTGAGCAGCCTGCTGGCCAATGCCATCGAGGCGCTGGAGCGCGACGGCCAGATCACCGTGCGCGGCGATTGGGCGCGCGGCCAGTCGCAGGTGACGCTGAGCATCGAGGACAGCGGGCCCGGCATGACGCCGGCGCAGCTGGGCCGCGCCGGCAAGCCCTTCCACACCACCAAGCCGCGCGGCCTGGGCGTGGGCCTGGCGCTGGCGCGGCGTGTGGTCGAGCGCTTCGGCGGCAGCCTGGAAATCGACAGCAGCCCCGGCCGCGGCACCAGTGTGCGGCTGCACATGCCGGTGGCCTGAGGACATCCCAGATGCCGCATGCCGTGCTGGTGATCGAAGACGAGGAGATCCTCGCCAAGAACATCCATATCTACCTGGAGCGCCACGGCTACGAGGTGCAGGTGGCGCACAGCGCTGAGCAAGGCCTGGGCCTGCTGGACAGCCTGCGGCCCGACGCCGTGCTGCTGGACTTCAACCTGCCGGGGCTGGACGGGCTGGAGGCGCTGTCGCGCATCCAGGCCTTCGACCCGGCGATCCGCGTGCTGATGATCACCGGCCACGGCAGCGTGGAGATGGCGGTCGAGGCGATGAAGCGCGGCGCGGTCGACTTCCTGACCAAGCCGGTGGCGCTGGGCAAGCTGCGGCTGCTGCTGGACAAGGCCATGGCCGAGGCGCGGCGCGCGCAGGCGCTGCAGTACTACCAGCAGCGCGAGGCGCAGGGCGGCTCGATCGACGGGCTGCTGGGCGATTCGGCACCGATGGCGCAGCTGCGCCAGACCGTCGAGCAGCTGGTGCAGGCCGAATCGCAGCTGCGCGACGGCGATGCGCCGGCGGTGCTGGTGCTGGGCGAGACCGGCACCGGCAAGGAGGTGGTGGCGCGCGCGCTGCACTACAACGGCCCGCGCCGCGACAAGCCCTTCGTCGAGCTGAACTGCGCGGCGCTGCCGGCGCAGCTGCTGGAATCCGAACTCTTCGGCCACGAGCGCGGCGCTTTCACCGACGCGCGCGAGCGCAAGCTGGGCCTGGTGGAGACGGCCGAGGGCGGCACGCTGTTCCTCGACGAGATCGGCGACATGGATATCGCGCTGCAGGCCAAGCTGCTGAAGCTGCTGGAAGAGAAGACCGTGCGCCGCCTGGGCAGCCTGCGCGAGCAGAAGGTGGACGTGCGCATCGTCGCCGCCACGCACCGCTCATTGGAAGCGCTGGTGCGCGAGGGCCGCTTCCGCGCCGACCTGTTCTTCCGCCTGGGTGTGGTGCAGCTGCGGCTGCCGGCGCTGCGCGAGCGCGGCGACGACATCCTGCTGCTGGCGCGGCATTTCCTGCGCGTGCACGCGGCGCGCTACGGCAAGGCTGCGCCGGCGCTGACGCCCGAGGCCGAGGCGCGGCTGCGCCAGCACCGCTGGCCGGGCAATGTGCGCGAGCTGCGCAACGTGCTGGAGCAGGCGGTGCTGCTGAACACCGGCGCGCCGATTGGCGCGGCGCAGCTGGCGCTGTCGACGCTGGGCGAGCCCGAAGCCGCACCTGCCAGCGCTCGGCCGGCAACACCGTCCCCGGCCAGCACGCTGCCCGAGATGGAACGCCAGGCGCTGCTGCAGGCGCTGCAGCTCAGCGAAGGCAACGTCACCCGCGCCGCGCGCGAGCTGGGCATCTCGCGCGACACGCTGCGCTACCGGATGGAGAAGTACGGCCTGCCGGCGCGCTGACTGCGCACTCAGGCCGGCACGGCGGCGTCCTGGCCCAGCGCCTGGCGGATGTGCGCCAGCAGCGCCTCTTCGGGATAGGGCTTGCCCAGCAGCACGCTGACGCCGGACTGCTGCGCCTGCTCGCGGTGCCGCTCGTCGGCCGCAGTGATCATGATCACCGGCATCTGCGCGGTGGCCGCCTGGCTGCGCACATGCCGCGTTAGCTCGAAGCCGTCCATGCCCGGCATCTCGACATCGGTGATCAGCACGTCGGGCGTCTGCGCCTGCATCAGCTGCAGCGCCTCCAGCCCGTCGTTGGCATAGCAGACCTGGTACTGGTGCGCGGCCAGCAGCCGGCCGGTCTTGATGCGCACCACCTTCGAATCGTCGGCCACCATCACCAGCGTCTGCGCCGGCGCCTTGGCCGCCGCTGCGGCCGGGGCCTCGGGCGGCACCGCCGCGGCAGCCTGCTCCGCGGCCAGCCGGGCCAGCGCCGCCTGTTCGGCCGCCGCGCGCTCGGCCTCGGCGCGCTGTCTCGCCTGCGCTTCGGCTTCGGCGCGCTCGGCGGCCCGCCGGGCGGCCTCTTCGCGTGCGGCGGCTTCGCGTTCGCGTTCGGCGGCTGCGGCGCGTTCGGCGGCCAGGCGCTGCTGCTCGGCCTGTTCGGCGGCCAGGCGCTCGGCTTCGGCTCGCAGTGCGGCCTGCCGCTGGGCCTCGGCCCGTGCCGCGGCTTCGGCAGCGGCCTGCGCCTTTTCGGCCAGTTCGGCGGCGCGTCGTTCGGCAGCGGCGCGCTCGGCCCGCAGCCGTTCGGCCTCGGCCCGGGCGGCGATCTCGCGCTGCAACTCGGCCTGCGCTTCGCGCAGCGCGGCCTCGCGCTCCTGCTCCGCCAGTTCGGCGGCGCGGCGCTCGGCTTCGTCACGGGCCAGGGCCTCGGCGCGGGCTTGGGCAGCCGCCTCGCGTTCTGCGGCCGCGGCAGCGGCAATGCGCGCGAGTTCGGCCTCGGCTTGCGCCAGGTCGTCTGCCGTCGCGGCTGCTGCCGGCTCGGGCAGCTCGGCCGGCGGCGGCGCGGCAGGCGCCACTGTGGATGGCGCATCGGCTTGCGGGGGCTGCGAGGGCCGCGCCTCGGGCTGCGCGCCGCGGCGGCGGGCGGCTTGGCGCCAGGCCACGCCGGCCGCCACGGCCACGGCGGCCAGCAACCAGATCCACAGTTCGTCCATCGGTGCGTCACCCCAACGCTGCAGTACCCCTCAGCATAGAGGGCTTTAGGGCCCCACGGCACGGGCCGGTGACAGGCCGCGCGGCATATATTTCTCGAACCGGGCGGCTTCGCCCGACACAGCCGGTTGCAAAGCGGTCATGAGCACGCCCGCCGCCCTCACCCATCACGAAATCCTGGCACTGGCCGCGCCGCTGCTGCGCCGCGGCCATGCGGTGGACCTGCCCGCCTGCGACCGCGTCGGCCGGCAGTTGGCTTTCAAGCCGGTGCCGCGGCCGCAGGCCGATGCGTTGGCCGCGCCCGTGCAGGAGACGCTGCACCTGGATTGCCGCCGGGAGGGCCGGCTGGTGCTGCAGCGCCGGCTGCAGCACCCGGCCGGGCTACAGGCCACGCTGCAGCTGAGCGGCACACAGGCCGATGCGCTGCTCGATGCGCTGGACACCGTGCCGCCGGCCAGCCAGTTCGAGCAGGGCGAGGGCTACCTGCTGGCGCGCAGCTACGAAGTGCTGGACGAGGCCGGAGTGGCCGCCCGGCCGCTGCCGCTGTTCATGAGCCTGGGCCAGGTGCAGTTGCCGCTGCTGACGCTGAGCCTGGGCCTGCGCATGCCGGGCTTCCGCAGCGTGGCCGGCGACCTGACGCTGACGCCGGCCGCCGGGCTGCAGTTGGCGCTGCCCGAGGACCTGCTGGCGGTGCAGGGCTGGGACTGGGCGCGGCTGGTGCGCCGCACCGACGGCTGGACCAGCAAGCTGCGGCTGCGCGGCAAGGCGCTTCGCCGCAGCCGCACGGCCGAAGCCGCGCTGCAGCAGGTGGCGCGGCACCTGGCGCGGGTGCTGGCCGAGCCGCCGGCGCGCTACCACCAGCGCCACTGGCTGGCACGCTTCGGCGTGATGCTGCGCCGGGGCATCCCCACCTTCACCGCGCTGGGCATGATCATCGGCGCGCTGCTGCTGCCCAAGGTGGCCGACACCCGCTATGCCGGCGTGTGGATGGCGCTGCACTACCTGCCGATCGCACTGCTGGCCGTGAGCTTCAGCCTGCAGGAGCTGCCGCAGTTCGAGATTCCGCGCTGGCCACGCCGGCCGCGCGAGCCGCGCTGGACGCTGCCGCCGCCGGAGCCGGCCGTGGCGGGCCAGCCCGGCCAGCCGGCCTGAGCCGATGCAGCCGGCGCAGGCCGGCCGATCATGCAGAATGCGGCCGCACAGCGGCGGTGCGCAAGCGCTGCCACACACCCACACCCGCAGGAGACATCGCGTGATCCTGGACCTGATCCCCGAATCGACCCGCGCCGCCGGCCTGGGCGCCCTGATGAAGGGTGCCGGCAAGCTGACGCGCTTCATCCCGATCCCGCAGCCCACGCTGCTGGTGGGCCCCGGCTCCAGCGGCCGGCTGGGCCAGGCGATTGCCGGCTTCGGGCACCAGAAGATCCTGATCGTCACCGACGGCATGATCGCCAAGCTGGGCCTGCTGCAGCAGCTGACCGATGCGCTGGACGCCGGCGGCGCGCAGTACGCGGTGTTCGACGAGATCACGCCCGATGCGCCGATCCCGCTGATCGAGCGCGGCATCGACTTCTATCGTCAGCATGGCTGCGATGCGATCGTCGCCTTCGGCGGCGGCTCGTCGATGGATGCGTCGAAGGCCATTGCCGCGGCCATCGCCACCGGCAAGCCGCTGCGCGAGCTGGCCGGCTACTTGCGCTCGGGCCTGAGCAACATGGTGAAAATCTATGCCGTGCCCACCACCGCCGGCACCGGCTCGGAGGTGACGGTGGCGGCGGTGATCGCCGACCCCGAGCGCCAGGCCAAGCTGGTGATCGTCGACCCGCGGCTGGTGCCGAAGATGGCCGCGCTGGACCCGACGCTGATGACCGGCCTGCCGCCGCACATCACCGCGGCCACCGGCATCGACGCGCTGACGCATGCGGTGGAATCCTTCATCGGCCACTGGAACACGCCCTATGCCGACGGCATGGCGCTGTCGGCGGTGGGCCTGATCTTCGAAAACCTGCGCACCGCCTACCGCGACGGCAAGAACCTGGCGGCGCGCGAGAAGATGTCGCTGGCCTCCACCTACGCCGGCTTCGCCTTCACGCGCGCCAACGTCGGCTACGTGCATGCCATCGCCCACCAGTTCGGCGGCCGCTATCACACGCCGCACGGCCTGGCCAACGCGATCATGCTGCCGCATGTGCTGCGCTACTCGATGCCGGCCGTGGCCGAGCGGCTGGCGCTGCTGGCGGTACGCGCCCGCGTTGGCGACGAAGGCGAAGATGCCGAGGTGCTGGCGCAGAAGTTCCTCGACGCGGTGGAGCAGCTGAACCACGACCTGGGCATCCCCACCCAGCTGGATGCGCTGAAGGAAGACGACATCCCGGCGCTGGCGAAGGCCGCCTGCGCCGAGGGCAACACCTACCCGGTGCCGCGCTACCTGACGCAGGAAGGCTGCGAGGAACTGATCCGCAAGGTGCTGCCCGCCGCGGCGCCGGCCCGCAAGGCCGCGCCGGCGCGCAAGGCCGCCGCCAAGAAGACGCGCGCCCGCGCCGCGCACTGACAAGCACAACCCAAGGAGACAGGCAGATGAAGAAGGTCGTGACGGTGACGCTCGGCTCGTCGAAGCAGGACTTCGAGTTCCAGACCGATTTCCTCGGCGAGCGCTTCTCGGTCAAGCGCATGGGCGCCGACGGCGACCACCGCAAGGCCTGGGAGATGCTGCGCCGCCAGCAGGCCAATGCTGACGCGATGGGCGTGGGCGAGACATCCGACCACTACCAGGTGGGGCTGCGCACCATCATCAACCGCGAGACCGAGAAGCTGACCAAGGTGGTGACGCGCGTGCCGGTGACCACCGGCACCACGCTGCGCCGGCTGCTGCAGGTGCGCGCGGTGCGCTACGTCCAGAAGGAACTGGGCGGCTACTTCAACAACAACCGGGTGCTGTTCCTGTCGGGCATGCGCAACTACGAGATTGCGGTGGCGCTGTCGGAATACACCAAGAACCTGAGCTTCGCCGACCCGGTGTTCCAGGCCGGTTCGCCTGTGCTCTTGAGCTCGCTGGCGCAGCTGGAGCTGTACGCGCGCGGCAACGAGCTGGTGGCCGGGCAGAAGCCCTTCCGGCTGCTGGAGAAGTCGCTGGGCGGGCTGAAGACGCGGCGCGTGGCCAACGCGATGGCCAAGTCGCACCTGGTGGTGGGCACCTTCAGCGAGATCAAGGCGGTGGGCAATGCGTCGAACCTGGAAGGCAAGACGATCATCACCTCGGCCGTGCACGACGACCAGCTGGCCTTCTACAAGCAGTGCAAGGTCAACCTGGTGATCGACGTGACGCCCAACCTGTTCGGCAAGGTGGTGGGCGTGGCCACGCTGGAGGCGATGATCCTGGCGCACCTGGGCCGCCATGCCAGCGAGCTGGCCGACGACGAGTTCGAGGAGATCATCACCGAGCTGGACATCACACCCAGGCTGCTGCACCCCACCGGCAAGTTCCGCAACATCCGGCGCTTCGCCTTCGTGGTGCACCCGTTGAGCCAGGAGTTCATCAAGAAGGGCTTCCCGATCCCCAAGGCCACGCCGAAGGTGGTGATGGACAAGGTGGAGCAGCTGGCCGCCTACATCCCGCCGCAGGTGTACTGCAAGATGGAGAACATCGTCTCGCCCACCGGGGCCGAGGCCGAGGGCTGGCTGATCTTCGTCGGCGGCACGCCGAAGGAGATGCTGTCGCACAGCCCCGAGTTCACCTACCGCCGCCTGCTGGCCGCCGCCGAGATGGCGGAGAAGATGGGCGCGCAGATCATGGGCCTGGGCGCCTTCACCAAGGTGGTGGGCGACGCCGGCGTCACCGTGGCGCGGCGTGCCACCATCCCGATCACCACCGGCAACAGCTATTCGGCCTCGGGCGCGCTGTGGGCCGCGGCCGACGCGATGAAGCGCATGGGCCTGGTGCCGCTGCCGGCCAAGGGCAAGCGCATCGCCGCCAAGACCATGGTCATCGGCGCGTCGGGCTCGATCGGCTCGGTGTCGGCGCGGCTGCTGGCGATGGCCTTCGACGAGGTGGTGATCGCCGGCCGCGACCTGAAGAAGCTGGAGCAGCTGAAGGCCTCGATCCTGGAGGACACGCCCGACGCCAACGTGGTGTGCTCGATCGACTACGACCCGCTGCTGGCCGACATGGACATGATCGTCACCAGCACCTCGGGCGCGGGCAAGAAGATCCTGGACATCACCAAGGTCAAGCCCGGCTGCGTGATCACCGACGTGGCGCGGCCGCTGGACCTGCCGCCCGAAGAGGTGGCCAAGCGGCCGGACGTGCTGGTCATCGAATCCGGCGAGATCGAGCTGCCCACGCAAGTGAAGGGCATGAAGAGCATCGGCCTGCCGAAGAACGTGATCTACGCCTGCCTGGCCGAGACCATCGTGCTGGCGCTGGAGGGCCGCTTCGAGGTCTTCACCATCGGCCGCGACACCGAGTGGGAGAAGGTCAAGGAGATCTACAAGCTGGGCCTGAAGCACGGCATGAAGCTGTCGGCCATCTCCGGCGTGAAGGGCGTATACAGCGACGAAGACATTGCCAAGGTGGTGGCGCTGGCCAAGAAGGCGCGGCTCACGTGGAAGACTGGCGCGGCCGCTCCGGCCAAGAAGCGCGCCGCGCCGGCCAAGGCGGCCCCCGCCAAGGCCGCGCCGGCGAAGAAGGCCGCCGCAAGGAAGGTGCCTGCCAAGCGGCCCGTCGTGAAGAGGGCCGCCGCCAAGGCCGCGGCCAAGAAGGCCCCGGCGCGCAAGGCGTCGGCCCGCGCCGCGGCCTGATCGGGCCCAGGGCGGCGCGGCCGACCAGCCGCGTCGCTAATGCAGCGCCGACAGGAACTGCTGCAGCTCGGCCGTCTGCGGGGCGCTGAACAGCGCCTGCGGCGGGCCCATCTCGTGGATGCGGCCGGCGTGCATGAAGACCACACGGTCGGCCACCTTGCGCGCGAAGTTCATTTCGTGCGTGACCATCAGCAGGGTCATGCCTTCCTCGGCCAGCGACTCCACCACCTTCAGCACTTCGCCCACCAGCTCGGGGTCCAGCGCCGAGGTGATCTCGTCGCACAGCATCACGCTGGGCTGCATGGCCAGCGCGCGGGCAATGGCCACGCGCTGCTGCTGCCCGCCCGACAGCTGATCGGGCCAGGCCTCGAACTTCTCGCCCAGGCCCACGCGCTGCAGCAGCTTGCGCGCGCTGGCTTCCGCCTCGGCGCCGGCGGCCTTCTTCACCAGCGTGGGCGCCAGCATCACGTTCTTGCCCACCGTCAAGTGCGGAAACAGGTTGAAGCTCTGGAAGATCATGCCCACGTGCTGGCGCAGCGCGCGCATCGCCTTGGCGTCGCCCTGCTTCAGCGGCTGGCCGTCGACCTCCAGCGTGCCCTGCTGGAACACCTCCAGCCCGTTGACACAGCGCAGCAGCGTGCTCTTGCCCGAGCCGCTCTTGCCGATGATGGCGATCACCTCGCCGCGCTGCACTTCCAGGTCGATGCCCTTCAGCACCTCGTTGTCGCCGTAGCGCTTGCGCAAGCCCGCGATGCGCACGATCGGTGGGGCGTCAGCGGCCACGTTGGAAGCTCCTTTCCAGCCGTCGGCTGTAGGCAGAAATCGGGAAGCACAACGCAAAGTACAGCAGCGCCACGCAGGCATAGACGGTGAAGGGCCGGAAGGTGGCGTTGGTGATCATCGTGCCGGCCTTGGTCAGCTCGATGAAGCCGATCACGCTGGCCAGCGCGGTGCCCTTGATCACCTGCACCAGGAAGCCCACCGTTGGCGGCACCGCGATGCGCAGCGCCTGCGGGCCGATGACGTGGCGCATCTTCTCGCCGAAGCTCAAGGCCAGGCTGTCGGCCGCTTCCCACTGGCCCTTGGGAATGGCGTTGACGCAGCCGCGCCAGATCTCGGTCAGGAAGGCGCTGGTGTACAGCGTCAGCGCCACGCCGGCCGCCACCCAGGCCGAGACGTTGATGCCGAACAGCGCCAGCCCGAAGTAGGCCAGGAACAGCTGCATCAGCAGTGGCGTGCCCTGAAAGACCTGCACGTAGCCAGCCACGAAAGCCTGCGCGCCGGGCCAGCGCGCCAGCCGGGCCAGAAGCAGCCCCAGCCCCACCAGCCCGCCGCCGACGAAGGCGATCAGCGACAGCACCACCGTCCAGCGCGCGGCCAGCAGCAGGTTGCGGAAGATGTCCCAGAGCGTGAAGTCGACCATCGCAGCTTTAGCGCGTGGCCACGCGGCCGAAGATGAAGCGCGGGCCCGCCCAGTTCAGCAGCTGGCGGATGAAGATGGCCAGGCCCAGGTAGAGGGCGGTGGCGATCAGGTAGGCCTCGAAGCTGCGGAAGTTGCGGCTGGCGATCAGGTTGGCGGCATAGCTGAGCTCCTGCGCGGCGATCTGTCCGCACACCGCCGAGCCGAGCATGACGATGACGATCTGGCTCACCATGGCCGGCCACACCCGGCCCAATGCCGGCGGCAGCACCACGCGGGTGAAGACCTGCCATTCGTTCAATGCCAGGCTGCGCGCGGCTTCCAGCTGGCCACGCGGCGTGTTCTCGATGCCGGCGCGCACGATCTCGGCCGCATAGGCGCCCAGGTTCACCACCATCGCGATCACCGACGCCAGCTCGGGTGTCAGCTTCACGCCCAGGCTGGGCAGGCCGAAGAAGATGAAGAACAGCTGCACGATGAAGGGCGTGTTGCGGATCAGTTCCACGTACACGCCCACGGCCCGCGCCAGCCAGGCCGGCCCCCAGGCCCGCGCCCAGCCGCAGGCCACGCCTACGATGCCGCCGAGCACGGCCGACACCGCCGTCAGCCCCAGCGTGAAGGCGGCGCCGCGCAGCAGCGCCGGCCACTGCGCCAGCACCGCACCGAAGTCCAGTGCGACCATCGCTGCGGATCAGCAGCGTTTCAGTTGGGCAGATCGCCAGCCGGGCGGCCCAGCCACTTGGTGGCCATCTTGTCCAGGTCGCCCGAGGCCTTGGCCTGGGCGATGATCTCGTTCACCTTCAGGCGCAGCTTGTCCTCGCCCCTGGCCACGCCGATGAAGTTGGGCGAATCCTTCAGCACGAACTTGTATTCGGCGCCCAACTGCGGGTTGCGCGCCATCATGTTGCCGGCCACCGACGCGCCGGTGGCGATGACCTGCACCTGCCCCGAGACAAAGGCCGAGACGGTGGCGTTGTTGTCCTCGAAGCGCTTGATGTCGGCGCTGGGCGGGGCGATCTTCGTCAGCTCCATGTCCTCGATGGCGCCACGCGTCACGCCCACTGTCTTGCCGGCCAGGTCGGCCGCGCTCTTGATCGGCAAGCCCTTCGACGCGAACACCGCCTGGAAGAAGGGCGAGTACGCGGCCGTGAAGTCGATGACCTTCTCGCGGTCCGGGTTCTTGCCCAGCGTGCTGATCACCAGATCGGCCTTCTTGGTCTGCAGGTAGGGGATGCGGTTGGCGCTGGTCACCGGCACCAGCTCCACCTTCACGCCCAGCTTGGCGCCGATGTAGTTGGCCATGTCGATGTCCAGGCCCTGCGGCTTCAGGTCGGTGCCCACGTAGCCGTAGGGCGGGAAGTCGGTGGGGATGGCGATGTTGATGACCTTCTTGGCCATGATCTCGTCCAGCGCGGCCTGGGCCTGGGCCAGCAGCGGCGCGAAGGACAGGGCCAGTGCGGCGGCCCACAGCAACGGACGGCGGTGCATATAGCTTCTCCCGTGGTGCCGGCGGGGCAGCGCCCTCCGGCGTGGTGCAAGGGCCGGCCCGGGGCGCACCTCGACAGTGCAACCCGGGCCGGGCATGTCGCGGGAACAGCAGGAGTCATGCCACCCCCGGGTGGTGACATCGCTACCTCGGCTTGCTTGCGTGGGCTGGCATGGGGCATGATCTCCAAACTACAACGGAGGAGTCACCCCATGCAGCTCAGACTCGCGGCCATCGGCTTGGTGCTTTCTTTTTCCCTGCACGCTGGCCATGCCCTGGCCGCCGTGCCCAGCAAGCTCGTCGTGTTCGGCGACAGCAACGTCGATACGGGCAACCTGTTCGGAGTCTTTGGCGTGCCCGGCGGGCGTAGTTCCAACGGCAAGCTGGTCACCGAGTACGTGGCAGAGGCGTTCGGCGTCCCGCTGCAGAACTTCGCCTGGGGCGGTGCCACCAGCGGTGCAACCAACGTGGTCGGCGGCGGTGTGGCCAACACCGGCTTGCTGTCGCAGTTGAATACCTTCCAGAGTGGCCTGGGCGGCAGCCCGGCCGACGCGGGCGCGTTGTACATCGTGTGGGCGGGGTCGAACGACCTGGTGGGTGCGAACTTCACCAACGCTGCCGATGTGCAGGCGCGCATCGATGGCGCGATCACCAATCTGAACACCGCGCTTTCCCAACTCGACACGCTGGGCGCAAAGAAGGTGCTGGTGGCTACACGCACACCCAGGCCTGACCTGCTGGGCGACAACGACAAGGCTGGGCAGAAGCTTAACGATGCCATCCGCGGCCTGGTGCCGACTGCGGACGCCGCACTGGCCGCGCACATCGAGTTGTTCGACGCCTACGCGCTGATTGCCGACATGGTGAACAACCCGGCCGGCTATGGCTTCACGCAGAACCTGGCGCTGTGCAACAGCTTCGTCGCCTGTCGTGGCAGCCTGGACGTGGCCCGTGGCTGGATCAATTGGGACGACGCGCACAAGACCACGCGGGTACACGAACTGATGGGTCAGGCAATGGTCGCCCAGGTCGTGCCGGAACCCGCCAGCGTGTTGATGATGGGGCTCGGTGTCCTGGCCTTGATGGCTGTCGCCTCGCGGCGGCGCGTCGCCCGCCCCGCGCAAGGCACCTGAGGGTACGCGCCCGTTCGCGGGCATGCACTATGCCCCGCGCAGGCCTCAATGCACGGTGGCCGGCTCCGGCAGCGCCACCGCCGGCAGGCCACCCAGGAACAGGTCGGCCACCAGCGGCGCCAGCGCCTCATGGCTCAGGCTGCCGCCGGGCTTCATCCAGGTGAACATCCAGTTGATCATGCCGAACAGCAGCATGGTCATCGGCTTGGCCAGCGCGGCCTCCCGCAGCGCCGGCCGCAGTGCGCCCACGGCGTCGGCAAAGCCGGCGACCACGCGGCGCTCGACATTGAGGATGCGCTCGCGGTCCTGGGCAGGCAGGAACTTCACGTCCTCGGTCAGCACGCGGTGCGCATGCTGCGCGTCGGCGTATTCGACGACGATGCGGCGAATCAGCTCGCGCAGCCGCGCCTCCGGCGCCAGGCGCAGCGCGGCCACCTCGTCCAGCAGCGCCGCCAGCCGGGTGACGTGGCCCTCGGCGATCTGCACCAGCAGCGCATCCTTGTCGCGGTAGTAGTGGTACAGCGTGGCCTTGGACAGGCCGCAGGCCTCGGCCAGCTGGTTCATCGACGTGGCGTGGTAGCCCTGGCGGGCGAACAGCGCCGCCGCGCGCGCCAGGATGGCGTCGCGCTGCTCGTCGTAGCTGGCCGCCCTGCCGCGTGCCATGGGCCTATCGCTCGTCGAAGGACAAGACCACCCGCTCGGTCAGCGGGTGGGCCTGGCAGCACAGCACGAAGCCGCTCTCGACCTCGGCCTTCTCCAGCGCAAAGTTGCGCTCCATGCGCACCTTGCCTTCCACCAGCTTGGCGCGGCAGGTGCCGCAGACGCCGCTGGTGCAGGAGAACGGCACCTCCATGCCCGCCGCCGAGGCCGCGTCCAGGATGCTCGGCTGGTCCTTGTGGAAATCGATCTCACGGCGGAAGCCGTCGCGAATGATCACCACCTTCGCGGCTTCGGCATCACCCGGCTGCGCCTGGTGCACCACCGCGCCGCCGGCCTGCGGCGCCAGGCCGAAGCGCTCGATGTGGATGCGGCCCTCGGGCACGCTGCCGGCCAGCAGCGCAGCCTCGACCTCGTCGTTCATCTGGAAGGGGCCGCAGACATAGGCCTCGTCGATCCCCGCGGCCGGCAGTACGCTGGTCAGGAAGTCGGCGATCTTGTCGCGGTTGACCAGGCCCATGTTCAGCGGCGCGTCGGCCGGCTCGTCGCTGAACACGTGGTGCAGCACCAGCCGCGTCATGTAGCGGTTCTTCAGGTCCTCGAGCTCTTCCTTGAACATCGTGGACTGCAGCCGCCGGTTGCCGTAGATCAGCGTGAAGCGGCTCAAGGGCTCGCGCGCCAGCACCGTCTTCATGATCGACAGGATCGGCGTGATGCCGCTGCCGCCGGCCACGCCCAGGTGGTGGCGCTTCAGCGCCGCATCCAGCGGCACGAAGAAGCGGCCCTGCGGCGCCATCACGCTGATGGTGTCGCCGGGCTGCAGCCGCTCGTTGATCCAGGCCGAGAACAAGCCCACGTTGCGCACGCCGACGCGCAACTCGCCGTCGTCGACGCCGGCGCAGATGGAGTACGAGCGGCGCAGGTCCTGGCCGTCGATGGTCTTGCGCAGCGTCAGGTACTGGCCCTGCGTGAAGCCGAACACCTGGCGCAGATCGGGCGGCACCTCGAAGGTGACGATCGAAGCCTCGGCCGTGTCGGGCTCGATCCTGCGCACGCGCAGGTCATGGAACAGAGGCATGCTCATAGCGGCTTGAAGTGTTCGAAGGGTTCGCGGCAGGCCAGGCAGCGCCACAGCGCCTTGCAGGCAGTGGAGCCGAAGGCCGACAGCCGCTCGGTGTGCGCGCTGCCGCAGCGCGGGCAGGCCACCGGCGCCAGCCGCCGGCCAACGATGCGGATCGGCACCGCGCCGTCCGCGTCTGCCGGCCCGGGCGGGGCGATGCCGTACTCGCGCAGCTTGCGCCGGCCGTCGTCGCTGATCCAGTCGGTGGTCCAGGCGGGTGCGCGTTGCATCGTCACCTGCGCCGGGCCCAGGCCGGCGGCATCGATGGCCTCGACCACGCTGCGCTCGATCACCTCGGTGGCCGGGCAGCCGCTGTAGGTGGGCGTCAACACCACCTCCAGCGCGGCGCCGTGCTCGCGTACGTCGCGCACGATGCCCAGCTCGCACAGCGAGATGGCCGGCACTTCGGGGTCGGGCACGGCGCCCAGCACCGCCCAGGCCTGCTGCACACGCGTGGCGTCGGCGACGGCATTCACCACGCGCCCCCAGGGAAGGCGCGCTGCAGGTGCTGCATCTCGGCCAGGATGTAGCCCATGTGCTCGCTGTGCACGCCCTGCCGCCCGGTGCTGCGGAAGCGGCCTTCGGCCGGCAGCGGCAGGTTCACCTCGCCGAAGACGGCACTGATCTCAGCCAGCCAGGGCTCGCGCAGCTGCGCCACCGACGGGCCCAGGCCGCTGGCCACGGCGGCGGCGTCCACCGCATCGGCCTCGAAGAGCTCGGCCGCGTAGGGCCACAGCTGCGCCAGCGCGGCCTCGACGCGGCGCCGCGATTCGGCGGTGCCGTCACCCAGCCGCACCAGCCAGTCGGCGGCATGCTGCTGGTGGTAGCGCGCTTCCTTCAGCGCCTTGGCGGCGATGGCAGCCAGCTCGCTGTCCTGCGATTCGCGCAGCCGCTCCCAGCTCAGCTTGAGCCACGTGGCGAGCATCAGGTTGCGCAGCACGGTGAAGGCGAAGTCGCCGCGCGGCAGCTCGGCCATCGTGGCGTTGAGGTAGTCGCGCTCCTCGCGCAGGAAGGCGAGCTGGTCCTCGTCGTAGTCCTGCGGGCACTGGTCGCCGGCCAGCGTGAGCACGCCGCGCGCCTGGCCAATCAGGTCCAGCGCCATGTTGCTGAGCGCGATGTCCTCTTCGATGATCGGCCCGTGGCCGCACCATTCGCCCAGGCGCTGCGCCAGGATCAGGCAGGTGTCGCCGATGCGCAGCAGGTAGCGCAGCTTCGGGTCGTCGGGCAGTTGGATCGAGGCTTGCATCGCGTCCTCACATGTGGTCGACGGCGTCGGGCAGCTTGTAGAAGGTGGGGTGGCGGTACACCTTGTCCTCCATCGGGTCGAAGAACATGTCCTTGTCACCCGGGTCGCTGGCGATGATCTGGTCGCTGCGCACCACCCAGATGCTGCTGCCTTCCTGGCGGCGGGTGTAGACCTCGCGTGCCATCTGCAGCGCCATCTTCGGGTCGGCGGCATGCAGGCTGCCGCAGTGCTTGTGGTCCAGGCCGGCCTTCGTCCTGACAAACACCTCCCACAGCGGCCATTCCGTCTTCGTGGCTTGATCGTTGCTCATGCTGCTTCCTTCATCGATTGCTTGCGGGCATGGGCCAGCGCGGCCTCGCGCACCCATTCGCCCTCTTCCCAGGCCTTCACACGTTCGGCCAAGCGCTCGCGGTTGCAGGGGCCGTCGCCGCCCACCACGCGCCAGAACTCGTCCCAGTCAATGGGCCCGAAGTCGTAGTGGCCGCGTTCTTCGTTCCACTTGAGATGCGGGTCGGGCAATGTCACGCCCAGCACACCGGCCTGCTGCGCGGTGGCGTCGATGAACTTCTGCCGCAGGTCGTCGTTGCTGATGCGCTTGATGCCCCAGCGCATGCTCTGCGCGCTGTGCACACTCTCGCCGTCGGGCGGACCGAACATCATCAGGCTGGGCCACCACCAGCGGTTCACCGCGTCCTGCACCATCGCGCGCTGCGCGTCGGTGCCGTCGCGCATCATCACCAGCAGCGCGTCGTAGCCCTGGCGCTGGTGGAAGCTTTCCTCGCGGCAGATGCGGATCATCGCCCGCGCATAGGGCGCATAGCTGCAGCGGCACAGCGGCACCTGGTTCATGATGGCCGCGCCGTCCACCAGCCAGCCGATCACGCCCACGTCGGCCCAGCTCAGCGTGGGGTAGTTGAAGATGCTGCTGTACTTGGCACGGCCCGCGTGCAGCGCGTCGATCATCTGGTCGCGGCTGGTGCCCAGCGTCTCGGCCGCGGCATACAGGTACAGGCCGTGGCCGCCTTCGTCCTGGATCTTGGCCAGCAGGATCGCCTTGCGCTTCAGCGTCGGCGCGCGCGTGACCCAGTTGCCCTCGGGCAGCATGCCGACGATCTCGGAATGCGCGTGCTGGCTGATCTGCCGCACCAGCGTCTTGCGGTAGTGCTCGGGCATCCAGTCCTTGGCCTCGATGAAGCCACCGTCGTCGATGCGCGCGTCGAAGCGGCGCATCAGCTCCTGCTCTTCCAGCGTGGTGACGGCCTTGGCCTTCTCCGCGCCCTGCGTGTCCATCATCTGCGTGTACATGCGCTTCTCCCGGGTTTACTTGGGCCGCTTGTCGATGACGCGGCGCGCCTTGCCGACCAGCGTGCGTTCGATCGAATCCGGCGCGCCCACGCTGACCGTGGTGCTGACGCCGATCAGCGTCTTGATGCGGTGCTGCAGCTCGTGGGCGATGCCGTCGCGCTGCGCCGACGCATGGTGCGGCAGCAGTTCCACCAGCACCTGCAGCTCGTCCAGCGCGCCCGAACGCGTGACGACCATCTGGTACTGCCCCGACAACGCGCCGTGCTGCAGCACCAGCTCCTCGATCTGCGTCGGGAAGACGTTGACGCCGCGGATGATCAGCATGTCGTCGCTGCGGCCGACGATCTTGCCCATGCGCCGCATGCTGCGCGCGGTGGGCGGCAGCAGCCGCGTCAGGTCGCGCGTGCGGTAGCGGATGACCGGCAGCGCCTCCTTGGTCAGCGTGGTGAAGACCAACTCGCCTTCTTCGCCGTCGGGCAGCACCTCGCCAGTCTCCGGGTCGATGATCTCGGGGTAGAAATGGTCCTCCCAGATCACCGGGCCGTCCTTGGCCTCGATGCATTCGTTGGCCACGCCCGGGCCCATCACTTCGCTGAGGCCGTAGATGTCCACCGCGTCGAGCCCGGCGCGCACCTCGATGTCGTGGCGCATCGCCTCGGTCCAGGGCTCGGCGCCGAAGATGCCCACCTTGAGGGACGACGCGCGCGGGTCCAGGCCCTGGCGCTGCATCTCCTCCACGATCACCTGCATGTAGCTGGGCGTGACCATGATGATGTCGGGCCGGAAGTCGGTGATCAGCTGCACCTGCTTCTCGGTCTGGCCGCCGCTCATCGGGATCACCGTGCAGCCCAAGCGCTCGCCGCCGTAGTGCGCGCCCAGGCCCCCGGTGAACAGGCCGTAGCCATAGGCCACGTGCAGGATGTCGCCCGGCCGGCCGCCGCTGGCGCGGATGCTGCGCGCCACCAGGTCGGCCCAGTTGTCGATGTCGTTGCGGGTGTAGCCCACCACGGTGGGCTTGCCGGTGGTGCCGCTGCTGGCGTGCACGCGCACCACCTGCTCGCGCGGCACCGCAAACATGCCGAAGGGATAGTTCTCGCGCAGGTCGTGCTTGCTGGTGAAGGGGAACTTCGCCAGGTCGGCCAGCGACTGGCAGTCCGACGGGCGCACGCCCTTGGCATCGAAGGCCTTGCGGTAGTGCGGCACGTTGGCATAGGCGTGCTGCAGGCTCCACTGCAGGCGCTTCAGCTGCAGCGCGGCGATCTCGTCGCGGCTGGCGGTCTCGATCGGCTCCAGGTCGCCAGGGGCGGGTTGCTTGACGGGCATGGGGACGGGTCTCCTGTGGCGAATCAGTCGCTCACCGCGGGCTTGCCGCGGGCGGTGTACGAGCGGCCGCGGAAGATGGCGATGCGCTCGCCGCGCTGGTTGCGCACCTCGCAGTCGTACACCCCGGTGCGGCCGGCCTTCGACACCTCGGTGCAGGTGGCGGTGAGCACATCGCCCAGCCGCCCCGGCGCCAGCAGGTCCACCGTGAAGCCCGAGGCCACCGTCAGCTCGTTGTAGGCGTTGCAGGCAAAGGCGAAGGCCGAATCGGCCAGCGTGGTGATCAGCCCGCCATGGCAGATGTCGTGGCCGTTGAGCATCTCGTCGCGGATGGTCATCGTCAGCACCGCGCGGCCGGGCGCGATCTCGGCCACCGCCATGCCCAACCAGCGCGTGGCGCGGTCATTGGCCAGCATGCGGTCGCGCACGTGTTCGGCGGTCTGCTGCGGCGTGCGTTCGCTCATCGTGTCTCCTGCAGGGCGGGGTTCGGCCGGTGGCTTGTGGTATTTTCTACCGACCGGTCGGTGAATCTTAAGCGCCCGAGGCGGTTGACGCAACGCAAAGGCTTTGGTGGAAACCCTAGGGCGACGGTCACGCCCGGTCACGCCACGCGGCTTGAATCGGCTGCATCCATGCCCACCTGCCAGCGATGCCTGCCGAAGCCGCCTCCAGCGCCTGGCCGCTGGCGCTGCTGGCCGGCGCGCTGGTGGCCGGCGGCCTGGGCCTGCTGGCCGCGCCGTGGTGGGCCGCGCGGCGCCGGTCGCGGCTGGCGCGCGGGCCCTTCCCGCGCCGCTGGCAACGCATCCTGCAACGCCGCGTGCCGCTGCTTCAGCAGCTGCCGGCGCCGTTGCAGCAGCGGCTGCGCGGGCTGGTGCAGGTGTTCATTGCCGACAAGCCGTTCATCGGCTGCGACGGCCAGGCCATCGACGACGAGGTGCGCGTGACCATCGCCGCCCAGGCCTGCCTGCTGCTGCTGGGCCAGCAGGGCGATGCCTGCTACCCGCAGCTGCGCCAGGTGCTGGTGTACCCGGCGGCCTTCATCGCGCGGCGGCGCCAGGTGCTGCCCGGCGGCGTGGTCAGCGAAGAGCCGCAGGCGCTGGCCGGCGAAAGCTGGCAGCAGGGCCAGGTGATCCTGGCCTGGAGCGAGGTGCTGGCAGGCGCGGCCGACCCCACCGACGGCCGCAACGTGGTGCTGCACGAATTTGCCCACCAGATCGATCAGGACGGCGGCGAGGCCGACGGCCTGCCCTGGCGCGCCGACGGCAGCCAGCGGCAGCGCTTTGCCGAGGTGATGGAGGCGGCCTATGCCCGGCACCAGCAGCAGCCCTCGGCGCTGCTGGACGCCTATGGCGCCACCGCGCCGGCGGAGTTCCTGGCGGTGGCCACCGAGGTGTTCTTCGAGCAGCCGCAGGCCCTGGCCGACGAGGCGCCGGCGGTGTATGAGCAGCTGGCCGCGCTGTACCGGCTGGACCCGGCGCGCTGGCCTGCGGGCTGAACGCCCCTTGCGCCCGCCGCGCCGCGACAATGCGGCGCCATGCCTGCACACGACATCGTCCTGCTGACCGCCACCGTGGTGCCGCCGCCGGATGTGCGCAACCTGGCGCGGCGCGACCCGAAGCTGCGCCTGCAGGACTATCTGCAGGCCTTCGACTTCTACCTGGCACTGCTGCGTGCCGGCAGCCTGCAGGGGCTGGTGCTGTGCGAGAACTCGGGCTACGACCTGGCCCCCTTTGTGGCGCGCGCCCGCGCGGCCGGCCTGGCCCGCCAGGTGGAGCTGATCGGCCACCACGGCCTGGACCACCCGGCGATATGGGGCCGCGGCTATGGCGAGTTCAAGCTGGTGGACCACGCCATGCGCCAATCGGCGCTGATCCAGGCCCAGGGCCCGGCGGCGCGCGTGTGGAAGGTGACCGGCCGCTACCGCGTGCCCAACCTGGCCCGGCTGATCGCCACCCAGCCCACACAGGCCGACCTGTACTGCCACTGCCGCAACTGGCCGCTGCGCTGGACCGACCTGTACCTGCTGCGCTGGAACCAACGCGCCTACCGCACGCTGATTGAAGGTGCCTACCGCCGGCTGCAGCAGGACGACACACCCACCAGCGCCGAGCAGCACTTCCGCATGCTGATCGACGGCCCGCAGGCCGCCGGGCTGCACATCGTGCGGCGCTTCCGCCAGGTGCCGCGCATCGAGGGCGTGCGCGGCTTCGACAACCGCGTCTACCAGGCCATGCGCAGCAAGTGGCTGGCGCGCGAATTCACGCATCGCGTGGCGCCCTGGCTGTGGATCTGAGGCGCGGCGCTCGCCGCGCCGGGCTCAGGGCTTGACGGCCGGCGCCGGCACCGGCTGCACCCGCGGCGCACCCTTGTCCACCACCAGGCTGTTCAGCAGCCGCGCCGGCGCCTCGCCCACGTTGCGGAAGCCGTGCGGCGTGCCGCGCGGGTTGGCGTAGGTTTCGCCCGCGGCCACCCGGCGCGGCGGCTGGCCATCGACCAGCAGCTCCACCGTGCCTTCGAGCACCGAGCCCACGCAATCGCCCGGGTGGGTGTGCAACGGCACCGCGCCGGTGGGCTGGATGGCCACCGACATCAGCACGATTTCCTTCTTGTCGTCACCGGTCACGGGGCTGGCGATCAGCGCCTTGGACACGAACAGCGGCGTGGCCGGTGCCGACGCCTGCTGCGCCAGGGCCGCCGAAGCGGCCAGCAGGCCAATCGACAGCATGGGAACGAGACGGATGCGGTGGGCGCACACGGTGGGCTCCTGCGAGTGGCTGAGAGCCCGAGTGTGGCTGCGCGGCAGGCTGGTCGTGTTGATCAGCGTCACCCGCTGTGCAGCAGCGCCAGCGTACGCGCATCCGGCTCGCCGCCAAAGAACTGCTGCAGCGCCTGGGCGAACAGCGGCTCCTGCGGCGCCGCGTGCATGAACAGGGTCAGGCATGAGCGGAACTTCATCGCATCGATGTCGCCCAGGATCTGCGCCGCGGACACGCCCCGATGCGCCGTGATGGCCGCCACGCATTCACGCAGCCGGGCGCCCAGCACCGGGTGCAGCGCATAGTCGCGCGCCTCCTGCAGGCCGGCCAGCCCGTATTGCTGCGCCATGGCGCTGAGGCCCAGGCCGCGCAGCTGCGGCAGCACGTACCAGACCCAGTGGCTTTGCTTGCGGCCGCGCCGCAACTCGGCCAGCGCCAGCGCATAGTCGGCGGCCTGTGCGGCGAGGAAGCGGTCGAGGGCCTGGGGTGCCGTGTGCATGGGCGTGTCGCCGGGGCCTCCGCGGTTCAGCGGGTGGCCGCCGCCTTGCGCAAGCAAAGCACGGCCAGCATCGCAAAGACGAGCTCGGTGGCGAGCACGCCAAAGTACCGGCCCACCGGCGCCCCATCCACGACCATGCTGAAGAGGCGCCCGAACGCGAAACCGAAGAAGAGCACCGCCACCGCCATCAGCGACAGCCGGCTGTGCTCTGGCTTGAAGGCGCCCAGCAGGAAGAGCGCCGCGATACCCAGGAAGCCGCCACCGTAGGCGGCGCGGATGACGTGCAAGTGATTGACCGAAGTCAGGTCGATCTTGGGCTCGTTCATCATCATCTGCGGCGCCAGCAAATGCAGCGCGCCCACCACCAACATGATCAGGCCGGCACCGAGAAGGGTGAGTTTCGTCATTCGCAATCCTTGAGGCAGAGGGGTCAGGCATCAGCGGCGAGCAGCGTGTACTGACTCCGCGTGAGCAAGCGTCTGAAGTCACGATCGAAGGTGACCAGGTGCTCGCCGAGTTGCGCCACTGCCGACGACAGCCATGCATCGGGCAAGTCATTGCCGCGCAAGCGCTTGTCGAGGCAGAGCTGCCGAAGCTTCGACCACTCAAGCCCGAGGTGTGCCAGCTGCACGCCAGGCGCAGCCAGAAGCGCATCGAGGAATGCGACCGCGTCTTCGACCGGCGTAGGGACCTGGAAGATCTTGGGGCTGGTCACCAGCCGCAGAAAGCTGGCGAGCACCATGGGCATCAGCGTGAAGGCCGCGCCTGTGCCGGAGGTACCCACTGACGCTTCGAGCCATTCGCGCGCCACCGCATGATGCGGGTGATCGGTGCGCGATGCCGCCACCAGGACATTGACGTCAGGCGTCATCGTCCAGGGCCTTGAGCAGCGCCTTGTTGCTCAGTGGATTGACGCCCGCCACCAGACCGCCGCGGCCCTTGAAGACAGGCAGGCGCACCCGCCCGGCCTTGGCGGCACCCGACTGGGCGCGCAGACGCATTTGGAGACCCTCCTCGATCAGCCGCGTCAGCGTCGTTCGCTGTTGGGCCGCCAGCGCCTTGGCGTCCGCCAGGAGCTGGTCGTTGATGTCGAGGGTGGTCTTCATTTCCGAATCATACAGATTTCTGTATCAGCGATGCGATCAGCCGTCGGGCTCCTCGCGACCTCCGGCACTGGGGGTCGGGAGTCAGTCGCGCGGCACGGTGAAGCCGAGGAAGCCAAACGCGCCATGAAGACGGATAACCCAAAAACTGGAGTGCGCGTCATCGTCTGTCGTGGCGTACCAGACATCGAGAGCCTGCCCGAACGCTCTATGTTTCCCGCATTTTCCAAGGAGCATGAGAACTTCCTGCACCTCTGGGTTCTTCAACGCACTCATGTCGCGTTGGAGGTCCAACAAAACGACTTGTAGGTCGTAGGCCTGCGGCAGCGGGTGTCCAAGGAACTTGCCATACAGCCCTCGGACGATGCGCTCTGCGGTTCGCTTTACGCGGGCTGTGTCGATCTTCAGTGCTGTAGCGTGACCGAGGTAAACGCCACTTGGCGAGTGTATGGGTACCCTTACGGTTGAGGCGCGAATCGCCTTGCGGAAGGCTGTCGCCGCCGGGTCTCGTAAGGTCTTACGCGTTTGGTCACGCAGGAACTGACTATCAGAGCCGATGGGAAGATCATCGCGAACGGATAGCGTTACCCGAAAGTACTCGTCATCAAGTTTGTACGAGTCGTGGCAGGTGCAGCAGGCGTAGACGGTGACCAAGTTGACTCGCGTCTCGGCGGGAAAGAGGCACTTTGGCGGCACGTGGTCGCGCGTGACTTCGCGTCGATTACCGCAATAGACACAGACGCCGATGCGGGGCTTTCGGGGCATAGTGTTTGGCGCCAACAAGCGCTCAGCCGACCGCGGAGGCGTGACGGCGGAGGGCAGCTGGCCCAGAATGGCCGGGGGTCAAGCGAGGCTGCAGCGCCATGCTAGCCATCACCTCGAGATCGACGTGCAGCAATAAGCTCTTCGATTGATGCTGCGGGTGTTGACGCATGAAGCATTGAGTGGCAGTTCGGACAGACTGGCCTAAGGTCCTTGATCGGATCGAGCTGATACTCGTCTCCTATCTCACTCAGAGGCTTCAGATGGTGTACGTGAATGAAGCCCTCGCCCCGAGATCCGAACTCCCTCTCGAAGTTGAAACCGCATACAACGCAGTCGAGACCCCAATGGGCAATGCAACTGGCTCTTGCGGTGGTGCTTCGCTCGTAGCGGTTCACCACCACAGATAGTCTTGCACCCTCGGGAACCAGCGAATTACTTGGAAGCTCGTTGGGGTCGTACTGAACGTGTGCAACGCGATTGCCGAGTACGCGCTTCTTGGCCGCTTCAGACTTTGCAACAAGGACCCGTTCAGAGGCTTCGACGACGAACCAACCCCGCTTCTCGCACTGCACGCGGAGTTCTTCAACTTCGACGCGCTGATTCCGAAGATTGCTGAGTGAGCGAAAGCTCAGGTCAGTCTTCGCACTTTCCAAAATGGCGCATGATGGTGCCGATGCTCAATATGGTCCCCTGTGATGGCTGGTCTGTTTTCGCCCGCAGGATTGCAGCACACGCAGTCGCGACAGCGCAATCTGCGCCATCGTGACCGCTTTGGGGTCGATTCTCATGGTCTAACCGGATAGGGGCACCCGCTGGTCAAGCATGAGCACGGGAGGCTAGCGCCTCCGTTCTTGTTGCAAACGCTGCGCCCCTATCGACACTCCAACGCCAAGGTCCCCGCCGCCGTGTTCGAAATCGGAATGTGATAGTTCCGATGCACCTGCCGCACCTGCTCTCCCAGCGCCCCGCGCGTGGCCAGCCACATCAGCAGTTCCACGCCCTGCGTGCCGGTCAGCTCCACCAGGTCGGTGATCGAATACTTCGTCGCCCAGGTCGGGTCGCTCAGCAGGCTGTCCATGAACTTCAGGTCGAAGTCCTTGTTGATGAAGCCGGCGCGCTCGCCGTCCAGCTGGTGCGACAGCCCGCCCGTGCCGATGACCACCACGCGCTGGTCGGCGTCCCAGCTGCGGATGGCGCGGCCGATGGCTTCCCCCAGCTTGTAGACGCGCGCCGCCGACGGCAGCGGGAACTGCACGGTGTTGATGCACACCGGCACCACCTTCACCGGCCACGCCTCCGTGCCCGGCCACAGCAGCGCCATCGGCAGCGTGAAGGCATGGTCCACCAGCATCTCCTGGCAGGTGGTCAGGTCGAAGTCCTCGCCGATCAGCGATTCGATCAGGTGCCAGCTCAGGCCCTGCTCGCCCCGGAAGGGCGGCACCACCGGGATGCCCCAGCCTTCGTCGGCGTTGCGGTACTCGGGCGCGGCGCCCACCGCAAAGGTGGGCATTTTGTCGAGGAAGAAGTTCAGCCCGTGGTCGTTGTAGATCACCACCGCCACGTCGGGCTTGGCGGTGGCCAGCCAGTCGTGGATCGGTGGAAAGCCGTCGAAGAAGGGCTTGAAGTACGGGTCGGCCTGCAGGTTGCGGGCGATGGCGCGGCCGATGGCCGGCACGTGCGAGGTGGTGATGCCACCGATGATCGTTGCCATGGTCAGTGCCTCCCCGCGGCCACGAGCTTGGCCTTGAATTCGTCCTTCGTCATGCCGGTCTGCTGCGCGCCCAGGTCCTGCACGTCCAGGCCCAGGATGCCGGCGAACTTGGCCAGGTAGTACACGTTGCCGCCGGCGGCAATCAGCTGCAGCACGTTGCGCGCGGCAATGGCGGCGCGCTGCTCGGCGTTCAGGCCGTAGCGGCTGCAGTAGCCGTCCTCGTCGGCCACGAAGGCCTCGCGGTTGGCGGCCTCGTTGAAGCTGAAGCACATCTTGTTCAGCGCGTAGCCCTTGCGGGCCTGGGCGCCGTCGAACAGCGTGGTGCCCGGTATCTGTCGGCTTGCGGCCATGGTTTGTCTCCGGTCAAGCGTTTTGCGGTGCCGGCAGTGTGCGGCGCGCCCGGCGGCAGATAAACGGGCCGATACTGATGCCACCCATGAGCGAAATCGATCATTCGGACATCGACGGCCACTTGCTGCAGCTGCTGCTGGCGGTGCTGGACGAAGGCTCGGTCACGCGCGCGGCGGCGCGGCTGGGGGTCACGCAGTCGGCCGTCAGCCACCAGCTGGAGCGGCTGCGCGCCATCACCGGCGATGCGCTGTTCGTCAAGTCGGGCCGCGGCATCGTGCCCACTGCGCGGGCCCAGGCGCTGGCCGCGCCGGCGCGGCGGCTGCTGGACGACCTGCGCAGCTTTGCCCAGGGCGGCAGCTTCGACCCCGCGGCCTTCGAAGGCAGCGTCACCATCGCCGCCAACGACCTGCAGCGTGACCTGCTGCTGCCGCTGCTGCTGCACCATGCCCGCGTGCGCGCGCCGGGGCTGGCGCTGCGCATCGTGCCCTCGGGCGTGCCCAGCGCCGAGATGCTGCGCGACGGCAGCTGCCTGCTGGCCATCACCCCGCGCCCGCCCGATGCGGCCGACGTGCTGCAGCGCCGGCTGTTCGACGACCGTTACCTCGTCTACTACGACGCGCAGGCGCGCAAGGCGCCGGCTTCGCTGGACGACTACCTGGCCGCCGAGCACCTGGCCGTGCACCACGAAACCCGCGGCCGGCTGGACATCGACCGCTTCATCGACGAGCGCGGCCTGCGCCGCCGCGTGGCCGTCACCGTGGCCGGCTTCTCTGGCGTGGGGCCCTTCCTGCGCGGCACGCCCTTCCTGGCCACGCTGCCGGGGCTGCTGCGCGCCAGCCTGCTGCGCGGTGTGGCCACCGTGGCGCCGCCCTTCCCCACGCCGCCGATGCCGATGTGCATGGTCTGGCACCAGCGCCACCAGGCCGACCCGATGCACCGCTGGCTGCGCGACGAGCTGCTGGCCGTGGTGGCGCCGGCGCTGGCCGCGGCCGAGATCGCCCCGGCGCGATGAGCCCGCCACAATCGGGCGGCCCACCGCCACCCATTGCCTGCCCATGAACGACGCTGCCTGGCCCGACCTGCCGCTGCCCGCGGGCGTGCGCAGCCGCCGCGTCGCCGGCGTCAACGGGCTGGACCTGCATGTGCTGGAAGCCGGCGACCCGGCCGCTCCGCTGCTGCTGCTGCTGCACGGCTTCCCCGAGCTGGCCTTCAGCTGGCGCCACCAGCTGCCGGAGCTGGCCGAGGCCGGCTACCACGTGCTGGCACCCGACCAGCGCGGCTACGGCCGCACGACCGGCTGGCCGGTCGACTACGACGCCGACCTGCGTCCCTTCGGCATGCTGAACCTCGCGCGCGATGCGCTGGGCCTGCTGGCCGCCACCGGCCACCGCGAGGTGGCGGCGGTGATCGGCCATGACTTCGGCGCGCCGGTGGCGGCCTGGTGCGCGCTGCTGCGGCCCGATGTTTTCCGGCGCGTGGTGATGATGAGCGCGCCCTTTGCCGGCCCGCCGCCGCTGCCCGGCTGGGGCGGACCCGCGGCGCCGGCCGATTGGCAAGCCGCGCTGGCCACGCTGCCACGGCCACGCAAGCACTACCAGGCCTACTACGGCACGCGCGAAGCCAATGCCGACATGCGGCACTGCCCGCAGGGTGTACACGCCTTCCTGCGCGCCTACTACCACGTGAAGAGCGCCGACTGGCCCGGCAACGCGCCGCAGCCGCTGCCCGACTGGCGGGCCGTGACGCTGGCCCGCATGCCCACCTACTACGTGATGGATCGCGACCTGGACATGGCCGCGACGGTGGCGCCGCACCACCCCACGCCGGCGCAGCTGGCGGCCTGCCGCTGGCTGCCGGATGCGGACCTGGCCGTGTACGCCGCCGAGTACGCGCGCACCGGCTTCCAGGGCGGGCTGCAGTGGTACCGCTGCAGCAGCCACCCGCCCTGCGTGGCCGAGATGCAGCTGTTCGCGGGCCGCGGCATCGACGTGCCGGCCGCCTTCATCGCCGGCGCGGCCGACTGGGGCATGTTCCAGAAGCCCGGCGAGCTGCAGCGCATGCAGCAGCAGGTGTGCAGCCGCTTCGTCGGCCTGCAGGTGCTGCCGGGCGCCGGCCACTGGGTGCAGCAGGAGCAGCCGCAGGCCGTGACGCAGTGCCTGCTGCGGTTCCTGGCCGACACGCGCGCCTGATGCCGCCGCAGTTGCACGACGTGTTCAAGCTGGCGCCGGGCCCGGTGCCGGTGCTGATGTTCGTGCGCGTGGCGCTGGCGGTGGGTGTGCCGATGTTGGGCTTCACGCTGGCCGGGCAGCCGCTGGCGGCCGTGGCGGCAGGCGCCACGGCGATGTTCGTCACGCTGTGCGACGTGGGCACCACCACCCGCAGCCGCGCGGCGATGATGCTGCTGGGCACCGCCGCCATCCTGCTGGGCGGCGTGGCCGGCGACAAGTTCGGCGGCAGCACGGGCGTGGACGAGGCGCTGGTCATCGCCTCGGCCTTCGTGGCGGCCTGGGTCAGCAACTCGCAGCCGGGGCTGGCGGTAGTGGCGCGCTACGGCGCGGTGGCCACCGCGGCCGGCGTGGGCATGCAGATCACCAACCCGCTGGCGGCCGGCGCTGTCGTCGCCGGCGGGCTGTGGTCGCTGACGGTGGGGCTGCTGGTGGGCTGGCTGGCCGGGCTGCCGCCGTCGCAGGCCAACATGGACTGGCGCGCCGGCCTGCGCCGCGCGCTGGCCGGCGCCGACGCCGGGCCGCGCTTTGCCATCGTGGTGGCGCTGATGGCCGCGCTGGCGCTGTTTGCCGCCAACCACCTGGGCGTGACGCGCGCCTACTGGGCCACGCTGACGGTGATCCTGGTGATGCGCCGCGAAGGAATGGTCAGCCTGCAGATGACGCTGCGCTACCTGGCCGGCACGCTGCTGGGCGTGCCGGTGGCCTCGCTGCTGTGGCATGCGGCCGGCGGCACGCAGTGGCTGATCGCGCTGCTGGCCACGCTGGCCGCGGCCAGCAGCCGCCTGGGCATGGCACTGAACCCGACGCTGGGCTTCGCCTGCATGACCACCTTCATGGTGCTGGCGGTGGACCTGCTGCGCATCTTCACCGACGGGCCGGCCACGCTGGTGCTGAGCCGCATCTACGACGTGGCGCTCGGCGGCGTGCTGGCCGTGGTGGGCACGGTGCTGGCCGGGGCGTGGCACCGCAGCGCGGTGGCTCGGGACGGAAAAGCCTGATTCCTACAATGGCCCGTACGCTAGCGCCAAGGAGCCCGCAGTGATCGTCGAACGCATCTGGACCGGCAACGCCTACCGCAACTTCAACTACCTGGTGGCCTGCGGCGAAACCGGCGAGGCGCTGGCCATCGACCCGCTGGACCACGAGAAATGCCTGCAGCGCGCCAAGGTGCGCGGCTGGCAGATCACGCAGGTGCTGAACACCCACGAGCACGGCGACCACATCGGCGGCAATGCCGCGGTGATCGCTGCCACCGGCGCCAAGCTGCTGGCGCACCACAAGGCCGGCGGCAGGATTCCCGGCGTGGACCGCGGGCTGCAGGCCGGCGACGTGGTCAAGGTGGGCAAGAGCGTGGAACTCGAATGCCTGGACACGCCCGGCCACACGCTGTGCCATGTGTGCCTGCGCGCGCACGGCGACCAGACGGCCCTGTTCTCCGGCGACACGCTGTTCAATGCCGGCGCCGGCAACTGCCACAACGGCGGCGACGTGGGCCTGCTGTTCGCCACCTTTGCCGAGCAGCTGGCCCAGCTGCCCGACGACACGCGCATCTACCCGGGCCACGACTACATCGAGAACAACCTGGGCTTCACGCTCGACCGCGAACCGGGCAATGCCGCGGCCGAGGCGCTGCTGCCACAGGTGAAGGGCCACGCGCCCGAGACCTCGAAGGTCTGGACGCTGGGCGAGGAGAAAGGCTTCAACACCTTCTTCCGCCTGGGCAGCCCGGCGCTGATCGCGCGGCTGCGCGAGCGCTTCCCCGAGCTGCCCGAGCAGCCCGATGCGCAGACCGTGTTCACCAAGCTGCGCGAGCTGCGCAACAAGTGGTAGACCGTGCAGCGTGACGCGCAGCTGAAGCAGCGCATCGTCGAGCACCTGCAGGGCTTCGCGCTGCAGCGCGCCGAGCTCGCCGGCCACCGCGCCGCGGCGGTGGCGGTGGCCATTGCCGACGAAGGCCACGGCGCGGCACTGCAAGGCATCCGCGAGCCTTCGGGCTGGAGCACCGAAGCGGCGCTGCTGCTGACACGCCGCGCTGGCAGCCTGCGCGCCCATGCCGGGCAATGGGCACTGCCGGGCGGGCGCATCGACGAGGGCGAAACGCCCGAGCAGGCGGCACTGCGCGAGCTGCAGGAGGAAGTGGGCCTGGTGCTGGGCGAGGACAGCGTGATCGGCCGGCTGGACGATTTCGTCACCCGCTCGGGCTACGTCATCACGCCGGTGCTGCTGTGGGCCGGCGAGGCGCGCGCGCTGACGCCGAACCCGCGCGAGGTGGAGAGCATCCACCGCATTCCGGTGACCGAGTTCCTGCGCGGCGATGCGCCGATGCTGGAGCAGCGCGACGACAGCGAGCACCCGGTGCTGCGCATGCCGGTGGGCGACAGCTGGATCGCCGCGCCCACGGCCGCGGTGCTGTACCAGTTCCGCGAGCTGTGCATCTGGGGCCGGCCGACGCGCGTGGCGCATTTCGAGCAGCCGCATTTCGCCTGGAAGTAGCGCGGCGCGCTTACATCCGCTCACGTCGCTGACATTTGCCAGTGCACCCCGCGGGCAACGCGTCCGTTGAAGGGACGTGTTCCACGAAACCCGCTGCACATGAAGAAGCTCTGCCTGAGCCTGGCCCTGGCCGCCCGCACGCTGCCGGCGCTGGCCGGTACCGACGTGGGTGTGTCCATCGGCGTCAGCCAGCCCGGCTTCTACGGGCAGATCGACATCGGCCGCGTCAGCACGCCGCCGGTGCTGGTCTACCCCAGCCCGGTGATCATCACCCAGCCCCGCGTGGTGGCCCAGCCCGTCTACCTGCACGTGCCGCCCGGCCATGCAAAGGACTGGCGCAAGCACTGCAAGCACTACGACGCCTGCGGCCGGCCGGTCTACTTCGTCAAGGAGGACTGGTACCAGCGCTACTACGTGGCGGCGCCCTCGAAGGGCCATGGCAAAGGCCACGGCAAGGGGCACGGCAAGGGCCGCGACGACTGATCGCGCGCCGCTCAGCGGCCGCGCACCACGCCGCCGCGCGGCACGGCCGCGTCGGCCCAAGCCGGGCCGTCGAACCACGGGTCGCCCTGCAGCGCGGCGCGCAGCATCGGCAGCGCATCCAGGCCCCAGAACAGCCGGCCATCGAGCTCGAAGCTGGGCACGCCGAACACGCCGCGTTCGATCGCCACCTCGGTGTGGGCACGCAGTTCGGCCTTCACCACCTCGGACGCCGGGTCGCGTGACGGCGCCACTGCGGCGGTGAGTGCCTGCAGCCGCTCGGGCGCATTGGCATCGGCCCCGCCGCGCCAGGCATGGTGCATCAGCAGTTCCACCACGCGGCGGTTCGGCAGGCCGCCGACCGGCGCGCTGGCCACGGCCAGCCGCAGCAGCGCCAGCGGGTTGAAGGGGTGCTGCGCAGGCGTGTCCGTCGGAATGCCCAGCCGGTGCGCATGCCAGGCCACCTGGCGGAAGGTCCAGGCGCGCTTGGGCTCGATCTCGGCCGGGCCCAGCTGACCCCAGTGGCCCAGCAGCCCGGCAAACAGCAGCGGCCGGTAGTCGACCACGTAGGAGCAGCCCTCCAGCGCCTGTGGCAGGTGCTCGAAGGCCAGGTAGGCGTAGGGCGAGATCGGGTCGAACCAGAAGGTGATCGTCTTCATGCGGCGTCTCCGCCGCCGCCGGCCGGGCGCCGCGCCCGGGCCTCGCGCCGTGCCGGCAGCAGCGCCCACACCGCGCGCTTGTCGGCATCGCTGAGCCCGCCCCAGGCAGCGATCTCGGGCAGGGTGCGCAGGCAGCCTTCGCACCAGCCGGTGGCCGGGTCCATGCGGCAGATGTTGACGCAGGGGCTAGGCATGGGGCCGGGCGCGGCGTGGGGCGCGGGTGCGTTCATGCCTGCACCACGTCGGCCCAGGGCGCGCCGGTCAGGCGCTGCAGGTCCTGCGGCGTCAGCTGGAAGACGCCGTTCGGGTGGCCGGCCGCCGCCCAGATCTGCTCGAAGCGCTGCAACTGCCGGTCGAGCAGCACCGTGGGCGTGCCGGGCAGGCCCACTGGTGACACACCGCCGATCGCGAAGCCGGTGCGCGCCTTGACGAAGGCGGCATCGGCCCGGCCCACCGGGCCCACCGCAGCCGCTAGCAGGCGCTCGTCGACGCGGCGGTCGCCGCTGGCGATGACCAGCACCGCCTGTTCGTCGGCCAGGCGGCGGAAGACCACGCTCTTGGCGATCTGGCCCAGCGCGATGCCCAGCGCATCGGCCGCTTCCTGCGAGGTACGGGCGGCCACCTCCAGCCAGCGCGGCGCGTGCGCATGGCCGGCCTGGCGCAGCACCTCGCCGACGCGCTGGAAACCTTCGGCACGGGCAGCGTCGGCGGGGGCGGTGGGAGCCATCGTTTGATCTGTCACAGAGAGTTGCAGATTCTCGCCGATCGCCCCATTGCTTAGGGGGGTGGGGGCAGCCGGACGCGCCCGCACAATGGACCCACAACAGCACGAGATTCCGAATCACCGTCATGGACCCGCAATCCCGCCTGCAACTGGCCAACCGCATCCACCTGGGCTTGATGCGCGAGCTAGGCCAGGGCATCGACGTGCGGCAGATGCTGGACAGCGCGCTCTATGCGCGCGACGTGCTGCTGGTCTGCCAGGCCTATCCGGCCACCGAACTGGTGCAGCTGGCCGAGCAGTTCCGCCAGGCCACGGCGGCCGAGATCGCCCGCCGTGCCACGCAGACGGCACGCGAGCGCGCGGCCCTGGCCGCCTCGCGGCCGGCCCGCGCCGCCGGCTTCGACGATTTCGTCGATTCGCTGCCGGCCGAGCGCTCGCCGGCACGGCGCTGGCTGGTGCCGTCGACCTGGTTCGCGCGCGGCTGAGCCGCCTCAGGCGGCCGCGCGCCGCAGCCGGCCGAGCAGGCCGCGCAGGAACTTTGCCAGCAGCACGATCAGCGCGGCCATCACCAGCACGGCGGCCGCCACCCCGGCCAGCGCCCACAGCGGGTGCACCCATGCCAGCCACAGCATCGTCGGCACGGCGGCATCGCCCAGCAGCGACAGGCCGATGTTGGAGAAGGGCTCGGGCGAGGTGTTCACCGCCGCGCGCGTGCTGGCCTTGGCCACATGGCTGGTGGCCGCCAGCGTGCCGCCCAGCAGGCCGGCCACCAGCGCCCAGCTGGCCTGGTCGCCGCCGAACACCGCGGCGGCCAGCATCGCGCCGGCAGGGATGCGCACGAAGGTCTGCACCATGTCCCACAGCGAATCCAGCCCGGGGATCTTGTCGGCGAAGAACTCCACCGCCAGCATCAGCCCGCTGGCGCCCAGCAGCAGCGGCTGCTGCAGCACACGCAGGCCCTGCGGCAGTTCCACCCAGCCCAGCGCGCCGGCCAGGCCGGTGAGGAACACCACCGCATAGAGCCGCAGCCCGCTGGCCCAGCCCAGCGCGGCGGCCAGCGCCACCAGTTGCGTGGTGTCCAGGTCCATCAGGCGGCTGGGCCGTAGACGCCGGCCTCGTCCCAGCCGAAGGCCTGCAGGTCGGGGCCGCGCAGGTGCGCTTCGCTGGGCAGCATGAACTCGTCCAGCTGCGGCGGTGCGGCCGGGGTGCCGGCCAGCATCGCGTGCACCTGGCCGCGGTGGTGGGTCTGGTGGTTGAACAGGTGGGCCAGCACATGGCCCGCGCGGTCGCGCTGCACATGGTCGGCGCGCGGCATCTGCACCCAGGCGTCGACGCCGCCATCGTCCAGCGCGCGGCAGAAGGCCACCAGCCGCAGGTCGCTATCGCGCTGGCGCTGCTGCCATTCGGCCGCGCTGTCGCAGGGCCGGAAGGCGGCATAGGCTTCGCGCAGGCCACCCTCGCCGTGCAGCGCGCCGATGTAGTAGCCGTCCACCGCCAGGATGTGGTTCAGCGTGCGGCCCAGGCTGGGGAAGAAGCTGGTGCGCGGCGCCAGCCAATCGGCCGCCGGCAGGCTGGCCAGGGCCAACGCCAGGCGGTGGTTGGACAGCGCGTTGGCATGGGCCTGGATGCGCAGGTAGTGGCACAGCTCCATGGTCGGCTCCTGGTGGCGGGCCATTCTGGCAGAGCGCCCCGCCGCGGCGCGGCGTGACCGGCTTCACGCCGACCGGCGCCGCCGCCGGCCCGGGCAGGGAACAATCGGGTGGGTGCCGCCCCTGGAGGAACCATGACACACCGTTGGTTGATTGCCGCCGCGCTGGCCGCCTGTGCCCTGTCGCCTTGGGCCCAGACCGTCTATGAATCGAAGGACAGCGCCGGGCCGGTGTTTTCCGACAAGCCCTCGCCGGGCGCCAAGCCGGTGCAGCTGGAGGCGCCCAACGTGGTCAGCCCGCCGGCGGTGACGCCGCCGCCCCCGCAGCAGCCCAGTGCCGCGCCGGCCTACCGCCGGCTGGTCATCACCCGGCCGGCCAACCAGGATTCGGTGCACAGCAACGACGGCGCCTTCGGCATCTCGGCGCAGCTGTCGCCGCCGCTGCGGCCCAGCGATCGCATCCGCGTGCTGATCGACGGCAACCTGGTGCCCACGGTGTTCCGCACCACCAACCCACGCATCACCGCCAACGACTGGCAGGCCGTGGCCCTGGGCGACCGCGGCGAGCACACGCTGCAGCTGGCGGTGGTCGACGCCAACGGCGTGCCGGCGATCCAGTCGCCGGTGATCAGCTTCTACGTGCACCGCGCCGCGGTGGGCGCGCGGCGTTGATCAGCCTTTCTTCGTCTTCTCGGCCTTCTCGGCCACCGGCGCGCCCGAGGCCTTCCAGGCGCTGAAGCCGCCGTCGATGTGGGCCACGCGCTCCAGGCCCATGTCCTGCAGCGTCTTGGTGGCCAGCGCCGAGCGCCAGCCCGCGGCGCAGAACAGCACCAGCTGCTTGCCGCCGGCGAACACCGGCTTGTGGTACGGGCTCTCGTCACAGGCCCAGAACTCCAGCATGCCGCGCGGCGCATGGAAGGCGCCAGGGATGATGCCGTCGCGCTCCAGCTCGCGCACGTCGCGGATGTCGATGAACTGCACGTCCTCGCGGCCGTGCAGGTCGCGCGCCTCTTCGATGCTGTAGGTGGTGATGGCGGCGGTGGCTTCGTCGACCATCGACTTCACGGTTTTCTTCATGGCTCGTTCCTCGGGTTCAGAAGGGCCCCTGCGCCAGCCAGCGCTCGATCTGCGCCTTGCGGTCGTTGCCCCAGAAGGGCTCGCCGTCGACGAAGAAAAAGGGCGCGCCGAACACACCGGCGGCAATGGCCTCGTCGTTGGCGCGCTTCAGCCGCGCCTTCCACTGCGGATCGTTCCAGGCGGCTTCGGCCGCTTCGGCGTCCAGCCCGGCCTCGGCGGCCAGCCCGCGCAGCGCCGCCGGCTGGCTGAGCAGCAGCCCGCGGGTGAAATAGGCGCGCAGCCCGGCGCGCGCCCAGGCCACCGCCGCGGCGGCGTCACGGCTGTCGTGCAGCCACCAGAAGACGCGCGCCGCGTTCTGCGTGGGGATCGGGAACTCTTCCGGCGGCTGGTACGGCACGCCCTCGAAGCGCGCCGAGCGGCGGAAGTCGCGCAGGCTGTACTCACGCTTGATCGGGTAGGCCACCGGGCCCTTCAGCTCGGCCGCCTGGAAGGTGGCGCCCAGCAGGATGGCAAACCAGCGCACCGTGCGGCCATGCCGCGCGGCCAGCGCCTCGATCCACTCGGACGCGATGTACGAGTAGGGCGAGGTGAAGTCGAAGTAGAAGTCGAGCGGGGCCTTCACGATGGCCGATCATAGGCTGCGGCGCCGGGCCGCCACCAGCGCCAGCAGCACGCCGCCCGCCAGTGCGAAACCCTGCGCCGAGCCCATCGTCCACAAGGTGGCGGCGCTCAGCGCACACCAGGCCACGGGCAGCACCCAGGCGGTGCGGCCCAGCACCCGGCCGGCCGGCGTGGTGGCCCGGCACAGCAGCAGCACGCCCAGCGTGGCCAGCACGGTGGGGTCTGGCGCCAGGCCGAAGACCTCGGCCTGCGTCAGCGGACGGCCGTCGAGCAGCGGGCACAGCGGATGCAGCAGCAGCGCATAGCCCAGCAGCGCCAGCCCGGCCCGGCGCCGGCGTGGCGAGGCCGTCGCCCCGAGCCCGCCCAATGCCGCGAGTGCCAGCAGCAGCACCGCCTGCAGACCGAAGGCCGGCGCGATATAAGCCGCCAGCCAGTGGATCGGCGCCAGCAGCGGCTGCAGGAACAGCAGCGCCACCGCCGCCCAGGCCAGCGCCAGCGCGACAGCCGCCAACCGTGCCGCCGCCGCCCCGGGCCGTGCCGTATCGCGCGCCACCCACAGCAGCCAGGCCACGCCGGCCGAGGGCGCCAGCAGCACAGCCGGCCAGGTCTGGCGGTTCAGCGCCTCGAACAGCCGCCAGTAGATGCGCGGCGCGAACATCAGGAAGTCCGCCGGCGTGTAGGTCCACCACTCGCTCACCGCAGCGCCATCACAACGCGGCGACGTCGCGCGCCATGCGCTGGCGCAGCGCCGCATCGGGCAGCGGGCCGCGCGCGGCCGCCATGTTCTGCTGCAGGTGCGCCACCTGGCTGGTGGCCGGGATCGCGCAGGTGACGGCGGGGTGGCTGACGGCGAACTTCAGCGCCACCTGCGCCCAGTGCTTGCAGTCGATCTCGGCCGCCCAGCCGGGCAGCGGGTGCCGGGCCAGCTGGCGCAGCAGCGCGCCTTCGCGGAACGGCCGGTTGGCGATGACGGCAATGCCGCGCTCCTGCGCCAGCGGCAGCAGGCGCTGCTCGGCCTCGCGGTCCAGCAGGTTGTAGCTGAGCTGCACGAAGTCGATGGGCTGGCTGCGCATCACCCGCTCGATCTCGGCATGGCGGCGGCCTTCGCTGGTGGTGATGCCGACATAGCGCAGCCCGCCGGCGGCCTTCATCTGCAGCAGCAGCGGCAGCTGCTGCTCCCAGGCCAGCAGGTTGTGCACCTGCAACAGGTCGAAGCGCGGCACGCCCCAGTAGGCGCGCGAGGCCTCGATCTGCGCCGAGCCGCGCGCGGCATCGCCGGTCCACACCTTCTCGGCCGAGAACAGCGCCGGCGGCATGCCCAGCTGCGCCAGCGCGTAGCCGATGGTCGGCTGCGACGAGCCGTACATCGGCGACGAATCGATCATCCGGCCGCCCGCGGCAAAGAAGGCGCGCACCACCTCCACGCACTGCGCGCGGGCCACCGCGTCCTGGCCGACGTTGAAGGTGATCCAGCTGCCAAGGCCGACGATCGGCAAGGCCTCGCCGCTGCTGGGGATGCGCTTGGTCAGCGGCGGCGCGCTGGCAGCGGTCACAGCGGGCGCAGCCAGCGTGGCCGCAGCCAGCGCCAGGAAGCGTCGGCGGCCGGCGGGCGATGCGGGGCAGCTCATGCCGTGTCGGAGTCGGCGGCGGGCGTGCGGTTCCCTGGTCCACCAGGCACTGGCGAATCGGGATAGAGCCGCGCCAGCACCGCGCGCAGCAGGCGGTCGATCAGCGGACGCAGCCGCGCGGCCAGCGCGACTTCGTCCTGACCCTCGCGGCCGGCCCACAGCGCCGCCAGCGCCGCGGCCTCGGCGGCCAGCGCAGCCTGCACCGCGGGCGGCCAGTGCGGCGGCGATTCGGCACGCGCCCAGTCGCCGCGGCCACGGCCGAAATGCGCCACCGCCAGGTAGCGCAGCAGCGCGGCTTCGAGCAGCGTGTCCAGCGCCTCGGCATTCCAGGCGATCCAGCTGCGGTCGGTGCCGCGCACCAGGTTCACCGCGCGCGCCAGCCCGGCCGCGCCCAGCGCGCCGATCAGGCCGCCAGCCAGCACGCCGCCGCCCAGCGTCAGGCCGCCGGCGGCGATGTCGGCCTTCAGGCCGACCAACGCGCCGGTCAGCGCGCCGCCCAGCAGCGCGGCCTTGCTCTCGTCCATGCGCAGCGTCAGCTGGAAATCGGTGGCCAGGCGCTGCAGGATCTCGCCCTGCACCTGGCCCGACAGGCCGTGCAGCGCGATCAGCGCGGCGGTGTTGTCGCGCACCTCGGCATCCAGCCGCTCGGCCAGCGCGGCCTGCGCCAGCAGCGCGGGGTTGCGTTCGTCCTCGGCCAGGCCCAGCGCCGCGCCCAACCGGCGCAGCCCGCTGCGCAACGCCCCGCGCTCGGCCAGCTCCTCGCGGGCCAGCGCCAGCCGCGCCATGCTCTGCGCCAGCGCGTCCACCGCCGCGTCGTAAACCGCCAGCCGCTGCGCACGCCAGGCCTCGCCCAAGCGCTGCATCAGCGCGCGCCGCTCGCCCTGCAGGCCCTGCTCGATGGCCTGCAGCAGCACCAGCTCCTGCACCCAGCAGCGCGCGAAGGCGTCCAGCGGCAGCACGGCCGAGACGATGCCGAAAGGCGCCAGTTGCTCGCGCCAGCGCTGCAGCTCGGCCGCCTCAAGCACCGGCTCGCGCGGCATGCCCAGCTGGTTCAGCAGTACGATCACCGGCTTGCCCACCCAGTCCAGCAGCGCCATCTCGCTGGCCACGTAGGCCGCCGCCGCCGGCTCCTCGGCGGCGCTGACCAGGTACAGCACCACGTCGGTGGTCTCGGCCACATGGCGCAGCGCCTGCTGGCTGGCCCAGAAGGGCCGGTCGCGCCAGCGGTCCCACACCTGGCTGAGGAACCAGCCGACCGGGTTGCCCGACTGCCGCATGCGCTTGAGCAGCCGCACGCTGTCGCCGAAGCCCGGCGTGTCCCACAGGCGCAGCGTCTCGCCCTGCGGCGTGCGCAGCATCTCGTAGCCGTCGGCGAACTCGGTGACGTGCGGCGCGTCGCGCACCTCGCCGACGTCGCGGCCCAGCAGCGTGCGCGCCAGCGTGGTCTTGCCCACGTTGGTGTGCGACACCAGGCTCAGCTGCAGGCTGTGGGGCGCGCTCATGACGGCATCGCGGCGGCCTGCAGCGCGGCTTCGGCCTCGGCCAGGTCGGCGCCGTCCTGCAGCGTGGCAAAGACGATGCCGGCGGCGCGGCCCTCGGCCAGGTTGCGCCAGGCCTGGCGGCGCTCGGCCAGGCGCGGCGACTCGGCGCCGAAGCGCTGGCGGAAGGCAGCCTCGTCCAGCAGCAGCCACGGCGCCGGGCCGCCGGGGGGCGTCAGCGCCTGCAGCAGCCGGCCCTGGCTTTCGGGCTCGGGCGTGGCGCCCAGGTCGCACAGCACCAGGCGCAGCGCGCCTCCGTCCTGGGCGTCGGCCGGGGTCTCCTCGGCGCCATAGGCCACGGTGGGCGCCAGCTGCATCGCGGCACCCGGGCCGAAGGCGCCGGCCAGCAACCGCTGCAGCGCGGCGCGCGCCGGCGCCTCGGGCGCACGCGCATGCGGCCACACCCGCACCGGCAGCGCATGCCCGCGCTGCTGGCGCAGCAGCTGCTGGAAGTAAGGCTCGTCCAAGGGCAGCGGGAACTGCTGGCGCAGCCGCCGCAGGCGTACGCTGGCCAGGCGTGCCAGCAGCAGCCTTGGCAGCACCACGAACCCGGCCAGCGTCAGCGCGTACAGGTGAATCCACGGCGCGGCCGACGCACCGGCCGTGCCAGACGGCAGCGGCGCGCGCAGAGCCTGCAGGCCGGCCACGTCGGGCAAGGCGATGCCGGACAGCGCCGCGGCCGGGCCCAGCAACCTGGCCAGCAGCGCGTGCGCGGCCGGCGCGTCGAGGAAGGTGCTCTGCCATGACACCCGGTAGTCCAGCACCAGGCCGCGCAGGTACAGACCGGCGATCAGGCCCAGCGCCAGCAGCGCGGCCGCCCCGTGCAGCAGCTGTGCGACGCGCGCAGCCTGCAGCGGCAGGCTGGCCGCCGCCCAGTCCGCGGCGAAACGGGTCCAGGCCGGCGAGCCAGGCAGCTTCGGCGTGGCGCGTTGCCACGCCGCCTGCAGCGCACCGCGCAGCGGGCCGGCGGGCGCGCAGCGACGCAGCGCCGCCGCCAGCAGCACCAGGTAGGCCCCCAGGTTCCAGGCCACCAGCGCCCAGATCGGCGGGGCCAGCAGGTTGATGCCCTGGCCGCTGCCGATGCGGTCGACCGCCAGGCCGGCGACGAAGGCGGCGACGCCCAGGCCCAGCGGCAGCAGCCCGGCCCAGGCCGGCGGCTGCGCGGTCCAGCCGGCCAGCGCGGGCTCGCGGGCCGCCAGCCGCCTCAGCCCGGCCTGGGCGCGCGCGGCCAGGAAGGCATCGGGCGGCGCGTCGCTGCCCACCGCCTGCAAGGCGCTGCGGCTGGCCCAGGCGGCGTCGTCCTCGGTCCAGGGCGTGCCGCCGGTGGTTTCGAAGGCGCGCAGCAGCAGCACCTCGCCGGCGGCACCGTGGTTCATGCGCCGAGCTGCTGCGCCAGGTCCAGGAAATCGGTGGCCAGCAGGTCGAAACCGGCCGGCCGGGCCGGCCGCGGCGGCGCGTCGGGGCCGAACTCCAGCGGCCGGTGCACGTAAGCCGTGCGCAGGCCGCAGGCCTGGGCGCCGCGCAGGTCGTCCGCATGGGCAGCCACCATCAGCAGCTCGTGCGGCGCGCAGCCGAACAGCCGCGCCGGCAGCAGGTAGACCTCGGGGTCGGGCTTGTAACGGCGCACCAGCTCACCGCTGAGCACGCAGTCCCAGGGCAGGCCGGCGTTCTTGGCCATGGACACCAGCAGGCCGACGTTGCCGTTGGACAGCGAGGCGATGGTGAAGCGCGCCTTCAGCCGGTTCAGCCCGCCCACCGCGTCGGGCCAGGGCATCAGCCGGTGCCAGACGCGATTGAGGTGCACGCGCTCGGCCTCGTCCAAGGCCTGCAGGCCGAAGCGCGGCAGCAGCGTCTCCAGGATCTGCCGGTGCAGGCTGTCGATGTCCGCCCAGTCCTGGCCGGCGCCGCGGGTGCGGTCCATGGCCGGCGCATAGCCGGCGCGCCAGGCGTCGGCAAAGGCCGGCCAGTCGACCTGCAGGCCGCGGGCGGCGGACAGCTGCTGCCCTTCGCGGATGATCGAGCTGCGCCAGTCGACCACGGTGCCGAAGACGTCGAAGACCAGGGCGCGCAGCGTGCGGGCATCGAAGGGAGGAGTGCTCATCGGTCGGCGCGTAGTGGGTGGGCCGATTCTGCCGCGCGCCCGGCCCGCATAGCATGCCCGGCTGGAGAAGCGCCTTGCCCACTGCCCCGGACACCCCCCCGCCTGCTGCCGTGCCCTTTGGCGAGGCACTGCGCTTCTGGCTGAAGCTGGGCTTCATCAGCTTCGGCGGCCCGGCGGGGCAGATCGCGATCATGCACAGCGAACTGGTCGAGCGCCGGCGCTGGATCAGCGAGCGGCGCTTCCTGCATGCGCTGAACTTCTGCATGCTGCTGCCCGGGCCCGAGGCGCAGCAGCTCGCCACCTACATCGGCTGGCTGCTGCACCGGACCTGGGGCGGCATCGTTGCCGGCGCGCTGTTCGTGCTGCCCTCGCTGATCATCCTGATCGGCCTGAGCTGGGTCTACCTGCGCTATGGCGACGTGCCCTGGGTCGCAGGCATCTTCTACGGCATCAAGCCGGCCGTGACGGCACTGGTGCTGCATGCCGCGCACCGCATCGGCACGCGCGCGCTGAAGAACCGCTGGATGGGCGGCATCGCGGCCGCGGCCTTCGTGGCCATCTTCGTCTTCGACACGCCCTTTCCGGCGATCGTGCTGGCGGCGGCACTGGTGGGCTATCTCGGCGCGCGGCGGGCCCCGTGGCTCTTCAGCCCGGGGGGCGGCCCCGCCGGCGCGGCGGCGGGCCAGGGCGCGGCGCTGATCGACGACCACACACCGACGCCCGCGCATGCGCGCTTCTCGCGCCGGCACCTGGCCCGGGTGCTGGCCGCGGGGCTGGGGCTGTGGCTGCTGGGCATCGGGGCGCTGGTCTGGGCGCACGGCCTGCACGGCACGCTGACGCAGATGGGCTGGTTCTTCACCAAGGCCGCGCTGCTGACTTTCGGCGGCGCCTATGCGGTGCTGCCCTACGTCTACCAGGGCGCGGTGGAGACACACCAGTGGCTGAGCGCGGCGCAGATGATCGACGGCCTGGCACTGGGCGAGACCACGCCCGGCCCGCTGATCATGGTGGTGGCCTTCGTCGGCTTCCTGGGCGGCTGGGGCCGGCAGGTGCTGGGGCCGGAGGCGCTTTTCCTGGGCGGCGCACTGGCGGCCACGGTGGTCACCTTCTTCACCTTCCTGCCGTCGTTCATCTTCATCCTGGCCGGTGGCCCGCTGGTCGAGGCCACCCACGGCCGCTTGAGCTTCACGGCGCCGCTGGCGGCCATCACCGCGGCGGTGGTCGGCGTGATCCTGAACCTGGCGCTGTTCTTCGCCTACCACGTGCTGTGGCCGCAGGGCTTCGGCGGGCCTTTCGACGGCATGTCGGCACTGATCGGCCTGGCCGCCGCGGTGGCGCTGTTCCGCTTCAAGGTGGGCGTGCTGCCACTGCTGGCCGCCTGTGCCGCGGCCGGCCTGCTGCTGCGGCTGGCAGGCTTGTAGCGGTCAGGACCGGCGGCGGGCCTGTCAGGAACGGATGTAGTTCTCCAGCTCGGCGATCGTGCGCTCGTGGTCGGCAATGATGTCGTCCATGATGTCGCGGATGGAGATCATGCCGACGACGGTCTGGCCGTCGATCACCGGCAGGTGGCGGATCTTCTTCTCGCTCATCAGCGCCATGCACCTGCGCGTGCCGGTGTCGGGCGTCACGTAGAGCACCTCGCGCGTCATGATGTCGCGCACCAGCGTTTCCTTGGAGTTGCGGCCCTGCAGCGCGATCTTGCGGGTGTAGTCGCGCTCGGAGATGACGCCGACCAGCTTGCCCTGGTCCATCACCATCAGCGCGCCGACCTCGTACTCGGCCAGCAGTTGCAGTGCCTCGTACACCGTGTCTTCGGGACGCGCGTGCCACAAGGTGCGATGGTGCCGCTTGAGCAGTTCGGAAACGGGTTTCATGGCGCCCTCCGTTTTCTACAGGCACAAAGCCTACACAATTGTGGGGTCGGGCGCCATCGCAGCGTCCCGCAGCTTCGGAGACAAGCCCCATGAGCGCCCATCCCACCGCGGCCGGCCCGGCCACCCAGGCCTTCGCCGAGGCCCGCGATTTCCTGCTGGCCCACCGCGGCCGCCACGACGCCGCCTGCGCCGGCTTCCGCTGGCCGCAGCTGACGCACTTCAACTGGGCGCTGGATTGGTTCGACGTGTGGGCCCGCGACAACCAGGCCACCGCGCTGTGGGTGGTCAACGAGGACGGCAGCGAGCAGCGCTTCAGCTTCGCCCAGATTTCGGCGCGCTCGAACCGCGTGGCCAACTGGCTGCGCAGCCGCGGCGTGAAGCGCGGCGACCGCATGCTGCTGATGCTGGGCAACGTGGTGCCGCTGTGGGAGATCACGCTGGCGGCCATCAAGCTGGGCGCAGTGGTCAGCCCGGCCACCACGCTGCTCAGCGCCGACGACCTGCGCGACCGCGTACAGCGCGGCCAGATGCGCCACGTGATCGCCGACGCCGCTGGCGCGGCGCGCTTCGACGAGGTGCCGGGCGACTACACCCGCACCCAGGTCGGCGGCACGCTGCGGGCCGGCTGGACCGACTATGCGGCCTCGGCCGACGCGCCCGAGCTTTTCATGCCTGACGGCACCACGCCGGCGAACGACCCGCTGCTGCTGTACTTCACCAGCGGCACCACCGCCAAGCCGAAGATGGTGCTGCACACGCAGCAGAGCTACCCGGTCGGCCACCTGACGACGATGTACTGGCTGGGCCTGCGGCCCGGCGACGTGCACCTGAACATCAGCTCGCCGGGCTGGGGCAAGCACGCGTGGAGCAGCTTCTACGCGCCCTGGAACGCCGGCGCGACCATCTTCGTGCTGAACCAGGCGCGCTTCGATCCGAAGTTCACCCTCGACACGCTGGTGCGCTGCGGCGTCACCTCGCTGTGCGCGCCGCCCACGGTGTGGCGCGTGCTGATCCTGGAGGACCTGGCGAAGTGGCCGGTCAAGCTCACCGAGGCCATCGGCGCCGGCGAGCCGCTGAACCCCGAGGTGATCGAGCGCGTGCGTGCCGGGGTG